>Ga0208478_1000425_pt1 | contig 14858 bp, 7 predicted proteins | sample NGESurdeep072012_5_FD_184462 | JGI IMG/M metagenome (GOLD analysis project Ga0208478, IMG submission 184462) | Arctic peat soil microbial communities from Barrow, Alaska - NGEE Surface sample 415-2 deep-072012 (SPAdes) | ecosystem: Environmental > Terrestrial > Soil > Wetlands > Peat ...
ATGTAGTGGAAGCGATACTTTATTGACAGATATACTTCGCAAACAGTGGGGGTTTTCGGGTTATGTTGTCTCCGATTGTGGTGCTATTACCGATATATATGCAACCCACAAAATTGTTAAAACTCCGGCCGAAGCTGCAGCTATCGCCGTCAAAGCAGGTTGCGACCTGGAATGTGGCGAAACTTATTCCCATCTTAAGGAAGCTGTTGAAAAAGGTTATATTACAGAAAAGGAGATTGATACTTCCGTTAAACGATTATTCACTGCTCGGTTTAAATTGGGAATGTTTGATCCTCAAAATAAAGTCCCTTACAATAATATTCCATTATCGGTAAACGACAGCAAAGAACATCGAGATTTATCACTTACCACAGCGCTTCAATCATTAGTATTGTTGAAGAATAACAATAATGCACTACCGTTAAGAAAAGACCTTTCGGCTATCGCTGTTTTTGGTCCTAATGCCAACGAACGAGATGTGATGTATGGTAATTATAATGGATTTCCTTCAAAATCAGTTACTATTCTCGAAGGGATAAAATCGATCGTAAGTCCAGCAACAAAAGTGTATTATAACCAGGCAACTTATTTAGCCGGAAATGAGCCTTACACCAATCTTGTAGCCGACTGTTTTGAGGATGGTTTAACTGCTCAATTTTATAACAACGATTCCCTCTCCGGACTACCAGTTGGCACTGAAAAGTATGATAATATCTATTTCAAGTGGGAGACTGGACCGGTGAAAGGCCTGGGACGAGATCATTATTCAGTTCGCTGGACAGGTACATTAGTAGCACCAGCTACTGGCAACTTCGAATTTTTAATGACCGGTGATGATGGATACCGATTTTATTTGGATGATAAAAACCTTATTGATGGCTGGGGAAAGAAAAACTTAACCTCCCAAACTTGTAAAATTAATCTGAAAGCAGGTCAGAAATATAAATTCAGGGTTGAATTATACAACAGCATGTATAATGCTTTTGCCAGTATGAGGTGGATCGTGCCGGGTGTCGATGCTACGGATCAAATGTTAGACATAGCTAAAAAAGCAGATGTATCAATTTTTGTAGGAGGTTTGTCCCCAAACCTTGAAGGCGAATCAATGGATGTAAATTATGATGGTTTTTTCGGGGGAGATCGTACAAACATTGATCTTCCTGTTTGTCAGTTAAATTTTCTAAAACAGCTTGTTAAAATAGGCAAACCTGTAGTTTTGGTTTTGCTTAACGGGAGTGCATTGGCTATAAATTGGGAATCTCAAAATATCCCGGCCATTCTCGAAGCCTGGTATCCGGGTCAGGAAGGTGGTACGGCTGTTGCAAAAGCACTTTTTGGGGATTATAACCCTGCTGGCAGGTTGCCGGTTACTTTTTATAAATCGGTAAACGATATTCCTGCATTCGATAATTATGATGTGGAAGGTAGGACTTACAGGTATTTTAGAGGTGAGCCAATTTATCCGTTTGGTTATGGTTTAAGCTATTCAGCTTTTGAATATTCCAACCTCGTCCTGTCGACTGATACTATTAGTAAGAACGATATTTTGCATGTAACAGTCGATGTTAAAAATATCGGAGTGTTTGACGGAGATGAAGTTGTTCAAATGTACGTCAGGGATATTAAAGGGTCAACTCCCAGGCCCATTAAGGAGTTGAAAGGGTTTTCGCGTCTTGCATTAAAAGCAGGGGAAACCAAAACTGTTAAATTCACTATTAAACCTTCTCAGTTGAAAATGATAAATAATAAGGACGAATGGGTTGTTGAACCTGGCAAGTTTGAGTTGCAATTGGGTAGCTCCTCAGCTGATATACGTTTGAAAGAAATGTTCACTTATAAATAATGAAAACAGTGAAAAAAATAAAATTGATTTTTGTGATCCTTATAATCTCATTTGTGGACTTTCAGTCATCGTATGCTCAGTCTTCCCAAACCTCTGCACGTTCACGCTGGTTTCGTGAGGCTCGTGTGGGAATGATCATACACTGGGGACTTTATTCCATTCCTGCTGGCGTTTGGAACGGAAAACAGATTCCGTTTTACGGCGAATGGATTAAGGACAGGGCTTCGATTTCAAATGCCGATTATTTAAAACTTACAACCCAGTTCAATCCCGAAAAATTTAATGCCGACGAATGGATTCAGATAGCTTCAGATGCTGGAATGAAATACTTCTGTTTGGTGACAAAACACCATGACGGATTCTGTCTTTGGGATACAAAACAGAATAACGACTGGAATGTGATGGATGCCACACCCTTTAAGCGCGACATTGTAAAAGAATTAGGTGATGCCTGTCGGAAGAAGGGAATGATTTATGCACTTTATTACTCAACTGGGCTCGATTGGCATTATCCATCAACGAATTGGAAAGCCTATAAACCTTATTATTTCAGGCAATTAAAGGAGTTGCTGACCAATTATGGAAAAATCGGAAACCTGTGGTTTGACGGTGAATGGACACCACAATGGAACGATTCAGAAGCAGTGGAATTATATAATTATGTTAGAGCGCTAGATCCTGATATCATCACTAATAACCCTAAAAAGAAAAGTTCTTCAACTTATGGTGATTTCGGGCTTGATGAAGAAAATTATTCTCCACCCGATTCAGCTTTTCGCTCAGGATTGTGGGAGCGCGACCGACTCGTACAATTTAACACCTGGGGATACAAAAGTTGGGCGAAGTGGAAAAAATCGGTGGATTTAATTAGGGATATGATCGATGCCGCCAGTCTGAGCATGAATTTTTGCATCAATATTGGACCAATGGCTGATGGTAGTTTTCCTCCTGAGGCAAAAGCAATCCTTAAAGATTTTGGTAGATGGCTCAATGTAAATGGAGATGCTATTTATAAGACTACGGGTTTTGTGAAGGATATTACTATCAATTTTGATGGGAGAATAACCCTAGGTGAAAAACAAGATTCAGTTTGGTATGTGCATGTTTTCAACTGGCCTAAAACGTCGAATTCAATAAAAATCACCACACCAATACCGATAACAACTGTAAGTGCTCTTGATCAATCAATTATACTTGAAAAGCCTGAGATATCGAGAAAAAGCGGTTTGACAGAAATAACAATTAACAAACCTGCAAAAATGGATCCTTTTGCTACTGTGATAAAATTGCAAATTAAATAGCTATTGGTAAAATGTTGGTAGCTGACTGTATTCTAAGTAAATATATTTATTCGTGCTATCAAAAATTAAAAGACAAAATTAGAAATTCTGTTGCAAAGAGTCGTTAAGGTGGGGAATAAGAAGTCAATTTAAAATATTAAAAAATGAGAAATCTATTTATCCTTTTTACAGTCTTTCTGGTTGCATGTCAGCCAAAAATTGAAAATAAAAAGACCGACAAATATAAAGAAGCCAAAGGTCTGGTATTAGAAAACGAACAATTGAAGGCTATTTTCGATAAGGAAGATGGGGCCTTGTTGTCCTTCACGAACAAACGAACCGGGTGGCATATTGAAAATAGGCCTGAATTGGCGTTATCTTTCGAGCTTTTGGTGCCAGCGCCAGAAAAACGTGACAATCAAGTGTTGGGATTAAAACAAAAACTTGATTCGGCATTGGTTTCGGCTGATAAAAAATCCATTACTTTTATCTGGAAAAATCTACAAAGTGAGCGGGCCGGAGTTCTCAACATCACCCTGGTTGGCAAAGTAAAGATTGACTCAACCGGACTTACGTTCAACATGGATGTTGACAACAAAAGCCCTTATGTGATTGAAGCGGTTTCATGGCCTGCACTCGGCGATATTTCGTCTGCAAACAAGAATAAAACCTTGTCCTTTGTTCAAAACGATTACGATCATATATCAACTGATGAATTATACCCCTATTTCTGGAATCAGGTGGGATATTGGGGGGTAGATTATCCCACTAAAATTCATGGTTCAAACCAATCACTTTGCATGTTGCTGGCACAAAACGACCAGGGACTTTACATGGGGGTTCATGATAATTCGCTAAAAGAACTTGTCAATTGTGCTTTTCAGCTTAAACCGGGTGCTGGCCTTGGCGATGGTTGGGGTGGACTTTATCCTGACAGTATTGAAAGCGGTGTTGTATCTCGTCTCGAGATGAAATTTTGGCATATGAGCTTTGTGAATCCCGGCGAAAAATATGCCTTGTCACCTATTGTGTTTTGTCCTTATAAAGGTTCATGGCACAAGGGCTGGGACCAATATAAAAAATGGTTTGCCACCTGGCACAAAACTCCACATGTTCCGGCATGGGCCAAAGAAGTCAATTCCTGGTTTCAATTGCAGATGAATTCACCCGAGGAAGAATACAGGATCAAATACACACAATTGGTTGATTATGCCAGGCAGTGCGCTAAACATAAGGTTGCGGCAATACAATTGGTTGGTTGGAACAATGGAGGTCAGGATCGTGGAAACCCATCCAACAACACCGATCCACACTTAGGAACATGGCAGGAACTAAAAGAGGCCATTGCCGAATGTGAAAAAATGGGTGTTCACATTATCTTATTCAACAAATACACCTGGGTGGATGAAAGTACCCAGTGGTATAAGGACGAATTGTATAAATACACTATTAAAGACCCTTACGGAAATCATTTTCCTGCAAAGGGATATAATTACCAGACCATTACACAACTTACCGGGCTAAATACCCGTCGCCTGATACCGATGTGTCAAATGGCTTCCGAATGGCGCAATATTGCGGATAAGGAATTCCAAAAAATCCTGGATTTAGGAGCTTCTGGTATGTTATACGACGAATGCCAGCACCACTACGACGCAAATTATTGCTGGGACAAATCACATGGACATCATGTACCAGCCTGTGTTTTTGAAGGTGATGTCCCTTTGGCTGAAAGTTTTCGAAAGCTTGCCGATGCCAAAGATCCTGGTTTTTTAATTACAGGGGAGGCTCTAAATGATTTTCAGAAAAACATATATTGTGTTTCTTATTCCCGCCAGGGTATCTGGCATACTGCCGGACAAAAATATATTGATCCCAATGGTCTACAAATGATTGGTGTAATGAATTTTGATGGCAGGCCTCAAATAAACATCTGTTTGCGATGCAATTATATCATCAGCTATGAACCTTACTTTTTCAAAGGTCACCTGTATGATTTTCCCAAAACACTTTCGTATGGAGAAAAGGTTGACAGCCTGCGTCGGAAGTATACAAATTATTTATGGCATGGTGAGTTTCGTGATACACTCGGAGCAACTGTAATGAATGGAAATGGTCGCTATGGTTTGTATTCAGTATTTATTAACCACGAAAACAATAAAAGAGCAGTAGTAGTGATTAATGGTGATTTCAAGAAGGATATGGAAGTGGCTGTTACCCTGCCAAAGTCTCAAAATCTTGTTTTTGTGACTCCTGAAAATCAGACAGAAACAAAATATAATGGAGGAAAAATTAAAATCTCTTCTAATGGCGCTGTTGTTATAATTGAAAAATAATTTGGACATTAATGCAATGAAATTATTGTTTATTTATTGCATATCAAGGCCTATGCTTTAAGTTTAAATGGATGATTCATTACATGAGTAAAAATTACTAAATTCCTTACATATCAATTGAGAAAATGAAAAGATTACTACTTTCCTGTCTAATTTATCTAGCTGCATTTTCATTAAATGCCCAAAACCCAGTGGAATGGGTTTCAACAACTGAAAAATCCCAATGGGTGATTGAAAAAGGCTTGTTTAGTAAACCTGAATCAACTAAGGCAGATGTGGAGATCCTTATAGATAATCCGTTGCAAACCATCGAAGGATTTGGTGCTTGTTTTAATGAGCTGGGCTGGACTTCAATAAATTCTCTTAGCCAGGTTGATCGCGAATCGGTCCTGAAAGAATTGTTTGCACCCGGTGTAGGCGGTAATTTTACCATTTGCCGGATGCCAGTGGCTGCCAACGATTTCGCCCGCGACTGGTATTCCTATGATGAAACAGACGGCGATTTTGAGATGAAAAATTTCAGTATTGCAAATGACTTGGAAACATTAATTCCATTTATCAAAAATGCCAGGAAATACAATCCGGGTTTAAAAATATGGGCATCGCCATGGAGCCCACCTTCTTGGATGAAATGGAACAAGCATTATGCCTGCTCCCGAACCTGGCCTAGCATGGAAATACGATTTCAAAACGGTTTAGATACCATGAAGCAAGGTAAGGAAGGGGCAAATTTGTTTATTCAGAAAGATGAGTATTTCAAGTCCTATGCATTGTACTTCTCGGAATTTATAAAAGCATACCGCAACCATGGAATTGACATTTTTGCAGTTATGCCGCAAAACGAGTTTAATTCGTGCCAACTTTTCCCAGCCTGCACGTGGACTGCTTCAGGCCTTGCCACATTTATTGGATCATATCTGGGTCCTGCTATGGAAAAGGAGAAAGTAGAAATAATGTTCGGAACCATGGAGCGTCCTAACATTGCACTTGTGGATACCATTATAAATGACCCGTTGGCAGGCAAATACATTAAGGGAATAGGTTTCCAGTGGGCTGGAAAAAAGGCGATTGTCGATGCTCATCAAAAATATCCTAACATGCGGTTATACCAGTCGGAGCAGGAATGTGGCGATGGTAAAAACGATTGGGCTTATTGCTGTTATGCCTGGACGCTCATGAAGCATTACCTGTCGAATGGCGCGAACGCCTACATGTACTGGAACCTTTCGCTCGACAAAGATGGCTACAGCCGCTGGGGCTGGCGACAAAATTCGCTGGTAAGTGTTGACTCACAGAAAAAAACATTCAACTACAATTACGAATATTATCTGCTTAAACATGTAAGCCATTTTGTGATGCCAGGTGCCAGACTTCTTAAGACTAATGGTACATTTACCAGCCTTCTTGCATTTGTCAACCCTGACAATAGTATTGTCTTGATTGCCAGGAATGATGACCAATCTGATAAAAAAATCAACATCAAAATCGGCAGTAAAGAGATTAATCCAATTCTAAAAGCTGATTCATTTAATACATTTATTGTCAGATAGGTTGTAGAGTTATATTAAATTATTAAGGGCTATTAATCGTATGCACATGAGAATTTCAAAGAAAATCGTTGCCTGTTTCTTTTTTTCTGTAATGCCTCTTGCATTGTTTGCCCAAATCAGTGATAAGGTAAAAATCGTCGGTTCGGGTGATAAGGTTTCCATCGAAAACGAAATGGTTAAAGTTGAGTTTAATCTTTCGACCGGAAGGTATAATGCAGTCAATAAAAAAGATAACTCAGTTTGTTTATCTGACGGCTATTTTCTGGTTGGGCAATCGGCATCCGATAATCCTGAATTTACCCGTTCATGGAAACAGGAAGAAGCTGCCGACGATCTTGGAATCGGTAAGAAACTCATCATAAAAGCTAAATCGGATGGGTATTGTTCTATCATGCTTGAAATTGCAATCTATTCCGGGCAGCCATTTGTCGCCTTCAATACCGGATATGAGAATCTGACCGATAAACCATTTTCCTGTAAAAATCTCACCCCTTTTGTGGGGAAAGCGTTTAAAGGATTGAATATTAACGATGAGTTTTATACACTCGACGGGAATGGGGGTGGCGAAAGAACAGAAGTAAATAGCCATAAGTTAAGAAATTGCAGGAACAATTTACTTGCAACATTCGGAAAAGAAAAGACCAGGAAAAGTATTGTTTTTGGAGGCTTAACATATCACGAATTTGAAAAATTTGTTACCATGCAACAGGAAGAAAAGGAGTTGCAAGTGTCTTTGGTTGGATACGACCCTGTTGGCAGGCGAATAGATCCGGGTCAGACCTATTTTTCGGATGACCGGTTTTACATCGACTTTATAACTGCAAATCCTTTTGATGCTCTTGAAAACTATGCTCTTGCCATTCAAAAAGCTCAAAAAATAGTACTGAGTCAATACGATTTTCCTACTGTTTGTTTATGGTATGCCGGGGCTGAAATTTATGGTAACGGACCTCAGAATAATAATAGTAAAGGCGCCGTTGAAGAGGCAAAATATATTGCCAATTCGGGTTTTTTAAAATATTCCCGCGCGGCAGTCAGATTGGTTCCTGATAATTATGATACCAACAATCAACAAGGGTGGTGGGACGACTATCATTTTCAAAAGATCTCCAATACTTCAAGTAATGAAAAAGCCTGTTATGTTTCTCCTTACGAAACATCTGAAAAATGGGGAACTGAACTGAAAAAGTCAGGGATAATACCATTGATGTACTCCCAGACTGCCCGTCGCTCAGAAGATTTTTGCATTACTCATCCGGAATATATGCTCTTTAATCAAAGCCATATACGTTCAACCACCCGAACTCTGGCGAACGAAGCCTGGTGGTGGGGAACGACTGAACCCTTATACTGGAGTTACGACTTTACAGATCCCGGTTTTCTGAATCATATGAAAGAAGTATATGCTAATTTTCGTTCCGGAGGAATAAAAGGGTTGATGTTCGATTATCCTTCTACGGCCTGGGATTACGAGGGTGGGTTTGAAAATCCCTATGCCACTACATCCAGTGCTTATCGCGATGTGTTCAGGATTGCCAATGAAGGACTCGGAAAAGATTCATATATAGATGAACGAAACCTGGAAAGGGGTTCCGACATTACACTGGGTGTTGTTGCCTCCCAACGCGCCTGGGGCGACACCGATCTCGAAAACCCGCTCATGATTAGCCGTGGAGGATTGCGTTGGTATAAAAACCGCGTGGTTGTTAATTATGACCTGGATGCAAAAAACCCAAACCATTGTGTTCCTGATAACCGGGATGGACAGCGTTCCATGTTTACCATGAGTTATGTTACAACCGGCCGACTGGTACTTGGAATCAGCTTTTCGCAATTCACACACGATCAGTTCTATGATTTCACACGTGTTTTTCCATTTCATACACAAGCAAAAAGCGCCAGGCCGATAGATGCTTTCTCCGGAAAACAATTTCCTGAAATATATGATTTTGAGGTTAATCGTGGTTGGCATCAGCTTACCTTATTCAATGCTGCACTCGATAATTATAATTGCGAATATCCCTGGTATGGTGGTTCAGACTGTGAATTAAAAGGAAAACCTATTCCCTCCACTGTTGAGGTTAATCTCAGCCTTCCGCAAGCGGATGGTGGATTGGGACTGGATTCTGCCAAATATTATTACTTGTACGATTTCTGGAACGATACATTTTTGGGGACAATTGCCGGAAACCAAAAGCTCAGCCAGCAGCTTCGGGCCGGCGAAGCAAGAATGATCTCGGTGCATGAAGTAGAAAATCATCCTCAGTTTATTTCAACCAACCGTCATATCATGCAGGGCTATCTGGATGTCCTTCAGACGAATTGGGACAATAAAAGTAAAACGTATTCCGGAAGATCAAAGGTTATTGGAGGCGAAACTTATACCATGATCATTGCTTCCAATGGCTTCAAAGCAAAGAATTGCAAAGTCTCCAAAGGAACCTGCAAAATTGATGTAATCAGTAATGAACTGGTTAAATTGCAGATTAATTCGCCTGTAAATGAGTCTGTTGATTGGAAGATAGTATTCTTTAAATAAGAGAATAGTTTATGTTGCATATAAAGTTTAAAATATCAGAAATGAGGATTTATTGGTCCATTGTATTGATTTGCATTTCAAGTTTGTTTTCAGATTTTGATTTTGGTCAAAATCTGAAGGATACGAAGGCTGTCAATGGATTAACTCCGTCAAAATCCATTTACTTCGATTGGATTAATCGGAATTGGTATGGCTCGAATGAAAAGAAAATTGAAGCTAACCTGAAGTTTTTCAAATGGCTTCATGATGAATACGGCATGCAACTCGATATTTACCTGATGGATGCCGCTGACATTGATCAGGGGCCAAATTGTGCTGCCTACATTGGATTACCGGCTTATGGTTCACTCAAAACTCGGTGGTTTAAGAATCGGTTTCCTCATGGGTTTGGGCCATTGGCTAATCTGGCAAATTCGTTTGGCTGCCGGCTTGGAGTTTGGCTCGGTCCTGATGGTTACGGAAAAACTCCGGAAGAAGCCCGGAAAAGGAGTGAGATGCTAGTCAAATTTTGCAAAGACTATCATTTCGAGCTCTTTAAATTCGATGCCTGCTGTTCTGATTTAAGTCCTGAAAATCAGAAATACTTCATCGAAACCATGCAGGAATGTCGCAAATATTCGCCTGATTTGATTGTGCTTAACCATCGGATCACTCTGAATGAGGAAGCCGGGAAACAGACCACCACTTTTCTTTGGGAGGGACAGGAAACGTATGTGGATGTCAATATTTCGAACGATAAGCCGGCACCTCACCACCGGGCAGCAAATTTAGCCCGCGGGCTGCCTCCCAATTTGATGCGTCTGACAGAGGACCACGGAGTTTGTTTATCATCGGCATTGAATGCATGGGACGATGATCTGATTTTACAGGCCTTTAATCGTGACCTTATTTTGTCTCCTGAAATTTATGGGAATCCGTTTTTGCTGAGTGATGAAAATCTGGCACGGTTGGCCCGCATTTACAATATACATAGCTTGTACAACGATATTCTGGTGAACGGAATGCAACTTCCGGAAGAAAGATACGGCAAATATGCCGTTTCTCGCGGTGATGATGAAACCCGCCTGATTACTTTGCGAAATATGAGCTGGCAGCCACTTCAGGTTTCGGTCAAACTTGATGCCTCTGTTGGTTTGCAAAGCAGAGGGGATGTGGAAGTTATACAATATCATCCGGTCGAAAAATTTCTTGGAACATTCAAATCTAGTTCTGAAGTAAAAGTTACCGTTTTGCCTTTCCGTACCAGTTTAATCAGGCTTTCAACCAGGCAAAATCCTGAATTTGTATTGAAAGGTTCAGCATATCAGGTGATTAAAAACATTCCAAATCAACCTATTGTTGTTAATCTTTTAGGGTCAGCCGGCGAAGAGGTCAGTATATCCTTTTCTGATCTTCATCAGAAATACAAGAAAGCAACCCTAAACAATAAAGATATATCTTCCATTCTTTCAGGGAATAAGGTAACTTATATATTTCCTGGTCAAAAACAGGAGCTTGATTTCATGAAAGATATGGGCAACATGCAATTAACCAACCTACCATCGAATATTGGGAAGTTTATAGAATCCTGTTTTTACGGAGTCGACAACAATGCTCTGGAAGTAAGGGAACTGTACCGTTCAGGAGATACAAGAATTAAAGAGGTGCAGGCTTGCCGTGATGCGTTTTTTAACGACACCACTTTTTCAGGCATTGGCGTTTGGGATAAATATGCCTTTGATGGCGATATGTCAACTGCCTTTAAAGTAAGATTATACAATTATATGCATCTCAAACAAAACAATGGTGTATTCCGGCTGGATATTGGGAAAACCCAAAAACTGGATAGCATTGTATTTAGAGGGATTCCTGGTAATTTTAATCCTGAAACGGTGGAAGTTTCTGATGATCTTTCTGCATGGGAATCGGTAAAATATCAGTTGATGGAGGGTGAAATGGTTGTTGATCTCAGTCTGAATGTGCCATTCCGATATCTTCGTCTGACAAAATCACCATCAGAAGTTGCCGAAATTGAAGGCTTCTCAAATCAGAAACGGGTAAATCGGGAACATTGGAAAGCCTCCAATCTGTTTGGACAGGTCAACACAGCAGATTCAAAGCTTTGCTGGAAGTATGAAGGGAAACTTTCTGGTATAGGAAAAGATTCCTATCTATCGGTAACCGTTCCAGCCAATTGCGAGGAAGAAACTGTTTATGCCTGGATGATCGCTGATGGGAAAATTATCACAGCCAAAGATCGCGCACCATCTTTTCCTTACAACAACTGGGAGCATTTCAGTGTGGCCGATAAAGACCTGACGTTTTATATTCTGGTTGATAAAAAGCTTGAAGGGAAACCAATACAGGTCATGCTTATGTCTAGCGATATAAAACAGCAGGATATGAAACCTGAAGTTTGGCTATGCAATCCAAATATTTATGAGAAAGCTGAATTAAAACTTGAATAACCATGAATTATGAGATCAGTCAACAAATATTTTGAAACATGAAAATCTATCTTAAACTCTTTTTTACATTTTTGCTTACAGGATTATTATCGTCAGCTCTTTTTTCACAAGAAGTTTCCACCAGTCCGTTTTCGGTTTTGAAATTCGGAGCCATAGCCGACGGAACAACTGACAATACAGCTGCATTTCAAAGAGCTATCAATACTGCTTCAGCTTCCGGTGGAATGGTTTGGGTGCCTGCCGGAAGATACATGATTAAGGGAAGTTTGCTCTTGCTTGGTGTTTCGATGAAAGGAGAAAATCTGTCACCCCGCTCGTGGGAACCTTTGAATGGAACCATCATTATGGCAACTGGCGGCCGCGACAACGAAAAAGCTCCGGCGCTGTTTGAAATGCGTAATTCTTCCTCAGTTTCAGGGATCACAGTCTACTATCCTGAACAATCAGTTGACGATATTCATGCTTATCCATGGACCTTTCATATAGGAAGCAATAAGCCTGATTCCACTGTTTTCGATTGCACTATTGAAAATGTAACATTGATAAACAGCTATAATGGAATTCATGCCGGACCAAATGAGAACGGCCGCCACCGTATTAACAGCGTCTTTGGCTGTGTACTTCGTCGCGGAATTTTCGTTGAAAGTGTAGGCGATATCGGCCGGATTGAAAATGTACAGTTTCATTGCCATTTCTGGGGAAGCAAGGCCACCAACGGTGACTTCTTGAAAATATTCAAATACATGCAGGCCAACTGCGAGGCTTTTATTATTGGTCGCAGCGATTGGGAATATATGACGAACACTTTTGTTTTTCCCGCTAAAATCGGTTACCATTTCATTCATACCGAAAACGGCAACTGGAGTGGTTCGTGCAATGGGCAGTTTTCAGGGATAGCTGCAGATGCTACTGAAAGTTGCATAGTCGTCGAATCTGTACAGTCGCAGGGTTTACTGATTACAAACGGACAGTTTAATTCTCATATGATTGGGCGCAGCACACAGATTATAGTTGAAAAAACTTGTGAAGGAAGTATACGGTTTACCAATTGTGGTTTTTGGGGACCAGTCGAACAAAATGTTCAGGTGTTGGGAAATGCCAATGTTTCTTTTCTAAACTGCTATTTTTCGAGCAATAACGTTTCAAAAAATCCGGAAAATCCAAGCTGGTCTATTATAGCTGAAGACGGCAAGCTTCAGGTTCAGGATTGTACCTTCGATGGCACCCAAACCGATGAGGTGAAACAATGGACTTATGGAGGTGAAAAGCACAGACCGGAAAGTATCTGGCTGAAAAAGGGGGTCAAGCATGCTATCATTACCGGAAACAATGGTTACAACGGCATTTCAGTCCGGAATGAGATTGGTAATAAGGCGATTATCCGCGACAATGAAGGACCTGCAAAAAAGTAAAACCGCAACAATGAAAAAGTTATCAATTTTTTTCGTGGGAAGCATGTTGTGCCTGTTCGCTTCTGGCCAGGTAATGGAATTAAAAGATAATTGGAAATTTACGATAGGCGACAACCTGAAGTGGGCTGAAAAAGATTATGATGATTCGTCTTGGAAAGCTGCTATCATTGGGAAAGTCTGGGAAGAACAAGGTTACAAAGGATATGATGGTTATGCCTGGTATCGTTTAAAAGTGATAATTCCGTCTTCACTGAGAGAGCAGTCAACGTTGAAAGATTTGATCAAATTTGATCTGGCCTGTATCGATAATTTCGATCAGGTTTACCTTAACGGCAGTCTGATAGGGCAAAATGCAAAAACCATAACAGGTACAGAACAAGCCGAAGACTTTTCCAAATCAGCTGTTTCCTGGAATACACGGAGAATCTATACCCTTAGTTGTAAGGACATACATGTACTTTGGGATCAGGAGAATGTCATTGCCGTCCGTGTTTTGGATACAGGTGGTAATGGTGGCATTTGCCTGGGAATTCCTTCCATTTCAATTCCGGGTGTTTCCGATTATATTAAAATGGTGGTTAAGGATTTACCTTTCAGCATCGACCGGAATGCTAAAAAGGCAGACAAGTCAGTTCGATTGTTGAATAATTCTGAGGACAATGTTTTTAAAGGACAGATACATATTCAGTCGAAGAACCCGCTCTCAGGAAAATTGATTCTGGACACGCTCGTGAATCTGGTTTTAGCTCCAAAATCAAAAACTGATATGTCTTTTTCCATTCGAACATCATTTACCGAATATATTCCAATTAAATACACCTTCATGGAAGAAAAATCAGGATATTCCATTGTCATAAAGGAATATGCACCCTATTTTCTAACTCCTGAAGAGCCGGCTCGTCCCAGGATCAATGCATCATTGATTTATGGAGCGAGGCCTGGAAATACGGTGTTCATTAAGGTTCCTGTTACAGGAAAGAAACCAATAGACATTCAAGTGACGGGTCTTCCTGAGGGTCTCAAATATGACTCTTCAATAGGAATAATAACCGGGTTTGTAGCCCGGAAAGGAGATTTTATCCTAAAAATCAGAGCAACGAACAAAGACGGTGTTGATGAAAAAGAAATAAAGCTAAAAATTGGAGATCTTATTTTGTCAACTCCTCCCATGTCGTGGAACAGTTACTATTGCTTCTGGAATGAGGTGACCGGGGAGCAGATCCGCGAAAATGCCCGGTTGCTCGCGGAATCAGGCTTAATCAACCACGGATATACATTTTACAACATCGATGACGGTTGGGCCGGGAAACGGGACATTGCCAATAACATTCATCCCAATGAAAAATTTGGAGATATGAAGGCTTTGGGGGATTTTATCCATCAGAAAGGACTGAAATTTGGCATTTATAGTTCTCCCGGTCCAAGAACCTGCGGTGGTTTTACCGGCTCGT
>Ga0208478_1000426_pt1 | contig 14856 bp, 10 predicted proteins | sample NGESurdeep072012_5_FD_184462 | JGI IMG/M metagenome (GOLD analysis project Ga0208478, IMG submission 184462) | Arctic peat soil microbial communities from Barrow, Alaska - NGEE Surface sample 415-2 deep-072012 (SPAdes) | ecosystem: Environmental > Terrestrial > Soil > Wetlands > Peat ...
GGAAAAGGCCAAGCAGCCAATAGGTGATGATTCCCATCCCGGCACCTCCTTGGTGTTGCCACGAATTCGATCGGAGAGACTGATGCGCGGCGTTCAGTGTCTGCAACACTGCTGTGACGGCACCGGCATGTCCGCGCAGACCGGGCGTGCACGATGGCCGACGTGTCCCGATCAGCCCCGTAGCGCTGCGGCGAGCTCATTGGCGATCACGCCGATCGGACCCCCGGGCCCGACGCCCAAGACGGCGACGGACAACTGTTCGGCGGGGGTCACCGCCAGCACGGTCACGAAGCCGTTGATCCCTCCGCCATGACCGATCACGCCGCCACGCGGTCCCCACGAGTGCTCGAAGATCTCAGTGCCCAATCCGTAGTCGGGGGCCACCTCGGTGGCAAGTTCCACCGTGCGAGCCGACGGGAGAATCCGCCCGCCGTACAGCCGGTAACCCCACCCCGCCAAAGTCGCGGCGTCGGCGGCAATGCCGCCGGCCGCGCTCGCGGCGGTGGCCAGCGACCTGTCAGGTACGAACATCCCGTCCGGCACCGCGTCCGGCAGTCCTTCCGGACTTCGGCCCGCAGCGGCCAGCGGCGGGACCGGCGGCTCGGCGTCCTGCACGACCATCCGGGCGGTGTCGCCGGCGAACATGTCGCGGCGGACCGCCTGGTCGTAGCGCAGGCCGGTGATCTTCTCGATCAGCAAACCGAGCAGCAGGTAGTTGGAATTGGAGTAATTCATCAATGGGGACCCTGGATCACCGGGGGGATCGATGGCATAGCTCAGGGCTTGCAGTGCCGTCCACGACCGGGTCGGATCGGAGGTCGCAGCGTCCATGAGGGCGGGCGTGATGTACTCAGGAATACCACTGGTGTGCGAAAGCAACTGTCGGACAGTGGGATGGCGCCGGAGCAGCGGATTGTCGAGGTAGGTCGACGCGGCCGCGTCCAGGTTGATCCGGCCGGACTGCGCGAGGAACACCACTTCCGCGGCGATGACCGTTTTGGTGATCGAGGCGATGGCCATCATGGCTTCGGGGACCAGGCGTACGCCTGCGCCGTCGACGCCGGCGGCTCCCGTCCAGGAACCAGACACCGACACCACAGCGGCGGTCACTCCGACCAGCTGGGTGGAATCCCTGACCGCCCGATCGAGGGAGTCTTGCAGCGCCTGTTGTTGCGCCGCCGATAGGGCCGATCCGGGCGGTGCCGGGAACGGCAGCTGCTGTGCAGAGAGCACCTGGCCGGTAGCGGTCTGCGGCGACGCAGCCACCGTCGAAGCGACCGTGTCACCGCTGACCGATGGTGTCATAGATGCGGTGCAGCCGGCCAGGGTTGCCAGCGCAGTCGCGCAGAGCAGCCATCGCGGAGTCATTTTCTGCATGATCAGCATCCCTCTCGAGGTCGGTGCTGTGGAACAGGGCATTTCCGATAAGCCGGCCAGCGTCCCCTGACCGGGCCGTCGGCGGCCCAGTCGGGTGCACGCCTGGCCCACGGGCGTCCGCCGCGGAAAAGGGCCGGCGCGTTCGTTGCTCGAGCAGCGGTGCCGGGCTCCGCGATCTCGCGCCAAACAATCAGTCCAACAACGCATCTGGGGAAGCATGTACACCGCGCTCAGCGGTCGGTGAATCGCCCGTTCGTCAACGGGTGAGCCATCCTGGGTACGGCGTCGTTCGTGTGCCGGGTTTCGTGCGGTGTTTGCCAGCCTCGGCCGGCCGAGGCGCAGTTCTAGATCAGCTGGTCGGGGCGGAATTCTCGTCCTTTGGACCGAGATTCGGCGGTGATCCTTCGGCGACCACCAGTAAGTGATCGGCGAACAGGCAGGAAGGAGGCGACGTCATCGCGACTCCCTTCTGCGGTGGCGGGAGTCGTCCTCTCGGATCGCCCGTGACCCCTTATGCGAAGAATGACATTCCGGTGTCTAGAATGGAAGCATGGTTGCAATATTGCAGGGCACCTCGCAATCGCTTCGTCCGTTTCAGCGGGCTCGGGCGGCTCTGGAGCGGGTTCGGCGATGAACCAGCCGGACTCGCCGTCCGTGCGGGAACGCCGGCTGGCCCGGGAATTACGGGAGGCCAGGGTCGGCGCGCAAATCGCCGGTCGCGACGTTGCCCGACTGCTGGGCTGGTCGGCGTCCAAGGTTTCCCGGATCGAGACCGGTCGGATCGGGATCAGCCTGCCGGACCTCGACCGGTTGGTGGAGCTGTACCGGTTGCCGACCGAGCAGGCGGAATATCTGCGGCGGTTGGCGCCGGCCGCGCGCATGCGCGGTTGGTGGGACGCCTACGCCGATTCGCTGTCGGCGGGGTTTTCCGGGCTGCTGCGGTTGGAGGCGGGATCGCAGGCACTGTCCAGCTATTGCGCGGTGATCCCGCACCCATTGTTGATGACGCCTGACTACGTCCGCCAGGTCGTACTGGCCACTTGGCAGGCACCATCCCCGCAAGAAGTCGACCGGCGGGTTCGGATCGCCGGCCGCCGCCAGGCCGTGTTGCAGCAGTCTGAGACCCGACCCCGCCTGCGGCTGTCACTCGTGATCGACGAGGCCGTGCTGCACCGGTCCGCCGCTGCGCCGGACGACCCCCGAGCGGCAGCGATCCGACGTAGTCAACTCGACAGACTCGCGGACGCCGGTGGTTGGCCCAACGTCACCATCCAGGTGCTCCCGTACACCGCCGGCATCCCGCCCGTCAGCGCCGGGTCGTTCTCGCTGCTGGAATCGCGAGCCACCGGCACCCCCGACGTCGTCTACCTGGAGAACAAGACCCGCATCTTCTTCATCGACGCCGAACCCGAGGTTGACCGCTACGCAAGGGATTTCGCATTGCTCACCGAGCTTGCCCGGCCGCCGGAGGAATCCGTCGAGGTCATTCGGGCCGTGGCCCGCACCCTGAAGCCCGCTAGCACCACCAAGGCGACGAGGACCACCAAGGCGACGAAGACCACCAAGAGAGTCACGACCTCGGGTTGATCCGCCCGTTCGGAACACCGCTCGACCTGTGACCGGCGCCGGTCCGTGGCAGGCTGCTGGACCATGGCAGAAGAAATCGATCGGCGCGCGGGCTTTTACTACAACGTCAACACGGGGCAGGTGGAACGGTGGGGTCAGAGCCCGGAGACGGATCTGCTGGGACCATTCGCCACCGCCGAGGAGGCGGCGAATGCCCTGGAGATCATCCGGTTGCGTGAGGAACGCAAGGAAGCGGAGGACCGGGAATGGCGGGAGGGCGGATCACGCTGATGCGACGGGCGCCGATGCGGGCATTTCCTGCTGGGAATGATCCGTCGTGCGGCGCGCGATGACCTTACCGAGTTCCCAGACGAAGAACAGCAGGACGGCGGGAACCAGCGCCAGCGACCACTGGGCGAGGGTGAGTTCGGCTGTTCCGAAGATCCGCCGCAGCACCTCCCACTGCGTGATCAGCACGGCCAGCACCAACTCGGCCGCGGCGGTCCAGTTGAGATTCCGATTGTCGAACGTTTCGACCGCGAGCGCGGATGCGGTGACGCTCCTGGCCTGGAAGGCGGCGACGATGATGAACAGCGAGAACACGGTCAGGCCCATCGACGAGCCGATGGCCAGGCTACCGAAATGGTTGGTGCCGTAGCTGATCAATGCAAGCGTGCACACGGCCATGAACAAGCCGACGAGGCCGGCGGTGGTCAGCAGGCCCTTCGTCATGATCGTCGCGTCGCGGGACCGCGGCTTGAGGGTCATCAGTCCGGGAGCTTCCTTGTCCATGCCGAGCGCCACGCCGAGCGGGGCGTTGACCAGGAAGTTGATGTACAGGATCTGGGACGGTGAGAACGGCTGTCCCGCGGCGATGTTCAGGATGCTGGCACCGAGGAAGGTGATGATATAGGCGACCAGTTCGATGATCACGTAGCGGATGAATTTGTTCAGGTTGTCGAACACCTTTCGGCCCTGTTCCACGGCGCGCATGATTGTGGCGAAGTTGTCGTCGGACAGGATCATCCGGCTGGCGTTCTTGGCGACCTGCGTCCCGGTGCCCATGGCGATGCCGATATCGGCGGCCTTGATCGCCGGCGCGTCGTTCACGCCGTCGCCGGTCATCGCGACGACCTCGCCCTTCTTCTTCAGCGTCTGCACCAGCAGCACCTTGTGCTCGGGCGCGACCCGGCCGACCACGCCGATGTCGTCGATGCGCGCGAGCCTTTCCTCCTCGCTGAGCGCGGCGAAGTCCGTCCCCAACATGGCGGTTCCGGGGATGCCCAGTTGTCGGGCGATCGCCGCCCCGGTGGTGACGTCGTCGCCGGTGACCATCCGCACCCGGATCTGGGCGTTCTGCGCGTCCAGGACGGCCGCTTTGGACTCGTCGCGGGGCGGGTCGACCATCGCGACCAGTGACGTCAGTTCGAGATCGGTGACGTGGCCGAGCAGGTCGCCATCGGCGTCGAAGGTGGCCGGGTCGAGGTCGCGGAACGCCGCTGCCATCACCCGATGCCCTTCGCCCTCCATGCGCAGCAGGGCATCCTCCGACCGCTTCTGCAGGCCGGCGTCGTACGGCACACTTTCGCCCGCGGCGAGCGCCGTTGCGGCACGGGACATCACCGCCGGGGCGGCGCCTTTCACGAAGCAGCGCACCACTTTCCGGCCGGCGGCGTCGGTGGTCGAGTTGAAGGTCGCCATCAGCTTGTAGGTGGGGTCGAACGGCAGGGTGGCCAGCCGCGGGAACTTGTCCCTGGTCACCTCGGTGTCCAGTCCCGCCTTTGCGCCCAGCACGAGCAGCGCTCCCTCGGTCGGGTCGCCGACGACCTTGCCGTTCACCAGCTTGGCGTCGCTGGCGATCAGGTACGGCAGGATCGCCGCTTCGATGGACGCGGAGGATCCGGCCGCATGGAGCACCTTGCCCTCCAGGCCGTAGCCGATACCGGAGATCGTGTAGCGGTCGACCGCGTCGAGCACCTCGACGACCGTCATCTGGTTCATCGTCAGCGTGCCGGTCTTGTCGGAGTTGATCGCGGATGTCGACCCGAGTGTCTCCACCGAGACGAGTTCCTTGACAATGGCGTTCTCACCCGCGAGTTCCTTCGCCCCGGCCGACAGGATCACCTGCAGCACGGTCGGCAGCGCCGTCGGGATCGCCGCGATGGCCAGCGCGATCGCCGTGATGAACAGGGTGTCCGCGGACTGACCCCGGGCCAGGCCGAGCGCGAACATCACGATCATGGTTCCGAGGGCGGCCGCGCCGATCCACAGCGTCAGCGTGTTCAGCTGCCTGGTCAGCGGCGTCTGCTCCTTCGCGGTGGACGCCAGCATGCCGGCGATCTTCCCGACCTGGGCATCGCCGCCGACCGCGGTCACCAGCATCACCCCGCTGCCGTGCGTCACCGGGGTGTTCATGAACGCCATGTTCACCTGGTCGCCGGGACCGACCTCGGCGTCGGCCAGTGCGGTCGTCTCCTTCGACGACGGGGTGCTCTCCCCGGTCAGGGCTGACTCGTCGATGTCCAGTGAGCTCGCCTGGACGATCCTGCCGTCCGCGGCCACATCGTCGCCGGCGGCCAGCAGCACGAGGTCGCCGATGACGACCTGCTCCGCCGGGATCGAGGCCTCCACCCCGTCGCGGCGCACCCGCGCGGTCCGCTTCGTCAGCGACTTCAGCGCGTTCATCGCGCTCTCGGCCTTGCCCTCCTGACGCAGCCCCACCATGGCGTTGACCACGGTGAGCAAGGCCAGCACCGCACCGGTGCTCCACTCGCCGATCGCCAAGGACACCACGGCGGCGATCAGCAGGATGATCTGCATGTAGCTGCGGTACTGCTCCAGGAAACGCCGCCACCCCGGCACCGCCTTCTCGGCGGGAAGCGCGTTGGGACCGTTCTTCTGCAGCCGGTCGGCGGCCGTCGCCGCGGACAGCCCGCCGACCGGGTCCGCGCCGAGCCGCTCTGCGACGTCGTCGGCCGAGAGGGCGTACCACCGCGCGGCCGCACCCCCGGACGTCGAAACCTGACCTGTCGTTGCCATCGCTTCTCCTCTCTCGCGCTGGCCGCTCCGACGACCGCCGCCGAACTGAGATGTTTTCTCCGAGCGTCTCGCAGTCGCACTCGATGGGGAAAGTAGCCGACGTGGACCGTTGATACCGCGCATCATGATCCGCTTGGTCGGCGATCCGGGCCCGGCCACGATCGGGTGATGGGTCTCATCGGCACAGCGGCGCCCCGCGTGCGTCAGAAACCGCGAACACGTTCAGGGGTGTGGCCGATTGTCTGCCGCGGCCACCAGGCGCTGTCCGACGACGCGCGCAGTGTGCTGCAACTCGGAGCACCGCACGATCCGGTAGGACGCCGGGATCGTCGCGAGTTGCTCCGCGTACCACCACGGGTTGCTGGTGCTGCCGACCAGGCGGGTGGTGCCGGCGTCAAGGCCCTCGACGCGACCGAGGGGGCGAGGCAGCCACCGCCCGACGCGCTCGACCGGCGCGTCGATGACGACCTCGACGTCATACTCCCAGCCGACGGACAGATGCTCCTCGAGCACCGCGACGGGGTCGAGATCCGCTGGCGGACTGAAGGTTTCCTCGAGGACCAGCACGGTCCGGACCCGGTCGATCCGGTACGCGCGAAGGGCGTCCTCGGCGTGCGACCGGCAGAGCAAGTACCACCGCCCATGGCGGACGACGACCGCCAACGGTTCGACCTCGATGAGCCATTCCGACCCGGCCTCGGACCGGTAGCCGATCTGGACCACCCGGTGGTTCGAACATGCCTGCACCAGGCTGGTGGTGGTGTCGGGGTCCGGCCGCGCAGCGGCGCGATCGGGGGCCGGTGCCGTGGTCTTCCTGACCGCCTCGACCTGTCCGGCGACCGCTTCCGGGAGCGTCCGCACGATCTTGCCGAGCGCAGAGCCGACGGGGTCGGTGGGGTCACTCACGTCGTGATGACCGTCGAGCACCGCCATCACCAGGGCAAGGGCCTCGGTCGCGTCGAACATCAACGGCGGCGGCCGGACGCCGCGCCCCAGCCGGTAGCCGCCGTACGGCCCACGAACGGACTCGACCGGGATGCCGGCTTCGCGGAGGATCCCGACGTACCGCCGCGCGGCCCGCTCCGAGACGCCGAGCTTGTCAGCGAGCCGCCCCGCGGTGATGCCCGGGCCGTCCTGGACCAGTTCGAGGGTCAGCAGGGCCCGAGCGGTCGGGCTCGCGTCGAGTTTCACGGGTTTCCAGCATCTCTCGCGAATCCGGAAGGGAAACGTCCGGAACCGAAATTAGCATCCTGGCCATGACCAACGACACCGCTCTGGATACCTCGATCATTGAACCGTCGATGACGGCCGGCGAGGTCGAGATGATGCTCTTCGCCCTCGACCGGTCGCGTGCGCAGTTCGCCTGGAAAGTCGGCGGGCTGGACAGCGAAGCGCTCCACCGGGCGCACCCGCCATCGGCGATGACCCTCGCCGGGATCATCAAGCACCTGGCGTTTGTCGACGATTGGACGGCGGTGCGATTGGCCGCACATGAGATGCCGGCACCCTGGCGATCGGTCGATTGGGACGCCGACCCCGAGTACCCGTGGCATTCGGCGGCCGACGACTCGCCCGAGGAGCTCTACCGGCTCTGGCGTGAGGCGGCCGCGCGCTGCCGTGCCGCGGTCGCCGAGGTCATCGCCGACGGGGGGCTCGACCGGCCGGTGAAGTTCTTCTTCGACCCGAGATGGGTGCCCAATGCTCGGCGGGTGCTGGTCGACCTGCACGACGAGTACGCCCGCCACGTCGGACATGTCGACCTGTTCCGCGAGGCCATCGACGGTCTGGTGGGAGAGGACCCGCCCCAAGAGGGATGACAGCAAGGGCGTGAGGTCATGCGGATCGACGTCGAGCAATGCGCTGACACACCCTGACGGAGGTCACCGAGACGACGAAGAGTGGCGGGTCTTGCCCATCCACTGACAAGGTCGACCGCTGCGGCGTGATCGGCCGTAGCGTCGACGTTCGTGCAGAACAGCGACGACATCCTGAGATTGTCCAATCACGATCTGGCCGGCGTTGGTGTCGGAACCACGATCAGCGAGGCTCTCGCGGGCTCGACCGCTCAGACGGTTCTCGCGGACAAACTCGGGTATCACCGGTACTGGGTGGCCGAACACCATGGGACGCCCTCGGTGGCGTCATCGGCACCGATCGTGGTGCTGACGCATCTTGCGGCCAACACCCGCACCACTCAGACAGGTTCGCTGCTGGGTTCGAGGACGACCACGGCCGTTGTCGTCGACCGGCGACGGCCGTAGCCGTCGAGGCTCTTGTCCGCTGACCGCCACCGGTCCCACGGCTGGGCTCGCTGCTGTCCTGTCGCGGCATGGGCGACACGTCAGGAATTGATGCTGACCAGGGTCCGTTCACCGGTGCCGGCGTCGACGCGTTCGTGCGCCTGGGCGGTGCGCTCCAGCGGCAGTGGTGTGCCGATAGCGATGGACAGTGCGCCGGCGGCCGCCGCGCGGGTGAGGTCGGCGGCTGCTTGCTGTTTGGCCGCCGCCGGGAAGTCGTCGCTCCCCAGCAGTCTGATCGCGATGTTGTCGAAAAGCATTGGCCAGAAAGGGAAGTCGGGACGGTCGGTGCTGGTGGCGTAGGCGGCGATGACGGTGCCGACGCGGGCCACCGCGGCGTCCAGGTCGACGTTGCCCGAGAACGAGACCTCCACGACCCGATCGACGCCGTCGGGCGCATGGGCGCGGATCTGCTCAGCGGGATCGGGGTCGTCCAGGGCGATCACCGGGTAGGGCACCGCACGTGGTGGGAGCTGATCACCGCGTCGGACGGTGCCGATGACGCTGGCACCGCCCCACTGGGCCAGTTGGGCGGCCAGCGCGCCGACGCCACCTCGGATCCCGTGCACCAGGACCGTGGCACCGGTGACCGGCCCGTCCCCGAACACCGCCCGGTGCGCGGTGATCCCGGGGATGCCCAGGCAGGCACCGACCTCGTCCGGCACGTTGTCGGGCAGGTCCACGGCCAGTTCCGTTGGTACGACGGTGAAGTCGGCGGCGGTACCGAAGGCACGATAGGACTGCGCCCCGTACAACCACACCCGCCGGTCGACCCGGTTCGGGTCGACGCCAGGGCCGACGGCGTCGATCACGCCCGCGGCGTCGCTGTGCGGAATCACCCGCGGGTACGGCATGGCAGAGCCGGTCCAGCCGCGGCGTTTCTTGGTGTCGCCGGGGTTCACCCCGGAGAACCGCACCCGCACCCGCACCTCACCGGGACCGGGCACCGGGTCGGGTAGCTCCCCGCACCGCAGCACCTGTGCCGCCGGTCCCTGCTGGTCGTACCACGCCGCTCGCATCAGCACGCCTCCTCTCGAGAGTCTCGGAAGTACGTTCCCAATCATCGGCGAACGCACGACAACGCCGCCGGCGCCGGGCCTCGGCAGTGTGGCCGCGGCCGGCGAGCCGAAACCCCGGCCGACCTTCGCCTTGCCTGGGCCGCCGGCGCGGGATCTGTCGGGGTGGCGGCCGTTGCGGGATGCTATTTCGATGGCGCGAGCGCAGACGCGGTCGTTCGTCCGCGTGGTGGGCGACCGGATCAGGCAGGATCGCGGGCTGCGGCTGCTGACAGCCGTCGCGATGGTGGGTTTTGTTCTGATCGTGTACGCCGTCGTGGTGGTCGGCGGTGGCGAGCTGTTGGGACGGTCCGGGTCGCCCAGCGTGTGGCTGTCGGTGGTGGCGACGGCGACGGTCGCCATCGCCTTCGAACCGGTCCGGACGCACGTCAATCGTTGGTTGTCCCGGGCGCTGCACCAGGATCGGCTTTCGCCCTATCAGGTGCTCGCCCGCTTCCCGAACACGGTGACAGGTGCGTATCCGGCGGAGGAATTGCCGGCACGGATGGCCAGGGTGCTGGCGGAGGGCACCGGCACGGCCCGCGCCGACGTGTGGCTGGTGGTGCGCGGACGGCTCGAGCTCGCGGCCAGCTGGCCGGGTGAGGCGACGCAGCCGGCCGGCCCGCGCAACCCGTCGCCCGCGGGTGCCTTCGGCGGCGCCGCGACGGCCGCCAACCCGACGGTCGCCGCACCAAAGCTGGGACTGGACAGGCCGGGAGCCGCTCCGGTCATGGTCATCGAGGGACCGCAGCAGAGCATGGCCGTGCGTGAACGCGGAGAACTGCTGGGCGCACTGACCGTGGTGGTCCACGAGGGGCAGCAACTCACCCCGGTGGAAGAGCGGCTGTTCGCCGGCTTGGCGGCCCAATCGGGTCTGATGCTCCGGGTGGCCGGCCTGCGCGCCGAACTCGAGCAGCAACTCGCCGGGCTGGAGCGCCGCACCGAGGAACTGCGCAAGGCACGACGAGACCTGGTCACCCGCCAGGACGCCGAGCGACAACGGTTGGAACGCAACATCCACGACGGCGCTCAACAGGAAGTCATCGCGTTACTGGTCAACCTGAGACTCGCCCAGGCCCTTCTCACCCGTGCACCGGAACGGGGGGCTCGGCTGCTCGCCGAGCAGGCGGCGGCCGCCAGGGCGACCATCGACACGCTCACCGCGCTGTCCCGCGGGCTCTACCCGCAGCTGCTGACCGACGCGGGGCCGGTCACCGCCTTGACCGCCGCCGTTGCATCCAGCCCGATACCCGTCGAGCTCACATCCACCGATGTGCCACGCTGCCCGCCGGACGTGGAGGCCGCGGTGTACTTCAGCTGCCTGGAGGCGGTGCAGAACGCCTGCAAGCACTCGGGCGCGACACTCATCACCATCGACGTCCAGGGCAGGTTCCATCCGGATGGCACCGGGGAGATCGTGACGAACGTGACCGACGACGGACGAGGCTTCGACACCACTCGACGGACCGGCAACGGACTGTTGAACATCTCCGACCGGATCGAATGCGTACAGGGCAGCATCTCGATCACCTCGGCAGTCGGGAACGGCACCACGATCCGAGCCAGGATTCCATGTGCCGCAAACATTCTCGCGATGACTCACGTACCGGCCCTGATGGTGGAGGATCAACCGCCGGACGCCCCACAGGTGGCAGTTCTCCCGATCGCCGGGGGCTGCATGCGCGTCCTGGGCTGGGTGCTTCTCGCCGCGACGTGCGTCGTGTTCGCCCTGCAAGGTCTCTTCCTGGCGGCGTCGACCTTCCCGATGACCTCCTACGAAGTGCTGGTCGATCACGTCTTTCCGCTGCTGGGCATCGGGGCGATCGTCGGCGCCGGGGTCGGCGCGTTGATCGTGTCGCGCTACCCGCGGAACCTCATCGGGTGGTTGTTCCTGGTCGGCCAGTTGGGCAACGTGATCGGCCTTGCCGCCGATGCGTTCGGCATGCTGGTGGTCCAAGGCGTCGTCGACGCACCGATGGCCGGCCGAATGGCCGGCTGCCTCAACCAGGTGTTCGGGACCGTCTTCACCGTCACCGTCATGTCGGTGATCTTCATGATCGCGCCGGACGGACAGTTCCTGTCTCCGCGGTGGAGGCTTGCCATCGGCATCCCCGTCGCGGCGCAGGCGCTGTGGTGGGCGGGGTCGTCACCGATCCGGCGGTGTCAACGTGCCGGGCACTGTCGTGGAACAAGGTTTCCGAGAAACGCTGGCGGAGGTGCTGATTTCCGCGGGTTTCTTCGCGACGCTGCTGTCGATCTCCCTCGGCGCGGCGGCTCTGGTCCTGCGACTGCGTCGATCCACTGGTCAGCAACGCCTCCAGCTCCGCTGGATATCGACGGGGGCGGCGGTACTCGCCGCGACGTTCGTGGTGTTCGCACTGGGCGATCTGATCCCGCAGGGGACGCCGTGGATCTTGCCGGAGGCGACGTGTCTGGCGTACATCTTCTTTTCGGTGAGTGTCGGCGTCGCCATTTTCCGATATCGCCTCTATGACATCGACGTGATCTTGAGTCGGGCGATCGTCCTGGGTGTGCTGGCGGTGTTCGTGACGGTCGGCTACACCGTCGTGGTGGTGGCCATCGGCGCTGTCCTGATGGCGGTCGGGACACCAGGATCGACCCTGTACTGGCCGTCGTTGGTGGCGACCGCGCTCGTCGCCGTGGCGTTCCAGCCGATGCGCAGGCATGTGCTCCGGCTGGCGGATCAGCTGGCCTACGGAAACCGGGCCGCGCCGTACGAGGCATTGGCCACGTTGAGCCGCCAGCTCGCGGACAGCCCATCACCGGACGCCTTGCCAGCACGTGTTGCCGAGTCCACCGCGCGTGCGGTCGGCGTCGCCGGCGTCACCGTCCGGCTCGGCACTGCTGGAGAACCATCACAGACGCGCAGCGCGGCCTGGTCCCGCACCGGTTCGGTGCCCGGACCGATGCGGGTCGGTGTTCCGGCGCTGGTACTCCCGGTGCTGGACATGGGAGAGCAGGTCGGCAGTATCGAGGTGACCCTGCCGCCCGGCAGAGCATTGCGAACCTTCGAGCGGCAGTTGCTCGAGGACGTCGCAGCGCAGGCCGGCGTGGCGTTCCGCAACGCCCTGCTGGAGGCGGAGCTGAACGCACGCGTCGAGCAACGAGTGACCCAGTCGGCCGAGTTGGCGGCGTCCCGACGCCGACTGCTCGGTGTCGAGGATGAGGCGCGGGAGCGGCTGGCCGACGCGATCCAGCGCAGGGTCGTCCCGCACCCGGCCGCAGTCGACGCCGAACTGACGGCCGGCCAACCGACCGATCAATACCTGCCCCGGCAACTGGAACCACTGCTCGGCGAAACCGAACGGGCACTCGAGGAACTGAGGACCGTCTGCCGGGGTGTGTTCCCCGCGCTGCTGGATCGGCGCGGGTTGATACCAGCCATGTCCGCGCAATTGGACCTCACCCATCCGCACACCCTGCTCGACGTCGACGACACCGCCAACCGGCGGCTCGACCGGGCAGTGGAGGCCGCGGGTTACCTGTTCTGTGTCGAGGTCGCACCGGCCGGCCGGAGTGCCCTGATCACATTGCGAGTCGACGACGACCATCTGGTCGCCGCCGTCATCGGGGACATCGACTGGGCGAACGAAATCGATCGGTCCGATGGGACGGCGCTGCTCGCGGCCTGGCAGCACTCCCGAGATCGAGTGGCTGCCCTCGACGGCGCGGTGACCGTGCAACGAAACGAGTCCGGCATGACGGTCACCGCCGTGATCCCACTGGGCCGCAAACCGGTCGCCAGCCGGCAATGGCCGCTCACAGCCATTCCAGCCCACCCGACACCAACAGCGATTGATCGACAACTGCGTAGGCATCGCATCCGTTGTCCGCTGGGCCGAGCGCCCGTCAGATCCGCACCAACGGAGGGACGGCATGGCCACCGTGACGATCGCCGCCGTGCAGGCGGCGTACATCCTGATGGACCAGCGCGCCTGCGTGGAGAAGGCGATCGCGCTGCTGCACCAAGCGGCCGGTAGCGGCGCGAGGATCGTGGTGTTCCCCGAGGTGTTCATTCCCGGAACACCCATTTGGATCGACTCCAGACCGATTTGGGACGGCGACGAGGACTGGTACGCGTTGCTGGTCGATCAGGCCGTCGTCGTGCCGGGTCCCGTCACCGACGCTCTGGGCGCCGCCGCCCGCTCTGTGGGCGCGTACGTGGTGATCGGGGTGCAGGAACGCGAGTCCCACGGCGCGACCATCTACAACACCACCCTCTACTTCGGTTCGGATGGTGCTCTTCTCGGCAAGCACCGCAAGCTGATGCCCACCGGCTCCGAACGCACCGTGTGGGGGATGGGCGACGGTTCCACCCTTCCGGTCATCGACACGCCGCACGGCAGGCTCTCCGGACTGACCTGCTGGGAGAATTTCATGCCCTTGGCCCGCTATTACCTGTACAGCCAGGGCGTCGACATCTGGGCGGCACCGACCCTCGCCCCCAGTGACGGCTGGATCGCCACCATGCGGCACATCGCCCTGGAAGGTCGGTGCTACGTGGTCGGCGTCAATCCATGCCTTCACGTCGACCAGATCCCGGCCGACTTCCCTCACCGCGATCGCCTGTGGGTTGCGGATGACGGCGACGAAGGCTGGGTGGAGGCCGGCAACAGCGTGATCATCGATCCCACCGGCAAGATCCTGGCCGGGCCGGCACGGCACGAAGAGACCATCCTGTACGCCGAAGTTGATCTGGCCGCGGTGCACGCCGCCCGCCGGTTCTTCGACCCGGTGGGCCATTACAGCCGCCCAGACATCTTCCAACTTCGGGTGGACACCCGCGCCCGACCTCCAGTCGTGCAGGACCTGCCAACCGCCGGATCCGATAGCGACTGACCGGACCGGATTCCCGCGGCACATCCAAGGGCCCGCAGCGCGGGGCCGTGGATGACGGGCGAGGATCCGCCGTGGATCCGCCGTGGATCCGCCCGTGGTGGGAGGGAGCGTCGATATGACGCCGTAACGTCGCCAAGCACGACGCCGTCGCGAGCGTCGACGTGCCGGAGACGTCGCACACCAACTCCATCACATCGTTCTGGCTGGCCCGCTCGACGCCCGTGCCTACGCTGCCCCCCATTTCCTCGCTTGGTCCGATCGTCACCCCCCGGACCGCTCCGACATAGCGACAGAGGTCCCGAGAGTGCTTGCCACCGCTGCGCTGTCGGCCGACCAGTGCTCATTGGCTGTGAGCTCCGCGGCGGCTCACCGACGTCCGGGCAGGTCGTGCAGGCTCACGTCGCTCAGCACCCCGTCATGCACGGACGCCGTCAGATAGGTGCAGGCCGGCTGACGTCGGCGGTCGGTGGGCGAGCCCGGGTTCAGCAGCCGCAGACCTCCGGGACTCACGGTGTCCCAAGGGATGTGACTGTGCCCGAAGATCAGCAGGTCGACGTCCTGGTAGTCCCGGTCCGCCCGCAGCTCTCGACCGGCCTTGTCGCCGGTCTCGTGCACCACCGCGACGCGCAGGCCGTCCAGCGTTGCCCGCGCCACCTCCGGCA
>Ga0208478_1000429_pt1 | contig 14747 bp, 11 predicted proteins | sample NGESurdeep072012_5_FD_184462 | JGI IMG/M metagenome (GOLD analysis project Ga0208478, IMG submission 184462) | Arctic peat soil microbial communities from Barrow, Alaska - NGEE Surface sample 415-2 deep-072012 (SPAdes) | ecosystem: Environmental > Terrestrial > Soil > Wetlands > Peat ...
GCCGAGCCGGCGACCGAGCCGGCAGCGGAGTCCGCACCGGCGGCCGAGCCGGAGTCCGCGGAGCCGGCGGCCGAGGACACGGCGCCCGTGGCTGCGGCGACGCCGGCCCCCGCGCCGGCGAGCGAGGACCAGTCGGCAACTGGTGCGGACGGATTCGAAGGCGGGGCGACCTACGTCACTCCCCTGGTACGTCGACTCGCGGCTGAGCACGGCGTCGACCTGGCGGCCGTGCGCGGCACGGGCGTGGGTGGCCGGGTCCGCAAGCAGGACGTGCTGGACGCGGCGAAGGCAGGCAGCGGTCAACCGGCGCCAGCGCCAGCTCAGGCCCCGGCGCCGGCTGCGCCGGCGGCGGCCGCACCGGCGGCCTCCGATGGGCAGCGCGCCACCGCGGCCGCCGAGCCCGCGCGGGAGATCCCAACGCAGCAACCTCGACAGCTGACGGCCGGCCGAGCGCCGGCAACCGTCGACCAGGCCAAGGCGTCGACGGACCCGACGGTCCGCGGCCGCACCGAAAAGTTGTCCCGGCTACGGACGGTCATCGCCGCGCGGATGGTGGAGTCCCTGCAGATCAGCGCTCAGCTGACCACAGTGGTCGAGGCCGACGTCACCAAGATCGCTCGGCTGCGGGCGCTGGCCAAGGAGACGTTCGAGGCCCGCGAGGGCGTGAAGCTGTCGTTCCTGCCGTTCTTCGCCATCGCTGCGGTCGAGGCGCTCAGGGCGCATCCGACGGTCAACGCCAGCATCGACATCGAGGCCGGCACGGTCACCTACCACGACGCCGAGCATCTCGGCATCGCCGTCGACACCGAGCGCGGCCTGCTTGTCCCGGTCATCCACGACGCCGGCGACCTCAACCTGGGCGGCATGGCCCGCAAGATCGCTGACCTGGCCGAGCGCACCCGGAACAGCCAGGTGACGCCGGACGAGCTTGGCGGCGGCACCTTCACGCTGACCAACACCGGCAGCCGGGGCGCGCTGTTCGACACGCCGATCATCAACCAACCGCAGGTCGGCATTCTCGGCACCGGCAGCGTGGTCAAGCGGCCGGCGGTGGTGAGCGACCCGGAGCTCGGCGAGGTGATCGCGGTGCGCTCGACGGCGTACCTGGCGCTGACCTACGACCACCGCATCGTCGATGGCGCGGGCGCCGCCCGGTTCCTGAACACGGTGCGGGACCACCTGGAGGGTGGCAGCTTCGAGGCCGATCTCGGCTTGTGAGCTGACGTCGGGTCGCGGTTGCCGTGCCACTGGCGGAGGATCACCGCATGCGGATTGCAGTCAGCGGAGCCTCCGGCCTGATCGGTACGACGTTGGTGCCGGCACTGCGGGACGCCGGCCACGAAGTCCTGCGGCTCGTCCGCCACGACGCCGCTCGCGCCGACGAGATCGCCTGGGACCCGGCGCGTCGCCGGCTCGAACCGCAGGCGCTTGCCGGAGTGGACGCGGTCATCCATCTCGCCGGGGTCGGCGTCGGTGACCACCGCTGGACCAACGCATACAAGGCGCAGATACTCAGCAGCCGGGTCGACGGAACGCTGACGCTCGCTCGTGCCATCGCCAATGCTCAGCCGCGACCGCGCGTGCTGCTGTCCGCATCCGGCATCGACTACTACGCCAAGACCGCAGCCGCGGCGGTGGACGAGGCCGCCCCAGCTGGGTCCGGATTCTTGGCGCAGACCTGCGTAGCGTGGGAGCGCGGGACCGCACCGGCAGAGGAAGCGGGCGTTCGCGTGGTGCACCTGCGCACCGGCCTCGTGCTGGCCCGCAACGGCGGCTCCCTCGGTCGCATGCTGCCGCTGTTCCGGCTCGGACTCGGCGGCCGGCTCGGCTCCGGTCGGCAGGTGTGGAGTTGGATCTCGCTGCCGGACTACTGCTCGGCCATGCAATTCCTGCTATCGGCCGACGGCATCAGCGGGCCGGTCAACCTCACCGCGCCCGGGGCGGTGACAAATGCCGAGTTCACCGCCGCGCTGGCCCGCGTGGTCCATCGGCCGGCGCTGCTCCCCGTGCCCGCCACCGCCCTGCGGCTGGCGCTTGGTGGCCTGGCTAACGAAGGCGTGCTGGCCGGACAGCGGGTGCGACCGGCGGTGCTGGAGGCGGCTGGCTTCACCTTCGCGCACCCGGACATCGACACCGCGCTGGGAGCGGTGCTCTGAAAGGCGGGCACACCGCCCGCAGCGTCTGGCGGTGACGCGCCGCGCCGGTGGATGGTCCGTTCCAGCACATCACGCAGGTGCCGGTGCTCGACCCGGCCGATGGACGGACAAGTCCAACGCAGGTGCCTACCGTCGGCTCCGCGCAGGGAGGATTCACCGATGACGACGACTGTGGCGAGCGCCGTAGTCACCGCCGCCAGTTCTGGCCTCGACGAAGCCATCGGCAACGATGCGCAGCTGCTGCGAGACCGCGTCCTGGAGCATCTGCGCCAGCACGGCGGTGGATGTGTTCTTCGCCGACCACGGTCTGGCGGAGACTTGCGCGTCGGAACAGGCGATGCAGCGCCGCGTCGGTGCAGTGCGGGCGCGGCGGCTGGCCCTACGGCTACAACAGCTGCGGGTCGTGGACACGGTCGCCGACATGGCCACGCTCACGGCGCGCATCCACGCGCTGGCCGGCGAACTCACCGGCCCCATAGTGCTCGACCTGGACGCGGCGTGCCGGGTGCTGCTCGAACCGGCCACCGACGAGCGGGCTGGCGGCGGCGTGGACTGGAGCGACGTTCGGCAAGTAGTGATCATCTCGATCACCCACCGGGACTAATCTAACCAACACCGCGGAGCAGTCATGGCGGACCAGGCGCACGCCCGACACCGGCTCCGGCCCATGCCGCCTCCGGACTATGCCGTCCCGCCCGGGGAGACGCTTCGGGACCGGCTCGACGAGCTGGAGATGAGCCAGGTGGAGCTCGCGCGCCGCGCCGGGTTGACGACCAAGCATGTCAACCGGGTCGTTCAGGGCGTGGCCAGCTTGAGTGCCGACGTCGCCCAGCGGCTGGAGTTCGTCACCGGTGTCCCGACGCCGGTGTGGCTGCGGCTAGAGGCCGACTACCGCAGCGCCCGGTCTCGGCTGGAGGTCCCTGAGCCCGACGACGACGAACTGGCGTGGCTGCACGACATGCCGGTTAGGCAGCTGGTTCGCGCCGGCGCGTTGCCAGCTGCGCCCGCTGATCCGCCGAGCCGGCTGCGGCAGCTGCTGCGATTCTTCGGCGTCGCCGACGTGCGCTCGTACCGGCGCGTGTGGGAGCTGCCGGCTGCAGCGTTTCGGCAATCCCGGGCGTACGACGTCGATCCCGGTGCCGTCGCGGCGTGGCTCCAGCTCGGTGAGCTGGCCGGGCGTCGCGTGACCGTAGCGGATTGGGACCCCGAGGGGCTTCGCCGGTGGCTGCCCGAATTGCGGTTGCTGACTCGCCGTGCACCGCTGCGCGCAGCGATCGCAGACTACTGCCAGGCCTGCGCGCGATCCGGGGTGACGGTGGTGTTCGTGCCAGAGATCGCCGGCGCGCGGGCCTACGGCGCCACCCGCTGGCTCGCACCACACCGTCCGCTGGTTCAGCTGAGCCTGCGCGGCCGCACCGACGACCAGCTATGGGAAACGGCCGCGCACGAACTCGGCCACGTACTCATGCACGACCGGCGGGCCGTGTTCATCGACACCTGCGAGGACGAGCCCGACACGGCCGAGGCGGCCGCAGACGCGCGGGAGCACGAGGCCACGGCCTTCGCCCGGGAGCTGCTGATCCCGCCGGCGGCGGAGACCCGCCTGCTGGGCTTACGCCGGGTCGAAGACGTGCTCGGCTTCGCCGCGGACGTCGGCGTCGCCGCCAGTATCGTCGCCGCCCGCCTCCAGCGCCACGGGATCTGGTCTCCGCGGCAGGCAGGTCGACTCAAGCGCCGGATCGAAGACCGGGACCTTCCCGACCTCGCAGCGGCCCGCTCGGCGCCGGACGACGCCTCCCGGCGGGCCCGCCGAGCCAACCGCCCACACCCCGGACAGCGCGGTGACTAGCCTCGAGATCGGCCACGGCATCGACGGCGCAGTCGACTACGCCCGACTCCCCGAAGACCTGCTGGCCGAGCTACTCGCGCAGACGCCAACCGTGGTGCGGCAGGTGCGCGAGTTGCTGGGTCCGGCGCTCGCGGCCCGCGATGATCTGCGCCGGACCGCCGAGCGGACGGGTTTGATAAACGAGCACGAGCGTGGCCGCGCCGGCAGCATCTGTGCCGTCGACGGGGGCTTCGCCGTCGAACGCACCATCGCCGTCGACTTGATTCTGGCGGTCGCGGTTGGGGTCGAGGGCTTCTTGGGCGACGGCGGCGGCACCGGCTGGAACGACAATCAGTATGCGTCGTTTCACCGCGTCTTGCCGCATCACTTGGACAACGAGCGACTGGCCCGCGCCAGCATGGTTGCGCATGAGCTGGCCGTCCTGGCCGACTCCCCTCATGACGTCGCGATCTATGACGGCAGTCACCTGACGCCCGTGATCGGGCTCAACAGTGGCCTCACGTCAGGGTCGGATCAGGTCAGCGAGCTGTCCGTGGCGGTCGCGGCCGACGTCGACCTCGAAAGCGCCTTCCACCGTTTCGTCGAGCACCCGTCGATCGTGGCAATGCCGAAGTACGACTCCTCGGACGACCTGTGCCGCCTGTTGGGTGCGGCCCTCGGCACGACGATCAGCGGTGACGACAAGTACGTGACGTCGCTGATCCTGCGCGGCGGCGAGTACACCACCCCGCAGCAGGTCCGGCCCGACCCCTGGCGGGAGCTGCACATCACCACGCGGCCGGGCACGCCGGCGGAGCTGAGCGGTCTGCCGGCCCGTTTCGACGCGTTGCTACAACCCTTGCGGGACCGACAGCTGTACTACGTGTACTGGCGCCCCGATGACGCCGCGCCCAGCTACCGGCTGGAGGTCAAGCCGCCGCTGGCGCACGATCGCGAAGCGCTGCGGTACGTCCTGTCAACCCTTGCCTGGCAAATCACCGGCCCGTTCGTTCGAGAGCCCTACCCCCAGTACCTCGCCGACGTCATGGCCAAGAGCGTGGGCCTCGGCCTGGGCGCACTGCAGGCGGCCGCGCACCTGGCCCTCTCGCGCGCCCAACCGGAGCTGGCTGAGTACTTGGTGCGCTCTTACCGAACGGAGGGAAATTGATCGGCGACATCCCCCCTGACCCGCCCGGTGCGCCGCTCGTCGACCAGACTCCAACGCGCCCGCCCGTTCCGCCAGACGCGGTCGGGGTCGTGGGGTCTCCGAGCTCGACGAACGAGCTGACGGTCGACTTGACGGAGCGTGCCAGCGGCCAGAGCCTGCTCGGAGACCTCGTCTTCATGTCGCACGCGTTGACCAGCGGTCGGCATCTGCTCGGCCTGGGCACGATCAGCGAGATCCAGACCCGCAACCGGTGGCACGAGGACCCCAACATGCGCGGCGTGCTCCGCGTGCACGGGTCGCTGCCGCATCTGTCCGCTGACGGTGACGTGCGCACCGCGATTGTGCGCGTGCAGGCGGTCTACGACACCGACCAGCCCAGCTCACCGTTCACCGAGCCGCCCCGGGAGTCCGGCGGCACCCTGGGAATGAGCCCGACCACTGGCGCCCCGGTCTGCAAGGTCACCGATGACCTGATCAGCAGCCTGACCGCCGGGCATGCGCACGAAGTGATCTATTTGGGACGGGTGTATCGCGGCGATGTGCTGCTGCCGATGTACGTGCGGCAGTTCACCGACGCTGGCGTCGACGGCGCCTACCACACCGGCATCTTCGGCCGCAGTGGCAGCGGCAAGACCGCTTTCGCCAGTTACCTGATCGCAGCGCAGCTACGCCACAAGACGCTCAGCGTGTTCGTGTTCGACCCGCAGGGCCAGTTCACCACCGAGCATGACCTCCCGGTTCGCCTGCAGGCGCTTGCCGCCCGCTTCGGTCGGCCCGTTGAGAAGCTGTCTCTTGCCGAGGACCTGCGGCTGCCGAAGGACGCTCGGCTGATGGGCGAGCTACTCGACCAAACGCGCTTCTTCGTGCGGCTGGCCATGAAGACCGAGCTCAACCGGGAGATTGCCGGTGAAGAGCTCACCCGACTGCTGCGCGACCGACCCGACGACTGGACCGACCAGCCTGCCGAGAAGTTGTTGCGCGACTTGCTCACGGCGCTGAGCGCCGACAACGCCGCAATGGCGCGGATCTACAGTTCTCCTCAGCCCCGCGCCCGAGTCAAGGATGCAATTGACCGGGCACTGGCTCAGCCGGGAGATTTCGCTGAGCTGCTACGAGAGTGGGCGCCGGTCCAAGCCCTGTTCAGCCCCACGACCGCCGGCGGCAAACCGCGCAAGGCGCTCGCACAGCTGATCGAGGCCACGTTGGACCGCGGCATCGCCGTTCGCCCCTACGTCATCGTCGACCTCTCTTCCCGGTCCGGCAACCGTTGGTTGGACTCTGCGGACGTCAAGGCACGCCTGCTCCGCAAGATCGTCCGAGAACTGCGCGACGCCGCCGAGCGGGCCTACGCCGGGTCGGGGCGGCTGCTGAACTGCCTCGTCGTCTTCGACGAGGCTGCGCGCTTCGCTAACGCCCACAGCGACAGCCAACAGGCCGCCCAGCTGGCGGCACGTCTAGTCGACCACGTGCGCGAAACCCGCAAGACCGGGCTTGGCTGGACTTTCATCACTCAGGAGATCAATGCGCTGCATCCGGGGATTTACGCCCAGCTCTCGATCCGGGCCTTTGGCTACGGACTGACCACCGGCAGCGACCTCGCCCGCCTCGCGGACGAAGTAGGCCATGGCGCGGGATTGCAGCTCTACCAGTCCTTCACCGACCCCCGCGCGATGACCGAGAAGGTCTACCCCTTCATGCTTACCGGGCCGGTCAGTCCGCTGTCGTTCACGGCGGCACCCGTTTTTCTGCAGGTCTTCACCAGCGAGTCCGAGTTCATCGACTGCAACCGTCGGCACCGCGGTCGGCGATAGCACCAGTCGGGCTGGCGCCAGCCGTGGTGTCGGTTACGGGCTCGGTCACGCGACTGCGCGGACCCCAGCAGATCAAGCCCCGCGCAGTCTGCTGATGCGCCACCCATCCCCCGCCAGCACCAGCTCGACCCGCCAGGACTTCGGGCCGCGGCCGGGATCGGAGCTGACCACCGCCCCAGCGGAGTTCACCACGTCGTACGCCGGCATCTCGTCGGTGACCTCGACGGTCACCCCCGCAGCGGTCCGGGTAATCAGCCGCACCTCCTGCAGCTCGTGCCGGACCGGGCGGGCGCGGTTGCCGGCGTCGACGAGGCTGCGCAGGCTGGCGACGTCCGCGGCGTACGGCGGGGAGCCCTCGACGTAGACCTCGGCCAGCACGGCCGGATTGCTCTCGGCGAAGGCGACCGCGCGACGGCCGTCCAGGCCGGCCAGCACGGCACGCCACGACGCGGGGTCGGTGGTCGTTGGCGGATCCGCAGCCGCGGGGGACGAGGGTGCCGCAGTGGATCTCGGCTGCGCAAGCAAGCGGCCGGCGGGTACACCGGGTGCGCTGCCCCACCACCAGCCGGCAAGCATGGCAGCGGCGAGAACAAAGGCCGCGGTGCCGCCCAGGACGAGCTGGCGAACGCTGGGTCGGGAGTGGCTCGGCGCACTTGCCGACGCGGGCTCGGGCGGCGGGGCGGCCGGGCGGATGGCGTGCGTAGCGAGGTCTTTGTCCACAGCCGGGTCGTCCCCCGCCGGGTCGTCCCCCGCCGGGTCGTCCCCCGCCGGGTCGTCCCCCGCCGGGTCGGCCCCGGCCGGTGACCGTCCAACCGCACCCGACGGCGGCGCCACCGAGAGCCGTACCGGCGTCGCGGAGCACGCGGACGTCAACCGGGCGCCGAACGCGGCCGCATCCGGGCGCGCCCGGGGCGTCGGCGCGAGCCCAGCCTCCACGATCTCAACCAGCTCGGCCGGCGCGTTCGGGGCCAGCTCCCGCAGGGCGGTCCGCCGAGCCCGGCGCGACCTACCCGTCGACCGGGTCTCGGCCACCACCTCCCCCGCCAGCGCCCGGTAGCACACCGCGGCCAAGCTGTAGACGTCGCTGGCCGTTGTCGGCTCGGCCCCGGCAACCACCACCGGATCGACGAACCCGGGAGTGCCGTCGACCGCCCGCCCAGACTCGCCGACCAGCCGGGCCACCCCGAGGTCGGCCAACAGGGGGCGGCCATCGGCGGTGTAGAGGACGTTCGCTGGGGAGACGTCACCGTGCACCAGGCCTTCGCCGTGGGCCACAGCTAACGCGGCGGCCAACGGTCCGGCCGTCGTCACCACCTCGCCGGCAGTCAGCCGGCCGCGCGCCCGGAGCAGCCGATCCAGACTGCCGCCGGCGGCGTAGTCGAGGACCAGCACGATGCCGTCGTCGACAGGGACGACGCTGCGTAACGGCAGCACGTGCGGATGCCGGACGGCGGCCAACAGCGCCGCCTCCCGGCCTAACCGCTCCTGCGCGGGCAGGTCGCGCGCCCCGGCCGCACCCGGGCGGAGCCGCTTGAGCGCCACCACGTCACCGCTGGCCAGCTCGTGCGCCCGCCACACCTCACCGGTAGCGCCGAAGCCGAGCAACCGCTCCACGCCGTACCCGGTCAGCGTCCACACCGCCCCCACCGCGACCTCCTCCGGTTGCCCGGATATGAGGCTAGGCAGCGCCGCCGATCAGCCTGGCGAGTTGTCCACAGGTCAGGCGTGGCTGTCCCCGGCCGGCTCCAGGTCCCGCGGCGCCACGACAGTGTCGACGTCACGGTCCGGCACCCGCGCCAGCGCGCTCGGCCACCAGACCCGCGACCCAATGTCCAAGGTGAGGGCCGGAACAAGCACCGAGCGCACCACCAACGTGTCGAGCAGCACGCCAAAGGCGACGACGAAGCCGACTTCCGCCAAGGCCACCAGGGGCAGTACGCCGAGCACGGAGAACGTTCCGGCGAGCACGATGCCGGCCGAGGTGATCACCCCACCAGTGACCGCCAGCCCGCGGAGCATCCCGCGCCGGGTACCGACCACCGCGGCTTCCTCCCGCACCCGGCTCATCAGGAAGATGTTGTAGTCGATGCCCAGGGCCACCAGGAAGATGAAGGCGAACAGCGGGAACGAGGTGTCCGAGCCGGCGAAACCGAACACCACATCGAAGATCACCGCGCTGGCCCCGAGCGCCGCCAGGTAGGACAAGATCACCGTCGCTATCAGCACCAGCGGCGCGACCACCGCGCGGAGCAGGAGGCCGAGGATGACCAGCACGACCAGCAGCACCAGCGGGATGATGACCTGCCGGTCCCGGGTCGCGGCTCGGGAGACGTCCAGGTTCGTCGCAGTGGACCCGCCGACGACGGCATCGGCCCCGGGGACGGCGTGCACGGCGGCCCGCAGCCGGTCGATCGCGCCGTACGCAGCCTTGCTGTCCGGCGCCCCTTCCAGGGTCGCGTCAACCTGCGCCAGGTTGCCGGCCACCAGCGGCGGGGACACGCTGACCACGCCGGGCGTGGCCGCGGCGGCTGCTCGGACGTCGTCGATGGCAGACGCCTGCGCGATCACGGTGGCCGGGGCCCCCGTGCCAGCGGGGAAGCTGCGTTCGAGCAGCTGCTGACCCTGGACGGAGTCGTTGGGCTGCTGGAAGGCCTCCGTCTGGGACAGCCCGAGCTTGAGGTCGAACAGCCCGAGCGCCAGCACACCGAGCACCAGGCTGGTCGCGACCCAGGTGACCCGCGGTCGCCGGGCGATCAGCTGGCCCACCCGCGCCCAGACCCCGGCGCCTTCGGCGACGTGGGTGCCGAAGCGCGGGATGAACGGCCAGAACAGCCGGCGGCCGAAGATGACAAGCAGCGCCGGCAGCAGTGTGAGCATCGCCGCCAGCGAGCAGGCCACCCCGATGGCGCCCACCGGTCCCAGGCCGCGATCGGAGTTCAGGGCGGCGACCAGCAGGCAGAGCAGCCCGATGATGACGGTGGCCGCAGACGCCAGCAGCGCCGGGGCGGCCCGGCGCAGGGCGAAGGCCATCGCCTCGTGCCTGTCCTCGTGCCGGCGCAGCTCCTCGCGGTAGCGCGCGATCAGCAGCAGCGCGTAGTCGGTCCCGGCGCCGAAGACAAGCACCGTCAGAATGCCGGCGCTCTGTCCGCTGACCACCAGACCGGCGTGCCGCGCCAACCCGTAGACCGCGCCCTGGGCCAGCTGGTCCGCCATGCCCACCCCGATCAGCGGGATCAGCCACAGCACCGGACTGCGGTAGGTGAGCAGGAGCAGCAGCGCGACGACGCCGACGGTGGCGAACAGCAGGGTGGTGTCGATGCCCTCGAACGCCTTCACCGAGTCGACGAGAAAGCCGCCTGGACCGGTGACCTTGACCACCAGCCCGTCCCCGCCCGCGCCGACGGTGGCCCGGATGTCCTCCACCTGCTTGCCGAGGGCGATGGCGTCGCCGCCGCCGGGCAACGGAACCGCAAGCAGCAGCGCGCGGCCGTCCTGGGCCGGTACGACGGGAGGCAGCGGCTCGGCGACCAGCCGGGCGGCGTCGATCTTCGACCGGTCGGCTGCCGCCTGGCCCGCATCCGCTGGGGTGATGCCGGCGTCGCGGGCGTAGACGATGATCACCGGCAGGGTGTGGCCGCTGGGCAGCTGTCGCTGCAGCTCCAGCGCCCGGGTGGACTCTGCCTTGCCCGGCAGGTAGCTCGACGCGTCGTTCTTCTGCACTGAGGTCAGTTTTGCCGCGAATGGACTGACGGCCCCCACCAGCAGCAGCCAGAACACAACAACCGCCCACTTGCCGCGACGGCCGGCCGGAAGAGTGATCAGGCGCATGGGAACGGGGGCTCCTTCTCCTCGGGCGTCCGCTGAGGTCGGGACGGGGACGACCTTCCCCTGCCGCAGGGTAGGGGCGCCCATCAGTACCGGCCAGCGCAGCCGGCCGGTGGGACGCGGAGCACGTACGCTGACCGCGTGCCCGACCTGGTCTTCCTTCGTCCTGGTTTGGTGTCGTACGCCGAGGCGTGGGACTGGCAGCGGCGGCTGCACGCCCAGCGGGTCGCGGACGAGATCCCCGACACCTGCCTGCTGCTGGAGCATGCACCGGTTTACACCGCCGGCCGGCGGACAGATCCCTGGGAGCGGCCCCTCGATGGTACGCCGGTGATCGACGTGGACCGCGGCGGGAAGATCACGTGGCACGGGCCAGGCCAGCTCACCGGCTACCCGATCGTGCGACTGCCCCCGCTGGCCGCCGGCGACCGGGCCGGGATCGTCGACGTGGTGGCCCACGTCCGCCGGCTGGAAGAGGCGCTGATCCGGGTCTGCGCCGACTACGGCGTATCGGCGCGGCGCGTGGACGGCCGCACCGGGGTCTGGGTGTGCGCGGCTGGCGCCCCCGACCGCAAGGTCGCCGCGATCGGCGTCCGGGTTGGCCGCGGCGTCGCGATGCACGGTTTTGCGCTCAACGCCGACCCCGATCTGTCGGCGTACGACCGGATCGTGCCGTGCGGGATTCGCGATGCAGCGGTGACCTCGCTGACCGCGCTGACCGGGCGGCGAATCGGGGTCGGCGACGTTATGCCGGTCGTGGAACGCCACCTTGCCGACCTACTCGCAGCCGACGTGCTCGCGACCGCTTGGCGCGCGAAGCCGGCGCATGCCTAGCCCGGCGCCCGACGGCCGCCGGTTGCTGCGCCTGGAGGTGCGCAACTCCGCCACCCCGATCGAGAAGAAGCCGGAGTGGATTCGCACCCGGGCGCGGATGGGGCCGGAGTTCACCGAGCTGAAGTCCCTGGTACGCCGCGAGGGACTGCACACGGTGTGCGAGGAGGCCGGCTGCCCCAACATCTACGAGTGCTGGGAGGACCGCGAGGCCACCTTCCTCGTCGGCGGTGACGCCTGCACCCGGCGCTGCGACTTCTGCCAGATCGACACCGGCCGGCCGCAGCCGCTCGATCGCGACGAGCCGCGGCGGGTGGCCGAGAGCGTGCAGGCAATGGGGCTGCGCTACGCCACCGTGACCGGGGTCGCCCGCGACGACCTGCCCGACGGTGGCGCCTGGCTGTACGCCGAGACCGTCCGGGCCATCCATGCGCTGAACCCGGGCACCGGCGTCGAGGTGCTCATCCCGGACTTCGACGGCCAGCCGACGCGGCTGGCGGAGGTCTTCGACGCCCGGCCGGAGGTGTTGGCGCACAACATCGAGACGGTCCCGCGGATCTTCCGTCGGGTGCGGCCGGCGTTCCGATACGACCGATCGCTGGACGTGCTCCGGGCGGCCCGGGCAGCCGGCCTGGTGACCAAGTCCAACCTCATCCTGGGCATGGGCGAGGGGCGGGCCGAGGTCTCCCAGGCGATGGCGGACCTGCACGAAGCCGGCTGTGACCTGCTGACCATCACCCAGTACCTGCGGCCTTCCGCCCGCCACCACCCGGTGGTGCGCTGGGTGCCGCCGGTGGAGTTCGCCGAGCTGGCCGAGGAGGCCGAGGAGCTGGGCTTCCTCGGCGTACTGAGCGGGCCGCTCGTTCGCTCGTCGTACCGAGCTGGGCGGCTCTACCGCCAGGCGGTCGAGTCCCGCTTTGGCGCCGCCACCTCCTGAGGAGCATGCATGCGGGCTCACAGGCCGAGGTCCTTGCCGATGATCTCTTTCATGATCTCGGTGGTGCCGCCGTAGATGGTCTGGATGCGGGCGTCGACGAACGCGCGGGACACGGCGTACTCGCGCATGTAGCCGTAGCCCCCGTGCAACTGCAGGCAGCGGTCGGCCACCCGGACCAGGAGCTCGCTGGTCCACCACTTCACCTTCGCCGCCCGGGCGGGGGTGAGCTGGCGGCTGAGGTGTTCGCGCAGGCAGTCCTCGACGAAGGTGCGCGCGATGTCGAGCTCGGTGGCCAGCTCGGCGAGGGTGAAGCGGTTGTGCTGGAAGGACCCGATCGGCTGGCCGAAGGCAGTCCGGGTGCGCACGTAGTCCAGGGTCTGCGCGAACACACCGTCGGCGGCGGCGACGGCCCCGACGGCGAGCGACAACCGCTCCTGCGCCAGGTTGCGGACCAGCGCGTAGAAGCCGGTGCCTTCGGCGCCGAGCAGGTTGGCCACCGGCACTCGGGCGTCGGTGAAGGCGAGCTCGCTGGTGTCCTGTGCGTGCAGGCCGATCTTGTCTAGGTTGCGGCCGCGGTGAAAGCCCGGGGTGTCCCGCTCAACGACCAGCAGGGACAGTCCGCGGTGCGGGTCCGGGCCGGTGCGAACGGCGGTGACGACGAGGTCGGCATTCTGGCCGTTGGAGACAAATGTCTTGGCCCCGTTGACCACGTAGTGCTCGCCGTCGAGGACCGCTTTCGTGCTGATCGCGCTGAGGTCACTGCCGGTGCCGGGCTCGGTCATGGCGATGGCCAGGATGGTGTCGCCGGTGACCACGCCGGGCAGCCAGCGCCGCTGCTGCTTGGCGGTGGCCAGGCTGGTCAGGTAGGGCAGCACGACGTCGTTCTGCACGCTCAACGCCACCGCGGCTGAGGCCGCTCCGGCCCGGTTGAGCTCCGTATCGAGGATGGCGTTGTACCGGAAGTCGTCGACGCCGGGTCCGCCGTACTCCGCCGGTACGGCGAAGCCGAGCAGCCCGACCGTGCCAGCCGCCTGAAACAGGGAGCGCGGCAGACAGCCGGCCCGTTCCCATTCTTCGTGCAGCGGCGTGATCTCGTTGGCGACGAAGGCGCGGACGGTCTGCCGGAACTGCTCGTGCTCGGGCTCGTATCCGGCTGGGGTCGGCGTGCTCATGGCGTCCGCGCTCTCGGTCGGGGGTGTTGCTGGGAGGCGGTGCTGGCGGTGGTGCGCGGTCAGTCTCGCGCACTCCGATAACGTCGCCGCGTGGCCGACATCGTCTATCCCCCTGTCATCGCAGCGGCCAAGCTGATGTTCCGAGTGCTCGACATCAGCTTCGACGTTCGCGGTGCAGAGCACATCCCGCGGTCTGGGGGTGCGGTCCTGGCGAGTAACCATGTCAGCTACCTGGACTTCATCTTCTGCGGTTACGCGGCCCAGCCGTCGAAACGGTTCGTGCGGTTCATGGCCAAGGACGTGGTCTTCAAGCACAGGATCTCCGGCCCGCTGATGCGCGGCATGCACCACATCCCGGTCGACCGGGACGCCGGCGCGGCGTCGTACCGGGAAGCCGTCGCGGCGCAGCGGGCCGGGGAGATCGTCGGGGTCTTCCCCGAGGCCACGATCAGTCGGTCGTTCCAGCTCAAGACGTTCAAGACCGGAGCCGCTCGAATGGCGGCCGACGCCGGTGTACCGATCATCCCGATGGTGACGTGGGGAGGGCACCGGCTCTGGACCAAGGGCCGGCCCAAGACGCTCACCCGGCGGCACACACAGATCATGCTGGTCGTCGGCGAGCCGCTGCCGGTCGACTCGGACGAGGAACCCGCTGTTGTGACCGCGACGCTGGCCGAGCGGATGGCCGCGCTGCTGGAGGAGGCGCAGCGGGACTACCCGGACACGCCGACCGCCGCCGAGGACCGGTGGTGGTTGCCGGTCCGGATGGGCGGTACGGCGCCGACGCCCGAGGCCGCCGCGGCTATGGACGAGGCCGAGCGGCAGGCCCGGGCCGAGCGCCGACGCACCGCCTGAGTTATGGCGGATACGGCAGCTCGGGTCGGTTAGGGCTCGCGCACGGCCTGTCCACAGCAGCGCGAAAACTGTCGGTGGCGCCGACTACAGTAGAACACATGTTCGAGTACGACGGACGACCGCCGGTGGGCCGGCTCGGCGGTGCACTGGACCGGCTGGCCGGC
>Ga0208478_1000430_pt1 | contig 14707 bp, 13 predicted proteins | sample NGESurdeep072012_5_FD_184462 | JGI IMG/M metagenome (GOLD analysis project Ga0208478, IMG submission 184462) | Arctic peat soil microbial communities from Barrow, Alaska - NGEE Surface sample 415-2 deep-072012 (SPAdes) | ecosystem: Environmental > Terrestrial > Soil > Wetlands > Peat ...
GGACTTGTGCGTCATACCAATCACCTTGAGGCATGTTATAACGTAGGTCCCCATACAATTTCTTTTCCCCGTATTAAAGATGCCCTCAGCCTGAATATTGACGGTAAATATGAAACAGGGGATGAAGATTTTAAGAAACTGGTTGCTATACTAAGACTTGCCGTTCCATATACCGGATTGATTTTAACTGCAAGGGAGGCTCCTGACGTCAGGAGGGAAGCTATGCAATATGGTGTATCACAGATAGATGGTGGTACAAAACTCGAGCTTGGTTCTTATTCTGATACAAAAAATGAAAAACAGAATCTGAATCGTGAGCAATTTAAGATAAATGATGCACGTTCACTGGCTGAAGTTATCGATGAACTCTTGGAAAACGATTACCTGCCTTCATTCTGCACCTCGTGTTACAGAATGGGACGCACCGGTGAACATTTCATGGAGTTTTCAGTACCCGGATTCATAAAAAGATTCTGTACTCCAAATGCCATACTTACTCTTTCAGAATATATCTGCGATTATGCCCAGGGAGAAACTGTCGGAAAAGGATGGAAAGCTATCGAAAAAAATCTCGGAAAACTTGAAGAAGGAGTCGCAGTTAGTACCAGGGGAAAGATAGAGAAAATTAAGAAAGGGGAGAGGGATCTATATTTTTAAGGCTAGAGACTACAAGCTACAGGCTACAGGCTACAGGTAAAGGTTCGATCTTCCTGACACCTGTCGCCCGACGTCAGTAGCCTTGCACTTAAATCTAAAGAAGGATAAATAAATCTGAATTATCATGATAAAGATTCTCGGAATAAAAATCATCGACAGGATAAAAGAAGCTGGTCTGACCCAGGGTATTTTGTCGAAGCATGCAAGTGTAATCACAACCCGACTGGGATTCCATGAAGTGACTGATGAAGTCTGCAGCCGTGAGGCATATATAGTACTTCATCTTAGAGGTGAACCGATTGATACAGATAAACTTGCATCAGAATTGAAAACGCTGGATGGGATTGAAATCAGGGAAATGACTTTCACCCTTGAAACAGAAACCCTGAATAGGGAATCAGTTAAAAATAGTGTAGAAATACTTGGCATTCTTGTCGAAAGAAGCCAGTCAGTTATATCATCGGTCCAGAAACTCCTTACTGCCTACGGTTGCAATATACGTACCCGTCTTGGTGTAAATGAAGTCTTCTTTGGAGAACCAGCAGGGCTGATTATACTCGAATTGAAGGGTGATGAAAAACAGCGTCTCCTTCTTGAAAAAGACCTGAAAGCATTGAATAAGGTTCATGTCAGGACAATGGTGTTTTAGCTGAACTGATAGTTAATAGAATAGCTGTAGTTACTGAACTGGTCCCTATTGTCTGAAACCTGTTGCCTATCGTATTCTTAAAATGTAATGCTTTGAATCGCCCCATTCACCATATATCACTTCTGCATCAGCAAGGCTGACACGGGCTTCGAGACAACTCTGACAATCTTCAGCTGAATCGTCGGTACAAGGTTTATTATTATATAGTTTATAGCTGTCGCGATATTTACCCGGAGTGATATTTGGCATAAGGATATTTGCGCCAATTTTAACTGCCTTTTCCCTGCCAATGGGATCAATTGCCTGCAGCGCAGTTGCAGCAACAATATTGATATCCCTCATCATTATCCTGATTATGGCAATCATTTTAAGAGTAAGATCAAATCTATCTTTCAGGGGCATAAGATTTTCTGAATGTTTAATGAGAGGAGTATCAGCATGTTCAATATACGGACCCATACCACACATGTCGATGTTAAATTCTTTCATAAACAGGAGGTCGCCGGCAAGGTCGTCCAATGTCTGAAACGGCAAACCGATCATTACGCCTGTACCAGTCTGGTATCCTATATCCTGAAGACTTTTAAGGCAGTTCAGCCTGTGATTGAAATCGTGTTTTGAATCATTCGGATGGATCTTGTTATAAAGCGACTGGCTGGTCGATTCAACACGGAGAAGATAACGGTGGGCACCTGCGTCATACCATTTCCTGTATACATCAGGTTCCTGTTCACCTACCGATAATGTAATACCTAATTCTCCATCTGACAGTTCCTTGATCTTATGAAGAAGGTTCTCGATCCTGCCCGTAACAAACGGGCTTTCAAGCTCTCCCGATTGAAGGGCTATCGATCCGTAACGGTTATCATAAGCAAATTTAGCAGCCGTAAGAATTTCTTCATCTGAGAGATTGTACCTCGTTAAATTTATATTTCCTTTTCTTATTCCGCAATAGAGGCAATCTTTACTGCAGATATTGGAAAACTCAATTAATCCCCTGAACCATACTTTATTGCCAATGTATTTTTCTTTGATTTCGGCGGATTTTTTAAATAAAAGAGTTCTTTCTTCACCTTCAGATTGCAGAAGTGAAATAATATCTTCCCTTGTAAAAATCTCCTTCTCCAGTATCTCTTTTATAGTCAATCCCATACATGTAATTATCTGCCTGCAAAGGTACTAAAATCAAATTCAACCTTTCAACTTATATGTATACTTTTGTTCCCGCTTTGCGGGATTTAGTCACTACGTTCCTCAACTTTTTACTTTTATCTTTTGTCTTTAATTTCACCCTTTCACCCAATCTCCCCTTCCTACTTCAAAACCCTCTCCCAAACATTCCCCATAAGGTTATTTTAAGATCTTCCCACCTCCTCATTGCTGCATCAGCAAAGCTGTTGGTATAAGATGTGACAAATTTCTTTGCCTCTTCATTTTTTCCATCCTTTACTAATTCAACAACCTTTTTTTCAACTGATGGTAATTCTGCAAATGCTTTATCTTCAAATTCCTGTACAGAAGGCTCAATAAGAGTTCTTCCTTTTGACCAGTTTACCGTTGCAAGTCTGTTTGCCTCGCGAAATGACCAGATAGCTGCATCGGTTCTGTAGCGTGGCTGACCGCAGACACTGAAAGAAGATGGAAGACTTAAGACTCCTGAAAAAATAGGAATTCTGGGACTCTCACCAGGGTTATCAAACGAAAACCAGGCTATAGCTCCCACCTCATCGGGAAGCCAATCGCGGCATTGAATTACATGAGAATAGGAGCATCCTGCTATTGCAATGGTTCTCTGGCGTTCAACCAGTCCGGGTTTTATTCCATTCAGTAAAGTACGTATATCATTATTCATCCAGTTACTGATGATCGGAGTTTTGACCTGTTTATCAGTCTCCTTTCCATCTTTATCTTTTTCTTTAACTGTTATGAGCAGATTTTTAGTCATATCCCACTGCGTCCCTTCATAAGTCTCCCTGAAAAACTTCATAATATCACGAGGCGATTGTTTCATTTGAGGCTTTACAGAAAATGGAAGTTCCTCAGCATCAAAAGATAGATTTAATGATGGAGCGAGAGTGCTGAGAATATAAAATTCTCTTATCGCGAATGGTTTCTTACCATTAATGATTTTCCAGAATTTAAGAGGTTCTTTCCCATCCCAGTAGCCAAGATTCTTAGCAACATTTTGTAAGTCAGTGCTGTACATAAAATAGTCGTGATTTTTAAAATCAATAACCGAGATCCTTGGAATATTTGCACACACTCCGACATTTTCATCGGGAATTCTCTCAGCACACCAGATAGATGATGGTTTCCCTTTGCCTGATCCTGCAATTTCCAATTGCCATACCTCTTTGGGATCAGCTATACTTATACATTCTGCCAGGTCCGCATATCCATATTCTTCGGCCAGCCTGCCAATAAGCTCAATAGCTTCTCTCGCTGTTTTGCACCTCTGCAGAGCTATCTTTTCAAGCTCCTCAATAAGAAACATTCCATTTGCATTTATGAGCTCTTCCCTTCCGTAAATAGTTGTTTCTCCTATTGCTAGCTGTTTTTCATTAAGACAGGGATAAGCTGTATTCAGAAATGCATATGTCTCGGAAACTTCAGGAATTTCACCCTTAATTGTTACTTTAGTCATATCCCAGGCTTCTTCAGTATGAAGCATACCTGAGTAAACAGGATGTATCACTCCCTGTTCAAATTTTTGATGGGGGTAGATTTCGAGCCAGGTCCTGTAGTTCCCGTCACAGCTGTGAGATGTCATTACTGACCCGTCACTGGAAGCACGCCGACCGACCATTATTGTAGTGCAATTCTCACCATAAACAGTCCCGTCAGTGTCAATATCTGAGTATTGTGCATGAGTGAAAAGTGAAAAGCTGAAGAAGATAATTAAAGTCCAGATGCACCCGGGATTTATTTTTTTCATAAGAAGGGGTTTTAAGGTCATAATTTGATCTGACTGATATTACAAAAGTAATTTTTTACGACAGATCACCAAGGATATCATTTATGTTCAGATTTAGAAGTTGGGATTGCTTCGTCGCGGAGTCCCGCTTTGCGGAACATGGCAATCTTAAAATCCCATCCCGAATTACTAAATTGATAGATCCTTTATCCCATGACAATTATCTTGTTTTGTGCTATTAATTTTTATTATCTTGCTTTTAATATTTAAGATCGGAAATTGCTTGTAAGTCATTATATATCAGAAAAGTATTTATTTGTCGTTGCACATAATGTCGGCTTCCTCAAACGATTTGCCGGTTTGTAGTTTTCTGTCAGCCGAATTATTGAATTTCATAATTCATTCCTTCACCATTCTTTAGGCCTATGATAAATGAAAAACTTATAAATCCTGACAGCATTGTTGTTGTAGGAGGATCAGACGATCTTTTTAAACCCGGGGGAAAGGTCCTTAAAAACCTAATTGACGGAAAATATGCCGGAAAGCTTTATGTGGTTAATCCTAAACAAGATAAGATCCAGGGGATTAAATCTTACAGGGATTTAAATGATATTCCTGAAACCGATCTGGCGATACTTGCTATATCTGCCACATTATGTCTTTCGGCAGTGGAGATACTCGTAAGGGATAAAAAAACCAGGGCTTTCATTATAATTTCTGCCGGATTCAGCGAATCAGGAAGCGAAGGACTTAAGCTTGAGAATGAAATTGTTGAACTCATCGATAAGGCAGGTGGTTGTCTTATAGGACCCAACTGTATAGGGGTTGTTACCCAATCATATCAGGGAGTTTTTACATCTCCCGTTCCAAAACTGAATAGCAGAGGATGTGATTTTGTTTCAGGTTCAGGAGCCACCGCCGTTTTTATTTTTGAATCTGCAATGCCCAAAGGACTGAACTTTTCCAGTGTATATTCAGTAGGGAACAGTGCTCAGACAGGTGTTGAGGAGGTTCTTGAATTCTGGGATAATACTTATGAGCCCGAAATCAGTTCCCCCATAAAGCTGATTTATGTAGAGAGCATCAGGAATCCGGATAAACTGCTTCATCATGCCTCCTCTCTTATACGCAAAGGGTGCAGGATTGCAGCAATAAAAGCCGGGACAACGGAAGCCGGAAGCAGGGCAGCTTCCTCGCATACAGGTGCAATGGCTTCATCCGATTCAGCAGTAGAAGCGTTATTCAGGAAAGCCGGAATAGTAAGATGTTCAGGTCGCGAAGAACTAACCACAGTAGCATCTGTGTTTTTTCACAAAAAGCTTAAAGGCAAAAATATTGCTATCATTACGCATGCCGGGGGACCAGCTGTGATGCTTACCGATGCATTATCAGCCGGTGGCATGAATATTCCAAAAATAACCGGCATTCATCATGATAACTTACTGGCTATGATGAACACAGGAGCTTCTGCTGTTAATCCTATTGATATGATAGCAACTGCGACTAATGATCAGTTGGACAGAGTAATAGAATATGTCGATAAGCAACTTCCGCTGATAGACGGTATGAGTGTTATTTTTGGCAGCAATGGCCTGAATAACATGACTGAAATTTATGATCTGTTGCATGAGAAAATCCGGGACTGTAACAAACCACTATATCCGATATTACCTTCAGTGACAAGTTCTTCCAAAGAACTGGGATATTTCCTTAATAAAGGTCATGTCAATTTCCCTGATGAAGTCGTTCTTGGACGTGCTTTGACTAAAATATTTAATACTCCGTTACCAGCAGAAGAGAAGATTTTTCTGGAGAATATAGATGTGTCACTTGTAAGACAGATCATAGATGAATCTCCTGATGGTTATCTGGAACCTGCAACCATTCAACGACTTCTTAATGCAGCGCATATACCTGTTGTGAAAGAAAAAGTTGTCAATTCAAAAAAGGAGCTTTTATCAGTTGCCAATAAAACCGGTTATCCTCTTGCTCTTAAGGTTGTTGGCCCGGTTCATAAATCAGATGTTGGAGGTGTAACTCTCAATATAAGATCAGTGAAACATCTGGAGGCTGAATTCAGAAGAATGATGCAGATAAAAGGAGTCAGGGCTGTGCTTGTGCAACAGATGCTTTCAGGTACTGAGCTTTTTGTCGGGGCAAAATATGAACCCCGTTTCGGCCATATAATTCTCTGTGGTTTAGGAGGTATCTTCGTGGAGGTTCTTGGTGATGTGTCATCAGGTCTTGCTCCACTTACATTCAATGAAGCAGAATCTATGATCAGGAGCCTCAGGAGCTATAGTATCATTCGGGGAACACGCGGAAAACCCGGAATTAATGAATTAAAGTTTGCAGAAATCATCGTAAGGCTGTCAAGTTTATTACGTTATGCTACTGAAATAAAAGAGATGGACCTGAACCCGTTGATCGGGAGCCCTGACGGTATTACAGTTGTTGACGCCAGGATTAGAATTGAGAGGTAATCTTAGCATTGTTTTTACTGCCTATTAAATTTTATATTTATATTCGAAAACTCTTTTTACTAATAAAATCGTTAAAGATATGATTATCCATCAGTTATCAATTTTTCTTGAAAATAAATCAGGACGTCTTACAGAAGTACTTGAAGTTCTTGGTGAGGAGAATATCAGGATAACTGCATTAAGTGTCGCAGATACAACAGAATTCGGGATTTTACGACTTATTGTTTCTGATCCTGAAAGGGCGAGAGAACTTCTGAAAATGCGAAATTTCACGGTTAATCTTACAGAAGTTATTTCCGTGATGGCTCCCAGTGAAGCAAAACATTATGCAAAAATATTGAAGATTCTTTCAGATCTGGATATCAGTGTTGAATATACTTACGCATTTTCTGTAGGTGATAAATCAATCATTATTCTTCGTTGCAGCAACACAGAGGATGCAATTAAAGCACTGAAAAGTCATGAAATGGAATTGCTGAAAGCCAGCGATTTATATAAAATTTAAGATGCTGTTATTGATACAGGGTAAAACAAAATCTGATTAACTCTTTGGATTAAACCTTCTAATATGGAAATTTGGAACCGCCATTTCGAGTGTATGGATCGAAACGGAATTAAGCATGTTCAAAGTGAACGACTCAGAGAAACTGTTGAAAGAGTATATTTCAATGTACCCTATTACAGAAACAGAATGCAGGAAGCAGGCCTGGCACCGGAAAGTATTCAGACAATTGATGATATAACTAAATTACCTTTTACTACAAAACAAGACCTAAGAGATAATTATCCTTTTGGGTTATTCGCTGTTCCCATGAGCGAGATTGTACGTGTCCATGCTTCGTCTGGCACTACCGGAAAGCCTACAGTAGTAGGTTATACCCGTAATGATATATCCACATGGTCGGAGGTAATGGCTCGTACATTGACAAGTGCTGGTGCAAACAGAAATGATTTCATTCAGGTTGCTTATGGTTACGGACTTTTTACAGGAGGTCTGGGCCTTCATTATGGAGGGGAAAAGATAGGAGCATCCGTAATTCCTATATCGGGCGGTAACACTGTAAGACAAATTCAGCTTATGCACGATTTTGGAAGCACTGTTCTTGCCTGCACTCCCTCATATGCCTTATTCCTCGCAGAGGCAATTCAGGAAAGTGGGATTAATCGTGCTGATTTAAAGTTGAGAGTAGGTGTTTTTGGTGCTGAGCCATGGACAGAAAACATGCGGCGTGAAATAGAAGAAAAGCTGAGAATTAAAGCTATAGATATCTATGGACTCAGTGAAGTCATTGGTCCGGGGGTTGCAAGCGAATGTTTGATTCAGGAGGGATTGCACATAAACGAAGATCATTTTTACCCGGAAATTATTGACCCGGAAACCCTAAAGGTATTACCTGCAGGAAGTACTGGTGAATTAGTGTTTTCTACACTTACAAAAGAGGGTTTACCACTTATCCGTTACCGGACACGCGACCTTACCAGGCTTACTTACGATAAGTGTAAATGCGGCAGGACAATGGTAAGGATGGATAAATGTCTCGGACGCAGCGATGATATGCTTATTATTAGGGGAGTTAATCTCTTTCCGTCACAGGTGGAGAGTGTCCTTCTTGAGATGAGCGAAATTAAGCCACATTATCTGTTAATTGTCGACAGAGTCAATAATCTCGATACTCTTGAACTGAAGGTAGAAGTTGATGAGGCTTTCTTTCAGGATAAGATAAGTCAGTTGGAATCACTCCGGCAGAAACTGCAGAATAATCTCGAGAATGCTCTTGGACTGGGAATAAAGGTGACTCTCGTTGAACCAAAAATCATCGAAAGAAGTGAAGGCAAATCAAAACGTGTAATTGATAAAAGGAAATTTTAATTCTTCTGAAACGATATGACTGATATTCCAATATCTAGTGAAATAATAAAGACCCTGGCCAACTCTATTGGTATACCGTCTCCCGGGTCTTCTTCAATACGTGAAATTGCACACCTTGTAAATAAAATTGAAGAGAATACAGGTATTAAATTCATCAGGATGGAAATGGGTGTTCCCGGTCTTCCTGCTCCGGCCATTGGAATTGAAGCAGAAATATCGGCGCTTAAAAGCGGCGTTGCATCACTTTACCCAGACATTTCAGGTATAAAACCCCTGAAAAATGAAACTTCAAGATTTATAAAGCTTTTCCTTAATGTTGACATCGATCCTGAAGGTTGCATTCCCACAGTCGGTTCAATGATGGGAGCGATGGTCAGTTTTCTGGTAGCTAACAGAAATGACAAGACTAAAGAGGGAACTCTGTTTATAGATCCGGGGTTTCCTGTTCAGAAACAGCAGGTTAAAATGCTTGGACACGATTACTGTTCTTTTGATATTTATAATTACAGGGGGAAGAAACTTAAAGAAAAACTCGAATCACATCTGAAATCAGGTAAGATATCATCTTTACTGTTTTCAAACCCGAATAATCCTTCCTGGATCTGTCTGACTGAGGAAGAACTTGCAATCATTGGCGAACTTTCAAGGAAATATGATGTTATTGTTATTGAAGATCTGGCTTACTTCGGTATGGATTTCCGGAAAGATTATTCATTTCCGGGTGAACCGCCATTCCAGCCGACAATTGCCCATTATACTGACGATTATATTATGCTTATTTCGAGTTCCAAAATATTCAGTTATGCAGGTCAGCGAATAGGTATGATGGCAATATCTGATAAGCTATTTGAAAGATCCTATCCTGACCTTTTAAGATATTATTCAACAGATAAGTTCGGACATTCAGCTATCTTTGGTGCATTGTATGGTTTGTCAGCAGGTGTGACTCATTCGGTTCAGTTTGGTTTAGCTGCTCTTCTGAAAGCAGTAAATGATGGAAATTACAAATATCGGAATGATGTATTGGAGTATGGTGAAAAGGCAAGGGAGATGAAAAAGATGTTTATTTCGAATGGTTTCCGGATAGTTTATGACAAGGACCTTGATGAACCACTTGCCGATGGTTTCTATTTTACTATTGCTTACCCGGGTATAACAGGGGATAAACTGATCGAGCAGCTTCTCTGCTATGGAATAAGTGCTATCTCACTGGTTACAACAGGAAGTGACAGGCCTGATGGTTTAAGAGCTTGTGTTTCATTGGTTCCGCGTTCACAGTTTGGAGACCTGGAGTTACGTTTAAAAAAATTCAGTGAAGATCATCCAAAATAAAAGAATTAAAAAATTAGAATATGGCAAAAATAAGGGGCAGCATTGTAGTAAATGTTGAGAAATGCAAAGGATGCGAAGTATGTATGGTTTCTTGTCCGACAGGTACTATTGCTATGGCAAAAGAGGTAAACGGGAAAGGTTATAACTATGCATTTCCGGCAAATCCTGAGTTGTGCATCGGTTGTGCCAATTGTGCTATGGTTTGTCCCGACGGTGTGATAACAGTTTATAAAACAAAAATATAGGCATCAATGGAAAAGGAATTAAGATTGATGAAAGGAAATGAAGCAGTAGCTGAAGCTGCCATACGTGCCGGAGTAGATGGCTACTTTGGATACCCCATTACTCCACAGAGTGAAATCATTGAATATCTGATGGAAGCAAATCCAGCCGAGACAACAGGAATGGTGGTGCTTCAGGCTGAAAGTGAGGTTGCTGCAATTAATATGGTTTATGGAGGGGCAGCCTGCGGTAAAAAAGTAATGACAACTTCTTCTTCACCAGGGATAAGCCTTAAACAGGAGGGTATCTCATATATTGCCGGAGCAGAACTTCCATGCCTGATCGTCAATGTTGTCAGGGGAGGCCCGGGACTAGGAACGATACAACCTGCACAATCTGATTATTTTCAGGCAACAAAGGGAGGCGGACATGGTGATTATCACCTGATAGTACTGGCTCCGGCATCGGTTCAGGAGATGGCTGACTTTGTCGACCTAAGCTTTGAATTGGCTTTTAAATACAGAAATCCTGTAATGATGTTGTCTGATGGCGCTATCGGACAGATGATGGAGAAAGTTTACCTCAGTCCGCATAAAGAGAGATCGAAGAGTGTCCCTGAGTGGGCCACCACAGGCAAACCTCCAACCAGAGAAAGAAATATAATTACTTCACTCGATCTTGATTCCAACAGGCAGGAATTGTTTAACAGAAAACTACTGGCTAAATATAATGAGATCAGGGAGAAAGAAGTCCGATACGAGGAGTTTCAGTGTGAAGATGCTGAATTTCTTCTGGTCGCATATGGTACCAGCGCAAGAGTATGTCAGAAATCAGTCCAGCTTGCAAGGGAACAGGGTATAAGAGCTGGTTTGTTGAGACCAATTACACTTTTCCCATTTCCCACAAAAAGGATTAATGAACTTGCCGGCAAAGTTAAGGGAATGCTCTCGGTCGAAATGAGTGCCGGACAGATGGTAGAGGATGTGCTGCTTTCTGTAAATGGTAAAGTTCCTGTCTACCATTTTGGCAGAATGGGAGGTATTGTTACAACACCTGAAGAGGTGGTTGAAAGTCTGAAATCAAAATTCATAGGAGGTTAAAAGATGATTCAAGTTACAGGGATAAAAGAGATTATAAAACCAGAAAATCTGGTCTATAAGAAAACAAATATTATGACAAAAAACATTTTGTCATATTGTCCCGGATGCGGACATGGTACTGCTCACAGGATACTTGCTGAAATAATTGATGAAGAAGGTCTTCAATCGGAAGCGATCGGAGTTTCTCCTGTAGGCTGTTCTGTTTTTTTATATTACTATCTTGATATAGACTGGCAGGAGGCTGCTCATGGACGCGCCCCTGCTGTTGCAACAGCCATAAAAAGGCTTTTACCGGAAAAATTTGTATTTACTTACCAGGGGGATGGTGACCTTGCTGCAATCGGTACAGCTGAAACAATTCATGCATGCAACAGAGGAGAAAACATTTTGATAATTTTTATAAATAATGGTATTTATGGGATGACAGGCGGTCAGATGGCACCAACAACTCTCCCTGGTATGAAATCCTCAACGTCACCATATGGCAGAGATGTTAAAACTATGGGGAATCCTCTTAAAATGACAGATATTATTGCTACTCTTCCCGGATCATATTATGTTACCAGGCAGAGCGTACATACTCCTGCAAATGTTAAAAAGACAAAGAAAGCAATAAGAAAAGCCGCTCAGTACCAGAAGCTTAATAAGGGTACATGTCTGATTGAAATAGTTTCAAACTGTCCTTCAGGATGGAAGATGACACCTGTTCAGTCGAATAAATGGATGGAGGAAAACATGTTCCCGTATTATCCACTGGGAGATCTGAAAACTCCAGAAGAATAGTCAATTCCTATAAATAAAGAAATTCAAAATAAAATGACTGAGGAAATAATTATTGCCGGATTTGGGGGACAAGGTGTCCTTTCAATGGGTAAAATAATGGCATATTCAGGTGTTATCCAGAATATGGAAGTCAGCTGGATGCCTTCCTATGGACCTGAAATGCGGGGTGGAACAGCAAATGTCACCGTCATAATCAGCAGCGAAAGGATCAGTTCACCTATAATAAAACATTTCGACACCGCAATCATACTGAACCAGCAATCACTTGATAAGTTTGAGAGTTCTATTAAGCCAGGCGGAGTGCTTATCTATGACGGTAACGGTATTACAAGGCATCCTGAACGAAAGGATATAAATGTATATCGTGTTGATGCCGCTGAAGAAGCTTCCAGAATGAATAGCCCCAAAACATTCAATACTATTGTTCTCGGCGGCTTCCTTAAAGTGAAGCCGATAATTAAGCTGGAAAATGTTATTAAGGGTTTAAAGAAATCACTGCCGGAAAGATATCATAATCTTATTCCAATGAATGAGAAGGCTCTGAAGAGGGGAGAGGAGATAATTAAGGAAGTGCAGAAAGCTGTCTAAGACCCCCTTGGGGGAAATGCCGCGAAGCGGCAGAGGGGTTTTTAATCCCGAGTACTAGGTCTCATAAAAATGCATCTCCTTAATATATTTCCATACTGACAGAGGAAGAAAATACGACATATCCTTTCCATTTTTAATTCCGTCACGGATGAAAGTGCCGGAGATCTCCATAAGTGGAGCATTAATGTGATGAACATCAGCGGCCAGAAGTATCTGAGTGAGAAAGGGAGAAGATGGTTTTTCAGTATTCGGACGAGGATAAGCATAAATCGGATACCTGTTTACAAGATCAGCTGCATTTTTCCATTTATGTAATGTATAGAGATTATCTTCGCCCATTACAAGACAGAACTCATTTTTCTGGTATTTCTCTTTTAGATACGTCAGGGTATCAATAGTATATGAAGGAACAGGTAGCTTGAATTCTATATCTGAAGCTTTAAGTCTGCTATTATCTCCGATAGCCAGTTGTGCCATGCAAAGACGATGATGATCGGCAAGCAAACTCTCTTTCTTTTTAAATGGATTATGCGGACTTACCACGAACCAAACCTGATCGAGACCGGCAAATTCGGTCATGTATCCTGCAATAGCCATATGTCCAATGTGAACAGGGTTAAAAGATCCGAAGTATAAACCAACTTTTGCCATAAGGTATTCAGGATTATCTCTCAAGAAAAGATGAAACTATTTTCGAAGCCTCTTCTTTTGCCTTATCCAACTGGTGATTCACAATAACTGTATCGAATTGATTAGCAAGTTTTAACTCCTCTTTTGCTTTTTCTACCCTTATTCTGATTTTTTCAATAGTATCTGTCCCTCTCTTTATAAGCCGGTTCTCAAGTTCCCCGACTGACGGAGGCATAACGAAGATAGCAATCGCCTTTGTACCAAATTTATTTTTGAGGTTTATTCCGCCTTTGACATCAACATCAAAAAGTACATGTTGACCGTTTGCCCATATTTTCTCAAGTTCACTTTTAAGTGTGCCATAGAAAAGATCCTTATATACCTCTTCCCATTCAACAAATTCACTGTTCTCAACTTTTTTTTTGAATTCCTGAACTGTCAGAAAAAAATAGTCTTCTCCGTCAGTTTCGTTACCTCTTATTGGCCTGGTAGTTGCAGAAACTGAAAACGCAAGATTTAATCCGCTATCCAGTAGATGTTTTACTATTGTCGTTTTGCCGGCACCTGATGGAGCGGATATGATTACAAGTTTTCCTTCCATTTCTATTTCTATAATACATTCAATGTTTGCTCCTTAATCTTTTCCAGTTCATCTTTCATCATCACCACCAGTTTTTGAATAGAAGCGTCATTCGCTTTTGAACCTATAGTGTTGATCTCGCGGCCAATCTCCTGGGCGATGAAATTTAATATTTTCCCGTTTGGTGAAGGAGTGTTAATTGTTTCAATGAAATAATCACAATGGGTTTTCAGTCTGACTTTTTCTTCGTTTATATCATATTTTTCAATATAAAATATGATCTCCTGTTCAAATCTGTTTTTATCAACTCTTTCCGAACCCAGGTTTTCTTCCAGTAGGGACATTAGCTTTTCCCTGATTTTCGTAATCCTTCCTGCTTCAAAAGTCTGAACAGTCTCAAGTAATGATAAAATCTTTCCGATGCATTTATTGAGATCCAGCATTATTGAGTTTCCTTCCTCAATTCTGTACAGGTCAAGCATTGTAACCGACTCAATGATCTGATTTCTGACAACTTCCCATTCAGCCTCAGGCATCTCAGGCTTTTCGGTTTTCAGAGTGTCGGGAAGCTTCATTATTGCAGTAAAAATCTGATCATCAAGATCTATTCTGAGCTCAGCAGCAATCTCTTTAAACTGGTTATAATAATTTCTGACTGCTGATTTGTTAATAACAGTAACAACTTCATCATCGAGCATATCACAAAAAATTGAAAAATCAATTTTCCCTCTGTCAAGCCGCTGACTGATAAGATTTCTGATTTCAGGTTCCTTTTCCTTATACAGCCATGGCAGCTTGGTATTTAAATCAAGTTGTTTGGAATTGAGCGATTTTATTTCTATTGTTATTTTTTTCTGAGGTGTTTCAGCAATGGCTTTTCCATAGCCTGTCATGGATTT
>Ga0208478_1000431_pt1 | contig 14623 bp, 14 predicted proteins | sample NGESurdeep072012_5_FD_184462 | JGI IMG/M metagenome (GOLD analysis project Ga0208478, IMG submission 184462) | Arctic peat soil microbial communities from Barrow, Alaska - NGEE Surface sample 415-2 deep-072012 (SPAdes) | ecosystem: Environmental > Terrestrial > Soil > Wetlands > Peat ...
CGAAGGGATCGAGTTCGCCCCGTTGCACGCCGGCGGAGCCGACATAGATCGATTTGCCGAACAACTGCTGCAACAGCGCGGCGGCCATCGGCGAACGCACCGCGTTCATTCCGCATGCGAACAGCACCGCCTGGGGGCGCGAGCGGCGCTCTTGCTCCACCACCCCTCAACCCTTCCAGTGCAACACGCAGATTAGCGTGAACAGCCGGCGCGCGGTGTCGAGATCGACCGTCACCTTGTCCTGCAGCCGCTCCATCAGGATGCGCGAGCCGTCGTTGTGGATGGCGCGCCGGCCCATGTCGATGGCCTCGATCTTGTCGGGCGTCGCGGTTCGGATGGCCTGATAATAGCTGTCGCAGATCAGGTAGTAGTCCTTGACGATGCGCCGCAGCGGCGAGAGCGAGAACAGATGCGCCATCACCGGCGTGCCGTCCTGCAACCGGATGTCGAACACCAGCCGGTTGCTGTTGATGCTCAGGTGCAGCGCGTAAGGGCCGCCGTCATGGCCGACCGGCTTGAAGGTGTTCTGCTCGAGCAGATCGTAGATCGCGACCTCGCGTTCGTGCTCGACGTCCTCGTTGGCGCGGCCAATCGATTCCTCGTCGAGGGTGACGGAGACCAGGCGCTGCTTCATCGCAGCCGGCGTTGTTTTCGCCGCGCTCATCGCCGGTTGAGGCGGATCGCCACCGAGCGGGCGTGGGCGGAAAGCCCCTCCGCCTCGCCGAGCGCGATGGCCGCGGGGCCGAGCGCCTGCAACTGCTCGGGCCCGCATTTGAGCAATGAAGTGCGCTTCATGAAATCGAGCACGCCGAGACCCGACGAAAACCGCGCCGAGCGCGCCGTCGGCAGCACGTGGTTGGAACCGGCGACGTAATCGCCGATCGCCTCCGGCGTATGCGCGCCGATGAAGATCGCGCCGACATTGCGGATTTTCGGCACCAACGCCTCGGCATCCTCGGCGGCGATCTCCAGATGCTCGGGCGCCAGCCGGTCGACCAGCGCAATCGCGTCGGCGAGCTTGCGCACCAGGATGATGGCGCCGAAATCGCGCCATGAGGCGCTAGCGATTTTCGCGCGCGGCAGCGTCGTGAGCTGCGACGCCACCGCCTTCTCGACTTGATCGGCGAGCGCGGCATCGTTGGTGATCAGGATCGATTGCGCGCTGGCGTCGTGCTCGGCCTGCGCCAAGAGGTCGGCGGCGATCCAATCGGGGTTGCCGGTCTTGTCGGCGAGGATCAGCACCTCGGACGGGCCGGCGATCATGTCGATGCCGACCTCGCCGAACACCAGGCGCTTGGCCGCCGCCACATAGGCATTGCCGGGTCCGACGATCTTGGCCACGGCTGCGATGGTCTCGGTGCCGTAGGCGAGCGCGGCCACGGCCTGCGCGCCGCCGATGCGATAGATTTCGTCGACGCCGGCGAGCCTGGCCGCCGCCAATACCAAGGGAGAAAGCTTGCCGTCGGGCGCCGGCACCACCATTACCAGCCGGGCGCAGCCGGCGACCTTGGCCGGTACGGCATTCATCAGCACCGACGACGGATAGGCCGCGGTGCCGCCCGGCACGTAAAGCCCGACCGCCTCGATCGCGGTCCAGCGCGAACCCATCTCGACGCCGAGTGCGTCGGTGAAGCGTTCGTCGCTCGGCTTTTGACGAAGGTGATAGGCCTCGATGCGCTCGCGCGCGAGCTTGAGCGCGGCCAGCGCTTGCGGCTCGCAGGACGTCGCCGCCGCGTCGATCTCGTCGGCGCTCACGCGCATGCTGACCTTGGCCAGATCGAGACGGTCGAATTCCAGCGTCAGCTGCAACAGCGCGCGGTCGCCATAGGCCTTCACCTCGGCGAGGATACGGCGCACGCTCTCTTCCACGTCCTGCGCCGCCTCGCGTTTGACGGCGAGGAAGGCGCGGAAACGCGTCGAGAAGTCGGCGCTTTGACTATCCAATCGAAGCGGCATGGCCTGATCCTACCCGGATGACAGGTCAATGGGTGATGCGCAGGGTCGCGTCAACCCTTTCGCGCGGCTTGCGGCCGGGCCCAAAATAAAAGGCTCCGCCGCGCGGCGGAGCCTTTATCGCAGAACATTGCGACCGCTTACTTTTTACTCTTCTTGTGATGCCGGTGCTTGTGCATTTTCGGCGCCTTGTAGTCGCATGGAAGGAGGCAGACGCCGCCCATTCCCGTGCATTCCGAGACGCCGGCCACGCACACCGGCGCCGCTCCAAGTTTATAGCATTCGCAGCCGACATCGGCCTTGGCCGGCGTGCCCGTGAACAGCGCGGCGCCCATCAGCAGCCCCGCGAGAATGACGATTTTGCGCATGGTCTCATCCCTGTTGGAGGAACCGCGCCAGTACGCCATTGGAACTTTGAAATATCAAGCAATGCGCGGCTTAAACGGGCGTCGCGCGCGGAGTTCTGAACCGAAATTTGTTGTTGCGCGATGGCTTAGACGCGCTTCGGGCTGACTTTGCTCGGCGGGCCATCCTCGGCTAGCGCGTGCACCGGGCAGGCCGCCGTGGTCCAGGACGGTCCGAGATCGGCCAATTCGGCTTCCAGGCACTCGACCTCCAGCCGGAGCGCTGCCCCGCCCGAAAAGGTGAGCGTCACCACGCCGGACGGCGCATCGGTCTCGGAAAACTCGACCGCCAGCAGGTTGAGCACGGCATCCTTGCCGGCCGGGTTGACGTCCCGGCATTTGCACGACAGCACCCGCTCGAAGCGCAGCGCCGCCCGGCGCCGGTGGTATTCCGGTTTGGCCGTTTGGGCGCCTTCCCAGTCGAAGCGGTTGACCGCCAACACCAGGCGCTTTTCCTGCGGCCGCCACAGCACGTCGGCCACCTTGGCCACCGCGTCCTGCAGGTGGGTCGAAACCACCTCAAGGTCCTCCTCGTCGAGGACGACGAATTTGAGCTGGTCCATGGGCCTTCGCACTCCCGGTCCCTGCGTAACTAGGCAAGGCCGCGCGGCGGCGCAAGGTGGCTTGTTTTATTGGCGCATGATCTTGTCCGAAAACCGGTATCCACTTTTCGGGATCATGCGCTAAAACGCCGGCTCCAGGCCGGCAGCCAGCCAGCGCGCGCGGGTGGCGGGATCGGTGAGCGCGCGCAGCAAGGCCGTCGCCGCGGCACGGGACGCACTGCCGGCCGGAATCGCTGCCGTATAGGTGTTGGCGGTGTGCAACTCGCCCGGCAGCGGGCCGATGACCTTGACGCCCTTCACCGGCAGCACTTCGCTGATGAAAGTGGTGCCGATCTCCGCCCGCCCTTCCGCGATCGAGGCCGCGACCTCGGCGCCGCGCTTGCCGAGCACCGCCTTCTTGTTGACCGCTTCGGCGATGCCAAGCCGCTGCAACATTGCGGCGAACATGATGCCGCCGGAGCCGCCCGCCTTCGGATCGGTATAGGCCACCGTCTTGGCCTTGAGCAGCGCCTGCTTGAACGCCTCCGGCGTGGAAATGTCCGGCGCGGGTGAGCCCTCGCGCACCGCCACACCGGTGACCGTGCGGCCGAGATTGATGATGCTGCCGGGCACGAACATGCCTGACTTGTCGAGCGAGGCGATGATGGATTCCGACAAGATGACGAGGTCGGCGCTCTCGCCGCCGGCGATGCGCTCGCGCAACGAGCCAGCGGTGTTGAAAATGAGATTGAGCGTGGTCCCGCTGGCGCGCTCGAATTCACGGCCGAGCGCCTCCACCATCGACTGCACGGCGCCGGCGCTCAATACTTTAATTGCAGCCGGCACGGCTAAGTCCTCGGGTTAGGCGCTAATGCGCTCAATCTGTGCCCCGCACCTGGCGAGCTTGTCCTCGACCCGCTCAAAACCGCGATCGAGGTGGTAGACGCGGTTGACCATGGTCTCGCCCTCGGCGGCTAAGCCCGCAATCACCAGCGACACCGAGGCGCGCAAATCCGTGGCCATAACCGGCGCGCCTTGCAGGCGCTCGACTCCCTCGATGGTGGCGGTCTCGCCGTTAAGCTGAATATGCGCGCCGAGCCGCACCAACTCCTGTACGTGCATGAAACGGTTCTCGAAAATGGTCTCGGTGATGTGCGAGGTGCCGCCGGCGCGCGTCATCAGCGCCATCAGTTGCGCCTGCAGATCGGTGGGAAAACCAGGAAACGGCGCGGTCGTCACCTCGACCGGCGCCAGGCCGGCGCCGTTGCGCGCGACGCGGATGCCCTCATTGGTCGGCGTGATGGTGGCGCCGGTTTGCGCCAGCACGTCGAGCGCGGCCTGCAACAGCTCGGGGCGCGCATTCGCCAGCAGCACGTCGCCGCCGGTCATCGCCACCGCCATGGCGTAAGTGCCGGTCTCGATGCGGTCGGGCAGCACTGCGTGGCGCGCGCCATGGAGTCTCGCCACGCCGTCCACCACGATGCGCGAGGTGCCGGCGCCGGCGATCTTGGCGCCCATTTTGTTCAAGCAGTCCGCGACGTCGCCGATCTCCGGCTCGCGCGCGGCGTTTTCGATCACCGTGGTGCCGTTGGCGAGCGCCGCCGCCATCATCGCGGTGTGGGTGCCGCCGACGGTCACCTTGGGGAACACGATGTCGCCGCCGCGCAGACCTTTGCGCGCGCGCGCGATCACATAGCCGCCTTCGATCTCGATCTCGGCACCGAGCTTCTCCAGCGCCATGATCAGCAAATCGACCGGCCGCGTGCCGATGGCGCAGCCGCCCGGCATCGACACCTTGGCCTCGCCCATGCGCGCCAGCAGCGGCGCCACCACCCAGAAACTCGCCCGCATCTTGGAGACCAGCTCGTAGGGCGCGGTGGTGTCGATGATGTTCTTGGCCGAGATGTGCAGGGTGCGGCCGGAATTGGGATCGTCGCCCGGGCGTTTTCCCGCGATCATGACGTCGACGCCGTGATTGCCGAGGATGCGCTGCAGCAGCTCGACGTCGGCAAGCCGCGGCGCGTTGTCGAGGATCAGGGTATCCTCGGTGAGCAGGCTCGCGATCATGAGCGGCAGCGTAGCGTTCTTGGCGCCCGATATCGGAATCGTGCCGTTGAGACGCTGTCCGCCGACGATGCGAATTCGATCCATGACGCCCCGCCTAGTCCCTCATATGTCGGAAGATTACCACCTTCGCCGGGCAAATGCGGCGAAAGTCCGACCCCTGTCCGCCCCGCTTTTTCAGCGCCCTTTGTCGTCGCGCGGCGCCGGGGAATGGGATTCCGGCGCCTGCGGCGCGTTGCGCGCCCGTTCCTGCGCCTTGCGCCGGCGCAGGTTTTCCCGCAACGCGACCGCCAGGCGGCCGGTTTTCTTAGCTTTCCTGTCGTCTTCGCTCGCGCGCGTCATGGCGGCATTATCCGCCTGCCACGCGGCTTCGCAAGTTGAGGCTTTACCTTGCGCCAATGGGGGCCGGTATGGCAGTTTCCGCCGCGTTCGCGCCGGCCGATGTTAATTGCGCGACTTTTGCTGCCGTAGCTCAGTGGTAGAGCACCCCCTTGGTAAGGGGGAGGTCCACAGTTCAATCCTGTGCGGCAGCACCATCGTCCTTCGCCCGATCAACGCCGCTTTCAAACACTAAATTAGTGACCGGCCGCGTATCGCAGACCTGACGTGCTATTTAGAACAAAACCGTTCTGCTATCGTTTACGCCGTTCCAGAATTCATCTGGAGAATACCGAGTAGAGCGAGAGCATGGTTAGTTTCCAAGAACAGACAATGAAGCCTTATCAACAAGCGAACTACGACCATACCTTTCGTGCCATCCACGACGATGAAATTCCGTGGCAGGAAGGATCAAAATCCGTTCTGAAGCTGCCGGACGGCGTGCAGGTCAAAATCTTCGCCCACGACAAGGCGATGGGGCGGATCGACATGAAGGTCAAATTTCCGCCCGGCTATGTCGAGCCCGAGCATGCCCATAAAAGCTGGCACTCCATTGTCGTGCTCAAGGGCCGCATGTGCGTGGCCGGCAAGGATCTGCGTCCCGGCGACTACGTGTTCGGCTGGAACGAATTGCACGGCCCCTACGAGTACCCCGATGGTTGCGAGGTGTTCGTCGTGTTCATGGGTGAAAGCGTTGCGCATGAATGGGACGAGGGAAAATACAAGGCTCACCAGAACATCTGGAAGGCCGAGACTGAGGAAGGCCGGCAAGGCATCGACCAGCACACAGCGCAGCGCAAGGCCGACCAAAAAATCCGCTAATATGCTTTCAGCTCGCCGTCCAGAGCGAGCGGGCCGCCGGCGATGCACGCCGCCTGCGGACTTGCCACAGACGAGGACGTGACGCTCTTGAATTGAGCTGACAGCTAATCGCCGCCTGCATCGATGACGATGCGCAAGATCCGGCTCGGGTTGCGCTCGTATTCCTCGAAAGCGGCGGCAACCTGCTCAAGAGGATAGCGGGCGGTGACGAAAACCGACATGTCGATCTTGCCGGATGCGGCCAGTTCGATTGAGGGCGCCATGTCGGCATGCGTCAGGGCGCGCGCGCCTATGATGCTGATTTCCTTGAAATAAAGCCAGAACGCGCTGAGTCCGGAAAAATCCTCATGGTTCAAAGAAAATGAAACGAAGCGCCCGCCCGGCCGCAGCATGTCGATCCCGGCGCGCAACGTACCTGCGCCACCGACCGTATCGATAACCGCGTCAGCACCGGCACCATCGGTCAGCCGTTGAACCTCGCCCACCGCCTCGTCCACGCTGGCTCGCACAACATGGCGAGCGCCCATGCGCGTCGCCAAGTCGATTTTCCACTGCGTGCGGGAGATCGCAATCACCTGTTTGGCGCCGGTGAGGACCGCAAGGCGCGTATGCAGGAGACCCGTCGTTCCCTGTCCCAGCACGACGACGGACTCATCGGCCGCGATGCCGGCGCGCACCTGCGCGTGCCGCACGGTCGCTAGCGTCTCGATGAGCGTTGCTTCGGCAAGCGGCAAATGCGCGGGCAGCGGATGGACGTAACGCGCCGCCAGGCGAACATATTGGCTGAGCGAGCCTTCAAATTCACGACCGATAATTCCGGCATTGCGGCACAGATGTTCGTCGCCACGCCGGCAACAATCGCAGCGCCCGCAACTGATGACCGGGTTGATGATGACGTTCTGACCCGGCTGCAACCCGCTCACGTCCGCGGCCACCGTCGCGATCGTGCCGGTCGCTTCGTGCCCGAGCACAATGGGATAACGGACGCCGGGATGGCGGCCCCGATACAAATCGAGATCGGTATGGCAAACCGCGGTGGCGGCGATACGCACGACCACCTCGCCCGCTTCGGCGCGCGGAATCGGGCGCTCGCTCACGACGAATTTTCTGGGTTGTTGGAGAATTGCCGCCTTCATTGGATCGCGCCCTATCGAAGTTAAGATAATCCGACCGCATGACTCATCGGCATCGAAGCATTCCTAGCATCAATCGAGTTTCGGCGGCTTGATAATCGACAATCGCCGCGACAGCCGGCACGACCGCCCGCACGCGGGCGTTTCAATTGCCAACATTGCTTCAGGCTTGTAGAGGATTGCAATTGCCGCAACGCTGCCGGCGCGCGGGAGCGCAACAAAAGAGGCACAATTTCGCATTGTGCCGGCGTCATCGCGTTCTGGAAAAGTTATGGGGGATTTTCCGATGGATGAGATGTTCATTCAATCCGATGAGCAGCGGGCGATTCTTGAAACCGTCAGACGTTTCGTCGCAGAGGTAGTGACGCCGACGGCGCCGGCGCTCGATGCCATGACCGATCCGGCCGCGGGCTATTCCGAGGAAATCGTTGCAGCCGCCGATGCCGTCGGCATCCGTACCATGACGTTATCCGAGAAGTATGGCGGCCTCGGCACCGACTCCCTCACCACCGCGATGGTGGTGGAGGAACTGGCGGTCGGCGACCTCGGCATATCGGTGGTCATGGCGCAGACCCTGAAACTGGCGCAGATCATGGAAAAGGCGCTCAACGAGGAGCAGCAGAAACGCTCGCTGGCGATCTTCGCCAAGGATCCGAAGGCCGTCCTGGCGATCGGCATTACCGAGCCGGACAATGCATCGAATTATTTCCTTCCTTTTCCAACGCCGATGCGCACCACCGGCGAAAGAACCAAGGGCGGCTGGATCGTGAATGGCATGAAGCACTTCATCTCGAACGGCAATCGCGCCAGCTTCTACCTGGTGTTCATCCAGACCGAGAAAAACAAGCCGATGGCCGAAGGCATGACTTGCTTTTTGCTCGAGCGCGGGCGGCAGGGCTTCACCATCGGCCGCGTGCACGACAAGATGGGCGAGCGGCTTGCCAACAACGCCGAACTGATCTTCCAGGACTGTTTCTTTCCCGAAGAGAACCGTGTTGGCGAAGTCGGCAAGGGTTTTGACGTCCTCGCCCGCTTTTTTCCATCAAGCAATTCTTATGCGGCTGCGAGCATCCTCGGCGTCGCGGTCGCGCTGCATCGAAAGGCGATCGATTGGGCGAAGGTGCGCGTGCAGGGCGGCAAACCGCTGATCGAGCATGACGGCATCCGCGCCCAGCTCGTGGAGATGAAGATGTTGATCGACGCGTCGCGTTCCTACATCCATCGCGCCTGCTGGCTGGCCGATCACCAAGATCAAGGCTGGGACAAAACCCTTGGCGCTCTGCCCAAGGCCATGGCCTCCCAGGCAGCTTGGAAGATCGCCACCTGGACACTCGAGATTCACGGCGGTCACGGCTACATGAAGGAAGTCGGCGTCGAGAAACTGGTGCGCGACGCCGCCGCCTTCCTCCATTCGGACGGTGTCAACCGCACGCTGTTCCTGAAGGCCGCCAATTTCATGTTCAACTGAGGAGTCCGCCATGCGGGCACTGGTGCTGCGGGCCGCCAATACGACATTCGACCTCGTTGACATGCCGGATCCGGTCGCCGGTCCCGGCGAAGCGGTGGCGCGCGTGTTGGCATGCGGCTCCGGGCTTACCATCCAGCATTATAAGGCCGGGCGAACGCGGCTCGTCTTCCCGCGCATCATCGGTCATGAGATCACCGGCGAGATCGTTGAGATCGGCGCCGCCGTCACGAGCCTCAAGGTGGGCGACCCGGTGACGGCCTACTATTATCTCAATTGCGGCCATTGCCGATATTGTCTGTCCAATCTCGAACCGCTTTGCGACAACCTCAATGGCCTCGTCGGCAAGGAATGCGACGGCGGCTATGCGCAATACATAAAACTTCCGGAACGCAACTTCATCCGCCTTCCGGAGGGGCTTGATTACAAAGCGCACCCGGCGGAAATCGGCGTCGTAACCGACGCGCTCGCGACGCCCTACAAAGTGCTCAAGCGCGCACGCATCCGGGCCGGGGAAAGCGTCGCGGTGTTTGGCGCCGGCGGCGGGCTCGGCATCCATCAGCTGATGATGGCGAACTGGGCCGGCGCCCGTGTCATCGCCGTCGACATCGCCAAGGACAAATTTGCGGCCTGCCGCAAAGCCGGGGCGCACGAGATCGTCGACGCTTCGAAAGACGATGTGGTCGAGGCCCTGAAAGTTCTGACCGGCGGCCGCGGCGTGGACGTCGCGGTGGACTATGTCTCATCGACGGCGACGCTGGAGGCTGGCGCCAAGGCGCTCGGCAAGCGCGGCCGGCTGGTGACCCTCGGCGGTGCGGGAAAACCATTCCAGCTCTCCGCCATGGATCTCCTGCACAAGGAACAGCAGATTCTCGGCAGTCGTTATGTCACCCGTATTGAAGTGATCGAATCGCTTGAGCTCGTCGCGCGTGGCGAAATCTGGCCCTTGGTCAGCGAAATTCGGCCGATGGAGCAGGCCGAGGAATTGCATGCGCTGGTGGAAAACGGAAAAGTGACGGGCCGTGCCGCGCTACGCATTACCTGAGCCTGTGTCCCGCGCGCCAGCCTTGATCGTTCAGCCGATGGCCGCGAGCGCCTTCTTCTTCGGCGCATACGGAAGGCCGACCAACGCCGCATAGTCCGCGATCGGTTTTGGCCGGCCGACGTAGTAGCCTTGGATCTCGTTGCAGGATTCGCTGGCGAGGAACTTGAGCTGTTCTTCGGTCTCCACGCCCTCCGCCACCACCGGCAGAGCGAGCCCGCGGCCGAGCGCGATCACCGCGCGCACGATGGTGGCCGCTTGCTCGCTGCGGCAGCCGTTCAAAGCGGCTTCAGGAAAGCAAAATCGCAGCCCTGATCGGCGCCGAGGATTTCCTGCGCGTAGAGCCGGGCATAGCCGCGTGCGGGTTTTTCCGCCGCAGGCTTGGCGGCGGCGGTGCGGCGCTTGAGTTCCGCGTCATCGACCACGAGATCGATGCGGCGGTCTTTCACCGAAAGACGGATGCGGTCGCCGTTGCGCACCAGGCCGAGCGGGCCGCCGGAGGCGCTGTCCGGCGTCACGTGCAGTACGATGGTGCCGAACGCCGTGCCGCTCATGCGCGCATCGGAGACCCGCACCATATCCTTGACGCCCTTGGTCGCGAGCTTTTTCGGGATCGGCAGATAGCCCGCCTCCGGCATCGCCGAGGGCGAATGCGGGCCGGCGTTTTGCAGCACCAGAATATCCTTTGCCTCGACGTCGAGATTGGGATCGTCGATGCGCGCGGCGAGATCGGCGAGCGAGGAAAACACCACCGCCCTGCCCTCGAGTTCGAACAGATTGGAGTCGGCCGCCGAACGCTTGAGGATCGCGCCCTGTGGCGCCAGATTGCCGAACAGCGCGACCAACCCGCCCTGCGGCTCCAGCGGCTTCTTGCGTTCCGCGATGATGGTGCGGTCGATCCATGCGTCGCTGTCGTGTGCCAGCCGTTCGCCCAACGTTTCGCCGGTCACCGTCATGGCATCGAGGTGCAGCAGGTCTTTCAGTTCCCGCATCAGCGCGCCCATGCCGCCGGCGGCGAAGAAATCCTCCATGTAGCCGTTGCCGACCGGCTTCAGGTTCACCAGCACCGGCGTGGTGTCGGACAATTCATTGAGCCGCTTGAGCGATACCGGAATGCCGGCGCGGCCGGCGATCGCCGTCAGATGGATGATCCCATTGGTCGAGCCGCCGATGGCAAGCAGCACGCGCAGCGCATTTTCCATCGACTTGCTGTTGATGATGACATCAGGCGTGAGCTTGGAGCCGATCAGCCGTACCGCCAAGGCGCCGGTCGCTTCCGCCGCGCGCAAGCGGTCGGCATGCACGGCGGGGATGGCGGCTGTGCCCGGCAGGATCATGCCGAGCGCCTCGGCGAGGCAGGCCATGGTCGAGGCGGTGCCCATCACCGCGCAAGTGCCGGCGGTGGTAGCGAGCTTGCCTTCGATTTCAGAAATTTCCTTGTCGTCGATCTTGCCGGCGCGGTATTTCGCCCAGAACCGGCGGCAATCGGTGCAGGCGCCCAGCCGCTCGCCGTGATGGCGGCCGGTCATCATCGGACCTGCCAGCAGCATCACCGCCGGCCGGCCGGCCGAAACCGCGCCCATGAGCTGGGCCGGCACGGTCTTGTCACAGCCGCCCATCAGCACCACCGCGTCCATGGGCTGCGCGCGCACCATTTCCTCGGTGTCCATCGACATCAGATTGCGGAATTTCAGGCTGGTCGGATTGAGGAACACCTCGCCAAGCGAGATGGTCGGAAATTCGATCGGCAGCGCGCCGGCCGCCAGCACGCCTCGTTTGACCGCCTCAAGCATTTCGGGGAAGTGCCGGTGGCAATTGTTGAAGCCGGACGGCGTATAGGCGATGCCGACCACCGGCTTTTCCAGCATGGCACCGGAATAGCCCATCGAGCGGGCGAACGAGCGCCGCAGATAAAGCGAGAAATCGGGGTCGCCGTAATTGGTCAGACCAATTTCGATGCCGGTGGGATGGTCGCTCATGGGGACACTTTCTGACGCCGCGGCGGGCCGGATGCAAGCAGTTCTCAGGGGCCGCTACATTCCCACCGGTATGCGAACCTTGACCTTTGGTCGCGTCGACCGCGGCAGCTTAGCCATAGCGGTGGCAAAGTAACCGAAATAGTTGACGACCCAGCGGATCAGCTGGAACGACGATTTGCCGCCGAACAAACGATCGATGGAGATGATCGGGACTTCGCCCAGCTTGAGCCCACCCGTCTGGGCATTGATCGCCATCTCGAAGGCGACCGCCCAGCCCACCGATTTGGTATCGCGGCTCAGCCGCGGGAAATCGCTGCGCCGGAACATCTTGATACCGGTGGTCGAGTCGGTAAAGCCGGTGCCCGAAACAGTGTTGAGAAGCCAATTGGCCGTGCGCGACAGGAAATGACCGATGATCGAACCGCCCAGCCGGCGGCCGCCGTGGGCATAACGGGTGGCGCTGACGAATTCGACGCCTTCGTCCATCAGCGCCAGCATGTCGTCGATCACCAGCGCGGGGCCGACCTCGTCGGCCGCGAAAATCAAAATGCGTTCGCCCTGCGCGGCGGCGACTCCAGCGCGGATCGCCAAGGCGACGCCGCGGCCCGCGCGATTGAGCAAGGGGCGCACTTCCGGATAGGCACCGCGCACGTCTTCCACGACCGCAATGCTGGCATCGGCTTCGTTGTCGAAGATCACAAGGATCTCGTGCGGGACCACCAGCACCGCGCGCAAGATGCGCAACATGACGCGTAGATTCATGGTCTCGTTGCGCACCGGCAGCAGGATCGTGAGCTTGAGGGGGGAATCAGTCATGAAACTTGTTTCGTCTGACAGTTAGGGGAACGAACATCGAATTAGCGCCAAGTCATTTCAAGTTTATATCGTTCGATCCAGGCCGGCAGCCCGCGCTCGATAAAGACCGCCACCAGCAGCGCGGTCAACAGCCACATCTCGTAAAAATAACGAGGCGTCGAAGCATAGATCATCGCAACCACATATTCGGCGAGCAGGGCGGCGCCAATCAGGCGGAGCCATGGATCAAAGGTGCGCCTACGCAGCGCGATGTAGGCCACGACGACGACTGCGGCTGCATGCAACGGGATGAACACCGGCATCTGGCTCGGCCCGCTCAACCAGTCGCCGATCTGCGTAAGCGCGCGGCGTAGGTGCTCGCCGCCGAAATCCAGCCGCGTCAGTTCGACGAGCGCCGACCCATAGTCCGATGGCGGCATCACATAAGTCCCCGGCAGCCGCGCATTGCTGCTGAACAGGACAAGTTCGTGGCCAAAATACCAATTGTGCAGCGGAAGCAGCAGGATCGGCAGGAAACCGACGCACATCGAGATGAGACGCGGCCATTGGCGTTGCGCCAGCGCCGCGAGTCCTGCGCCGCCGAGTACGATGCCGGCGATTGGCGCCACGATCGGCTTGGTGATAACCGCGAGCGCGAGCAATAGCGCACCAGCCGCTGTCGTGGCTGCCTTTTGCGCAGGACCCTCGCGCGGGCCCACGATCACCAGCAGGCCCCAAATCAACAGGATATGCGCGGCCGGGTCGGCGAAGCCGCGCGCCGCCCATTTTGCATAGTGAAAAAAGCTGGTGCCGAAAATCTCGCCAAGCGGCAATGCCGTGAAGACCAAAGCCAAACGCCAGGAAAACTCGTCCGGCAAGAAGCGCTTGAAAAGCCGGAGTACAATGATCGGCATCAGCAAGATGAGCGACAGATAGCCAATGTTTGTGTCGCCAAACAGGACCATTTCCAGCGCGCGAAAATATCGCAGGCCCGGCCCGCCGTAATAGAAGACGTTCTCGCCGCCGATAAGCGCGGACGTGAAATTTCCATCGACGAGATGCTGGAGGATCAAACGGCCGACACCGGTATAGAACAGGCCGTCATCGCCGCCGTCGAACGGCCGCCATCCGCCGATGAAACTGGCATCATTGATGGCGATGACGACCAGGGCCAATCCGATCAACGCAAAAGGCCGCGCCGTCTCTCGCAGCCGCACCCGCACCAGCAGCACCAGCACGGCAATAACCGCCAGCAGTCTGGCGATGGCGCAAGCGATCAGCCGCGCCTCGACCGCCGCCGGTGCATCGAGCGTCATTGCCAACATGCCCGGCCGGATCGCGACGCCGAAGATCTTGCGGCCGACATCGTCGGGTTCGAGCGTGCGGCAGGCGTTCGTCGGGTGGCGAAAGGTAGCGTAGTGCTGATCGGCGCCTTCCCAGAGCACATCCCCGTGCCAGCACATGGTCGCACCGACATAGTCGGCGGGAAACCAGACCATCACGAACCACGGCATCGTGATGTTCCACCGGTGCAAGCCCATCCAGAAGGCCCGGTTGCGATCGCCGCGATGAACGTCCGGCGCGTCGGTGTACCAGTTGTAGCGGACGTCATTGATGAAGCCGAGCCGCAGCCAGACCGGATCGGAAAAATCGATCGTGCTGACGCTTCGGGAAAAGGCGGGCTTGCCGAGAACGCCGTCAGCGGAAAAGGCGTAGGCCCGATCGGGGAACCCGCCGACCGCCCAGCAACCGGGCGATTGCGCGGTGCAGCGCTGCGACGGCGGATAGAGCGCGTCGAATTCCGTCTTCATGAATCGATACACGTCGGGCGGCAATTGTTGTTCGAGGACGCTGCCCGGCCCATCCGGCAAAAAAACATTGTCGCCTTCCTCGATTGGCGCAGGCGCCAGCACGAGCGGCAACAGGACCGCCATCAATACAGCGAGGACGGCCCCGAGCCATGCGCCAGGGCGAACGCTCACCTCGCCGCTGAAGATCAAGACGGTTGCGATCAGCAGAAGCGCATAGGCAACGAGGCCATTGATT
>Ga0208478_1000432_pt1 | contig 14620 bp, 11 predicted proteins | sample NGESurdeep072012_5_FD_184462 | JGI IMG/M metagenome (GOLD analysis project Ga0208478, IMG submission 184462) | Arctic peat soil microbial communities from Barrow, Alaska - NGEE Surface sample 415-2 deep-072012 (SPAdes) | ecosystem: Environmental > Terrestrial > Soil > Wetlands > Peat ...
CCTCCCCATATGCAGCAGCTGCAGCTTCCATAATAGCCTCTGACATTGTAGGATGCGGATGTACCGACTTAATTATTTCGTGTGCCGTAGTTTCAAGTTTTCTGGCAACAACTATCTCTGCAATCATTTCGGTAACATTAGCTCCTATCATATGTGCACCAAGAAGTTCTCCGTATGCTGCATCAAATATAAGTTTAACAAAACCATCTTTTGCACCTGAAGCACTTGCTTTACCTGAAGCTGTAAATGGAAATTTCCCCACCTTGATCTCATAACCGGCTTCTCTGGCAGCAGCTTCTGTAAGACCACACGAAGCTATCTCAGGAGTGGTATATGTACATCCAGGGATATTCTTATAATCAAGAGGTTCAACTGCCAGTCCTGATATCTTTTCGACACAAATTATCCCCTCAGCAGAAGCCACATGGGCGAGTGCAGGTCCGGGAACTATATCCCCGATAGCAAAAATGCCGGGGACTGAGGTACGGTAATAATTATCTATAACAACTTTACCCTTATCTGTTTTAATACCAGCTTTTTCAAGCCCAATATCTTCAATGTTCGTAGTAATTCCAACAGCTGATAAGACAATGTCAGCTTCAACTACTTCCTGCCCCCCGGGTGTTTTGATAGTCACACGACATTTGTCTTTTGAAGCATCAACAGACTCAACTGAGGAATCAGTCATCACCTTCATTTTAATTTTCTTAAACGATCTCTCAAGCAGTTTTGAGACTTCCTCATCTTCAACAGGGACGATCCTTGGCAAAAACTCTACAAGGGTCACGCTTGTTCCGAGAGACTGATAGAAATTAGCAAATTCACTGCCGATTGCCCCTGACCCTACAACAACCATTGAACCCGGTTGCTTTTCAAGTGTCATAGCCTCACGATAGCCGATTATCTTCTTCCCATCCTGTTTCAGATTTGACAACTCCTTCGATCTAGCACCAGTCGCTAAAATTATATTAGGTGCTGTATATATTTTTTTATTCCCCTCAGGGTCTGTCACCTCAACATTATTTTTTCCGGAAAGAAGACCATATCCTTTGATATGTTCAATATTATTTTTTTTGAAAAGGAACTGAACTCCTTTACTCATACCATTGGCCACATTTCTGCTCCTGGAAACAATTGCACTAAAATCGGGTTTTACTTCACCCGATATAGTAATCCCATAATCCGATGCATGAGTAAGATAATCAAAGACCTGGGCACTTTTCAGGAGTGATTTTGTGGGTATGCAACCCCAGTTAAGACAGATTCCTCCGAGTTCAGCTCTTTCAACTACCGCCACTTTCATTTTCAACTGTGATGCCCTGATTGCAGCTACATAGCCTCCGGGTCCGCTTCCTATTATTATAAGATCGTAATCCATTGTAATCGTAATTTATATTATAAATACTCTGTTATTATTTTGTCATTCAATATTAATAAGTGTCTGGAGTTTGGAGTGACTAAAGGTTGGAGTGACTAAAGTGCCTGGAATTAATAAACTTAGATATTTGTCTTATAAATTGGATAGTGCCTTTTACCAGAACCCAGATTATAACAAGTGTAAAGATTATTGTTGCGCCTACAGGAATTCCTGCATAATATGAAATCGCATAACCTGTTGCTGTTCCTACAAATCCGGCAAGAACCGACCAGACAACTATTTTAAAATAGACCCTGGTAAATAACATTGCTATGTTTGGCGGGATAGTCAGCAATGAGATAACCAGTACCACCCCGGCCATTCTTATATTCAAAACTATTGTCAATGCTATCAATGAAGTTGTAATATATTTAAATACATCAACATAGGAGGAGTAGGTCCTTGCAAATACTTCATCGAAAGAGATATAAAGGATTGTCCGGTAAAATATTCCGAAGTAAAGTATCAATACTAACGACATAATACCCAATGCAATAATATCGGCATATGAAACTGTTAAAATACTCCCGAAAAGATAACTCATCAGGTTAGGCGTATATCCGGGCGTCATATAGATGAAGATTATTCCAATCGCCATGCCAAAGGCCCATAATATACCGATTGCAGAGTCTTCTCTTATTCTTTGTTTTACAGAAAGATACTCAACTCCCAATGCTGAAAGGATACCAAAAACCGCAGCTCCCACTACAGGATTGATACCCAGGAAATAACCAATACCAATACCGCCAAATGAGGCATGGGTTATACCTCCGCTTAAAAAAACCATCCTTTTCGACACCACGTATGTTCCTGCTAATCCCGCCGTTATGCTGGCAAAAATAGCTCCAAGGAGTCCTTTAATTATAAATCCGTATTGAAATATACTTGTTTCCACTATTTATGGTATTTAAGTACTGTATGCGGAACATCTCCATGTGTAACCAGCTGAATCGGACATCCGTATGCAAGCAGATCTTCATTTGTGATTTCATGTGAAGGATGATAGTGAAGACTTCTGTTTACACAGGCAAACGATTTAATATGCGACGAAATAGTTCCGACATCGTGTGAAACCATAAGTATTGCCATTCGTTTGTTGAGGTCTCTCAACTTTTCATAAAAATCGTTTTCAAAAGTTGTATCAACAAAATTTCCAGGTTCATCAAGTAAAAGTAATCTGGGGTTTCCAATAATCGCCCGACCCAGGAATACTCTTTGCATCTGTCCGCCCGACAATTCATTTAAGGTGGATTTTGACATTCCTGACAGACCAAGTTCGTCTATAACAGCTTCTGCCTTTTTCTTGTCGGAGGCGGACATTCTGGAGATTATACCTTTCCGGATCATCAGGCCTGAAAGAATTATATCAGTAACTGTCACCGGGTAGTTAATGTCTCCTGTTGACATCTGGGGAAGATAGCCGATACTGTTTCCATCTAAAAGCAGGTTATTGAAAACCATTTTACCTTTAGCCGGTTTCACCAAGCCCAGAATTACTCTTAAAAGTGTTGTTTTTCCACCTCCATTCGGACCAATAACACCAATAAAATCATTCTCATTTACTTTGAAATTCACATCCTTCAAAACAATATCTGCACCATAAGAAGCTGACAAAGAATACATTTCGAATAAATACGCCATATATTACGACTATTTTGAGCTTTCAATTAAACTTTTATACAGGGCATCAATAATATCCATAGTTGACTTTTGCCAGTTTTCCGACAATGGATCAATTAAAATTACCTTAGCACCTATTTCTCCGGCAATGGCTTTAGCATTTTTGGTATCATATTCCCTTTGAACAAATATTGTCTTCAGGTTATCTTTCCTGGCACGGTCAATAAGTTCTCTCATTCTGGACGGTGGCGGTTCCTTGCCCTCAAATTCTACAGGTATCTCCTCCAGACCATAGTCTCTTGCAACATATGCAAGGTTCGGATGATATATCATAAAACATTTGTTTGGCACACCTGAAAAAAGTTCCCTGGCTTTGTTATCCACTTCATGAATTTTTGAAATAAGAAGCTGATAATTTGTTTCATATTTCTGTTTTTGTGACGGATTAAGCTCACTCAGGAGTCTTTTAACAGAGGATGCCATTATTAAAGCACATCCAGGGGATACCCAATAATGAGGATCTGCACTTTCGGCATGTCCTCCTTCATGGTGATGACCTGAAGTAATAGGATCAATCCTGTCTCCTAACGATAACCTCTTCATTGTACTGTTTGTCTCATAAAAACGATCAAGCCAGGTCATTTCAAAGCCCATATAACCATTGCTTATATAGGCGACTGATTTCCGGAGATTGTTAATTTGCTCAGGGAAAGGCTCGTAAGTATGAGGATCAGCTCCGGCAGGAACCATAATGTTAACAATAAAGTCATTCCCTGCAATCTCCTCAACAAAGTATTTAAAGGGTGCAATACTTACTGTAATTATTTTGTTGCCCGAATCAGCACCATCGCGGCCACAGGATATTGCAAAACAGGTTATCAGAATAAATAATATTTTTCTCATTATCCGGAAAAGTGATCGATCACTACAAATTTAACATATAACAGAACAAATGGTTTAAGTGTTGCAAATAAAATAATATAAGCTATTTTTGGATGAGATTAACGGAAAATCGACTTCCTGCCGGATGAAGAATAAAGGAGAGATACTTGCATCAATATTGAAAAATTTTAAAGACTGCTATTTCTTCCTCCATAATACTAAGGAGTTCGATATCGTTGAAAACATTATGAATGAAGGGTTTATCTTCGAAAGTCAGTTGGCTCATTCTACCGACCGGGTAAATCCAAATGAGCCTGTGGAAGTTAGTTACTTTCTATTTCAGAGGAAAGATTATGGTTCATTCACAATAATTGTAGCAATACCTAAAGCCATTTATGAAATATATACAGGCGTTTCCAATAAAAAAGAAGTTGATATCGAAGAAGTATTGACCGTTACCGATCCATATTGGGGGGATAACGATGAGTTGATCTACACTCTGTCGCCAAAACATATCCTCGGATATTTTAACATCAAAACATCTGAGTTTTATCAGAACAGGAATTGGGATCCGTTCTTTAATAACTGCCATGTAAGATCTTCAGGTAAAAAGTCAGAAAATTCAGGCAGAAAATAAAAAAAGGAGACCGGCCCCATATACCAGTCCCCTTTTTTCCAGGATTAAAAATTTAGTAAGCCTGAAGTGAAATTTTAAAAAATCCTGTAGCATTGGTCGATGAAATCTGAAATTTCCAATCACCTGTTTTATCCTTATTCTCTGTTTCAGATATCGTGAATGACTTTCTCCAGTTTAGATTGCCGGATTTGTCAATTAAAATATCAGAATAGTTTTTACCATTCGGCATGACAATTTTGATACGTATTTCACCTGATTTACAGTCGCCCATCACCGACATTACAACTGAATTTGCCGATTTCTCCACATCAAAGGTGTAATCTCCCGTGAAAGTGTTGTCTTTTACAGTCTTGGAAAAATCCCAGGTTGTTCTTTCAGAATCCCCCATCGAATGTCCATACCATTCCTGCATATCCTGACTGGAGATATCAAAAGGTTCATCAAAAACGAACGACCGGTTCCCTCTGGGTATGTTCATAAAGATTTTTTCTCTGTCTCTATTCGCATTTTCTACATCAATCCTGACATTTGTCATAGTGCTATCTAACTCTGACTGTTTCTCTTTCATAGCCTGTTCTGTCTCAGCCTGAGCTTTTTTCAGTTCATACATTGCTTTTTTCTGCTCGTCGATTTTCTGCTGAATCTTTAGGTCAGCTTCCTGCTCTTCTTTTGTCTTTTCCTGGGCAGTTAACTGCTGCGGAGGAGAAATTATTGAGACAATGAAAATAACTGCTAATAAAAAACTTAACTTTTTCATGACTTCCATTTTTTATGTTTGACAATGTAAATATACGGTCCGTTTTATTACTGTTTTGTTAACACAGGGTTAACGCAGGGTTAATGTCCGGACAATAGTTATGAGCTATCAATAAAATGAATAATTTTGAGGATGTAAAATAAAAAAGATGAAAAAGAGAAATACCGTTCTGATTCTTGGTATTGCATCTATTATAATTCTTATATCTGTCCAGATATTTATTATTAAAGGCATCTGGAAACAGAGAGACGAGATGTTTGTCCTCAGGTATTCTGTGTTGTCAAAAGATGCACTTGACGTTATTAACAGACGAATGCATACCGATGGTTTCGATACAGTTCGTTTCCTGTTAAGCAATTATTCTGAACAGGCCAATAAAGAAATACATGCAATAAAGGACCAAAAGGAACTCACTGCCAAGAAAAAGGAAATACTCGATTATTTTACAAAAGTTGTATATCAGGAACAGGATCTTTCCGACCTTCTTTCTTCTTATTTTGAAAGGCGGGGATTTGAAAAAAAATTCAAGTTCACGATTGCGATTATAGACCTGGAGATGATCAATAATGACACGATTGCAATATACCAGAATGAAGGATTTTTGAACCGCCGCCAAACGAACCAGGGTGGGAGAACCGGCCTTTCAGATAATTCCAGAGAGAAAATCATGGTTAACTGGTTCAATTTGGAGGATAATAATTACAGGTTCATATTTGAATACTTTATTGACTTTTCTGATAAGCAGAAAGTGATTTTGAAAGAAACCTCTGTCTTTCTTTCAATGAGTATTTTAAGTATTCTTGTCGTAATTATTATTTTTATGATAACCTATAAAAACCTAATGGAAGAAAAGAGACTCTCGAATCTCAAGACAGACTTCATAAACAATATGACACACGAGTTAAAGACTCCGCTTTCTACAATTACTGTTGCCGGTAAAACTCTTGAAATGCCGCAGATTAGAAGCGACGATGCCAAGATTCTGGAAACAGCAAAGCTTATCGGTAAACAGAGTGTTCATCTGAATCAGATTATAAATATGATACTTGAGATAAGCATGTGGGAAAGAACCCAGTTTCAGCTTGATAAAAGAACGGTTGATATTGAAGAAATAATGAATGACGTTGTCGAAAGTTTTAAATCAGGAGGCGGCAACAGCGCTTCAATAAGTCAGAAGTACGATTTTAGGGGCGCCAAAGTCGATCTTGATGTTGTTTATTTTACAACACTTCTTAATAATCTTCTTTCCAACGCCGTGAAATATTCGGATAAACAGCCTGTAATTGATATTGAAGGATTTAAACAGGATAATAATCTATTTATTAAGGTGTCAGATAACGGGATCGGAATTAATAAGATCGATCAGAAACACATCTTCGATAAATTTTACAGGGCTTCAACAGGAAATATACATAAATTCAAAGGTCTTGGTCTTGGCCTGTACTATGTTAAAAAAATCGCGGAAGCTCATGGCGGAGATGTTGCTGTGCAAAGTAAACCGGGAAAAGGAAGCACATTCATAGTTACTCTGCCTGATATTTCATAAAAACTCCTGAGAGAAATGGATGTCACAAAATAAATCATCCTATATGATTAGAATCCGTCTGATTTTTGTAATCGCTTTATTAATTCTTTTTTGTACCGGCTTATCGGCACAGAAAACTTATTGCAACCCGCTTAATCTTGATTATGGATATTGTCCTATTCCAAACTTCACAGAATCAGGTAAACACAGGGCAACAGCTGATCCGGTAATAGTTCTTTATAAAGGGGATTACTATCTTTTTTCAACAAATCAGATGGGTTATTGGTGGAGCACAGATCTGAATCACTGGACTTTTATTTCAAGATCTTTTCTAAAATCATACCATAAGGTGTATGATGATTTATGTGCTCCTGCAGTATGGGTTCAGGGAGACACCCTGCTTGTATTCGGATCTACGTACTCCACCAATTTCCCTGTCTGGATGAGTACCAATCCTAAAGCAAAGGAATGGAAGGAAGCTATAAACGCGTTTTCAATCGGCGGATGGGACCCGGATTTTTTTACTGATGATAACGGAAAACTTTATATGTATAATGGAAGCAGCAACTCTTATCCACTTTATGGCATTGAAATAAACAGAAAAACATTCACTCCGGTAGGTACAAGAAAAGAGCTTCTGCTTTTAAACAATGAACGCTTTGGATGGCAACGCTTTGGAGAATACTCTGATAATACTTTTCTGGAGCCCTTTATTGAAGGTTCATGGATGACCAAACACAATGGCAAGTATTATCTCCAGTATGGTGCACCCGGGACAGAATTCAGTGGGTACGCTGATGGTGTAGCAGTATCTGACCAACCGCTTGGAAATTTTGTTCATCAGTCTATGCCTCTTTCTTATAAACCGGGTGGTTTTGCCAGAGGTGCCGGACATGGGGCAACATTTCAGGATAAATGGGATAACTACTGGCACGTAAGTACAATTTCTATATCGGTGAAGAACAGTTTTGAAAGAAGATTAGGATTGTGGCCTGCCGGCTTCGATAAAAATGACATTATGTACTGCAACACAGTATTTGGTGACTATCCTCACTATCTTCCCGATGGAAAAGAAGATCATCTTGTCAGCAGGTTTACCGGCTGGACGTTACTCAATTACAACAAACCCATACAGGTCTCTTCATCTCTATCCGGCTATCCTCCCAACAATGCAGTAGACGAAAACATTAAAACCTATTGGTCGGCAGCTACAGGAGAGGCCGGAGAGTGGATATCCTCCGATCTTGGTGAAGTATCTACTGTCAGAGCCATACAGATTAATTATGCCGATCAGGATGCCACGCTTATGGGAAAACAGACAAACATCTGTCATCAGTATAAACTATATTACTCTGGAGACGGGAAAAAATGGTCGCTCATGACCGACAAAAGCAAAAACATTTCAGACGTACCTCACGATTATATTGAGCTGCCTCAACCTATAGAAGCCCGGTTTATAAAACTGGAAAACCTCCATGTTCCAACCGGGAAATTTGCCATAAGCGGATTACGGGTCTTTGGCTCAGGCCACGGAAGTAAGCCTAATATAGTCACTCATTTTATAATCCTGCGCACTGAAAAAGACAAACGCAGTGCCTGGCTAAAATGGACTCCGGGGGACAACGCGTACGCTTATAATATATACATGGGCACTGCGCCTGATAAGTTGTATAACTGCATTATGGTTTATGGGGCAAACGAGTACTGGCTAAAAGCAATGGATAGAGAGATTCCTTACTTTTTTTGTATCGAGGCTATAAACGAAAATGGCGTATCAAAACTATCGGAAATAATTAAAGCAGAATAACCTGTAAATTTATTGAGATTGCTGATTCTTCATTAAGAAAATCAGATAAGGTAACTGCGGAGATGAAACCATTGGAAATAACCCACGAAAAGTTAGTATATTTACTGTGACAATACCATTCTAATTAAAATATTCGGGATATGAAAGTTTTAGTAGCTGAAGACGACAGAGATTTTGGAAATATATTGACTCAATATATTACTATAAGCGGTTTCGAAGTCAAGCTGGGGCGGGATGGCAAAGAAGCCTGGGAATTGTTTAACCAGGACAAACCGGATATCTGTGTATTTGATGTGATGATGCCTGAGATGGACGGATTCACCCTGGCTGAAAAAGTAAAGGAGGCCCACCCCGATGTCCCGGTAATTTTTCTGACGGCGAAGAGCCTCAAGGAAGATATTGTAAGAGGTCTTAAGATCGGGGCTGATGATTATATAACCAAACCATTTGATCCCGAAGTTCTTATCCTGCGTATAAATAACATTCTTAAACGGGCCTACTCATCAGCGAATGATGAGTTTAAAGTATCCCAGACAGTCCTGAAATATAACACCCTGGAACTGATCTGTGAAAATACAAAAGAAAAGCTTACACTCAAAGAGGCTCAGTTATTGAAGTATTTCATTATTAACAAGAACAAAATACTTGCAAGAGAAGATATTCTGACAGAGATATGGGGTGAGGATGATTACTTTCTTGGAAGAAGCATGGATGTATTTATCAGCCGGCTGCGGAAATATGTTTCAGAGGATAAAAACATAGATATTCGTACTGTCAGAGGTACCGGATTTATACTTGAAGAGATCAAGAAGGAGGAGTAAAAAAAGAGGTGAGTAATGAGAGAGGCATGAGGTTTTCTCACTACTCACACCTCATTACTCATTCCTTATTATTTCTTAGCTCCAAGTATCTCACTTACTTTGTTATATAAAGCTTCTCCCCTCAGGTTTTTGCCAATTATTTTCCCCGTTTCATCAAGAAGAAAATTAGCTGGGATTGAGTTTACTGCATATAATCTGGCGGCGGCATTATTCCAGTACTGGAGATCAGAAACATGTGACCAGGTAAGTTTGTCATCGGCTATTGCTTTAACCCACGGCTCCTTTTTCTGGTCGAGAGAAACACCAAAAACATCAAATCCTTTTTTGTGAAATTCGTTATAAACTTTCACTACATTCGGGTTTTCCTGGCGGCAAGGATTGCACCACGAGGCCCAAAAATCGATCAATAGTAATTTGGAACCTATCTTAGACGACAGGGCTACCGGATTACCATTAACATCACTCAGGGTAAAATCGGGGGCTTTCTGACCAACAGCTACTGATTTCATAACAGCAACTCTCTCTTTCAGACTTTTAATCGGAGGTAAGGCGGCAATTGAAGTATCCAGTCCATTTACCATTGATTCAATCTCATCTGCTTCCATCTCATAACTAAGACTTACCAGGATTGTAGGAGATACATAAGAGGCCGGGTGGGTCTTAACAAAATTTTTCTGAAGACCGGTCATTTCAACCTGAATAGAATCAAGCTGCTTCTCAAGCATGGCAACTATTGCTGCATTACCAGACTGGCTTGCTGACTGATATTTATTAACGAATCTGGAATATGTGTCACTCAATGACTTATTAGAATTGATAAAAGCTTTGTACTCATCCTGTGTTTTTGATCCGGTGATATCTGCTTTAAAAAGTGAATCAAGGCTTCCTTTAATAGTTATTTCCGAGTTCTCAAGGTAAAATGATGTCCGTTTCCTTGTATTCCCGGCAACAAGCTGAATCAACTGCGGATAATCAACTACTCCGCCTTTCATAGTAAATGTGCCTTTTCTTGAAACTGCAGAATCAATTGAAACGGTCTTGCCGGCTTCTCTTTTCTGGAGATAAAAGGTAATACTGTCTGATCCTTTAATTTTCCCATTTATTGTATAATGAGGTTTTGAAGAACATGAAGACATTATAGCACCTATAACAAACAGATAAATGACCTTTTTCATATACATTAGTTTTGAATTTGTAACTTATTATTGGTTATTTGAGCCTGCAAAGATATAAATTATTATTCAGTCTGGCTTTTGAAATATTTATCAAGCAACATTATGGCCGCTTTATAAGAGGTTATTGCTCCTATATGCAACTGTCGTTCAATTTCGGGAACCAGCAATTTCACATCCTTATTATTATAGAAGGAGTTATTCAGATACTCTATAATAGTATTATGCATTCTGACAACTTCCTGTTCCTTTCTGAATGTGTTAAAATAACCTGAATTCCTTGTAAAAGTAAAGTACTCCATTATTATTTCCCAAAGCTCTTTTATGCTTGTATTGGTCAATGCAGAACATGTGTGAACCTGAGGAACCCATCCCGATGACTTTTTTGGAAATAGGTGAAGAGCATTCTGAAATGATACACGGGCATTCTCTGCGATCAGTTTATTGGCACCATCGGCTTTTGTGATAGCGATTAGATCGGCCATCTCCATTATTCCCCGTTTGATTCCCTGAAGTTCATCACCGGCTCCGGCAAGCATCAGAAGAAGGAAAAAATCAACCATCGAGTGGACAGATGTTTCCGATTGCCCGACACCAACTGTCTCAACCAGAATTGTATCGAATCCTGCTGCCTCACAAAGTATTATTGTTTCTCTTGTTTTTCGTGCAACACCTCCAAGAGTACCTGTCGCAGGGGATGGTCTTATAAAAGCTCCCGGATGGATACTGAGTTGTTCCATCCTTGTCTTGTCCCCAAGAATACTTCCTTTGGTCTGTTTGCTGCTCGGGTCAATTGTAAGCACGGCAAGCTTTCGTCCCTCTTCTAAAAGATGTAATCCAAAAGTCTCAATAAATGTACTCTTACCGGCTCCCGGGACACCTGTTATTCCGATCCTGATCGATCTTGAACTATAAGGGAGACATTTCTCAATGATAGCCTGTGCTGTTTCATAGTGCTCCGGCAAGGAACTTTCAAATAGAGTAATAGCCTGACTTAAGATGGTTCTGTTCCCCGACAGTATCCCTGAAACAAATTCATCAGCTGAATATTTCTTTCGCTTCTTCTGCCCCGATTTTGTCAGAACGTCAGGATTAATACTTGGCGGTTGCGTAATCCCTTTATGTACCTTTATTGAGCTTTTAAAATCTCTTTTCTTATCCATTAATCATTTTACCGGTGCTGGTTGTTCAACATCGGCAGTAAGCATAAGCACAACTTCCGAATTCTTGGGATCATTTGTGTAAACATAGATTGCCTTTGTAACCTTTCCGGAATAACTACCTGAGTTAAATACCGCTTTGATACTACTGGATTCTCCCGGTTTAATTCCTACACCCTGATTTCCCTGCTGTACTGCTGTACAACCGCATGTAGATCTTATAAACCTGATCAACAGGTCATTTTTACCTTCATTTTTAAATTTGAACTCAACTTCGTTTTGTGTTGAGCCCTTTATTTTGCCAAGGTCAACAGTTGTCGATTCGACTTTGAATACGGGAGCATTTGCCAGTTCTTCCTTTGATAATGAAGAAAAATCTTCAACCAGGTTTGCCGATACATAATAATATAAATTCTCCTTAATCACTCCATTCAGTTTTATCTTTACCATATCACTGACATTTCCCCACCCTGCATTTTTTGTTGCATCATAAGTTCCTTCAACCATCCCTTTTTGCCCGGGTTTAAGGGTTTCGGGATTTGATTTCAGAGTAAGATGTGCTGGTACAGCATCAAATTCAACTTTAACAGGTTTGGCAGAGGTATTAATCAACTGCATAACCCTCATCTTCTTTTCTGTTTTTTTAACATTGGTGAACGCGAGATGGTTGCTTTCGAACCTTAAGGAGTCCACAGCGAATGTAAATAACTCTGCAATAGTTTTTTCATGCGGAATGACTTCACCTTTAATTGTCAGAGTAACAGGTGAAGGATTTGTATTGGCATACACTGAAATAGTCTTACTAAATGGACCCGGCCTGTCCTTCGGATCATATATTGCTGTAACCTTACCTTTGGCCCCGGCCGGAATAGGTTGTTTTGTCCATTCAGGTGTCGTGCAGCCACATGATGCGACAACGTTTTGAATTACCAGAGGATCTGTACCTGTATTGGTAACAATAAAATCAAAAGTCTGCCTCCCAGCCTCTTCTTTAAACGTTCCAAAATCATGCTCAGTAGCTGAGATCTGCATTTTTGTTGTTGCAGTCTGCGATTTTGCACTAATCCCGAAAATCAGCAGAGAAAAAATAAAGAGTAATCGTTTCATATCAATCTGTTATTTTAGTATTTGAAGAATTAATATTAAGTTTTTTACAAATATACAAAATGAAAAATCAAATTCCCTCATATGACGATTCCCGGAAGAATTTGGTTGCACGGTACATTTCAAAAATCAGTCCTGAGAGTTTAACCAAATAACGCAATGTAAAAATAATAAAGTTTAAGATTTTTAGATAGTTTAAAACAGATTATCACTAGTTTTGCTGTTTAGCCAGGATTTTTTGGAACAAAATTTGTTAATTAAAATCCTGTTACTTCATGAAAGCCTTGGAAAAAAGAAATATCAAAAAGCTGATTATTATTTTTATAGCGTGCATTTTTTATTCAAATGCAAATGGTCAGTTTTATAATGGCCTTCAGATGTCTTTCGGTAAAAACAAAGTCCAGTACTACGATTTCTACTGGCAATACTACAGGTTCGATAATTTTGATTGCTACTTTAATGAGTATGGAAGAGATCTGGCTCAATTCACCGCTGATTATGCCACAAAGAAGCTGGCTGAAATCGAGGATTTTTTCGATTACACACTTGAGAAAAGGATTATGTTCATCATCTACAATAAGAATTCCGAGTACAAACAATCTAACATCGGATTAGTCACATTTGACGAGGACAGCTATAATACAGGCGGCTTCAACAGGATTATTAAAAATAAAGTAATGCTTTATTATGAAGGCGACCATGAGTCATATAAACGTCAGATTGCAGCTTCTATTACCGAAGTGATAATCAATGAAATGTTATATAATGCTGATGTAAAAGACAGAGTATCAAGCTCCTCAACAATCAGCATGCCAGACTGGTACATAAAAGGACTCATTGGCTATGTAAGCGGCAGCTGGGACTATGAGACTGAAAACAGGGTAAAAGATGGATTTAAATCGGGTAAATTCAAAAAAATCACCCATCTTGAATACGATGATGCAATAGATGCAGGTGAGTCTTTTTGGAGATTCATCGGTAAAAAATATGGTAATGCACTCATTCCCAATATAATCTATCTTACGAAAATTTATAAAAATGTTGATGATGGGTTACTTTATGTAATAGGGCAGAATCTTAAGGACCTTCTGAATGAATGGAAAAATTATTACAAGGACGAGTTCTCCGGAGATAAAAACCTTCCGCCTGAAGATTCGAACACTATCAGAAAATCAAAAAAAGAACAGATCTACCAGCAGGTAAAAGTCAGCCCGGGAGGTAATTATATCGCCTATGTAACCAATGATTGGGGAAGGAAAAGAGTCTGGCTGTACAACCAGGCAACCGGAAAACGAAAAATTATTTTCAGGAAAGAGCCAAAATTCGAGCAGGTTGTTGATAATACTTACCCTGTAATTGCCTGGCATCCAAGCGGGAAAATTCTGACTTTTATTAATGATGAAAAATCTGACCTTCAGATGTATTTTTACAGGGTCGATGAAAAAACAACCACCAAAAGAGTCCTTCTCTATTTTGATAAGATACTCGATTTTTCATATTCTCCGGAAGGTTCCCGTCTTGTCCTTTCCGCAGTAAAAGATGGTATAACTGATTTATATATTCATACCATCGCCTCAGGAACTAATGAACAGATCACCAGGGATATAGCAGATGATCTTAATCCTTCATTCCTGAAAGATTCACCTGACCAGATAATCTTCTCATCAAACAGATTATCTGATACTCTGAAAAATACTGCAGATCCGTTTGAAAGAGTA
>Ga0208478_1000433_pt1 | contig 14610 bp, 16 predicted proteins | sample NGESurdeep072012_5_FD_184462 | JGI IMG/M metagenome (GOLD analysis project Ga0208478, IMG submission 184462) | Arctic peat soil microbial communities from Barrow, Alaska - NGEE Surface sample 415-2 deep-072012 (SPAdes) | ecosystem: Environmental > Terrestrial > Soil > Wetlands > Peat ...
AACCCGGCCGGCCTCGGCGGCCAGGATCTGCTCCAGCCGCAGGTCCAGCCGCCAGCCGGCGGTGAAGTCGTAGTGGTAGACGAACCGTTCGGTCGGCCGCAGACCCAGGTCGGCGAGGTGGATCCGGTGGGGGTCGTCGCGGAAGCCGACGCCGCCGGCGTAGCCGATGCCGTACTCGACGCCGTGGATCACGAACCGGTGCAGGTGCTCCCCGTCCCAGCCGAAGACGATCTGTAACACGGCGTGCACGTCGGCGACGCTGGCGTCGCCGGGGACGAGCAGCCGCCGCCAGATCAGCGGGCTGACCCCGTGCAGCACCACGCGCAGCTGGTAGACGCTCCGGGTCACGGCCGCGGGGGTTGGCATGCCGCCATCCTCACCGCCCCCGCCGGTCCGGTCGAGCCGCAGTGAACGGTCGGTTCACCGCGACCTCGGCTACCCTCGCCGCACCGGCCACGCGGCTTCCCGGCCTGGGCGCCGGACCCGACTCCCCCGTATTTACCGCGACCTGGAGGGGGATGTGATGACGCACCGGCCGGTGGCCACGGCCGGCGGGCCCACCGCTGGCGGTGAGCCGCTGGGACCGGCGGTGGCCTCGTTCCTGGCCGAGCGGGACCTGGCGCCGTCCAGCCGCCGGGTCTACGTCCTGGCCCTGCACCGGCTCCTCGACCGCGTCGACGCCGACACCCCCCTCGCCGAGGTGAGCCCGCGGATGCTGGCCGAGTTCATGACCGCGACCTACCCCCACCTGGCCCCGGCCTCCTACAACCGGGTGGTCGCCACCCTCGCCTCGCTGTTCGCCTACACCACCCGCCAGGGCTGGACCTCGACCTCGCCGGCTACCGGCCTGGAACGCCGCCGCCCCCGGTCGGATCGGGCCGCGCACGCCCGCGCCCGGGCCATCCCCGCGCCCGAGCTGCTCGCCTTCCTCGACGCCGACCACCCTGTGCGGGAGAAGACCCTGTGGTGGCTGCTGTACGAGACCGCCGCCCGCGCCGGCGAGGTCCTCGCCCTCAACGTCGCCGATCTGGACCCGGCGCGCCGGCGCGCCGTGGTGGTCGGCAAGGGCGGCCGGGCCGAGGTCATCGGCTGGGAGACCAGGACCGCCCGGCTTGCTGCCCCGACCTCGCCGAAGCAGGCGTCGGGCTCCCGATGCTGATGAGCAAAAGCCGGCACACCAGCCTGGCCAGTCTGGCGATCTACGCCAAGCCCACCTTTGACGCGGTCGCCGCCGCCACCGCCGCGCTCGACCCCGACCGACGACGCTGACCGATCCCACATCACCAGTCCCACACTGGTCATCGGCGCTCTACTTCCCCCAATTTGTCCCGCTCTCCCGCTCTCGGGATACCGGGACAGGAACGTCACCGCGAAACGGGCTCTCGATGGCGGCGAACACCGCCTTCGCGCCCGGCCAGTGCGCATCGAGCCGGGCGGCGGTGTCATCGGGGCCGTCTAGCGGCGACCGACCCAGGCCGTCACCCCGGCTCCCGCCGGGTCCCTACAACGGGGCCCGGCCCGGACCCGACCGAGACGCCGGTCCTACTTGGCGCCCGGCCGTGCGACGGCGGGCGCCGGGTCGTCGACGTCGACGTCGACGGTCTTGGGCTGCCCGGCCGGTTCGGCGGTCTGGGTGACCTGGATCCGGCGCGGCTGCGCGGTCGCCGCGACCGGGATGGTCACGTGCAGCACCCCGTTGCGGTAGTCGGCCCGGATCGCCTGGGTATCGAGCTCGTCCCCGAGGATGAGCTGACGGGAGAAGGTGCCCACCGGTCGCCCGGCGATGAGCACCTCGTCCTGCTCGCCGTAGTCCGCCGCGCGCTCGGCCCGGATCGTCAGCCCGTTGCGCTCGCAGATCAGCTCGATGCGCTCCGGGTCGACCCCGGGCAGGTCGAGCGCCACCTGGTAGGCGTCGCCGCTGCGCCAGGCGTCCAACGCCACCCCGTGCGGCACCCGCCGGCCGCTGACCAACTGGCTGGTGAGCCGGTCGAAATCCCGGAACGGCTCGAAACCCATGATCGACATGCCGACCTCCTCAGGGCCCTGCCGGTGCATCCCGGAGCACCGACGCCTCCTGTCTTACCGTCTCGGCGCCCGGGGGGCAACGCCCTGCCGGGGTATCCGATAATCGCTACCGTCGAGCGTCGCAGAAGTCGGCGGGTGGTAGTTCCTGGCCAGGCCAAGTTTCGCACCCACTTGTGAGACAGCCACCGACGCTCGACCGATCGCGCGCGCGTGTGTGCGTGCGCGCACACAACCAAGGTTCCGGCCTTGCTGGGGGGACAGCTCAGGTCAGGGATACCGGCAGCGACAGGTATCCGCGCAGGGTGAGGCTGTTGCGGCGCTCCAAAGGGCCGCCGAGGGCGATCCGCGGAAACCGCTCAAACAGCGCCGGCAGCGCGACCTGGGCCTCCAACCGGGCGAGCGCCGCTCCGATGCAGTAGTGGATGCCGCCACCGAAGGACAACGGCGCGTTGTCCGCCCGCGCTAGGTCGAGCCGATCCGGGTCCGGGAAGCGGGCCGGGTCCCGGTTGGCCGCGCCCAGGTAGGCCACCACTCGTTGCCCTGCCGCCATCGGTAGACCGCATACTTCGGTGTCGGCGAGCACCGTTCGGCCGGTGATCTGCACGGGGCTGTCGAAGCGCAGCAGCTCCTCCACCGCGTCGGCGGCCCGGCGAGGGTCGCGCCGAAGCCCATCCAGCTGTTCCGGGTGGGCAAGCAGCGCCACCAGGGCGTTCCCGAGCAAGTGCGTGGTGGTCTCGAAGCCGGCCGCGAACAACAGGGCAGCGGTGGTGAGCAGCTCGTCCTCGCTCAACCGCTCACCCGCCGACTCGGCCCGCACCAAGGCGGTGATCAGGTCCGCTTGCGGCTGCCGGCGGCGTTGCGCCGCCAGGTCGGTCAGGTACTGGCGGATCTGCCCCGCCGCCGAGTCCGCCCGAGTCAACACCTCACCGTCGTGGACATCGAGCAGCAGGGTCCAGTCCCGGACCAGGGTCTGAAACGGCGACCGGTCGACGGCGGGTACGCCGAGCAGCTCGCCGATCACCGACACCGGCAGCGGGAAGGCGAACGCGTCGATGAAGTTCACCGTCCCCGACATCGCCGCTAGCAGGCGGTCGGTCAGCGCGGCGATCGCCGGTTGCAGTGCTGCCACCCGCCGTGGGGTGAAGACTCCACTGACCAGCCGGCGGATCCTGGTGTGATTCGGCGGGTTGATGTTCAGCATGCTGGTCGCCAGCTGGCGCAGCCCGATGTGGTCGCGCCACTGCGGCAGCCCCATGGCCGCGTAAATCCGGTCCGGATCGGCATGACCGCACCGGGGATTGCGCAGTAGCGCGTCGCACTCGGCGTACCGGGTCAACACCAGCGCGCCGTCGGGCGCCATCGCTACCGGTGCCATCGTCCGCAGCTGCTGATAGATCGGGTACGGATCCTGCCGGCCTTCGGCAGTGACCAGGACGTCCAGCAGGGCATCGATCTCCTGGTTCGCCACCACCCCGGTTACCGCCTCGGTCACGACGACTTCTCCTCTCGCCCGTCACGCACGTCCGCTGCTCGGTCGGCTGTGCGCCCGGTTCTACAGCCCGAGCTTGCAGCCGGAGCTCGCCGGGGTGTCTCGCAAGCGTGCAGTCGCAGAACCAAGGACGTGAGATGGCTACCCTCGACTTCATCCTGTCGTCAAGCGATGGGCGCCCGCCAGGCCAGGCCCCTCGAGCCGGGATCCGCGGCCCGGCCGCAGCCGCCGGCGCCGGCGGGGGGCTGACGTCGAGCCGCCGTCCCCGGAGCCGCCGGTCGGCTGCCCGGCGGCGCCCTGACGGCAAAGCAGAAGTTGCCTATTGCGTTGGCGGTGTGATCGCTGACCCCTGCGGGTTCCTCGGTTTCGCTGCTGCCAGGTTCCGTCGGAGTGCTGCCAGCACCACCCACGGCAGGTCGGTGTGCGCCTCCACAGCCTTGACGACCAGGTCCCACCGAGCGCAGCGCCCGCATCCGCGCTCGCCGGGTCGCCGGCGTCAACTCGCCGGCACGGTTCCGGCCAGCAGCCCGACGATCTCCTCGGCCAACACCGGAACCGCCTCGGCCACGGCGGGCGACAGCTCCCGCCCTGGTTCGAACCGGGCGCCGACCACGGCATAGATCACGAGCCGGCGGGGACGCTGGTTCAGCGCCGCGGCGAGGTCGACAGCGCTGCGTAGCGGCATCGCGTGCGAGCTACCGCCCCGTGCCTGCGCCAGCTCCGCCCGGTCCAGCCGGCGAATTCGACCGGGCGGCAGCGTGTCGGTGGCCACCGCGTCCACCACGACGGCCTGCTCTGCCTGCGACCAGGTAGCCAGCAGCCGGGTGGGCTCACCGTCGCTGTCGACAAGCCGCACCTGCGGCGATACCCGGCCCCGCAGGTGCTCCAGCACGGCGGGACCGACGCCGTCGTCGCCGCGCCAACGGTTACCGATGCCGATGACGCAGATGTTACTCACCGCGTCTTATCCCCTAGCGACCTCACCGGCGTACGCCGAGTCCCGGCGGCCGTCCTCATCCGCGGTCGACCTCGAGGTGCAGGAAGTGCGTGGCACATGAGATGCACGGGTCGTAGTTGCGGATCGCCTGTTCGCAGCGCAGCGTCAACTCGTCGTCGGGCAGGTCGAGGTGCGTTTCGACGAGGCCGCGCAGGTCATCTTCGATGCTGGGTTGGCTCTGGCTGGTCGGGGGGACGATCCGGGCCGACTGGATGATCCCGTCGGCGTCGAGCTCGTAGCGGTGGAACAGGCTGCCGCGCGGCGCCTCGGTGATGCCGTGCCCGACGCCGGCCCGGGGAGGCACCTCGACGTACGGCGGGTCGGGCGGCTGGTAGTCGGCGAGCAGCCGCAGCGCCTCTTCGACGGCGTACACCGTCTCGACGGCGCGCACGATGATGCTGCGGAACGGGTTGCGGCAGGTCTCCCCCAGCCCCGCCTCATCGGCGGCTTGCCGGGCCACCGGGGAGAGCCATTGCCCATTGAGGGTGTACCGCGCCTGCGGTCCCACCAGGTAGCGGCCGCGCTCCTTGATCCGGGCGTGCAGCGCGGTGGAGTGCGCGACGTGCTCTTCGCCGATGTGCTCTTCAAACTGCGCCGGCGTGATGTCCAGTCCACCGGTGGAGCGCAACCGGCCCCGGTCGATCGCATAAGTGCCTGGCGAGGACAGGGCGACGTACTCGTGGTCGTGCTCGTAGTCGGGGAAGACGAAGCCGCTGACCAGGCGCACCGTCTCCACCGCCGCCTCCAGTGCCCAGTGCAGCCGCTCGACCACGGGCCGGAACTCCCGACGGGTGGGAGCTCGGTAGAAGCCGCCGAGCCGGATGTTGACCGGGTGGATCGCCCGCCCGCCGATCAGCTCCAGCAGCTCGTTGCCCACCTGCTTGAGCTTCAGCCCGCGCTGCACGAGCTCCGGCGCGTCCTTGGCCAGCGCAACGACGCTGTCGTAGCCGAGGAAGTCCGGCGCGTGCAGCAGGTAGATGTGCAGCGTGTGACTTTCGATCCACTCGGCGCAGTAGAGCAGCCGGCGCAGGTCGGCGATCGCACCGTCGACGGTCACCCCGCAGGCGGCTTCCAGCGCCTGGCAGGAGCTCATCTGGTAAGCCACCGGGCAGATGCCGCAGATCCGCGCGGTGATGTCCGGCGGCTCGGTGTAGCAGCGGCCACGCAGGAACGCCTCGAAGAACCGCGGCGGCTCGTAGATATCCAGCCGGGCTTCGTGCACGACCCCGCCACGGACCCGGACGTGCAGCGCGCCTTCCCCCTCGACTCGGGCGAGTTCGCGGACATCGATCTTACGGCTGACTTTGTGCGTCATGGAGCTCAGCCTCCTTCCGGAAGGCCGGCGCGTCGGCGTTGTAGGTGCGGAAGACGCGGGTCACGTCCGCTTCGCTCATCCCGCACTCGCGCAGCGACTCGGCGACCGCGGCGGTGTTGGCGGCGGCGACCGGGCCGAAGCAGCCGTAACAGCCCCGGTGGTACGACGGGCACAGCGCGCCGCAGCCGGCTGCGGTGACCGGACCCAGACAGGGGGTGCCGTGCGCGACGACGGCGCAGACGTTGTCGCGCAGCTTGCACTCCGTGCACACCGAGGCGGTGGTACGCGGTGGGCGGCCGCCGTGTAGCAGCGCGGCGAGCAGCTCCAGCAGCTGCACGCGGTTGATCGGGCAACCACGCAGCTCGTGGTCGACCCGGACGTGCTGGGCGATCGGGGTGGACCGGTCCAGCGTCGCGACGTACTCGGGATGGGGGTAGACGATCGAGCGGTACTCGTCGACGTCGGCGACATTGCGCAGCGCCTGCACCCCGCCGGAGGTGGCGCACGCGCCGATCGTGACCAGGGTGCGGGACAGCGCGCGGACCTTCTGGATGCGGTGCGCGTCGTCGCGGGTGGTGATCGACCCTTCCACCAGCGACACGTCGTAGGGCCCGGGCACCCGCTCTCGCGAGGCTTCCAGGAAATGGGCGATCTCGACTTGCCCGGCGACCGCGAGCAGCTCGTCCTCACAGTCCAGCAGCGAGAGCTGACAGCCGTCGCAGGAGGCGAACTTCCACACCGCAAGCTTGGGAAGGGCCATCGCTTCACAGCTCCCGGACGTGTAGCAGCGGGGCCAGCCGGTCGTAGCTGAAGACGGGACCGTCCCGACACACCAGCACCGGTCCGAGCTGGCAGTGGCCGCACAAGCCAACCCCGCACTTCATGTTGCGTTCGGTGGACAACCGGATCCGCTGCGCCGGAACGCCGCGTTGGCTCAGTCCCAGCGCGGTGAACCGCAGCATCACCTCGGGGCCGCAGACGAACGCGACCGCGTTGTCGGGATCGAACGGCGCCTGCGGCAGCAAGGTCGTGACCACACCGACCTGGCCACGCCAGCCCGGTGCCCCCCGGTCCACCGTGATCTCGACGTCGACGTCGAAGAGTCCCTTCCAGCTCCGCAGGTCCTTGCGGAACATCAACTCGTCTGGGTTGCGCACCCCGAGCAGCAGCACGAGGCGGCGGTAGCGCTCGCGCTGGGAAAGCGCCTGCAGCAACGCGGACCGCAGCGGTGCGAGCCCGATGCCCCCGGCGATGAAGACCAAGTCGTGGCCGTACGCCGAGTTCAGGTCCCAGGAGGTGCCGAACGGCCCGCGGACTCCGATCACCGCGCCCGGACGAGCCGCGCACAGCGCCCCGGTGACAGCACCCACGTTGCGCAGGGTGTGCTGCAGTAGCTCCACCCGGCTCGGGTCACCACTCATCGAGATCGGCACCTCGCCGACCCCGAACGCGTAGAGCATCGCGAACTGCCCGGGAGCGAACGCCGGAATCGGCTCGTCGAGCGGCTCGAGAAGCTGCGTTACGGTGTCTCGGGTTTCCAGCCGGCGGCGCACCACCCGGTAGCGGTGCGGCAGCATCGGGTCGGTGCCGGAATCGGCGGAGCCGACGAGCTCCGCCGCGGCGCTTTCGATGACCCCGGGCATCGCGGTCATCGCCGGGGAGGAGTGGGGTCGTAGAGGTTCATCAGACGCAGCCGCACCGCGTGCAGCCGCTGGATGGCAACCCCCGCGACTCGACGGATCAGGTCGTAACCGAACTCCGGACTCGCCTCGCAGCGTTCCCGCACCCCCGCCGCCGCCAGCACGATGGCCTCGGTCGGCGCGACGGTGAGTGCGCTGAAGTGCCAGACGTACGGAGGGAACAGCCACGACCAGCCGAGCACCTCTCCGCCGCGGACAGTCTCCAGCACCATGTCCTCCTGGCCGGGTATCGGCATCTCGATGTAGACGAGGCCCTCCTCGAGAAGGAAGAACCGGTCGGCGGTGCGATGCTCGGAGAACAGCCGCGTATCGGCCGGCCAGCGTTGCAGGTGGGCCAGCCCAGCGAGCGCTTGGACGTGCACATCCGGCATTCCGGCCAGGAAGGGGTGCTTCGCCAGCCGGGTGGCGATGCCGGCTACCTCGTCGGTCACAACCCGCCTCCTTCCGGTACGCCGCCGCGCAGGGCGGCGATCTCCGCAGTGATGTCGATGCCGACCGGGCACCAGGTGATGCAGCGGCCGCACCCGACGCAGCCCGCGGTGCCGAACTGTTCCGGCCAGGTGCCCAACTTGTGGGAGATCCAGTGGCGGTATCGGGCCGACGTGGAGGCACGGACGCTGCCAGCGTGCAGGTAGGAGAAGTCGAGGTCGAAGCAGCTATCCCAATGCCGGCGCCGCTCGGCGACGGTGCCGGTCACGTCGGTCGCGTCGACCACCGTCGTACAGAAGCAGGTGGGACAGACCAGGGTGCAGTTGCCGCAGGACAGACACCGCTGCGCGACCTCGTTCCAGTGCGGGTCCTCGCGATGTGCGGCGAGCAGCTCGGGAAGGCCGTCGGGGTCCAGTCGGCGTCCCATCCGCTGTGCGGCCTCCCCGACGACAGCCCGTGCGGCGTCCAGGTCGTGCGGCGTCGCCGGCCGGGAGGGCAGCCGCGGCAGGACGGCCTCGCCCGCCGCGCTGCCCGCTCGGGCGAGGAACAGGTGCTCCTCGCCGGTTACCACCTCGGTCAGCGCTACGTCGTATCCGCCGGCAGCAGCCGGTCCGCAGCCCAGGGAGCTGCAGAAGCAGGTGCCGGCCGGGGTGGCGCAGTCGGCGGCCACGACGAACGACCGGGCGCGCCGCCCGCGGTAGCCGGAGTCGGGATGCGCACTGGTGGCGAGCACCCGGTCCTGCACGGCGATCGCCGCCAGATCACAGCTGCGCACGCCGAATAGCGCGTAGCGCGGCAGCGGGTCCTCGGGGGGATCGACGCTGAACCCGCTCTCGCCACGCCGCGCCCGCCACAGCAGCGAGGCCGGCGGCAGCAGGTACCGCTTCCACGGCTGCGGTCCCACGGCGTGAGCGAAGACGGCCCGGTCGGCGCGGCGGCGCAACCGGTACCGGCCCGCGTCGGCGTCGACGTCCCAGCCCCACGGCAGCTCGTCCGCGGACTCCAGCTCCTCCAGGACGACAGCCTCGCTGCGGACGGTCGGACCGACGAGACGGTAGCCGTCGCCAATGAGAGCGTTGGCGAGGGCGGCCAAACCCGGGGGGCTGAGCACAACGACATCCGCGAGGGCGACATCCGCGAGGGCGACATCCGCGAGGGCGACGTCGGCGAGGGCGACATCCGCGAGGGCGACATCCGCGAGGGCGGCGGCCCGAGCCGCGGCGCCTTCGGTCGTTGTCGGGGTCCGTGGTCGGCAGGTTTCCGCCGAGACACTGTCCGCAACCATTCCGCCCTCCCCGGGTCGGCGTCGGCCTGAGGCTGAAGGACCGGCGCCATGAGCCCAAGGGCCGAAAGTCCCGAAATCGCGGCCGGCGGTCACGGTGCGCCGGGAGACGTTGAGGGTCTGCCCAATCGCGCCGGTAGTCGCCAGCACCGGTGAAGCGCCGGCGGCGCACCGACCAGAGCACGATGTCAACCTGGGTACGCCGCACTTGGGCGCGCCGCTGGAGCAGGGCGTCAACGCCGCGGTCCACCTGCTCGACAGATTCGGCGAAACCCGCTGGCTCGCCCGGCAGCTGGCCGCCCGCAGCGTTGGAATCAAGGACCTGTGCTACGGCAACGTGGTCGAGGCGGACTGGGTCGGCCGCGACCCCGACGCCTCGGGCAACTACTGCACGGACGTCCCGCTGCACGCCGGCGCCCGCCACTTCGTGGTCGTTGCCGCCCTCGCCGGCAGCCCCGACAGCCCGATGGGCGACCTCGTCGGCGACCTGTTGGTCCGGCCCAAGAGCGCCAGCGGTGACACCAGCGACCACCGGCGACTGCCCTTGCCGGCGGAACACATCCACCGACTGTCCGGACTGCACCACCTGGACCTGCTCAACCATCCGCAGGTGTTCCCAGATGCACAGTTGGCTGGTCAACCGACCGGAGGGCAACGGGACGGATTCCGCCTTTCCCACGGATCGCCGGGCCGGCAGCGCGGCCGGCCATTAGCGCCGATCTTGGCGCCGTAGGTCCGAGCCCGTCCTGGCGATGACCGGCGGAAGCGGTTGTGCTGTTCCGGGTGGGGTCCGGTGCGAGTCTATGGACAACTGCCAGGTTGGACTAGCTGTCTGTCGGCTAGCTAGCCGGACGAGGCCAGCTCGGCCCAGCACCGGGCCGCCGGTTCGGCCCAGTCGGCGTGCAACCGATGGAACAGCGCCGCCGCCCGAAGGCCCACCCAACCCGGCGAGGCTGCCGCGGACAGCAGCTCCGGCGGCAGCCCGGGATCCAGGAACGGGAACCGTCGCCAGGCGTGCACGAGCTCAATCTGGGCCGCGAGCACCTCGGCCGGCGGCTGCGGTTGCACCGACTCGAAGTGCGCGACGAAGCGCTCGTACCGGCCGCGCAGATCCTCGAGGTCCCAGGCTCGGGCGACCAGGTCGCGCACCTCGCCGATGGCGCCGAAGCGGGCAACGAACGACGTGGCCTGGCCCAGCAGGCCGAGCTCGGCGAGCACCCGGCGCGCCTCGGTCTCGCGGTCGGGATCGGGGGACAGCCACGCCCCGCGAGCCAGCATGCCGAAGCCGGCCCAGGCCAATCGGGTCCGCAGCTTGTGTCGAAGCTGGCGCTGGTCTTCCGGCACGGAAACGAACAGCAGCAGCCACTGGTCCGTACCCGTTGCGGCGGGAGTGGCGCCGAAGCCGTAGATGCGCTCTGCTCCCGCGGCCAGCTCGGTGGCGGCCGCCTCGGTCAGCCGCCAGCGGGTCCGTCGCCCCGTCCGCTCGGAAACCAACCAGCCGTCGGCCGCGCTCCGGGCCAGCGCCTGTCGGGCCGCGCTGGCCTCGATGCCCAGTACGCCGAGTACGCCGACCAACGTGCCGGTCCAGACCCACCCACCGGCCGGCAGCACGAACTCGCCAAGCACGGTGACCAACAGCGAGCGCGCGCTCGGCGCCCCGAGCTCCAGCGGGCGTCGACCGGCCGCCCCGGGACCGCCCGCTGACCCCGTGGTTGCCACCGCTGCCATCGCCGCCACCTCCCCGCTCCGGTCGCTGCTGCTACGGTCCCGGCGCTCGATCAGCACACGGTGTCGACCGCCGGCGGCGGCGCCGGTGCCGCCGCGCACAAGGTCCGGAGGAACGATGCTTGACGGTCTGGCACTGGTGGACGCGCACCTGCACGCCGCCCGGTTGCCGACCTTGAAGGTATCCATGCCGGAGTGGGCGCCCTTTCCCGCCGTACCGATGGACGAGCTCTATTCCACCGATGGGACGCTGCGGCCGGCGGCGTTCGACGACCACCTGGCCGTCCAGGGCGTCGACGTGGCGCTGCTGCTCGCGGAGTACAGCCCGCGGGTGACCGGCCTGCAGACGGTCGAGGACCTGCTGCCGGTGATCGAGCACAACCCGGCCCGGTTCCGGCTGGTCGGCAATATCAACCCGTACTTCCACCACCCGGTGGACGAGGAGGTGGCCCGGCAGGCGGAGCTGGGCGCGGTGGCGCTCAAGGTGCACCCGGTGCACGGGCGCTTCCCGGCCAACGACCGGGCGATGTACCCGGCGTACGCCGTCTGCCGGGACCTCGGGCTGCCGGTGGTGGTGCACTGCGGGACCAGCACCTTCCCCGGCGCGGTCAACGCCTATGGCGATCCGGCGCTACTGGACGAGGTGCTCACCGACTTCCCGGGCCTGACGATGGTGCTGGCGCACGGCGGCCGAGGCTGGTGGCACGACGCGGCGGCGTTCCTGGCGCTGGCCCGGGACAACGTGTGGATCGAGCTGTCCGGCCTGCCGCCGCGCCGGCTGGTCGACTACTACCGCGGGTTCGACCTGCGGCGGTTGGCGCGCAAGTTCATCTTCGCCTCGGACTGGCCGGGAGTGCCGAGCATCGAGGCCAACGCCCGGGCGGTGGCGGCGCTCGACCTCGGCGAGGCGCTCCCCGCCGTACTGGCCGGGAATGCCGCCCGGGTGTACCGGCTGGAGCTGCCGACGGAGGCCGGTCAGTAGGCTCCCGGCAGTGAGCGATGAAGCGACGCAAGCCCAGCTGTTCGAGCGCTACCTGGGTCCGTTCGCCGCCGGTCTGGGACTGCGGTTGACCGAGGCCACCGGCGACGGCGTCCGGGCGGAGCTGGAGGTGGCGTCGCACCTGCACCAGCCGCATGGCATCGTCAACGGCGGCGTGTACTGCTCGGTGGTCGAGACCATGGCCAGCATCGGGGCGGCCCTGTGGTATGGCGAGCGCGGGCAGACCGTGGGCGTGGCGAACTCCACCAGTTTCCTGCGGGCCGTGCGCGGGGGGACGCTCAGGATCGAGGCGAGCCCGATCCACCGCGGCCGGACCCAGCAGCTCTGGCTGGTGGTGATCACGGACGAGCGGGACCGTCCGGTGGCCCGAGGCGAGGTCCGGCTGGCGAACATTAACTCGGCGGACGCCCTCGCCCGCGGCTGACCATCAGCCGGCGCCTTCCCCGACTCGGGCGCCCCGCTGCATGGAGCGATCTTGCCTTTCAGGGCGTTCAGGAGTGATAGGCGTCGGCGGGATGCCGGACCGCTGTGACCTCCAGTACGCGCCGCTCGTCATCGATGAGATTGAGCACCCGGTAGGCGCCCCGGCGAGCGCTGTCGGTGGGCGCGCGCGTGGGCTCGAGCGGGGGCTCGAGCGGCTTGCCTACCCGGCGCGGATTGGCGACGAGCGGTCCAGTGATGAACTCGCACCGCCGTGGCCACCTTCTCCGGCAGTGTGCGAGTGATGGCCGTCACCGCCGGACCGGAGATCCGCAGGCGGTATGGCGGGTCACGGTTCTCGACGGAGTCTTGGTCGCCGCCGTCAGTCATCAAGCCGAAGCCGGCGGCCGGCCGGCCTCGCGCATGGCCGTGGCGAGCTCTTCGCCGTCGAGGTAGTCATCAGCCGCCAACGCTCGGCGACCGGCGGCGTGGGCCGCGACCAGGTCCGGGTCGGACAGGACGGCGATGGTTTCGCGCAGCGCGTCATGGCCACCGTGTGCCCGCCCCGCACCGGCCACCGGCGAGCCGGCGGTCATCCCCACCGTACTGGCATCCTGTGCCGGAGCGCGACGCTGAGTGGCCGGCGCGGCCGGAGCACCCGGTTCCGCCCTGACGAAGGAGCAGCATGGCCGACGCTTCCGAGAGCCTCACGGTGACCGACAACCGCACCGGTCAGACCTACGAGTTGCCGATCGAAGAAGGTGCCATCCGCGCCAGCGCCCTACGCCTGATCAAGCTCAATGACGAGGACCCGGGACTGCTGAGCTACGACCCCGGCTACATCGCGACCGCGAGCTGCCGCAGTGCGATCACCTTCATTGACGGCGAGCGCGGCATCCTGCGCTACCGGGGGTACCCGATCGAGGAGCTGGCCGAGCACAGCAGCTTCCTCGAGGTCGCCTACCTGCTGGTCTCCGGTGAGCTGCCGAACGACCAGGAGCTCGCGTTGTGGGTGGACGAGATCAAGCACCACACGCTCGTGCACGAGAACATCCGCAAGTTCGTCGACGGCTTCCACCACGACGCCCACCCGATGGGGATTCTGATCAGCACGGTCGCCGCCCTGTCGACCTTCTACCCGGACGCCAAGGACATCGACGACGCGGCCAAGCGCCGGTTGCAGATCGTCCGGATGACGGCCAAGAGCGCGACCCTGGCCGCCTTCGCCTTCCGGCACGCGATGGGTTTTCCCTACGTCTACCCGGACAACGACCTGTCGTACACCGGGAACTTCCTCAGCATGATGTTCAAGATGGCCGAGCTCAAGCTCAAGCCCGAGCCGGCGCTCGAACGCGCGCTCGACGTACTGTTCATGCTGCACGCCGACCACGAGCAGAACTGTTCGACCAGCGCCATGCGCCAGGTCGGCAGCTCGCGTCCGGATCCCTACTCCGCGGCGGCAGCCGCCGTCGCCGCGCTCTACGGCCCGCTGCACGGCGGGGCGAACGAGCAGGTGCTGCGGATGCTGACCGAGATCGCCCGGCCGGAGAACGTTGCCGGCTATGTCGCCCGGGCCAAGGAAGGCAAGCGGCGGTTGATGGGCTTCGGGCACCGAGTCTACCGCAGCTACGACCCTCGAGGTCGGGTCGCGCGCCAGGTGGCCGACGACGTGTTCAAAGTCACCGGGATCAATCCGCTGCTGGAGACCGCGCTGGAGCTGGAGCGGGTGGCCCTGTCCGACGACTACTTCCTCTCCCGCCAGCTCTACCCCAACGTCGACTTCTACACCGGGATGATCTATCAGGCGATGGGCTTCCCGGTGGACATGTTCCCGGTGCTGTTCGCCATCGGGCGGATGCCGGGCTGGCTGGCCCAGTGGGAGGAGAACCTGCTGGACGAGGAGCAGAAGATCAACCGGCCACGTCAGCTGTGGGTGGGACACGGCATCCGGCATTACGTGCCGATGGGGCACCGCGCGCCGTACGCCGGCACCCGGCTGGCACTGCAGGCGGCCAGTGCCGCGCCACCCCGTCCAGGGCGCTGACGTGGGCGCCGACCACCGTGCGGTACCGGCCGGGGCGGGCCCAGCGCGGCAGCGGCCTCGCTGTTCGCCGACCGCAGCTTCTCGGCGTGGATGTCGCCGCATAGGCGGCGTCGGCGTCGAAGCCCGGGCAGCCCCCCACCGCAACCCGATCCAGCACCCAGGCGCCGCCGAGCCGGCGGCAGTC
>Ga0208478_1000434_pt1 | contig 14605 bp, 9 predicted proteins | sample NGESurdeep072012_5_FD_184462 | JGI IMG/M metagenome (GOLD analysis project Ga0208478, IMG submission 184462) | Arctic peat soil microbial communities from Barrow, Alaska - NGEE Surface sample 415-2 deep-072012 (SPAdes) | ecosystem: Environmental > Terrestrial > Soil > Wetlands > Peat ...
TTCTCCGGCACCTCTCGTCTTGTGATAAGCCTCGCCAGCCACGAACGGTCCGCCCGCGCCAATGCCTCGCCTGCCTTGTACCAGTGCCTCTTGTTGGCATTGACGCTGCCGACGACGACGTTGTTCTTCAGCACGACTTCCGCCGCGATGTCGGCGGTAGACCCCGTACTGCGTCCACCACTCCCTACGCCCGTGAGACAAACAATTCCCCCGGACGCGATTTCCTGTATGGAGTCGGAGATGACCGGTCCGGCTCCGGTGCATTCGATAATGACGTCTGGTTGAAAGCCGATGCTGCCGACGGTTCCGCAATGGTAGGTGGCACCCAGAGCTCGCACCAGGTCAGGCTTGGGGCCAGCCTCCACTCGATCGAGAACATGGACGTCCAGCCCGCGCTGTACTCCGAGCAACGCCGCGAGCAGCCCGATTGGCCCAGCCCCGGTCACCAGCACATGGCTTGGCTCCCAAAATGCACGCCGGCCGATGGCGCTCACCTGTTCCCAGGCTTTTGTCACCACCGTCGTGGGCTCCAGCAAAACGCCTAAAACTCCAAGAGAACTGTCCACCTTGATCGCGTAGTCGGGTTCGATCCGCCAGCGCTCTGACATGAAGCCGTCAATCTGCTTAATACCGCGCTCGGTGTACTGGCCATTGCGGCACATGTCCCACTCGCCAACGGCACAGTTGGGGCAGGGAACGGGATCGGGGCGGCGAACGATCCCTACTACCAAGTCGCCCTTCTTGAGCCGGCCAGTAGGGTCAGGCTCCAACACACGGCCGAGGGACTCGTGACCCAACACGAGACGTGTCTTGCCCGGAGGTGCCCATCCGTATTTGCCCTCGACAATCTCGACATCGGTCCCGCAGACGCCGACCGCGATGGCCTCCACGAGTACAGAGCCCTCGTGCACATCGGGCTCAGAAACTTCTTCCAACCTGGCCGTTTCCGGTTTCTTGGGTTCGACAGTGATTGCCTTCATGTTCGTAGCCTCATTCCTCGTCAAGCGCGATGCGAGATCGCGAGCAGCGAAACGCTGAGAAATAGCGCATACCACGGGCCGCGATTAGTTTGCACCTGCACCGGCACACGCATCCTCACCCAGGTGCTTGCTAACAGCCATCTCCAGGTTGAAGTACATGGCATCTGGTCCCAGTGCTTCACCGAGCGGTGATTTCTGGATGACTTCAAGCACGTGCGGGTTCATCCCCACCAACCACAGTTGGATGCCGCGTTCACGCTGTCGCTTCTCGCCCTCGATTAACATCTTGAGGGCCGTGTACTCCAGATCGGGAACGCCTCGCAGATGAATAGCAACGACCTTAGGCTGTGCTTCGTCAATTAAGACCTTCACTTTCTCGGCAATGTTTTCAGCATTGACGAAGAAAACTCGGCCTTCCCATCGCAGCAGCAGTAAGCCGGGGAACGTCTCATCCTCAGGATGCTCCTTCGAGCGAGGCCGGAATACATTCGTGCCCGGCTTGCGACCGAGCACGTATACCGGTGGATCAGCCACCTGGTAGGCAAGCGCCACCATCGAGACAATAATGGCGACGACAATTCCCTGCAGTGTTCCTATCAGCACGACTCCTGCGAATGCGATCAGAGCCCAGGTGAACTCCGTTCGACGAACAATGAGGATTTCCCGAAATTCCGCCGGCTTGATCAGTCCGATGGAATAGACAATGACCACGGCCGCAAGAGTGGCTTGCGGCATCAAGCCAATGAGCGGGGCGAGCAGAAGCATCGTCACCAGCGTCATGGCCGCCGTGACGAGTTCCGACATCTGAGTGCGAGCTCCCGCAAGACGATTGACTGCGGTCTGAGTGGTGCCGCCGCCACCGGGCATGGCGCCCAGAAGGGCCCCACCGGCATTAGCCAATCCGGTAGCCAGCAACTCGCGATTCGCCTGCGGCGAAGGCTCATCGCTTCTAACGAAAGCCCGCCCGGCTGCGATCGTTTCGGTAAAGCTCATCAGGGCAATGCCCAAAGCGCCCGGCCAAAGTTGAGCCGCTAACGATAAGACAGGAGGGGTGAACGAGGGCAGGCCCTGCGGTATGTGGCCGACCAATTCAACTCCGTGCGCATGCAAGTTCAGGAAGTAAGCGCCGGCAATACCTGCCGCTACCGCCAGCAGCGGAGCCGGTGCCTTGGGCACGAAGTGCTCCATCGCAACCAACAACAAGATCATCAAGATTCCGACGGCGAGCGTTGCCAGCGATGTCTTGGGAATACCGTGGACAGTGGAAAACAGATTCTGAACGAACGTACCCCTGGCAAAATGAACGCCGAGAATCTTTGGAACTTGGTCAAGAACGATGACGACGCCGATGCCCGCCTTGAAGCCAATCAAAACCGGCTCGGAAATGAAGTTGGCCACGAAGCCCAAGCGCAAGATCGAAGCGAGTACAAGCATCGCTCCAACCAGTAGGGTCAGCGTAGCGGAGGCCGCCAGCAGCGAAGCCGGGTCTCCGTTCGGAACTACCTCACCCAATTCGGCAGCAGCCAGAATCGCGAGCGTCGTGGTGGTGCTTACGCTGAGTGCCCGCGAGGTCCCAAGCACGGCGTAGATCACCATTGGTAGGAAGGCCGTATAGAGTCCCACCTGCACTGGCAGGCCGGCAATGGTCGCATACGCCATCGCTTTGGGAATGACCACCGCAGCGGTGGTCAAACCAGCGATCACGTCGGGCCGCAGCCATTCTTTCCGGTAGGAGACAATCCAGTTTTCCATTGTGAGTAAACACCTTACTCCGCTGAAAACGTGCACTACGACATGTCAAGTTCAGAGTCAGTTTCGGACAGCTTCAACCTGCACACCAGCGAATCTCGTCGCCTCACATCTGCTCTTGCAGCGAGAATTGTGCTTGCACATCGGCTGTGGGATTGTGCCAGCCACCTGGCGGCGCCAGTCGCTGGTCGAGCTCGATTGGTCCCCACGTGTTCGGTTGGTAGGAATGCAACGGAGATCCTTGCTTCAGTACTGGATCCACAATTCGCCACGCTTCCTCTACGTAGTCCTGCCGTGCAAAGAGTGTGGCGTCGCCAGCAATCGCGTCGCCGAGCACTCTCTCATACGCTTCCATTTCCTCGGGGCGAGGTTGGCGGCTCGCCAACATCTCCACCGTTTGGCCGGTCATCTGCTCGCCTGGACCCATGACCATGGTGCCGATCGCGATCGCAATATCAGGGCTTATACGTAACCGCATATGGTTCGGAGAAAGTTCGCTCTCCTTGATTACGGTGGGAGGCTTGCGGAAACGGGCAAACACTTCGGTGCAGGTGAGAGGCAGGCATTTCCCTGCGCGGATGTAAATGGGCACGCCCTTCCATCGCCATGAATTGATTTCGAGACGCATCGCCGCAAACGTCTCTACTGTGGAGTCTGTGGCAACTCCCTTTTCGCTTAGGTATCCACGAAACTGGCCCCGCACCAGGTCTCCTGCGGCAAGCGGCGGAATGGCTTTGAGGACTTTCACTTTTTCGTCGCGGATGGACTCGCTGTCGGTCCTGGCCGGCGGCTCCATGCAGAGGTTACTGAGCAACTGGAACAAGTGATTCTGAATAACGTCACGAATCGTGCCGGTCTGATCGTAAAATCCGCCGCGGCCTTGCACGCCGAAGTCCTCGGCCATGGTGATCTGGATACTCTCGATGAAATTCCGGTTCCAGAACGCTTCCATGAACGCATTCGCAAAGCGAAAGACCAGCATGTTATGGATCGGCTTTTTCCCAAGATAGTGATCGATCCGGTACACGTCCGTTTCTTTGAACGCCTTCAGCAACACCCGATTGAGATCTTGCGCCGACGCCAGGTCCCTGCCAAATGGCTTTTCCAGCACCACCCTTGCTCCATCGCCGCAGCCCGATTTGACCAGCCCCTGCACGACAGTTTCAAAGAGGACAGGGGGTATCGCCAGGTAATGGGTTGGCTGTCGAGCATCCTTTAATTCTCGGCGTAGGCTCTGGAAGGTTGCGGGATCGTTGTAGTCGCCGTCGACATAACGCAATAACCCACACAGCTTGTCGAAAGCCTGGGGATCAAAACCGCCTCGCTGCTGCAGACTGTCCTTCGCCCGGGCGCGAAGTTGGTCCAGATTCCAACCAGCATTGGCCACCCCGATGACCGGAATATCAAGGTTGCCGCGTTTGATCATCGCCTGCAGGGCAGGAAAGATCTTTTTATAAGCCAGATCACCGGTAGCACCGAAAAAAACGAGTGCGTCAGAACGGACGCTTGCCATCTTCGACTCCTTCATCCTGTTTGCGGGGGCAGGATGCCAGTTCTACTCCCCCGCCACCTGGTGTCGGGTCATCTGGGCCGACAGCGCTTGCTTTGCAACCTTCAGCGCATCTTCCCCTGTTACGCGCGCGAATAAATCGAGCGTGCGCGCCACCGTACCTGTCCACCCGGTCTGGTGGCTAGCCCCGAGCCCGGCGCCGTTGTCGCCATGAAAGTACTCGTAGAACAGAATGTAGTCCTTCCAGTAGGGGTCCTCCTGAAACTTCTTAGTCCCTCCATACACGGGGCGCTTGCCGCTCGCGTCGCGGAGAAACATGTTCGAGAGACGGCTGGCAATGTCCTTTGCGACTTCGAACAACGTCATGTAATTCCCCGAACCCGTGGGACACTCGACTTTGAAGTCATTGCCATAGTACGAGTACAGATTGATCAGCCCTCGAATTATCAATATGTTCACGGGCATCCAGATCGGTCCGCGCCAGTTAGAGTTGCCGCCGAACATTCCGGTGTTCGACTCGGCTGGCAGGTACGGGACCTTGTATTCCTGACCGTCAATATGGAATACGAAGGGATGCTCAAGGTGATACTTGGAGAGCGAGCGAATGCCGTAGGGACTGAGAAACTCTTTCTCGTCGAGCATGTAAGCCAGAATGCGCTGCAGCTTTGTCTTGTTGATGGTCGACAGCAGCCGACGGCCTCCGAAGCCGATGAATTTCTCGTCAGCCGGGGCGATATGTTTCACCACCTCGGGGTGGCGCTTGCGGAACAGCTCAATGAGTTCCCGCAATCTGGGATGACGCTCGAGGACGTCCGCCTCGAACACTGTGGAGGCGCACAGCGGCAACAATCCCACCATTGACCGGACCTTCAATCGCGTGGCATCGCCATTCGGGAAATGCAGCAGATCGTAGAAGAAGCCGTCTTCCTCATCCCACATCTCGTCGTGGTCATCCCCGATACGATCCATGGCGTAGGTGATCCACAAGAAATGCTCCAGGAAGCGGAAGGCAATCTCTTCATACATGGCGGAGTCGTACTCGGTGAGGATGAGCGCAATCTCCAGCATGTTCTGGCAGTAAAAGGCCATCCATGCCGTGCCGTCCGCCTGATCGAGATGACCACCGGTGGGCAAAGGCGCACTGCGATCAAAAACACCTATGTTGTCGAGTCCAAGAAAGCCGCCCGCGAACACGTTGCGTCCCTGGGGGTCCTTCCGGTTCACCCACCAATTGAAATTCAGCATTAGTCCCTGGAACGACCGTTCCAGAAAGCGCAGGTCGGATCGCCCTAACTCCTTCTCAACGCTGTAGAGAAACAGTGTTGCCCAGGCGTGAACCGGCGGGTTAACGTCGCTGAAGTTCCATTCGTAGGCCGGAATCTGCCCGTTTGGGTGGGCATAGAGACTCCGTAACATCAGCAGGAGCTGCTCTTTGGCGAAGTCGAAGTCAACCAAAGACAGCGAGATGGTATGGAATGCCAGGTCCCATGCCGCGTACCAGGGGTATTCCCACTTGTCGGGCATGGAGATGACTTCGCTGTTGAGCATGTGGAACCACTCGGCATTGCGTGAGGTTCCCTTACCCGATCCCAGCAGAGGATGGGCCTCATGCTCGTTCAGCCAGCGATCGAGGTCGAAATAGTAATACTGCTTGGTCCACATCATGCCAGCCAGCGCCTGGCGATGCACTCGCCGCTCGTCTTCGCTCAGGTTTTTCGGAGTGATTCGCTCGTAGAATTCATCGGCATCCGCGAGCCGCGCGACGAAGACTTCGTCAAAGTTTGTGAATCCGTCTCTGGCGGGCTTCGCACTCAGGCGCAAGCGAGCGACCTTAGATCCGCCCGCGGGCACATCGAGAACATAATGTGCAGCCGCCTTTGTGCCCGATTTCGCAGGATTGACAGCATCCTTTTCCCCCGCGATCACGTAGCGATGAAAGGCATCCTTGACGTAGGCCGCAGGGTTCGGTTGACCCCATAACCGACTGGCGTTCGTCTCGTTTTCCGTGAACAGCAGTTCCGGTGCGCCATCACACTGCAGAATGTGTTCGCCCAGTTGCGGATGCGAGGCCAGCACCGTTGAGTCTTTAATCTGCCCCAGAACGGGCTTCGGCTCGTCGTCTCCCCAGGACCACGTGTTGCGGAACCACAACGTGGGGAGCAGATGAATCTGCGCGGCTTCTGGACCGCGGTTGTGCACGGAGATGCGGACGAGAATGTCTTCCGGATCGCCTTTGGCGTACTCCACGAAAACATCGAAGTAGCGATCATCGTTGAAGACGCCGGTGTCGAGAAGCTCATACTCCATCTCTTCGCGGGAGCGGCGGCCATTCGTCTCGACCAGATCGCGATAGGGAAATTCTCCCTGCGGATACTTGTAGAGGTACTTCATGTAGGAGTGCGTCGGCGTGCTGTCGAGATAGAAGTAATATTCCTTGACGTCCTCGCCGTGATTGCCTTCGCTATTGGTCAGCCCAAACATGCGCTCCTTCAGGATCGGATCGCGCCCATTCCATAGAGCCAACGCAAAGCAAAGCTGCTGTTTGTCGTCGGAAATACCGGCGATACCGTCTTCCCCCCAGTGATAGGCGCGGGAACGTGCCTGGTCATGTGAGAAGTAATTCCATGCATTCCCATCGGAGCTGTAGTCCTCGCGCACCGTGCCCCACTGCCTTTCGCTCAGATACGGCCCCCATTTTTTCCACGGCACGCCCTGCTCTCGCGCAGTATTCAATCGTTTCTGCTCAGCAACCTCGACGTAGGACAGTGGAGATGAATTCTTATTTGAGTCCGTCACGTCTTTTCCTATTCTCTTCATGACTGTCTTCCTTGACAGTGCGAACGAGGCCAGTTTGACAGTTCCGCAACTCCTGAAGCGGACATACCATCACCGTGGTTGTTGCCCCTTCTTTAGCCGCGCCCGTGCCTACGGCGTATCTGCCGCTACGCTCTGCGGCCACTCATCATCGGTCACCTGCCAGGTCTTATCGGGGTTGTAGAGTTCCATGCTCTTTACGATGTTCAGAGAATCCCGCCCCAGGTCCTTCTGGTACACAATGCCATCATTGCTGACGATGAAGGTCTTCACGCCCGTCACCCGGTATTCGGCGGGCACGGCGACCAGCGCAAAGCCGCCGATCATGATTCCTTCGATGACATAGTCCAGCTTGCCCATGGGAGCGGCCTGGCCCTGGCCCTTCAGTATCTTGAAGTAGTAGCCGTGAAATCCACCCTTGCCGGCGGTGTAACCCTCCGACAGGGCCTTGGCCACAGCCTCGCCGATGGGGCCGCCGGGGGTTCCGTCGTCGTTCTTCCAGAACAGACCATCTTGTTTGCCGGGCGTGCTGATGATCTTCTGCGCGTACTGGTTTACGCCCGAGTCGTCATGAATTTCGGAGGCATAGTCTTGTTGCGCTGAGACGAAGCCGCGGCAGACGGTGATGGCGTCGAGTTCATTGGCGCCGATGCGACGAAAGAGAATTTCCTGGCGGCCTTCCTTCGTGTTGAAGTACCACTTGCCGTTCTTCTTCACGATCGGAATCGGAGCAGGCCACTCTTCCGTACCAACGATGAGGGTGGCGCGATTGGGATTGGACTTGGCGATCTCGATCGAGTTCTTAGCCGCCGCCTCTTTGGCAAACGCTTGGGCGTTGTTCTTGTCTTCGACCTGGTCGCCAGAAGCAACGAGATCGTGGCCGTCAGGACCAAGAATCGCCAGCAGCTCCGGCACGTTAAAGTCTCCCGCTGCTTTGATGATCGCGTCGGCTGCTGCCTGAGGAGTATCGAAGCCCTTGGGGCCGGTTGCCGCGCTCGTTGCAGCGGGCTGCGCTTGCGCCATGCTCATCATTGACAACAGGCAGCAGAGGCCAACCAGAATGAGGACGATCGTAGTAATCCGTTTGGTCGCATTCAGCATTTTCGATTTCATAAGTTCCTCGCTCATCATGATGTGCCTTCCTACCTGCGCCTTCCGCCGCCACCGCCCCCGCCACGGGAGCCGCCGCCGCCGCGAGAGCCGCTCATGCTGGAGGAGCCGCGTGAGCTGCTGGCGCGTGCGGAGCTACCGCTCATGCCGCTGCCCGACCCGCCAAAAGCATTTTTGTTGGTGGAGCTGGGGGTGTTACGGACCTGCTGGTTGCCGACGCTGTTGGCGCCGGTGCCGCGGTTCGAGCTCATGTTACCGGCGCTTGGACTGTTGCCGCGGTTCGCCGCACCCGCGCTGGATCCTGATCCACGGTTTGAACTTATGTTGCCTGCGCTCGCGCCGCCGCGATTGCCAGCACCGCCTGCCGATGGCTGCTGCCGCGCCTGGTTCTGCCGGGCGTTGTTCTGGCGCGACTGCATCGAGTCGCCACGCGCGGTGCCGCCGTACTTATTGGCAGTGGCTCGGTCAGAGTAAGGCGCACCCCCGCGGTGCTGCGGGTTGTGCTGCCAGTTACTGTTGCCGCCATTCACGCGGTTGCCACCGTTGACGTTGTTCCGATTGCCGTTGTTGACGAAATTATTGCTGTTGTTGATGTAAACGTTGTTGTTGCCGCCCCATCCGCAGTTGTAACCCCAGCCGCCGCTCCACATCGCGCCCATGGCAACGCCCACACCGAACGAAATCGCCATGCCTGCCGCGTAGTATCCCGGCGGAGGGTAATAGATGGGGGGGTAAGGATAAACCGGCGCACCATACACAACCGTCGGATTGTAGCTGGGCACATAGACGACCTGCGGATTGGCCTGCTCAACCACAATCACGGTTTTGCTTTCGACGACCTTGGTTTCGACCTTTTGTTGCTCGGACGATTTCAGTTGTCCTGCGTCCTGTGCTTTCTTGCGCATCCGCTGCACCGCGTCCATCACATCGTTCTGCTGTGCGAGAAAGGCATTGCCAAGGTCGGTCGTCCACTTAATGTTGTCCGCCAGTTGCTTGACGACATCGGGCAGCGCAGCCATTGCCTGGATGCTGGGGTCCCAGTCCTGCTTCTTCACCGCATCCGCCAGCGCCTTCTCTTTCAGCCCCTTGTTCTGGGCCAGCCACTGCTGCAACTGAACGACTTCCAGAGGATAGGTGGAAGCCACCAGCGTCTGGCTGAGCAGCGGATCGGGATAGAGGGCGATTGGCGCCACTAAAGAATCAAGCTGATCGGCAGGGATTTTGGCCGCCGCCTGCGCCGACGGGGCGTCGGGCAACTGCGTCTGAGTTGCCGCCGACGCCGGGCTGCAAGGCATCAGTGCACCGATGCAGAGGATTGCCGTGAGTTCTCGAACGGCGCGGATTATCAAGTTCCTACTTAAACTGTGGTTGCTCTTCATCGTTACCGCCTCCGCGGTATATCTCCGTATTTCCTCTGGCCACCTTGCGTGTGCGCTCAGGCTGCCTTTGGGCTGTTGCTTGTGCGTTATGGCTGACATTTAAGTAATGCACGTCGAGCACCACACTGGAGTGGCACTCTGGGGACATCTAACTACTTGCATTTAAATAAGTTGCCAAGAAGACGGTCAGGAGCGTTGCAGGGTAGGCTGAAACGTTCTCCAAACAACTCCAATATATTGGATTGACGCAGGCGGATCAGCAGCCTAAGCTGGTTTTATCCCCCTGATGGCTCCGTCATGGACTCACATTTCCGGTGAGTCGCAGGAATTGGCGGGATGAATCACACGAGCCCCAGTCATTAAGGAGCACATCTGCTCGAAACCGAGTCTCCAAGGTTGGAAGAAGACGCTCGCACTCACCGCGAACAAGTCCGCCATCGTCTTGCGCCCGAAAGTGGATGGCAGCTATTTGAGAGTGCGCCTGACGCCATGGTGGCGTGCGACTCGGATGGCCGCATCGTCGACCTGAATTCGCAGTGCCTTCGGACCTTTGGCTACGAACGGGGTGAGTTGATTGGCGAGACGATCGAAAAACTTATACCAGCTCGATTCCGCACCTCCCATCATAACCAGCGGGAAGGCTTTTTAACAGCACCGAGTTCCCGCGCTATGCGGACCGGGCGCGACATCTGGGGCTTGAAGAAAGATGGCAGCGAAGTCCCGGTGGAAGTCAGCCTGAGCACAGTGGAGTCAAACGGAAGTACGCTGGCCCTGGCCAGCATCCGCGATCGAAGCGAAAGGCTCCTCACAGCGCAGCAGCTTCAGAACCAGGCGGAGTTCGAAAGGACAATCTCGGGAGTTTCAGCGACCTTGATCAATCTGCCACCAGACCGTGTGGATGGGGAGATTGCGAATGGGTTGAAGACTCTGACAGAAGCGTTAGGGGGCGATCGCGCCAGCATCGGCTTTGTCGACGCCGGCTCGGGAGACATCCTCATCACCCACAACTGGACTCGAGCGGAGTTTCCCGAGTTCCCCCAAAAAGCGCTTGAGCGCACACTGCCGTGGCTCGCACAACGTATAAAGATGGGTGAAACGGTAGTTGCGCCGGGGGATTTTCCACCCGAGGCTTTTGCGGAGAAAGGCCACATGGAGTCCACGGGGCTCAAATCCTCGTTGGTCGTCCCGCTGCGTGCTGGCGGCAAAGTGGTAGGGGCGATGTCCTGTAGTTGCTTCCGCGAGCGCCAGCAATGGGATGCAGCAAAGATCTCCCGTTTTCAGGCTATGGCAGACGCATTTGCCAACGCTCTCATGCGGAAGCAAGCGGATGAACAACTCCAAACCGCCTACGCAGAAATTCAGCGATTAAAGGATCAGGTCGATCAGGAGAATACATACTTACGACAAGAGATCCAGCTGGAGTACAGCCATAAAGTTGTCGCGGGCAAAAGCGCAGCTATGCGCAGCGTCCTGAAGAAGGCAGAGCAGGTTGCCCGCACAGATTCCACAGTCCTGGTTCTTGGCGAAACTGGTACCGGCAAAGAACTTGTGGCGAGAACCATCCACGAGATGAGCGGACGCAACACGCGCGCTATGGTCAAGACCAACTGCGCAGCCCTTCCTGGGACTCTGATCGAAAGCGAACTCTTCGGCCGCGAAAAGGGCGCATATACCGGGGCCCTGGCCCGAGAGATCGGAAGATTTGAGCTGGCGGACAAGTCAACGATATTCCTTGACGAAATCGGCGAACTTCCTCCCGAAGTGCAATCAAAGCTGTTACGTGTCCTGCAGGAGGGCGAGTTTGAACGTCTGGGAAGCTCACATACTATCAAAGTCGACGTCCGGGTCATTGCGGCCACCAGCCGTGATCTGCCAGCCATGGTGAAGGAAGGAAAATTCCGCGCCGACCTGTTTTACCGCCTCAATGTATTCCCCATCGTGGTGCCTACTCTGAGAGAGCGGATTGAGGATATTCCCGAGCTGGTTTGGCAAATTCTGGAGGAAATCGGATCGCGAATGGGAAGAAAGATAGACAGCGTTCAGGCCAGCACGATGCAGAAACTGCAGAGGTATGCCTGGCCAGGAAACGTGCGTGAGCTTCGCAACGTCATCGAACGGAACCTCATCCTAAGTACCGGACCTGTCTTCAGAGCGGAAATTCCCGAGCTTGAAGATGAGGTTGATTCCACGATACGCCGTCTCGGCGAAGTGGAATCGGAGCACCTTAAAAAGGTGCTGCGCGTAACGAACTGGCGCATCCGAGGAAAAGGAGGCGCGGCTGAGCTCACAGGATTGAAACCGACAACTCTCGAGGCCAGAATGAAAAAGCTCGGGATTATCCGGCCCAGCTAGTTCGCCCGCCAATCGAAATCTCCAACTAATTGGGGAAAACTCCAAAGATCCAACGGCTTAACGATCTTCTATTCCTCTTCGACCACAGTATTACGTCGCGCCCATCTGAATCCATTCTATAACTTAGCGCTCCCGCGCGGTGTTGGCCGAGGTTTGGCCACTGCCCTGCACTACGAAATCGAGATTGGGTTTGCACATGGCGCTCCTTCGCACCACCGCGATGGGACGCTGACTGGCTGAGCGCTATTTCAGCGGACGGGAGAAGAAATGATCATCGAGCAGCTGACTCTCCGTGCACCGAAGGGAAAAGGGCAGGAAATAGGAAGTGCACTCGTTTCACTGTTGGGTCCCACGCAGGTGCGATCAGGATGTTTGAAATGTCGGTTGTTACAAAACTGGCGAAACCCCGACGAGCTCGTGCTGGAAGCGAACTGGGAAACCGCAGAGGATCTAATCAGCCATTTGCAATCGGATAGCTACAAACGGCTACTGCTCCTCATGGAACTGAGTGCTGCTCCGCCAGTACTCGAGTTCTGCACGGTACAAGAAGTGAGTGGATTGGAGCTGGTGGAAAAGGCTCGAAATCATCCAGAACGCACCGCAGTGAAAGAAACACGATAGAGAGGATCGAAATCATGGCGACTATGACTGCCCCCGAAACCACGAAACTCAGCACTGTACGGTTGAATTGGAATGAGGTGTACTACACCAACTGTCCCCTCGTTTCCGCCAGTAATGTCGACCAGGAACTGGGCTGGACGAAAGAGCAGTACAAGAAGATCGGCGTCGAGTACCTCTACCTTCGGTCCCGCGCCGAGAACGACTGGTACCCGCACTATGTCCACAACCTCGACAACCTCATCCGCTTCGGCGGCCTGTTTCCTCCCATCCACGTCAATGCAGATATCCGCCGGACCCGGTTGCTGGGTGTGACACACGCACCCCGCGAAGGCGGCGTCATGCTGGTGCGCTCACGTGACGACATCTACAGGATGAACGATCTGAAGGGCAAGAAGATCGGGCTCTCCAGGAGCCAGAACAAGATCAAGACCGACTGGTGGGGCATTCAGGAGGAACAGGGCATCGAGTTGATGCTCCGGCTGAATGGCATGACCCGCAAAGACGTTCAGATCGTGGAATTCCCGTATCCCGACGACTGGTACGACAAGCCGGAAATGATGGGACCGCTGATGGAAAACCCATCCGAACTGTGGCTGCGCCGTGACCACAAGCACGATCTGGCCTTCCGTCCCCTGGAGACAGCGTTGGAGAAGGGCGTCATCGACGCGATGTATATGCAAACCGGCCCCTTGCAACAACTCTCGGAGGCCACAGGAAAGTTCAAAGCAATCGAGGACCTGTCCCGTTATCCCGATTGGACCTTGCAGGTGGCCAACATCCCCGCCGCCATCACGTGCACCGACGTCATGGCCGAGAAGCATCCGGAACTCGCCGTCACCTTCATGAAGGGGATGATCAAGGTGGGTCGCTGGGCCAATGAACACAAGCGCGCCGCCGCCGCCATCCTCGACAAGCAGACCTTCTATCTCAACGTTGAACACACGTACCGTGGCATTGAACACATCGACATGGTCCCGAACCTCTCGCCGCAGAACCTGGTTTCGGTTGAGATCGGGAAGGACTTCATGTTGAGCCACGGCTACATCAAGAACGACTTCGACGTGCAGAAGTGGGCAGCGCCGGAGTTCCTCGAACAGGCAGCCAGAGAATTGCTGGAAGAGGAATGGAAGAAGCGGACCACCTCGAAGCTTCCAGAGACGGCTGCCCCACTGGCCTCTGGAACACGGCTCGGGTAGGCAGGAAGAGCGGGCTTTCGCACATGCTCCTCGTATTGGGTGTCTTCAGGGTAAGAGCTGCTGGCTATGGCAGCTCTTACCCGAAGCACGAACCTTATCGGTGACCTTGTAACAAAACGGAAAAGGTGGCTATGACTGAACCAAATGCAAATCTCCCTAAAGGCAAACAGACAGCTCTTGGGCTTTACTTGACTGCCCGGGAGGCATACGAGAAGTGGAAGGCCGATCCTGACAAGGTCAAGGTCATCGATGTCCGTACTCCCGAGGAGTACCTCTTTGTCGGCCATCCCACCATGGCGTGGAAGATTCCGGTTGCCATCCAGGTTTATGAGTGGGACCGCGAAAAACAAAATTTCCCGATGAAGCCGCTTCCGGATTTTGTCGCTCGCTGCCGCGAGGTGGCCAGCCCTGACGACACGCTCATGCTGATGTGCCGCTCGGGTGGTCGAAGTGCCATCGCCGTCAACATGCTGGCCCAAGCGGGATTCAAGCATGCGTACAACATCGTGGATGGCATGGAGGGGGATGTGAATGCCGACTCTGACAGTGTGGCTCAGGCCCAGCCATTGAAGGATGGCTGGAAGAACTCGGGTTGTCCGTGGACCAAGAAGCTGACTCCCGACCGGATGGTGCTTCCGAAAGGCCAGGGGTGAGCTGATGGGACGGAGTCCTGTTCCGTCGGTCGTCGAGTTCTGGACTGTAGAAGGAGTTAGCGGATTGGAACTGGTGCAAAAGTTTGAAGTTTATCAGTGTAAACGCATTGCACGATCAACAAGTTTTTCCCTCATACCGAGGCAAAAGGAGAAATCAAGATGAGCACAGCAACTATGGAAACACCCGCAACGCGGGTCAAGGTCGATAACGAAAGGGTCGATCGGCTGAAAGAACGGCACA
>Ga0208478_1000435_pt1 | contig 14602 bp, 9 predicted proteins | sample NGESurdeep072012_5_FD_184462 | JGI IMG/M metagenome (GOLD analysis project Ga0208478, IMG submission 184462) | Arctic peat soil microbial communities from Barrow, Alaska - NGEE Surface sample 415-2 deep-072012 (SPAdes) | ecosystem: Environmental > Terrestrial > Soil > Wetlands > Peat ...
TTTCCCCGTTTTTATATTTTTTATAAATATCTGCCCATTTCAGTTTATTATCCAGTTTTGGAACTGACGCCTCTCCATATATACGGACTGACTTATTATGACTGATAGCATTATCCCACAGGAATCCGGAAGGAGCATAAACGAGCGCATCGGTTTGCACATGGGCATAGCTTCTGAACCAGGCTCTTATATTCTTCTCAATATAATCAGTAACAATTGATGCATCTGTCCATTGATGTCCTTCGGCAGAACATTTTCCTGATACATAGAAATTATCGAGAAGCATAAATTCTTCAGATAACTTGTGTGTATTTGGAGTAATTTCAGCTCCATATGTACATAGACCTGGATCTCCATCACCGTGTTTCATATCTCCTAAAATCTGGTCATAAGTCCTGTTCTCCTTAATGATATAAACCACATGTTTAAATAAGGAGGGTTCTCCTATTCTATCCGGAACAGGTTTTGGCTGAATAGATTCCCTCGGTTTTTCTCTTGCAATCGTTGCTCTCGACAGGTTATTAATTGCGATAACTGTATCGGTATAGGCATTAAGATCTTGTTTATCAGGAACAGGGATCACTGATAATGAAGCCTGCATATTATGTGAATTATAAATCAGATTACTGGTACCATTATGATGAATTCCCCAACGGGCACCTTCAGCTTCCAGGTTTGAAACATAAAGATTGCCTTTTTTTGATATAGTCACAGACGAAGGGTAGGCTCCGGTAGGTATAAATCCGGTCACTTTACTTTCAGCGTTTGAGGTCTTTGAACTTGCTTTTTCCCCAAGTTCGATTACAGCAAGAGCATTGTCCATCCCATTTGCTACATAAAGATATTTACCGTCGGGTGAGAGACAAAGACCTTCGGGTGAATCACCGAAAAACGGGTTTATTTCAGGCTGAAGTCTGACGCTTATTGTTTCACTGATCTCATCTTTCGATGTATTTATGACTGTGACATTATCGCTATTGGAATTGGTGACATAAACAAATTTTCCGGTTTTATCATTTATTATTTCATTTGGATGAAGTCCGACCACCAACTCTTTTATAATTTTCCCGTTTGACGGATCGATTACCGTAACGCTGCCTTCTCTTGTAGAGCCTCCCGCTGTTTTGTTATTTACCCTGGCGAGTCCCCATGGAACTCCGGCAACATCTTTATCATCAGCTTCCGGAGTTCTGCCGGCCCAGTTTGTGACATACAATTTTCCGGATGCCATCGTCAGTCCATAAGGAGCAACCCCAGGAGCAGCTACCCATATTGTATCACCGGAAATAAGGTCCTGTTTTACAACCTTATTGTTGCCATTAAGCACAACATACAAGTACTCATTAGATGATTCTTTTGTTATCAGAATTTCATTAGGCAGGGCCATATTGGTTTCTGGCGCAGCTTTATATTCAAACATGTGACCGAATTTAGCCTTAGTACCGTTCCACATTGCTGATACCACAAATGACCGGTCTCTTGTACCAATTACACTCCATAATACTTCAAGGCCTTCATTACTCAGATGCCAGATAATCCCTGAATAAGTGTTCATCCCTCCTCTCAGATACATTTGATCACTATTCCTGAGTACGAATTTCACCTTATTATCTGATGTACTGATAAATACAATACTTTCTCTTTCTTCTACTGCAAGCCATTTTCCGTCCGGAGATAATACAGCGTCAAGAGCATGGTTTTCTGTGGATGCGTCGCCAAAGAGTATCTGGGTACCAGAAGGTTGTATAAACCTGTTGTATGGAAGCTCTATCTGGCGCGGGTTTGGTGGAAACGTATTTAATGAAACCTGTGCCTGACTGAATAGAGATGTGAAGGTAAGTATTGCAGAAAAAATATATTTCATATTTACTATTTTCAAAAGGCTGCCCGAAATTGGAACAGCCTTTTAATTATTTTCTCAAAATGGTAAATCACTTAACTCATCGTTTTCAGGTGGAATATCCTCCAGAGTTGTATGTGATGTAACATTCTGATCCTTTATAGAAGACGAAGCTTTTTCTATCTTCCAGGCATCAAGGTTGGTAAAGTAATTAATTTTACCATCGCGTTCCCATTTGTTACCTTTCAGGTTGAACCATATCCTGACATCTTCATTTAGAAATGATTCGTTTATAAGGTCACATTTATCCTGTATCAGCTGGAATTTGATATAGTCAATAAAAACAGCTGCTCCGCCAGTCTCTTTTTTTTCGATGACAAATTCCCGTTTTTTAAACTTGTCGCTTACCTGATTTACAGGAGAGATATCTATTATTTTTCCTGTGATTTCAAATGCCATTTCAGTTTATTCTTCGTGAATAATTATTTTTTCAATTTTGTCACCCTGACGGATTTTATCGATAACATCCATCCCTTCAAACACTTTTCCGAAGCATGTATGCTGTCTGTCAAGGTGCTTTGTATTGGTGCGGCTATGGCAGATAAAAAACTGTGACCCGCCCGTGTTTCTTCCCGCATGGGCCATGGAAAGAACTCCTCTGTCGTGGTATTGATTATCACCTTTTAATTCGCACTTTATTTTATATCCGGGGCCACCGGTTCCGACTCTGGGATCGCTCATATCTTTTGAAAGCGGGCAACCTCCCTGAATAACAAAATCCGGAATAACCCTGTGAAATGCAAGTCCGTCATAGAACCCTTTTTTCGCAAGAGTAACAAAGTTCTCCACGGTACCAGGCGCGTCAACTTCATAGAAGCTGACCTTCATTGTACCTTTAGGAGTTTGTATCTCTGCCGTAGTCATGTTATTTTACAATATCCAGAAGTTCAACTTCGAAAATAAGTGTTGAATATGGTTTAATAACTTCACCTGCTCCCGTTGCTCCATAAGCGAGATTTGCCGGAAGATAGAGCTTGAATTTTGAGCCAACCGGCATCAGCTGTAAAGCCTCTGTCCATCCCGGAATAACACCAGATACGGGGAAAGTTACAGGTCCCTTATTTTTAGCTGATGAGTCAAATTCAGTACCGTCGATAAGAGTACCGACATAATTGACTTTCACGGTATTCTGAGCAGTGGGTTTTGGACCTGTACCCATTTTGATTACCTCATACTGCATCCCGCTGGCGGTAGTAGTAACACCTGCTTTTACTTTATTTTTGGCCAGAAAAGCTTCATTCTGATCTATATAATCTTTATACTTTACTTTATCAACTTCTGCTTTTTTTGCAGCTTTTGCAGTTTCACGTTTATTAATAAACACCATTATATATGAACGTGCAATGTCATCAGCCATTAATGGTTTTCCCTCTTTTCCATCCATCATTGCTTTTGCAACAACCATAGGATCGAGGATAAGACTGTCTGTCTTCAAAGCGTTATAATTTACAATACCGAAAGCATAGGACAATGAATCTTGTTTACTTTTAAGGTTTGCATTTTTGAGAGAACTCTTTCCGCAAGAGCCAAGCATTAAAGCTATTACACCGGTCAATACAATTAATCCCTTGATTTTCATACGATATATTTTTTAATTTTAAATTTCCGCTAAGATAATACTTTAGGGAAAGCAAAAAAGAGATCAAAAAGAATTATTTTAAATTTTCACTGCCCTTATCATCTGCCTTTTCCCCGGCGGACCCGGAATAAGAGCTACATCAAACCCACATGCTTTAAGGCTTCTTTTCACTTCACCTTTGGCCGAATAAGTGACCAGGATACCATTTTTATCAGTAACAGCTGAAATTCCTGAAAACATTTCCCTTGTCCACATTTCCGGTTGCTTATCCGGCCCGAATGCATCAAAATATATCAGATTATATCTGCCCGATAGTTGTTCTTTTGTAAAATCAGTCTCAATCTTTCTCAGGTTGAAGTTCCGGCAGATTTTCACATTTGTATTCCATGGTGATGAATGAATCAGATTAAAGATCTCCTTGCCATTTTCACCGGCAAATTCATGATGATTCAGTGAACTGATCATTTTACTATCAAGAGGATATTTTTCAATTGAAGTATAATTGACTGCTCTTGTTCCTGCCATACTTCTGACAGCAGTTAGAAGCGCATTTAGGCCTGTTCCGAAGCCAATTTCAAGAATAAACAGGGGATCAGCCTCACAAAAATCGAATCCATTCTTAATGAAAATAAATATTGATTCCTGAACAGCACCATAAACTGAATGATAGTGCTCATCCAATTCTGGAACAAAGATAGTATGAGAACCATCGGAAGTCAGGGTCAGTTCATTCATCTCCTATTTTAAATAATTCAGGCAAATAAGGATAATTTTTTGAACAAATGAATAAAGAGCAAACGAATTTTGAAGTACGAAGTCATTTTTTTCATAATTCCTTTTATCTTTTTACATTTGTCTTTTATCTTTTAAATTAATATTTTGAAAATTCAGTAATTTAATTTCTATAAATATTTATTGTCATTGCCATGAAAACAAAACAATCAAGAAGGGAATTCCTGAAAATATCTGCTACAGGTGTCTTAGGAGCATTCGTTATTTCAAGCAGAAATCTGAAATCGTCGGCGATAGCTGCGCCGGATAAAACTATTGCTGATCTGAGAAAATTCGGAATAGGACTACAGTTATATACTATACGCGATGAGATGAAAAAAGATGTTCCGGGTTCACTGAAAAAAGTTTCTGATATCGGGTATGAATATGTCGAATTGGCAGATTATGCCAATGGCAAGTTTTATGGTTATGAACCTTTGGAATTCAAAAAACTGGTAAATGGACTCGGGATGAAAATACTTAGCAGTCATGCAGGTGTAAATCCTAAAGGTATTACCGGTGATGAAGCTAAAAAAATGGCAGAAGATCATGCAAAATTAGGCGCCAGGTATTGTATGCAGCCATGGATTGAGGAGGCCGACCGTAAATCGATTGCCGGTTATCAGAGAATGGTTGCCGAATGGAACAAAGTAGGAAAAATCATGAAAGAAAATGGTGTTCAGTTCGGATATCATAATCATGATTTCGAATTCGATACTGTAGAAGGTAAGATACCTTATTTCGATGTCTTTTTGCCTGAGATGGATAAAGACCTTTTGACTATGGAACTGGATCTTTTCTGGGCTACTAAAGCCGGGATAGATCCCGTTGAACTTTTTAAGAAATACCCTGGCAGGTTCCAGCTTTTCCATATGAAAGACATGTTGACCAAAAAGGCTCCGATATTCACCACCAATGGAGTAGATGATTTCGCTCCGGTAGGTACAGGGTTGATTGATTTCAAGAGAATCTTGGCTGCAAAAAAAACTGCAGGCCTGAAATACATGATAGTTGAACAGGATAATGCAGGTGAAAACAAACCATTTGATGCTATCAAGACCAGTATAACAAATTTGACTACTAAGATTCTGGTGTAATAGCACAGAGCACAGAGCACAGAGCACAGAGCATATGGCACAATGTTCTGAGCTATGAGCTCTATGCCCTGAGCTTTTACCAGTTCGAGTTGTACCAGGTTCTCACGTCAGTGGCTACCATTCCGGCATTGATTGCGGCTTCGATACCCAGGTCTCCATCCTCAAAGACTTCAATGAATTCCGGCTCAATTTTCATAAGAGCAGCACATTTGAGAAAGGTCTCAGGATGAGGTTTGAAATTCTCTACATCGTTAGCTGTTATAATAATATCAAAGAATTTACGAAGATCTGTTATATCCAGAGTCCGTTCAACAGCTTCCCTGTGGCCACCTGTTCCAACAGCCATTGGCAGTTTCCCATAATATTTTTTTACTATATCGACTACTGGTATGATGGGTTTGACCAGATGCTGTTCTTTATAAAATTCAATGAGCTTTTCAGCCATAATCTGATCAATTGTAACACTTCCGTTCAGGTTACATTTCTTAATAATCTCAGCAGCAATAATCCATCCGGGAGTGCCGGTGTGTTTCCTTAGAAATGCAGTATCGATATCGGCTCCAAATTTCTGACAGGCCATTCGCCACCCTTTAAAATGGTATGGCATTGTATCGGCAAGTGTTCCGTCGAGATCAAAAATCAGGCCTTTAATACCAGGTTTAATATCGTATTGCATTTTTTTTTTGCGGCAAAGGTAAAAATAAAACTGAATTAGTGAAATGTTTAAAAAAGTTGAAAGAGGTTAATACCATTTTCAACCCCTTCAACTCTTCAATCGTAACTCCAGTGCGAATCATGAAAAAAAACCAGTATATCTGAAATTTCGTATCTTGTGTTTTATCATAAAGTCAGAATTTTTATGGACAGCGAGGAAAAGGCACAGACGGAACTCATTAAAGAGCTGAATGACTTGCAGCACGAATATAATTCAATGAAAGAATTATATAAGAAAGAGATCATTGAGCTAAAGCTGGCGGAAGAAAACTTAAGGAAAAGTGATGAAAAGTACAGGATAGCCTATATGACCAGTCCTGACTCTATTAACATTAATCGGCTTTCTGATGGGATGTATATATCAATAAATGATGGATTTACAAGCATTATGGGTTATACAGAGCGTGATGCAATCGGCAGAACTTCACTTGAGATGAACATCTGGGTTAACCCTGAGGACCGAGCGAAAATGGTAAAGGAGGTCGCAACTAAAGGTAAAGTTAAAGACTTTGAGGCTGATTTTATGTCAAAGGATGGTACGATTGTGCATGGATTAATATCGGCATCGATAATAGATCTCGATGGTGTCCCACATATTCTTTCTGTTGTCAGGAATATAACTATTCGCAAGCAGGCCGAAGAAGCACTTGCAAAAGAGCAATTTCTGATAAATGCACTGATGAATAACCTTAGCGACCATGTATATTTCAAAGACCTTGAAAGTAAGTTTCTCAGAACTAACAAATCTCATGCGCTTTCGTTCGGGTTAGATGATCCTGAACAAGTAATTGGTAAATCAGATTTTGATTTTTTTACTGAACAGGATGCCCGGCAGGCATTTGAGGATGAACAGACAATTATCAAAACCGGACAACCAATTCTAAAAGAAGAAAAGCTTACCAGGAAGGACAGCTCTGATGCCTGGTTTTCTGTAATCAAAATGCCTCTTCGTGACACTGACGGGAAGATCATAGGTACATTCGGAATATCGAGAGATATTACAGGACGAAAGCGAAGCGAATTTGAAAATTATGCATTATTTGAGATTATACAAGGTATTAATTCTACTTATAATCTCGACGAGTTACTCAAGTTGATCCATCACTCACTCGGGAAAGTTGTTTACGCCGAGAATTGTTTTGTGGCACTTTATGATCAGATGACAGGACTCTTCAGTTTTCCTTATTTTGTTGATAAGATGGATTTGAAACCTTTACCCACTTCTATGGGTAAGAGTTGTTCTGAATATGTCTTTCACACTGTCAGGCCGCTTCTTCTGACCCAGCAGATTTTCGAACAGCTGGTAGAAAAAGGTGAAGTCGAGTTAGTTGGTTCTCCTTCACCTTCTTGGGTCGGGATACCCTTACAAACTCCTTCAAAAACAATCGGAGTATTGGTTCTTCAGCATTACGAAAAGGAAAATGTATATTCAGAAACCGATCTGAAATTTCTAATGTCTATAGGAAGCCAGATAGCTTTGGCAATAGAACGTAAAATAGTTGATGCGGAGCTCCGCGGAAGTGAAAAGGATCTGAATGAATCACAGAAAATTGCCGGATTAGGTAGTTATAGGCTTGATTTTAAATCAGGAAAGTGGACAAGCTCTCAAATTCTTGATTCGATTTTTGGAATTGATGATAAATATGATAGATCTGTCGCTGGTTGGACAGGGCTAATCCATCCCTCATGGCGTGATATGATAAGCGAATACCTGAGAAAAGATATAATTGAAAATCATAACAAGTTTGATAAAGAATATAAAATAATTCGCATTAATGACAGAAATGAAAGATGGGTGCATGGTCAAGGTGAGCTGATTTTTGACACAAACAACAACCTGAATTACTTGGTTGGAACAATAATGGACGTAACACAACAAAAGTTGGCAGAAGAAGAGTTAATGAAAAGTGAAATCATAAACCGGACTTTAATCAAGCACCTTCCTCAGCGAATTTTTATTAAAGACCCTAATTCAAAATATATATTATGCAACGACATCTATTCAAGGGATTTAGGAATAAATCCGAAAGAGATTGTTGGTAAAGACGACTTTGCTTTTTTCCCCCCTGAATTAGCCGAAAAATATCGCAGAGACGATCAAAAGGTTATATCTGAAGGGATTCAAAAAGAATTTGAAGAAAAATATGCGATTTCAAACCAAGAGCGATGGACGCATGTTAATAAAGTTCCATATCGTGATGCGGATGATCAAATTGTGGGAGTACTTGGCATATTTGAAGACATCACCGAGCGCAAACTAGTAGAAGAAGAAATTAAACTTAAGAATGAACTGCTCCAGTCAATGAATGCGGAAAAAGATAAATTCTTTTCAATAATTGCTCATGACCTTCGTGGACCATTAAGTGCGTTTGTTGCCGCTACACAGATAATTACTGAAGAAATTCAGACAATGGAAATAGAAGATATAAAGGCAATTACACTGAGTATGAAGACATCAGCTTCAAATATCTACAACCTGCTTGAAAACCTTCTTGAATGGTCACGTCTGAAACGTGGTGGTCTGGATTTCATTCAGGAAAAACTTAATCTGAAAAAAAATGTCAAAGAAGGTATTGACGTTTTGTCTGAATCAGCAAGGAAAAAAGAAATTGCAATCTCAGTTTCAGTTCCTGAAGAAATGGAAGTTTTCGCAGATAAACATATGCTTGAGACTGTTATCAGGAACCTCGTTTCAAATGCAATCAAATTTACGCACACCGGAGGCAAGATATCTGTTACAGCTGATTGTAAAAAAGATCATTCCATTGAAGTGAAAGTCAGTGATTCAGGAATTGGTATGACCACAGAATTGAAAAACAAACTTTTTATGATAAATGAGAAGACGAGTCGCGTTGGCACAGCAGGTGAATTGAGTACCGGACTTGGGTTGTTGTTATGCAAAGAATTCATAGAACAGCATGGCGGCAAAATTTGGGTGGAGAGCGAGGTTGGTAAAGGGGCAACATTTTATTTCAGTCTTCCAGCGAAAATTTAGGATAAAAGATTAAAGTTAAAACACCCAAAGCGAAAAAATAAACATGAACTATTAAATCATTGCCTTCTATGATTAACCGTAAGAATCAACTTAAAATCCTTTTTGTGGAAGATGTACCTTCAGATGTTGATCTGGCTGTTCTGGAATTGAGGAAGGAGAAATTGAAATTTGAATACATTACTGTATGCACCAGGATTGATCTGGTAAAAGCACTTAAGGAATTCAAGCCTGATTTGGTTATCTCTGATTATATGATGCCTTCTTTTAACGGACTTGAGGCTCTGAAGGAAACTAAAGCTTTCGACGAAAGTATTCCATTTATACTGTATACTGGTTCAGTTAATGAAGAGACCGCTGTTGAATGTATCAAAGAAGGGGCTCATGATTATGTTATAAAGGAACACATGAAAAGGTTACCTTTTGCAGTAAAGGAGGCACTGGAACAGACTAGTGTATTTAAGGAAAAAAGAGCTTCAGAACTGTTATTAAAAGAGAATGAGGAGAAACTCCAGAGTATCTTCACTGTAGCTCCAGTTGGTATAGGACTTGTGGTTAACAGGGTATTAATTGAGGTAAATGATACCTTATGCAATCTGATGGGATATAAACGGAACGAATTGATAGGAAAGTCTGCACTTGTTTTGTACCCGTCAAGGGAGGAATTCGACTTTGTTGGGAAAGAAAAATACCGGCAGATAGATGAAACAGGCAGAGGATCTGTCGAGACAAAGTTTAAGTGTAAGGACGGAAAAATTCTTACTGTTATTCTAAGTTCAGCCCCTCTGGATAGGAATGATTTATCAAAGGGAGTTACATTTACAGTTCTGGATATAACTTCACGAAAGATTACTGAAATAGCTCTCCGCGAAAGTGAAGAACATTTCCGTAGTCTGTACGATGATGCTGTTGTTGGACTCTACAGAACAAATTCAAAAGGTGAAATTTTACTTGCAAACCGGGCATTGGTTGATATGCTGCGTTTCCAATCCTTTGCAGAACTTGCTGCTATAAACCTTAATACTTCAGCCATCGGTGCTACCGGTACTACGCGTGACCGACAGAAATTCATTGATCTTATCGAGACTCAGGGTGAGGTCAATGACCTTGAATCAATCTGGATATGTCGCGATGGCAAAGAAATTTTTGTTAGAGAGAGTGCTAAATTAATTCGCGATTCTGACGGTGGAATTCTTTATTACGACGGAACAGTAGAGGACATTACTTATAAGAAAAATGCAGAAAATGAGCTTATCTCCTCATACTCCATTCTCAATGCATCATTGGAATCCACTGCAGATGGCATATTAATTGTCGATGGTAAAGGAGGCATTATCAGATGGAACCAAACGTTTGCTAAAATGTGGGGACTTCCTGAAAAAATTCTTGACGGGCACGATGATAATGCTGCTATTAACTACATCCTTGACCAATTAGCTGATCCGGAAAAATTCCTTGCAATTGTAAAAGACTTATATTCCCACCTTGAAAAATCGAGCTTTGATAAACTTGAATTCAAAGATGGTCGTGTTTTTGAAAGATATTCACAACCTCAGAAAATTGATAATAACGTAGTCGGACGTGTTTGGTCTTTCAGGGATGTTACTGCTCGTTATAAATCTGAGGAAGCCCTTATACTAAGTGAAGAAAAATATCGCAGCATTTTTGAAAATGTGCAGGATGTGTATTTTGAGACATCAATTAATGGCGAGATTCTTGAAATCAGTCCGTCAATCAACTCTTTGTCAAAAGGCCAGTATCAGATGGATGATCTTATTGGAAAGTCAATATTTAATTACTGTTCTGAGCCTGAAGTGAGAGAAATTCTTCTGAAAAAATTACTAAAAAATGGATCTGTTACAGATTTTGAAATCAATTTAATTAACCGTGATGATTCTAATTTTCCATGTTCAATTTCAGCAAAACTCATCTATGAGATAAATGGGCGACCTGAAAAAATAATCGGAAACATCCACGATATTACTGACCGCAAGAATGCTTCCGATGCACTCAGACTTGCGAAAGAAAAAGCTGAAACCAGCGACAAACTAAAAACAGAATTTTTAAATAATATCTCCCATGAGGTGCGTACCCCACTGAACGGAATACTTGGGTTCGCCGAAATTATCTCACATCGCAATTTGTCAGAAGAAGAGAAAAAAAATTCTCTGGCAATGCTTTTTGAAAGCAGCAACAGGTTGCTTAATACGATTACAAACTATATGGATATCTCCCTGATAACTTCAGGGAGTCTTTCTGTTAATAAAAAGGATTTTAATCCGGTACTGATTCTCAAAAAAATCCTTAATAATTTCGAACCAGTTTGCATAAATAAGAAGCTGAAATTATTTCTGGAAACACCAGAACAGTCTGACGATTATTTCATCAATTCTGATCCGGAAATATGTCGGAAAATTCTTTCACATTTTCTTGACAATGCTGTCAAGTTTACGGAAAAAGGAAGTATCTATTTTGGTTATAATCTTCAGGATGAGAACCTTGAGTTTTTTGTAAAAGACACCGGGATTGGTATAAATATTGATTCTCATAACATTATATTTGACAGGTTTGTAAAAGAGACCTATGGGCCGTATAAAGCTTCTGAAGGGAGCGGACTTGGATTATCTATTGCCCAGGGGATGTCAGAAGCAATCGGGGGAAAAATAAGACTGGAATCAGAACCAGGAATCGGATCTTGTTTCTTTCTTACAGTTCCGGTCAAGAAGCATGATGAAGTAACTTCGTCCATAACTCCTGGAAAAGAATCCGGAAAGACAATAAAGGGATCGGTGATTCTCGTTGCAGAGGATGATGAAACAAATTTCTATTATGTTAATGCTCTGATAACCATGGAAACAGGTGCAAAAGTTTTGCATGCATCAAATGGGAGGGAAGCTATCGAACTTTTTAAAGCCAATCCGGATATTAACTTGATCCTTATGGATATGAAGATGCCGGAGGTTAACGGATTTGAAGCAACACGACAAATAAAGCTGATTGACCCTAATGTTAATATTATTGCCATAACTGCTTATGCTATGTCGGGAGATGAGGACAGGATAATTGCTGCAGGGTGTGACGGGTATCTCAGTAAGCCGATAAATAAAAAAAGTCTACTTGCGAAAATGGCAGAATTCATTAAGATTTGAATCAACCTCCAACCACTGATACCTCATAAAATTACTCTCTGAACCTGTGTGTCTTCTCCGTGTCACTCTGTGTAAGTTCTTTTTTTAGTTGCACTGAGTAGCACAGAGGGTTCACAGAGAGCCATAGAGAATTACAGGATCATTTAGCTGTTAAGATTTATCCGATATTAGCCAGATACTCTTTAACGCGTTGGTAAACATTATTTGCCGTGAACCCTAACTTTTCATCGAGAACCTTGTATGGGGCTGAATAGCCAAAACTATTCATTCCCCAAACAACTCCATTTGGCCCGACGAGCCCCTGAAGTGTGACTGATAGTCCCGCTGTCAGACCAAATACTGGAACATTTTCCGGCATAATCGATTTCTTATAGCTTTCAGATTGATTTCTGAATAGTCCTTCTGATGGAGCAGAAATGATTCTGACATTCAGTTTTTCCTTCTTTAAAAGCTGAGCTCCTTCAACAAGTGTTGCTACTTCTGAACCACTGGCAATCAGAATAATATCAGGTCTTCCTATGCAATCCTGAATAATATAGGCACCTTTTTCAGATTGCAATGCTTCCGCATACCTGTTGTTGAGTTCTGAAGGGAGATCTTTAATATTCTGTCTTGAAAGTACCAGAGCAGTTGGTGTTTTTTTATTCTCAAGAGCCATTTTCCATGCTACGGTTGTTTCAGCAGAATCTGCCGGTCGTAGCACTACCATACTGTTCTCCCCATGGTGATTTTTAAGATGCTCCATTAGTCTCAACTGAGCCTCCTGTTCAACAGGTTGGTGAGTTGGTCCGTCTTCACCAACGCGGAAAGCATCATGTGTCCAGATATATTTTACCGGCAATCCCATCAGACAGGCCATCCTTACTGCCGGTTTCATGTAATCTGAAAAAACAAAGAATGTCCCGCATGCAGGTATAATTCCGCCATGTAGAGCCATTCCATTCATCACTGCTGCCATTGTCAGTTCAGAAACCCCTGCCTGAAGAAAAGCCCCTGTGAAATCACCATTTGTAAAAGCATGAGTATTTTTCAGGAAGCCGTCTGTTTTATCGGAGTTTGACAGATCGGCTGAAGCAACTATCATATTCTCAATTTTTATTGCAAGGAGACCAAGAACAGTGGCTGAAGCGGCCCTTGTAGCTGATCCCTCCTTCTGAAGGATAGATTTGTAATCAATCTCCGGAACTTCCTGTGAATAAAAAGAGTTAAGCTTCTTATCCTGCTCCTTGTTTTTGTCTGCCCATTCATCTTTTGTCTTTTCCCATTGTGAAGCCTTTTTCTTCTTGTTTTCAAGTACTTTTCCATAGTATTCATTCACTTCTTCAAAGATCTTGAATGGATCTGAAATGTCACCTCCAAGATTAACTATTGACTTTTCAAAAGAACCGCCGGCCTCACTAACAGGCATTCCATGTGTTGAGGTTTTCCTTTCAAAGCTCTTTCCTTCATTATCAAGAAGCCCTTTACCCATAATTGTCTTCCCGATAATGATCGTTGGTTTATCTTTTTGATTGATGGCAGAAGCGAGTGCCATTCTGATCTGGCTATGATCATTTCCGTCAATCTTAATGACATTCCATCCCCAGGCTGTGTATTTCATGCCAGTATCTTCAACTGTAACAGCTTTGGTCTCAGTTGAAAGCTGGATGTCATTTGAATCGTAAAACATGATCAGGTTGCTAAGACCAAGAAAACCGGCCAGCCGGCCTGCTCCCTGTGATATTTCTTCCTGAACACCTCCATCTGAAATATAGGTAAATATCTTATGTGCAAATAATTCCCCGAACCTGGCTACGAGAAACCGCTCTGCAATTGCTGCGCCAACGGCCATTGTATGTCCTTGTCCGAGAGGACCTGATGTATTTTCAATTCCTTTCAGTATATTGAGTTCGGGATGACCCGGCGTAGCACTGCCCCACTGACGGAAATTTTTTAATTCCTCAACAGTAAAATGACCTGTCAGAGTAAGAATCGAATAGAGCATTGGCGACATATGTCCCGGATCGAGAAAGAAACGATCACGATTAATCCATGAAGGTTTATCGGGATCAAAATTCAGGAACTCTGAAAAGAGGATATGAATAAAATCGGCACCTCCCATTGCACCTCCGGGATGCCCTGATTTTGATTTTTCCACCATAGACATTGCAAGAATGCGGATGTTATCAGCAGCTCTTTGATTTATATCAATATTCATTCAGATCAAAATTTGAGTTTGATTCAATATCAGCAAAAATATGATTATTCAGCGAGAGAAAAAACAAAATCTTTTCGTACATTTAACCTGAAAAGTCTAACCTGCCTGATTTATGGGACCAAAGTTAAGTGCATTAATCATTGATGATGAAGAGAATGCCAGAATATTACTTAATAAGCTATTAGAGGAAACTTTCTTATTTA
>Ga0208478_1000436_pt1 | contig 14591 bp, 15 predicted proteins | sample NGESurdeep072012_5_FD_184462 | JGI IMG/M metagenome (GOLD analysis project Ga0208478, IMG submission 184462) | Arctic peat soil microbial communities from Barrow, Alaska - NGEE Surface sample 415-2 deep-072012 (SPAdes) | ecosystem: Environmental > Terrestrial > Soil > Wetlands > Peat ...
GGTCACGCGGAAGCTGTGCGCGAGCGTCGCGACCTGCGCATCCCAGACCGTTGTGTCATCGGCCAGGCCACCGATCAGCAACACGTCCGGACCTTAGCCGTCTTGTACGACTCGCAATCCCAGTGGTTCGGCTCTCAGATTCCGAGTGCTCATCAGACATACGCTCCTTGGGCTGGGCCGCTCAGGTGGCGGCCGGGACACGAGCGCCTGTGGTTGACAGGCGCCGGCTGCGGGCCGAGAACTCGGCTCGCAGCGGTGGCATCACGCCCGCGGACGTCGTTCCTGCACGGCGGGCAGCAATCGGGACAGCACGACTAGTCCTCCATGAGCCAGCTGAGCCCATCGAGCGTGGGCACCACGGGCTTGGTGAGCGCATCGGGCAGAGAGCCGCCGAGCTGCGCCGGCACCCGGGCGAGCTCTCCGCGCTCCCAGTCGCGACGGAGCAGCGCATACAGTGCGACGTCGCGCGGGGCGTCGTAGTGGCGGTGAAACGCGTGCAGGACACCTTCGCGCTTGAACCCGAGCCGCTCGAGAGCGGCCTGCGACCGGGCGTTGAGCACATCCGCATAGGCACCGAGGCGATCGAGCTCAAGGCGGCCGAAGGCAAGATGGGCCATCAGCCCTTTCGTCTCGCGGTTGGCCCCGGTGCCCCAGTACGCGCGCCCGAGCCATGTGCCGACGACGGCGCGGCGGTCGCGGCGGTCGATCTCCGAGAGCAGCGTGATGCCGATGGGCCGATCGGCATCGTCGACGACCGCGAGCTCCAGCGCGATGCCGCGCGCTCGGCGCTGCGGGAGCGTCCCCAGCCAGGCGAGGGTCTCGCGCGGGTCCTCATACGGTCCCCACGAGAGGAAGCGCGTCACCTCAGGGTCACGCGCGAGCGCGAACAACGCGGTGGCGTCGCGCGGCTCCGGATAGCGCAACGACAGCGACGGTCCGCGCGCGAGCGGCTCCTGCGCCGCACGCTCGACCGTGGCCAAGTCGGCTTTGGATGCCTTCATGGGAGCGTTCTACATAAAGTCAATCGACATTAGCTAGATTTCATGGCGAGTCGGTGATACCGTGGCCGAATCGTGACTGCTGCCCACCGCGCCCACCGGCCGACCTCAACCGCCCCACACGGGACGGCGGCCCCGGTTGCTCGCCTGCGGGCCCTCGGACGATGTCGCCTGATCCCGCGGTCCCGCTGAGCTGACCGCCCTCCCGCGGTCCTCGCGCCACATCGTCGCGCGACCGCCCCGCCGTCGTATCCCCGCTCGTGCTCGTTGGCGTGCGGAGGGCGCCCTAGACGTTCTCTCAGGGTGGCCCTTTCCCGCGCACGGCGAGCGCTCACCCCACACCGAAAGAGAGACTTCTGATGGCCGTCACCACCCGAGTCGAGGCATTCGACCCAACCACCTCCGACACTCTGCACCAGTCTCGGCTGACCGCGAACCCCGATCCGCTCGTGCTCGGGTTGCCCCTGATCGCCGTCGGGGCGATCGCGCTCGGGCTGCAGCTCGTCGGGTTCGTGAATGTCAGCTCCAGCGGTAGTCCGCTCGCTGTCCTGATCGGCGCCAGCGGGCTCGGACTGCTGCTGAGCACCGCATGGGCGGGGTCGCTTCGCTCCCGCCCCACCTCGACGCCCTGGGCGACCGGCACCTCGCTCCCAACGACCATCCTGGGGACGCTCGCCGCCTTCTTCGTCAGCTACGCGACGCTCGTGCTCGGCCTCGAGCACGGATGGTTCGGGGTCAGGCCCGCCGATATCCAGCACACCGTCGCCCTGTTCCAGATCAGCTGGCTCGTCGGGTTCGTGCTACTCGCGATCGCCAGCGTGCGGCTGCCGGCAGCGTTCACCGCCCTCTTCGTCTCATTCTCCGCCGCCCTCGCGCTGCTGCTGATCAGCACACTGGCACCCGCGGCAACGCCCGGGAAGATCGCCGGCGTTATCGCGCTCGTCATCGGCGCAGCAGCCGGCTACGTCTTCCTGGCCACCGCATCGCAGGCCAGCGGCGGCCGCGAATACCCGCTCGGGCGACCGCTCGGGCGGTGACCTGCCGCGCTCCGGGCCGTCCCGCGCTCCTCTCCTCGCGCCGGGCGGCTCGGGCGCCGCAGACCGCTCATCCCATGACGACCGGGCCACCCCAACCACGACCAGAGAGTCATCCGATGCCCAGAATCACCGTCAAGGCCGTCCACACCGACGGCGAACCGCGTCGCTGGACCCTCAGCGAACGCATCATCACCGACAACCTCGCCAGCGATCACTACACCACACAGCTGATCGAGCGCCTACGGTGGGCGACAGCCGACGCCGAATCCCTCGAGTCAGGGCACGTCCCGGACAGCTCGCTCACCGCACCGCAGCACGCAGCACCGACCCGGCGAACGACGCCGAGTGCGCCGCGTGCGCAAGCGGCGTGAGGTTGAACCGGTGATCGGTGCCGTTCGGGCGCTCGACGCTGAGACCTGAGACCTGAGACCTGAGACGAGTGCTCCTACACCGCCGTCCGTGTCTGGCGCCCGTTGTCGTCGACCGCGGCGCGGACCGCTCGGCCATCGGTGTCGAAGAGCCCCTCGACCGAGAAGTAGCGCTCGCCCGTGTCGTACGAGAAGGTCAGCACGATGCTGCCGTCCGGGATCTCAGGCAGCTTCTGCGCGATCGCCGCCAGCGCCGCCCCGGACGACGGACCGACGAAGATGCCCTCCTCACGGGCGGAACGCACGGTGTACGCGAACGCGTCCTCCTCGGTGACCTCGATCACGCCGTCGATCGTGTCCAGGTGGAGGTTGCGGGGCACGAAGCCGGCTCCGATGCCCTGGAGGCGATGGGGGGACGGCGCGCCGCCGCTGATCACCGGTGACTTCTCCGGCTCGACGGCGTAGGTGCGCATCTGAGGGTGATGCTGCTTGAGGACCTCGCTGACCCCGCTGATGTGCCCCCCGGTCCCGACGCCGGTGATCAGGAAATCGACGCCGTCGGGAAAGTCGCGGAGGATCTCGGCAGCCGTCTCGCGTCGGTGAACCTCGACGTTGGCCTCGTTCTCGAACTGCTGCGGCATCCACGCCCCCGGCGTGTGCTCCACGATCGCCGCGGCACGCTCGATCGCTCCCTTCATCCCCAGCTCGCGAGGGGTCAGCTCGAGATCGGCGCCGTAGACCGCGAACAGCCGCCGCCGTTCGATCGACATCGACTCCGGCATCACGAGCAGCAGCCGATAACCCTTGACGGCGGCGACGATCGCCAGTCCCACGCCGGTGTTGCCCGAGGTTGGTTCAACGATCAGGCTGTCGGGACCGAGCAGGCCGCGGCGCTCGGCATCTTCGATCATCGCGAGTCCGATCCGATCCTTGATGCTCCCGCCGGGGTTTGCGCGCTCGGTCTTCATCCAGACCTCGACCCGCGGATCGAACAGGCGGTTGATGCGAACGTGGGGCGTGTTGCCGATCGTCTCGAGGATGGTGTCGAACTTCATGATGGTCTCCATGGTCCGCGCCGCTGCCGGCGCTGTGGTCAGATGTTGAATTCGATGAGGTCGTCAGAAGGTGTGGAGTCACCGGCGCGCCGCTCGACGCGCGCGGTCGGCATGACCACCGAATACGGCGCCACGCTGCGCGTCAGCCACACGTTGCCGCCGATCCGGCTGCCTCGACCGATCACGGTCTCCCCCCCGAGGATCGTGGCGTTGGCGTAGATCACCACGTCGTCGCCGATGGTCGGATGGCGCTTCACGCTCTCGAGGCGCTTGTTGACTCGCGTGGCGCCCAAGGTCACGCCCTGATACAGCCTGACCCGCGCGCCGAGCACCGCGGTCTCACCGATCACGATGCCCGTCCCATGGTCGATCGCAAACCCCGCTCCGAGAAGCGCTCCGGGATGGATGTCGATACCGGTTGCGCGATGCGCAACCTCGGTGAGCAGCCGCGGAAACAGCGCCACACGGCCGTACAGCTCGTGCGCGATCCGATGCGTGGCGGTGGCCAGAAAACCCGGATAGGCGAGGATCACCTCATCGACACTCTGCGACGCCGGATCGCCCTCGTGAATCGCCAGCGCATCCAACAGCAGCGCCTCACGGATCGCGCCCAGCCGAGAGAACAGATGCTCCACGACCGCTCTCGTGTCCGCGTCACCGGGCGCCATCGGGTCGGACGCTGCCGCAACCTCCTCGAGCAGCACCGCCAACGCAGCCAGCTCGTCGGCGAGCTCGTCGCGGCCCATCCCGGCCCGGGTCGCGAAATGCGGGAACAACAAGCCCAGCACTCCGTAGGCGAACCTCTCCGCCAAACAGCGAAGGCCTGGCGCTCCGGGGTGATCGCGGTGCTCGCGCTCCAGAAGCACCAGCAACCCCTGCTGAGTGGCCTGCGCCCGAGCCTCCGTGCCGGACACCGCCGGCGACCCCCCGAGGACCGGGGACGCGGCCCGCGGAAGCGCGGATGGCGCGCCGTCACGCGGTCGACCAGCGGCCATGGAAGCCTCTCGAGTCCGGCCCATCGCCACCTCCTGGCTGGCTGGGATCAGATTGAGTCTGCCCGCTGATTGTCGAGCCAGGAGGGCCGGGCTACATGAGGGTTGCCAGGCATCTCTATTGAGATGATCTACTTGATGCAGTTAGTAGTTTCCACGCACCCCCGCCAGCCCACGCCTGATGACGCGAAGACGTGGAACTCCGTGCGCTGTGACCGTCGCGACTGGCGCGCTCAGTTCACCACTGCCGCCCGGTAGGGGCGGAAGAACACGCGCAGCTCCTCCGCGTAGAGCTCGGGCTCCTCGAAGGGCGCGAAATGCCCGCCGCGCGCGGGCTCGGTTACGCGGACGACGTTCGCCGTGCGCTCGAGCCACGCCCGCGGCGGGCGGACGATGTCGCCGGGGAAGAGCGAGAAGCCGGACGGCACTTCGACCCGGCGGGCGAGCTGCGCGGGCGCAATCGCGGCGTTCGCGTGGTACATGCGCATCGAGGAGCCGATCGTCCCCGTGAGCCAGTAGAGCGTGACGTTCGTGAGGATCTCGTCCTTCGTGAAGCTCCGTGCGCCGGCCAGTCGAACTCGTCCGCCCAGTAGGCAACGAGCTCGCGGAGGTAGACGAGGTCGGTCCCGAGCGACCAGCCGGCGCCCTCAGGCGAGTCCGGCCAGCGTGTCGCTCGCAGCCGCGCCCGGAGGTCCTCGAGCGCCGCGCGCGAGGTCTGCGGGGTGAACGGCTCGAGGCGGCCCGCCGCGTCCGACATGAGACGCAGCCTACCGCCGCGCCGCTCCTCCCCATCCGAGGATTCGCTCTATGGCGAATCAGGGCTTCGGCTCGTCGAGCAGCAGCTCGGTCCGGTACTTCGGGGCGAGTGCGATCGCCTTGGCGATGAACGCGCCGGTGGCGGCATCGTCCAGCGTCGGCGGAGCCTCGGTTCGGTGCGCGACCGGAACGCCGACCTCCTTGAAGAACTCCTCCTGGCCTGCGGGCGAGCAGAGACAGAGCAGTCGCGCAGGCCGTTCGGACACGTTCCGGAAGACGTGCGGGGCGTTGGCCGGCACGTTGATCGTTTCGCCGGCCGCTGCGACGGCGCTGCCGCCGCGGAACGTGAGCTCGATCTCGCCGTCAAGAATGGTGAACATCTCCTCAAAGTCGTGACGGTGCGGCGGCGGCCCACCGCCCGGCGGGACGTGCATGTCGATCAATGTGTAACGCCCAGCGGTGTCGGCCCCGGACACAAGGATGGTGTAGGTGTCCCCAACCACGCCGAGGTGAGGCAGCGAGTCATCGGTGTCGGGGCTCACGTGCGTCAGGACCCGCCCAGGGTCATCGGCGGGGACCGGTCCTGGCGGCTTCGACTCCGCGGACGAGGTGTCGTTCACCGGCGCTCCTCTATCGTGGGCTAAACGGTCGAAATCGTCCGCTTATGTTCTGAAGCCTACCGAATGCGAGCTCCCCGTTGTCGCTACGTGGCACGATCACCTCCGGGATGTCCGAAGCACCGACAGAAGCACGGCGCGTCACGCGGCGACCGCGAAGTGACGCCGCAGCCAATCGTGAACGCATCCTCGCCGCCGCCACGATCGCTGTCACGCGCGACGGCGAGAGAGTTCCGATGGCGACGATCGCCGACGAGGCGGGCGTCGGGATCGGAACCCTCTACCGCCATTACCCGACGCGCCCGGCCCTCTTAGCCGCTCTGACGTCGCGCTCCTTCACGCTCGTCCTACAGCACGCGCGCGCCGCCGCCTTGAGCGACGAGCCGGCCCTCGCCGCACTCGAGCAGTTCTTCGAACGGACGATCGCGGCACGCGATGAGCTGATCCTCCCCCTCCACGGCGGCCCCGTCATCCACGATGGGAAGATCGTCGCGCTTCGGGCCGAGATCAGGAACCTACTCGAGCAGGTCCTCGCCCGTGGGCGCCGCGACCGGACCATCCGACCAGACGCCACCCCGACCGACATCATCATCACCGGAGCGATGCTCGCCCAACCACTCCCGCACACCGCTGACTGGGACCAACTCGCGCGCCGGCAAGCCAGAATCTTCGTCGCGGGCCTCGCTGCCACCGACCCACCACTCCCCGGCTCACGACCCACCCGACCTCGACGCTAGTGGGCCTCTCCGAGGTTGCACCGGTTCGCCGGCCTGCCGGCCCCGGACGACTGCGCAGCGATCCCGGAGTGAGCGCTGCGACAGGGCAGGGCTTCGATGTGCGCTCGGATCGCCGGCTTTCACGGCTGGCCCGCGGGCTCGCGGTGCTCGTGTCGACGTACACCGTTCCCGGTTTGAGGCCGGCGAGGATCCCAGCCCGCGCCCGAGGCGACAGCTTGCAGCGCCTGGTCGTCTGTGACCATGCTGAACACGACGTCCACGGCGGCGGCCACCTCGCGGGGCGTCTGGCGCCAACGGAGCCCGCGTTCGATCAGTGCGACGAGGCAAGTCGCGGACGACGCGGACGCGTTGTGGCGTATCAGTAGCCGAGCGTCTCGGGGACGAGGATGACGTTGATGCGCCCCGAGGGTTCGTTGTGGATGATCAGCGTCTTGGCGAGGAGGCTTCCGGGGTAGCCGACGCTCTGCATTCGAGCGAACTCTCGCGGCAGGCTGTACTCGCGCACCCGGCGGAGGCCTTCGTCGAGGTCTCGGACGAGTTTCTGGTGTCCGACAACGAGGATCACGTGTCCTCCGGCATAGGCGTAAGCGCCGAGTTGGCTGCCGGACCCGGAGCCGACGACGATCTGGCCGTCGTCGGTGATGGCATGTGCGCTGCCGATGATGTAGTCGGGTGCGGCCCCGAGTTTGCGCATCTCGCGCCCCTGCGTCGCGCGGTCGAGCGTGCTGAGCTTGGCTCGGATCGAGTCATAGCGCCCGGACTCGTCGATCGTCTTCGTGACCCCGATCTCGCGCATCGTCTCTGACAGCGCGATGTGCACCTCGGCGCCGTCCGGTAGCGACGCCAACACGAGGTCCCGAGCGTGCGCTGCCGTGTCCGCGATTTGTGCGTTGAACCCGCGGGATGCAAGCGCGGCCGCGGTGCGTTCGAGTTGAGCCGGGCCAGCCGGCCGCTCGAACTCGAGGTTGGGCGGGCCGGGGTCCGGGAGAGTGATCGCCATGCCGGTGGCTCCTAGGGTTCGAACTACATGACAGACTACAAAGCGTTTGTATACCACAAACGGCCTATCGCTCTAGACTCGTCCCATGAGCGCGATTGGCTCCGGAGCTCGCACCGCCGCATCAAGCGTGCTGATCGCACAGCTCGCGCGCGGGATGCGCCGGCGTATCGAGCAGGCAATCGAGCCGCTGGGGCTGCGTCCCCGCGAGCTCCACGCGCTGCAGCACCTCCGCGAGCGCGGGCCTTCCCCACAACAGACGCTCGTCGAGCTGCTCGGCATCGATGCCACCAATCTTGTCGCGATCCTGAACAGCCTCGACAACGCAGGCCTCATCGAGCGCCACCGCGACCGGACCGACCGTCGCCGCGCGATCATCGAGCTCTCCCCCGGCGGCCAGCGACTCCTGGCCGACCTCGACCGCGCGCTGCTCGAGATCGACGATGAGGTGTTCGCGCCACTCACACTCACCGAACGTCAGACCCTCAACGCCCTGCTCGCCGAAACCGTCGAACACATCGCCACCGACTGCGCACAGCCACACGAAGCAACCTGCTAGCTAGCCCCACGCGGATAAGGCGCTGCAAGAACGAGCCGCTGCCGCATCGCAGCTCAACGTCTCCGCGTTCGTGGTCCAAGCGGCGGCGTCGAAGGCGGAGGTCCGTTCGATCCCGACGACCTCGACCACGTCTATCTCTACCTCCTGACCGCCAACATCGAGGCGGCTCTCCGACGAGCGCGGTAGGGCATGCCGGCCGTCGGTCCGGTGCAGCGTCACCCGGTGCCCGCGGGCTTCAGGGCGCGTGCCGGGTGGCCAACGGCCGGTCGGTGGTTTTGGACCGCGGGCCAATGACGCTGCCGGTGAGCAGCCTACGATTGCTGACCGTGGGCGCGCCTCCCTATCGTGCTCCTGATTCACGGAACGACACGACGCATTGAACCCGACAGCTCGCAGGCTGAAGCTTGTGAATGTGACCGCGATCTGCGCGCTGTCGTCCAGCGCGACGGGCCCCTGAGCAAGGAGAGATTCGAATGGCTCGTCGAGGGTCGTGGAATCGGGCGTTCCTCCTGACCCGCACGAACGGACACTGGTGCAGATAAGGCTGGGTTGCGAGTTTCGCTTCGACACGGCGCTTCCGGTGCCGGCCGTCGTGCTCCTGCGCGCCCGCTCGGACGGCGGGGTGACGGTTGAACGCGAGACATGGCATGTGCAGCCCAGTGCGTCGTTCTCAGATCTCGTCGACATGTACGGCAACCACGCCAGGCGAGTCGTGATCGGAGCGGGGAAGGCGAGCCTGCGTTACGACGCAGAGGTCACAACGTCGGCCGAGCTGGACGAGGTCGGTCTCGTAGCGGTGCAGCACCGGGTCGAGGACCTGCCTGGCGAGATCCTCATCTACACGCTGGCGAGCCGCTACTGCCTCTCCGACATGCTGTCCGACGCGGCCGTGAATCTATTCGGGACGACCCCGCTGGGGTGGAAGCGAGTGCAGGCCGTGTGCGACTGGGTTCACGATCACGTCCGCTTTGAGTATGCCGCCGGCAACCCTGACGCAACCTCGGTCGACGTCTTTGAGGCGAGGGTGGGCGTCTGCCGGGACTTCGCCCACCTCGCGATCTCGTTCTGCCGAGCTCTGAACATCCCGGCGCGCTACGTGTTCGGATATCTCCCCGACATCGACGTGCCTCCCCCGGCGGACCCAATGGACTTTTGCGCCTGGATGGAGGTCTACCTCGGCGGACGATGGTGGACGTTCGACCCCCGCAACAACGCACGGCGGGTCGGGCGTGTAGTCATCGCGCGAGGTCGCGACGCCATGGACGTGGCGATGGTGACGTCATACGGAAAGCTGCTGCTCGAACAGATGACCGTGTGGGCGGACGAGATCATTCCCACCGCCGAAACCCCCAACGATCAGCTGCGGTAGGGCAGCGCCTTGGACCTCAGCTCGCAGCACGCGTCCGACGGGCAGCACGACGCGGACATCCTCCCCGTCGACTTTCGCGACCGCTCGACGGACTGCGGCCGGATCCAGCGGACTGTCTACGAGGTGCGGCAGCACTTCCACTACAGCTACGCGGCACCTATCTGCAACCTCAGGCAACGCCTGGTGGTCGTGCCCCGGCTGGTTCACGGCAACCAGCGGGTGCTCGGCCACCGCCTGGAGATGAGCCAGCCCCACTCGCGTAAGAGGATGCGCGCGGACCGGTTCGGCAACGTCATCTTTGACATCAGCATCCCCAAGGTCGACGAGGCCGTCGACTTCGACCTTTCACTGATCGTGGAGCGGCTGTCCGGGCAGGGACCACACCTCGAGACGGCCACGACGCAAGCGCTAAACGTCTATCTGCTGCCGTCGGCTCTCACTCGACCGGACACCGCGCTGCGGGCCGTGGCCGCCAAGCTTGCCGATAGCGGCGAGAAGGGCGCCGACCTTGCCAGCGCCGTCGGCGGCTGGGTCTATCGGCGGATGAGCTATGGCTTTGACCGGACCGGCGTGCGCACAACCGCCGCCCAGGCACTCGCCGCGGGACGCGGCGTGTGCCAGGACTACGCGCATCTGATGCTTGCGCTCTGCCGACTGCTTGGCATCCCCGCTCGCTATGTGTCCGGCCATCTCGTCGGCGACGGCGGCACGCACGCGTGGGTCGAGGTGCTTCAGCCCGCATCCGGCCACGCGGTCGAGATCGTCGCATGGGACCCGACACACGACCGGCCGGCGGACCTCCGTTATATCACCGTGGCTGTGGGCCGCGACTACCGCGACGTTGCTCCCGTCTCCGGCACCTACTGCGGGCCGCACGCGGGGTGGCTATCGACCGCCCGCCGCGTGAGCGTGGCCCACAGAGAGCGCGAGATCGCCGCCTGATCTCGATCGCAGCGGGGAGTGCGCCACTCCAGAAGCACACGACGTCGTGGTTCCGTAACGATCGGCTGCCAGCGAGCACGACGCACCACCCACCAGTCGGCTCCGCCCGGAGCATCGACCCAGCCAGTGCGAGTCGCGGTCCATCACCAGGCCGGGCGCTGTGAAAGCTGGCGGCCCGCCACACCCTGAGCGTGGCGTCCAACTCCGCGCTTCGCATCCTCCGAACCTGCACGAGGTCAGCGTCGCACACCAGGAGCCTCGGCCTCGAGTGTGACGTTTCCGTGGATGCGGGAACTCGTTGGCGCGTTCGAGGTGGCGCGAGGCGTGCCGCGAGGTGCCCATTCCTGCGAGGGCATCGTGTCGGGGTGGCAGAATTGCGCCATCGCCTCCTACAGCATCAACCAGGTCGGCATCGAGCACGCGCGTGAGCTGATCGCCAAGCGCCAATATGTGCTGCGCAGCGAGTGGGGCGATGTGCAGCCACGTGCCGCGGCCGAGAACGCGTATCTGGAGCGCCACGGGTGGGAGCGGTACGCGCGGTGGTTTCTCGGCTTGACCGACGGCGCGAGCGAGCACACCAAAGCGAGGTACGCGTTCGTGTTCGGCGACCTCCGCCGCATCCACCGCTCCGGGATCGTCGCCTGCCACTACCGTGCAGCGGAGTGGCGACACAAGGAGATCGAGCTGGCGGCCCACGAGCTCCTGCAGCTGTTCGACCAGGCCGCCTTCGGGTAAAGCCCGATTCGTGACGTGGCGGCGGGGTTGCCGTGGAATGCGCCCCAAGTCGCAAGCCGTTGGAGCTTCTGGGGCTGCTCGTGCATTCCTCGCGGCGGAAGGCGAGGTGGGTGACGACGGCTCAGGGTGGGCGAAAGCGCCCGTCCGGCCCCTTGCGGGGTTGCTCACTGCCCGTGGTCCGAGCCGATCGTCAGCAAAGGATCGGCGATCTCTTCCTCGACATCCGCCGGCGCTTGCTCGATTGCGCCGGATCAGTTCGCGCGACGAGAAGCTGGCTCGTCGATGTGGGCGCGTGCGTTCGGTCTATCGGAGCGTCGGCAGGGCGCCCGGACCGATGCTGGGTGCGGCCGCACACGAAGTGAGCGTCCACTTCCCGGCGGTGTAACGAGTTCGGCTCGCGAAGCGGGGCGCAGATGGTCTACAGTCGACTCACCGTCCCTGCGACGCGACTTCGCGCACAACGCCGCATGCGAGCGGCGAGCGGCGAGTTCTCACGAACGTCATCGTGCACAGCGACGGGATTGTGCGGTCCCTATAGCGAAGCTGGACACCGCAAGCGGTGGCCCGCATCGGAGGTGAGGAGATCATGAAAGCACTCGTGTACCACGGGCCCGGCGAGAAGTCATGGGACGATGTTCCGGAGCCGCAGATCCAGAAGCCGACGGATGTCATCGTGCGGATCGACACCACGACGATCTGCGGCACAGATCTGCACATCCTGAAGGGCGACGTGCCGGCGGTCACGCCCGGTCGGATTCTCGGTCACGAGGGTGTCGGCGTGATCACCGAGGTGGGTAGCTCGGTGACCCAGCTCGAGGTCGGCGACAACGTGATCATCTCATGCATCAAGTCGTGTGGTCACTGCAGTTTCTGCCTGCAGGGCATTTTCGCGCACTGCCTGGGTGACGAGGGAGCGTCAGGGATCGGCTGGGTCTTCGGCCACCTGATCGACGGCACGCAGGCGGAGTACGTGCGGGTGCCGTATGCCGAGACATCGGTGTACAAGGTGCCGGAGGGCGTCACGAACCACCAGGGTGTGCTGCTCAGCGACATCCTGCCGACGGGATTCGAGATCGGGGTCCAGTACGGGCAGGTGAAGCCTGGGGACGTGGTCGCCGTGATCGGGGCTGGTCCGGTGGGACTCGCCGTGATGGCGACGGCTGGCCTGTACGGGGCGGCCAGGATCATCGCGGTGGACTTGGACGCGAACAGGGTTGAGCAGGCGAAGAACTTCGGGGCTACGGATGGGGTGAACTCCGGCGACCCGGACTGGAAAGAGCAGGTCATGGCGTTGACCGACGGCTGGGGCGTGGACGTCGCCGTCGAAGCGGTCGGCATTCCGCAGACGTTCCAGATGGCCACCGAGATCGTCCGTCCGGGTGGGCACGTGGCCAACGTCGGCGTGCACGGAACATCGGTCGACCTCCAGCTGCAGAACCTCTGGATTCAGAACATCGCGATCTCGATGGGCCTGGTCAACAGCAACACCACGCCGCTGCTGCTCAAGCTGGTGGCCAGCGGAAGACTGAACGTCGATAAGTTCGCGACCCATCACTTCAAGCTGCACGAGATGATGGAGGCGTACGACACGTTCGGCCGGGCCGCGGAGACCAAGGCACTGAAGGTCATCATCGACCGCTGAGACTCGATCCGCCGTCCCGGTCGGAGCAGTCCCGTCGGGTCAAAGCTGAATGAAGACGAGGGTCCCCCGTCCGGGGTTCCGAGATGGCGCTGGTGGGCCAGGTCCGGCTCAATGTTGCAGTCGATGGACGCTCTTCGGATCAACGAGCTGGACACGCCGTGCCTAACGGTGGATCTCGACGTCTTCGAAACCAACGTGCGGTCGTGTATCGACCGTCTTGTAGGTGTTCGCGTGCGGCCGCACTTGAAGACCGCGAAGAGCCCCGCGGTAGCACGGCTGCTTCTGGACGCGGGGGCCGTGGGGATCTGCGTGGCCAAACTCAGCGAAGCTGAGGTGATGCTGGCCGGAGGAATCGACGACGTGTTGATCACCACGGAGCTCGCTGGCCCGATCAAAGCACGCCGGCTAGCGCAGCTGATTTCCCGCTGGCCAGACGCACGTGTGCGCGTCGTGGTGGACTCGTGGGAGGGCGCGTCGGCGATCGACGCCGCGCTGCCGCGCGCGTTGGACGTGCTGATCGAGGTCAACGTCGGGCAGGATCGCTGCGGCATTGCGCCAGAGGACGCGCTCGCGCTGGCGGAGCGGCTACACGAGCTGCACCGGCTACGACTCGTGGGATTGCAGGGATACGAGGGCAATCTCCAACACGTGCGTGACCCGGGCCAGCGGCAACGGCTCTGCGACGGCTCGATGACGCGCCTCGCCGTTGCGGTCAACGATCTGCGCGCCGCCGGACACGCGGTCGACGTCGTGACCACAGGCGGCAGCGGCACGGCCGAATTCTGCGCACGGCACGCAGTGGTGACCGAGGTCCAGCCCGGGTCGTTCATGTTCATGGACGCCGACTACCTCGACACCTCCGGCGTTCCCTATCGGCCGGCGCTCACCGCGCTTGCCACCGTCATCAGTCGACCAACCCCGGACCGCGCAGTAATTGACGCCGGGCTGAAGGCACTCTCGAACGACTCCGGGCCCGCGCGTCTCACCGATACCCCGGGCTGGTCATACCATCATGCCGGAGACGAGCACGGCACGCTCACACCAACCGGCGAGCCGGGACGTCGCGAGCTCCGGGTCGGCGACCGCGTGACACTCCTGCCTTCCCACATCGACACGACCGTCAACCTGCACGACGCTCTGTACGCGCACCGCGGCGGGCAGATCGAGATCACGTGGGCAGTCGCTGCCCGCGGCAAGGTGCAATAGGCTCAGCATCGCCGCTCGCGCCAACGCTTGGCCGCACCCACCGCTACCGCTCTTCCCATGCCGCCGGAGGGATCGAACCCTCGACCTTCGGATCAAAGATCGCCACCGGCAGTGAAAGTGCTGCAGCTGTTGTGCTTTGGTCGCCGCCGATGTGGCTGAGATCGGGTCAGAAACGCCGAGTTCGGGACACATCTGGGGACACGGTTTGGATCCGGACCGATCGGTTGCCCGGATGGCGGGTCGCCAGCGGGCCTACCAGCGCTCGGCCCGTCGGGGAGGGCTCTCGACTTCTGTCGCGAGTCAGGCGTGTCGTCCCTCGGAGGGGCGACCTGTAGTCCGCGCATTGCGAGCCCGCTGGTGATCGTCCAAGGAAGTAGCTTGCCCGCGCGGCCCCATTGTGATCGGGCTCGCAGCCGGACGGAGGTTCACTCGAGAGGCTCGGCGACGACGAGCTCGCCGTCTCTGACGTGACAGCGCGCACACTTACGCGGGGCAGCCGATCTCGTCATCGATCAGCGCCGCGTCGGGATCGGCGTCAGGCGCTGGGAAGCTCGCCCTGAACGTGAACGCATAGGAAGTCG
>Ga0208478_1000438_pt1 | contig 14591 bp, 19 predicted proteins | sample NGESurdeep072012_5_FD_184462 | JGI IMG/M metagenome (GOLD analysis project Ga0208478, IMG submission 184462) | Arctic peat soil microbial communities from Barrow, Alaska - NGEE Surface sample 415-2 deep-072012 (SPAdes) | ecosystem: Environmental > Terrestrial > Soil > Wetlands > Peat ...
AGCTCAACCTTGTCATCAAGTCCGATGTCGCCGGTTCGCTGGAGGCGATCGAGGACGAGATCGCCAAGCTGCCGCAGGACGAGGTGTCGGTCAACGTGATCCGCCGCGCCGTCGGCGCCGTGACCGAGTCCGACGTGATGCTCGCCGCCGCCTCCGACGCGGTGATCCTCGCCTTCAACGTGCGACCGGTGGGCGATGCCCGCGCCGTCGCCGAGCGCGAGGGCGTGGAGATCCGTCACTACGCGGTCATCTACCGGGCGATCGAAGAGCTGCGCAGCGCGATGCAGGGCATGCTCGCTCCCGAAGAGGTGGAGGAGTCACTCGGCTCGGCCGAGGTGCGGCAGATCTTCCGCGCCTCGCGCGTGGGCACGATCGCCGGCTGCCACGTCACCGAGGGCAAGATCACCCGCGGCGCCAAGGTCCGCCTGGTACGCGATGGCACCGTTGTCTACACGGGCGAAATCGCCAGCCTGCGCCGCTTCAACGACGACGTGCGCGAGGTCGCCTCCGGGTTCGATTGCGGGATCGTGCTCAGGGACTTCGCCGACGTCAAAGAGGGCGACGTGTTCGAGACCTACGCGACGCGCCAGGTCGAGCGCGAGCTCGCCTAACCGGTCGCCGCGCGATGGCCGGGAGCGGCTTCGTGGCCGTGCTGGTGATCGACCTCCACTTCCCCGACGCGGAGAGCCTGAAGGGCAAGCGCAAGGAGCTGCAGTCGGTCAAGGCGCAGCTCCATGGGCGGCTCGGAGCGGCGGTGTCGGAGACCGGCCATCAGGACCTGTGGCAGCGCTCGACGCTGACCGCCGCGCTGACCAGCGGCTCGCTGGCCACGCTGTCGGCCGCGGCCGACAGCGTGGAGCGCTGGCTGGACGCCCGCTTCCCCCATGGCGTCAGCGTCGAGCGCCTCGTGGCCTCGGTGGAGGACCTGCGCGGATGAGCAAAACCGGACCGTCAAGCGAGCGCGAGGACGGATAGGATGGGCCGACCCCGGATGAGGCGCGTCGATGAGGCCGTGCGCGCTGTTCTCAGCGAGGCGATCGCCACCCAAATCAAGGACCCGCGTGTGGGATTCGTCACCGTCACCGATGTGAAGACCAGTCCGGACCTTCGGCACGCCCGCGTGTACGTCAGCGTGCTCGGCGGCGACGAGATCCGCGCCGAGAGCCTCGACGGCCTGCGCTCCGCTCAGGGCTTCCTGCAGCGACGGGTGGCCTCTGAGCTCGTGCTCAAGCACACCCCGTCGCTGACCTTCGCCTACGACGGCTCCGTCGATCACGGGATGCGCATCACCGAGCTGCTCCAGGATGAGGCGGCGCCGCTCCGGGACGAGGCGGCCCCGGACGCATGAGCGAGAACGGCAAGCACTCCGAGCGGGCCGAGGTGCTGGCGGAGCTGCGCGGGGCGGAGAAGCTCATCGTGGTGACGCACGAGAACCCCGACGGCGACGCGCTCGGCTCGCTCATCGCGATCCAGGAGATCCTCACCACGATCGGCAAGGACAGCGTCATGTTCATGGACGCCAACGAGTTCCCGCTGCCCTACGAGTATCGCTTCTTCCCCCTCGCCGGCCTCGTCTCCACTCCGCCCGACGACCTCGACGAGCGGACGATCGTGTTCCTCGACTGCGGCAACCTCGACCGCAATCCGGCCGAGGCGCTCAAGCGCCCCCAGGGCCGGATCCTCAATATCGACCACCACCACGACAACACGCGCTTCGGGACTGTGAACCTCGTCGACCCGCAGGCCTCGTGCACGGCGGAGATCGTCTGGGACCTGATGCACGGCCTCGGGGTCGAGCCGACGATCACGATCGCCGAGGCCCTCTACGTCGGGCTGATCACCGACACCGGCCGCTTCATGTACGAGAACACCGGCACCCGCGCGCACGAGATGGCCGCGGAGCTCATCGCGACCGGCGTCCACGTCCACGAGATTTACCGGCGCGTCTACGAGGGCGTCCCCTACGGCAAGCTGGCCCTACTCGCGCGTGGCCTGGCCAAGGTCGAGCGCTACGACGAGGGGCGGCTCACGCTGACCTCGCTCACCGCCCAGGACTTCACCGAGTCCGGCGCCGAGGAGAGCTACTCCGAGGGCGTGATCGACCATCTCCGCGCCGTCCAGGGCACCGCCGTCGCGGCGCTCGTGCGCGACCGCGTGAGCGCGGCCGACGACGCGCCCCCGACCAAGGTCTCGCTGCGCTCCGGCGACGAGCGCATCGACGTCTCCCAGATCGCCCGCGCCCAGGGCGGCGGCGGCCACCGCCAGGCGGCCGGCTTCAGCACCGCGCTGTCGCGCGACGAGCTTGTCGCCTTTCTCCGCGAGCAGATCGCGGCTCAGTTGTAGCGGGCGCTCCCGGTGAGGCCCCGTGTCTGAGCCCCAGTCCGGCGTGATCCTGTTCGACAAGCCCGCCGGCGTGACCTCGCACGACGTGGTCGCCGGCGTGCGGCGGCAGCTCGGCCGGGGGATCAAGGTGGGCCACGCCGGCACACTCGATCCATTCGCGACCGGCCTGCTGCTCGTGCTGGTCGGACAGGCGACGCGGGTGCAGCGGTTCCTGATGGCGCTGCCGAAGCGCTACGAGGTGCAGGCGCGCTTCGGCGCCGTCTCGAGCACCGGCGATCCCGAGGGCGAGATCACCGAGACGGGTGTCGTGCCCGAGGGGGACCTGCGACTGCCGACCGGGCGACTGATGCAGCGCCCGCCCGCGTACTCGGCCGTGAAGGTGTCAGGCCGGCGGGCGTATGCGCTGGCCCGGGCCGGGATCGAGGTCGAGCTGCGCGAGCGCGAGATCGAGGTGCACCGGTTCAGCGAGAGCCGGCGCTCGGGACCGCGGCGGGGCTTCGTGATCGAGTGCTCATCGGGAACCTATGTGCGCACGCTGATCGCCGAGCTCGGGGATGCCTACTGCGAGCAGCTCCGGCGCACCGCGATCGGACACTTCGTCGTCGCCGAGGCGGACCCCGAGCGGATCATCCCGCTCTCCGAGGCACTCGGTTTCATGCCCGAGGTGCGACTCGGCGCGGGAGACGCCAAGCGGGCCGGGCACGGCGTCGTCGTGCCCGGCGCGGGAACGGGGGTCGTGCGGTTGACCGACGAGCGCGGCCTGATCGCGCTGGCCGAGCCGGTGGCGTCCGGCGAGGGCCTGAAGCCGATCGTCGGCCTGCGCGGCTGACCCCCTCTCCGCGGCACCGCGGGCCGAACCCGCACGTTTTGAGTCTGGGATTCGCCCGGATTCCGTACCGGTAGTCTGACGCGTCATCGTGTCGTCAGGCGATCAGCCGGCAAAGGACGGGAGCGCATGAGAAACGAGAAGCTGATCCTGCTGGTCGCGGCCGCTCTGTGCGGCGCCGGGCTGGCGGCCTGTGGCGGCTCGTCGAGCACCACGCTGTCGCGCACCGAGCTTGTCAGCAAGGCCAACGCGATCTGCACCACCGCCCAGACCTCGGCCAAGGCGGTGCCGCAGCCGGCGAGCATCCAGGACGCGGGTCAGGCCGCCGGGTACTTCGACAAGATCGGTCCGGTCGCCGAGATCGAGACGAGCGACCTGCAGGCGCTCAAGCCCGACAGCTCGGCTGCCCCGGACTGGAACGCCTTCATCTCGGCTCAGCAGGCGGCGAACACGCTGCTGCAGACGATCCGCAAGAAGGCGGACGCCAAGGACCCCAGCGGCCTCCAGGACCTGGGCAAGATCCAGGGCGCGGGCCAGCAGGTGGCGAGCACGGCGACGAAGCTCGGGGCGACGGTCTGCGCACAGTGAGGGCGGCGCGGAGGAGACCCACTAGGCTTCCGCGCCGATGCGGGTGACGATGCTTCCAGACACGGTCCCGCGACCGAGACGGGTGGCGGTCGGCGAGTTCGACGGTGTGCACGTGGGCCACCGAGAGGTGATCAGCGGCAATGACACGGTGCTCACGTTCGAGCCCCATCCGCTGCAGGTCGTCCGTCCCGAGGCGGCCCCGAAACTGCTGACCAGCCTCGACGCCAAGGCCGAGCTGATCGAGACGCTGGGCGTCGAGGAGCTGGTCGTGGTCCCATTCGACGAGGGCTTCGCCCTCCAGACGCCGCAGGAGTTCATCGACCGGATCCTCGTCGAGCGACTGTCGGCGACGCATGTCTCGGTGGGCGAGAACTTCAGCTTCGGGCACCGCGCGGCCGGGGATCCCGCGATGCTCATGGCCGACCCACGGTTCGAGACTCGGGTGGTCCCGCTGGTCGACGTCGACGGAGAGATCGTGTCCTCCAGCCACATCCGCGGACTCGTGCTGGCCGGCGAGGTGGATCTGGCCCGCCGCCTGCTCGGGGCGCCGTTCCGGCTCCGGGGCGAGGTCGTGACCGGGGACCACCGGGGCCGTGAGCTCGGCTTCCCGACTGCCAACCTGGTTCCCGACGAGGCGCTCGTGTGTCCCGGTCACGGCGTCTACGCCGCCCGCGCCGACGGCGCCTGCGCGGCGGTCAGCGTCGGCGTGCGCCCGACGTTCGACACCGAGCGCGCGGTGCTCGTCGAGGCGTACCTGCTCGACCGCGACGAAGACCTGTACGGCCGCATGCTGACGGTCGAGTTCATCCAACGCCTGCGAGGCGAGCGGCGGTTCGACTCCGTCGACGCGCTGGTCGAGCAGATGCACCTCGACGTCGAGCACACGCGCGAGCTGTGTCGCTGAGGTCGAGCCTGCGCGGAGGGGAGGGACCCGCAGGGTGTGCTCATGGCACGCCCTCTGCTACCCTCGTCGGCCGCATGACCCTTACCCAGGAACGCAAGCAGGAGCTCGTCACCAAGTTCGGTGACGGACCCGCCGATACCGGCAAGGCCGAGGTGCAGATCGCTCTGCTCACCGAGCGGATCAACGATCTCACCGAGCATCTGCGCACCCACAAGAAGGACCATCACTCCCGCCGCGGGCTGCTGATGCTGGTGGGACGTCGCCGCCGGTTCCTCAGCTACCTGCAGCGCACCGACCTCGAGCGCTACCGGTCGCTGGTGCGCGAGCTCGGGCTCCGCAAGTGACGGACGGCCCGCAGGCCGGGGTGATCGCACCCGGAGCCGCGGCGCCCGAGTTCAGATTGCGGCGCGAGGACGGGAGCGAGTTCACACGCGCGGACCTCGAGGGCCACACGACGGTCTTCGTCTTCTATCCGTTCGCCTTCAGTCCCGTGTGCACCGACCAGTTCAACCTCTACGACGAGCTGCTGGACGAGTTCACGGTGCGCGGGGCAACCCTGTACGGGGTCTCCTGCGATGCCAGTGAGTCCCAGCGGGCGTTCCGCGAGACGCTCGGCGTCCGGATCGGGCAGCTGTCGGATTTCGAGCCCAAGGGGGAGACGTCACGTGCATTCGGCGTCTACCACCCGGGCGGGTTCCCCCAGCGAGCGCTGGTGATCGTCGGCCCTGACGGCGTCGTCAGGTGGAGCTACGAGGCGCCATCGCCCGGGGATCTGCCCGGCGCCAATCTGATCTTCGACGGTCTCGCTGCTTGAGCGACCTCGGCTCCGCGCCTGTCCCGCCACCTGCACCTGAGGACCATTGCCGGGGGCCCGTGACCGGGCCGCTGGTGATCGAGTACGCCGACTTCGAGTGCCCGTACTGCGGAGCACTCGACCGGCATCTCGCTGACCGCCCGATGCGGCGCGTGTTCCGGCACTTCCCGGTTCGGTCCAGCCACCCCCGGGCGTGGGCGGCGGCCTGCGCGGCCGAGGCCGCGGGACTCCAGAACCAGTTCTGGGAGATGCACGACAGCCTGTTCGCAGACCAGGCCCGCCTCGAGGACCCCCACCTATGGGACCGGGCACGGGCGCTCGGACTCGATCTGGAGCGCTTCGATGCCGACCGGCGAGCCGACTCCGTCCGCGCACGGGTGCGGCGGGACTTCGAGTCAGGGATGCGCGCCGGCGTGGTGACGACGCCCACTGTGTTCATCGGAGCCGCGATACACGCGGGACAGCTGAGCGCCGCGGTGCTCGACGAGCTGACCGCGGCGGCATCGGAGTAGGCACCGGTGCACGCGCGCCCGAGGGACGCGCGCACGGCCGGTAACCGTCAGATCACTGGATGTTGAGGTCCAGCGCGCGCCCGTGGTGCGCGCGCGCCGGCTGTGTCGTGACCCGCCGAGCGGGACGGCGGGCCGGGCGCGTGCGGCGGGCGGCCACGGTCCTGTCCGTGACGATGCCCCAGCTGAGCAGGGCGACGACCCCACCGACGACGAGGCTGGCAAAGACGATATTGAGGATCACTGCGGCGGTCATCGGGTTCTCCGTTTCGTGGCCTGTGAAGAATGCCTACCCAGGTTCCCGCCCGATGAACAGAGCACTGTCGGAACGGCATTAGAGTCTTGTAACAGTCCGCGGGCGGTGGCGGCGCCGGCGCCGGGGACGAGCCGCGCGCGCCAGCGCCAGAGCGAGCCGCCGGCGCGGGGTCAGCGCGTCAGCGGAGGCGCCGCGAGTCTCGACGCCGCAGGGACGAACCCGGGCAGGTACAGAGCGAAGATCGAGCCATGGGGAGTGCTCGAGACCGTGCAGCGCCCGCCGTGTCCCTTGGCGATCGCATCGACGATGGCCAGACCGAGGCCGACGCCGCCCGCCGATCGCGTGCGTGCTGCGTCGACGCGGGCGAAGCGGTCGAAGATGCGGTGCAGCGCGTCGGCGGGCACGCCGCATCCTTCGTCCTCGACCTCGATCACGACCTGTCCCGCGCCGTCGTAGCGCGAGCGCAGCTCGATCGACGCCTGCTGAGGAGTGAACTTGACGGCGTTCTCGAGCAGCGCGTCGAGCGCCGCGCGCAGGCGCTCGACGTCGACCGTTGCGCGGCCCGCCACGAGCGGACCGAGACGCCAGGCGCGCGGGGCGACCTCGGTCCAGCGCACGAAGACCTCCTCGAGGAACGGCTCGAGCTCCACACCCTCGGTCATCAGGAAGTCAGCCTGGTCGGCGGTGGCGAGGACGAGCAGGCGCTGCACGATCGCGTCGATCCGCCCCAACTCGTCGAGGGCCACGTCGAGCTCGGGTGTATCCTCGCCGTGCCCACGCAGCAGCTCGAGGTGGCCGCGGGCGATCGTCACGGGCGTGCGCAGCTCGTGCGAGGCGTCATGGATGAAGCGCTCCTGGCGCGTGAGCAGCGAGCGCCGCTCCTCGGCGCGCCCCTCGGCCAGGGCCAGGGCGTCCACGCGCCGGCGCGCGTGCCACACCATGGCCAGGAACATCGCCGCCATCAGCGGCACCTCGGTCAGCTCGCCCCAGAGCTGGATGCCCTCGAAAGCGTCGAGCCCGATCGAGATGGCCATCGCCGTCATCACGCCCACCAGCACGATCCAGGTGCCGGCCATGGGCCAGACCCGGAACCCGTACAGCAGCGTGAGGCTGATCCAGACGAAGTGAAACGGGATCGTCTCCCAGCTCGGCCACAGGATCATCGCGGCGTAGTTCGCGGCGGCGAAGGCGCCCCACAGCAGCTCGATGCGGTAGCGCCGCAGCCAGGTGCTCCCGCTCATGCCGCGGCGCGGTAGCCGGCGTTGCGCACCGTCTCGATCGGCGCGTCGGGGCCGAGCCGGCGGCGCAGGCGTCGCACGCAGACGTCGACCACGTTGGAGCGCGGGTCGAAGTCGTAGCCCCAGACCTCCGAGAGCAGGCGCTCGCGGCTGACCACCTGGCCCATGTGCGCCATCAGGAAGTGCAGCAGGCGGAACTCGCGATCGGACAGGTCGGCGACGGTGGTGCCGACCCGCGCCTGACGGCTGGACAGGTCGAGCACGAGGTCGCCGACGCGGACCTCCGGAGCATCCTCCACCACGCGCGCGCGGCGCAGCTGCACCCGGGCCCGGGCCAGCAGCTCATCGAGCGAGAAGGGCTTGGCGAGATAGTCGACGGCTCCGAGCTCGAAGCCGCGCAGCTTCGTGGCCAGGTCGCCCCGTGCGGAGAGGATCAGGACGGGGAGGTCGGGCCGCGCGCGATGCAGCTCGCGCATCACGTCCAGTCCGTCACGCCCCGGCAGCAGCAGGTCGAGGATCACGAACTGGTAGCGGTCGGTCAGCGCCCGCTCGAGTCCGAGATCGCCGTTCTCCGCGACATCGACGGTGAAGCCCTCGGCCTCGAAGGCCCGGGCGAGGAACGCGCGGATCCGGGCTTCGTCCTCGACGAGGAGTATGCGCAATTGCAGTCTCTCTCCCTTCCCAGGTCGCACCTTATCCGCTGGCAGATGACGTGTAAATGACCACCGGATGACAAAGCGGTCATGTACGTGGACGCACCACCACGGAGGCGGTACTGATTCCCCTCCGAGAGGGAGTGTGAGAATGAGCGCGCACGCCAAACGGCTGCTCGGAGTGGTGCTCGCCGTCGTCATCGCCGGCGTGTTGATGGGCTTCTATATGGGGTATCTGACCAGCTCGCCGGGCTCCGGCGAGGCGTCGGCGGCTCAGACGCCGGCGGGCGCGCAGCTGTACCTGGGCACCGTTCCGGCCGCTGCGCTCAGCGATCCGCATCCGACGTGGGTCTCCTACTACCAGGTTGACGCCAACTCCGGCAACTGGCGTCACGCCACGACCTACGTGCTACCGGCCAACACGATGGTGCGCGTCACGATCTACCAGTACGACGGCCAGTCGGGCCTGCGCAACGCGTTTATCTCGCAGGCCACCGGCACCGTCGGCGGTGGCTTCCTGCTCGACGGCAAGCCGACGCAGACGATCGACCCTGACACCGCCTCGCACGTGTTCGCGATCCCGGAGATCGGCCTCTCGGTGCCACTGGAGGGCATCGCCGACAGCGCCAAGAACCCGTGCAGCAACGCGCCGTGCTCGCTGGCGATGGATCACCACACGATCACGTTCACGTTCCGCACACCGGGACGCGGTCTGTACCGCTGGCAGTGCTTCGTCCCCTGCGCCGCCGGCTACATCGCGGGCTTCGGCGGGCCGATGCAGACGGTCGGCTACATGGACGGCTTCATCAAGGTCGTGTGAGGCGCGGTGCCGACGGACAACGTCAACCACCTTCGCCGCCTGGCTCTGATCTGGCTGCTGGTCAGCGTCGTCGCGACGCCGCTGGTCGTGTTCGTGCTGGCGCCGGGGTTGCCGCCCGGCAACGGCTCGGTGCAGGCCTCCGGCCAGGTCGTCGACAACGGCGTGCTGCTCGGCGTCTCCACTCCCGTCGCCCTCGCCGTGCTCGTGTACTTCGTCTACGCCCTCATCGCCTTCCGCGAGCGGGACCCCAGCTCGGTGCTCGACGGGCCGCCGGTGCGCGGCCATTCGGGCGTCCAGACCACGTGGCTCGTCGTGACCACGGCGATCGTGCTGTTCCTCGCCGCCTACGGCTCGATCCGGATGCTCGAGGACGGTGCCGGCGGCGGGCAGGGGCCGAACCCGATCGCCAAGCCCGCCGGCGCGGCGGGCGCGCTGCAGGTCCAGGTCATCGGCCAGCAGTGGAAGTTCACCTATCGCTACCCGTCCTTCGGCGGCGTGGAGACGAACGATCTCGAGCTTCCCGCCAACCGCGTGGTCGCGCTCCACGTCACCTCGCTTGACGTGATCCACTCGTTCTGGGCCTACCAGCTCGGGGTCAAGGCCGACGCCAACCCCGGGGTGGACAACATCGCCTACGTCACGACGAAGGGCCCGTTGACCATCAACATCCACTGCGCCGAGCTGTGCGGGGTGTGGCACGGGTACATGTACGCGACCGGCCGCGTCGTCCCGCAGAACCAGTTCGCGGCCTGGATCCACCAGCAGCAGTTGCAGTACGCGCCGGTGCGGAAGTTGCTCCCGCCGTACTCCACGACGTATTTCCCGGACCCACAGAGGAGAGGTGGATGAGCGCGATCGCGATGCCCGCCAGCCAGCGCCCGGCCTGGCGGCGATTCTTCGGCTTCAACCTGCTCACCGGGATCGTGCTCGGGCTGGTGGGATACCTGATCGGCGATCTGATCGGCAAGGCGATCCACGCGCCCAGCCTGGACTACTACTCGACCCAAGCCGGTCAGAACGACATCTCGATCCTGCTCGGCTACCTGTTCGGGGTGATCGGCTTCCTGATCGGCCTCGGGTTCGCCAACTACCCGGTCCGGCGTCTGCTCGGCCACCCGCCGACGCTGGCCGAGCACGAGGACGAGGGCGAGGGATGGACCCGCTACTTCCGGCTCTGCACCGATCACAAGGTGGTCGCGATCCAGTACATCATCGGGATCGGAGTGTTCTTCCTCGTCGGCGGCATCAACGCGATGCTGATCCGGAGCGAGCTGCTGCAGCCCAACACGCATGTGTTCGGCGCCAACCAGTACCTGACCCTCGTCGGCATGCACGGCGCGATGATGATGGGGATGATGACCTCGGTCATCCTCGGGCCGTTCGCCAACTGGCTCGTGCCGCTGATGATCGGCACGCGGCGGATGGCCTTCCCGCGGATCGAGGCGTTCACGTTCTGGCTGCTGATGGCCGCCGGCGTGATCCTCATCACCACGATCTTCTTCGGCGGGTTCCAGACCGGCTGGACCGGCTACGCGCCGCTGAGCGATCAGAGCACGGCCGGATACGACGCCTATATCGGCTTCTTCGCGCTGATCGGCGTCTCGATGTGCCTGCTCGGCTTCAACCTCCTGGCCACGATCATCACGATGCGCGCGCCGGGCATGACGTGGTCGCGGCTGCCGATCTTCGTGTGGAGCGTGGTGGCGACGTCGATCCTGATGCTGCTGGCGGCCCCGATGCTGATCGCGACGCTGCTGATGGGGGCGCTCGACCGCACGGCACAGACGGCCTTCTTCGTCTCCGGCAACGGCGGCAGCGCGTACCTGTATCAGAACCTGTTCTGGGTCTTCGGCCACCCCGAGGTGTACATTGTCGCGCTGCCCGGATTCGGGATCGTGCTGGAGCTTCTCCCGGTGTTCTCACGCAAGCCGCTATGGGGCTATCGCCTCGCCGTGGCCGGGATGCTCGGCGTGTCGCTCCTGAGCTTCTTCGTCTGGCAGCACCACCTGTTCGTGAGCGGCATCAACGCCGACCTGCGTCCCTTCTACATGCTCTCGACCGAGCTCATCTCGCTGCCCACCGGCTTCATCTTCCTGTGCGCGATGGGGACGATCTGGCGCGGGCGAATACGGTTCACCGTGCCGATGCTGTTCTGCCTCGGGTGGGTGTTCAACTTCCTCATCGGCGGCATCTCCGGCGTGTTCCTGTCCGATGTGCCCAGCGATGTGACGACGCACGGCAGCTTCTTCTCGATGGCCCATTTCCACTACACGATCATGGGCGGCCTCGTGTTCACGCTGTTCGCGGCGATCTACTACTGGGGTCCGAAGATGTTCGGCGTACGGTTCAACGACCGGCTCTCGAAGATCCATTTCTGGTCGCTGTTCATCGCCTTCAACTCGACCTTCGCGCCGCTGTTCGCGCTCGGGATGCTGGGGATGCCGCGACGCGTGGTCACCTATCCGGCCAACCTGCAGCCGCTCAATGACTGGGTCTCCGTATCGGCGTTCGTGATCGGACTGTCGATGCTCGTGTTCCTGGTCAACGTGGTGTGGTCGCTCGTGTTCAAGCGCGAGCCCGCCGATCCCAACCCGTGGCGCTCGAAATCGCTCGAGTGGCAGCTGCCCACGCCGGTGCCGCTGCACGACTTCGACACCTTCCCGGTGTTCGACGAGGACCCGTACCCGTACGGAGCCGAGCGACCCGGAGCGCCGGCCGTCGCGGCGGGGGGAGCAAGCTAGACCATGGAAGCCTCCGCCCCCGCCGCCCCGCACATCGAGCCCGAGCCCCGCGAGTGGCAGCCGCGAGCGCTGTGGGTGGGCGCCCGGCTGCTGTGCGGCGCCGCGGCGTTCTTCTTCATGGCGTTCGTGTTCGCCTACTTCTACCTGCGCTCGCTGGACTCCAATCAGCACTGGAAGATCGGCACGGTCACCGTCCCGATCGGGTTCGGCGTGGCGATCGCCTCCTCACTCGTCCTCAGCGCCGTGCTGCTGCGGCTCGCGGCGAGCCGTCCCGAGCGGGTCGTGGGACTCGGGGGCGCCGCCCTGGCGCTCGCGCTGCTGTCGGTCGTGCTCCAGGTGATCGAATGGACGACGCTCGGCTTCGGGCCGGCCAGCGGCGGCTACGCGAGCGTGTACGTCGGCTGGACCGCGTTCTACGCCGTGTTCGGGCTGGTCACCGCGTACTGGATCGAGACGCAGGTCGCCACCTCGTGGCGCAGCCGGCGCGAGGGCATCCGCAAGCTGCGGCACGAGGGCGTCGTGGGCGACGACCGCGAGCTGCTCAGCGCCGGACTCGAAGCGTGCTCATTCTTCTGGATCTTCTACGTGGCGATCGGGGTCGTGACGTTCATCATCCTCTACGTGGTGTGAGCGGTGACCTGGTCGGGTTGGTCGATCGAGCCCGCACTGGCCTACGTGGCGCTGGCCGCCTGGCTCTACTGGCTCGGCGGCCGCAGCTACAGCCGCACGCCCGACGAGCCGCTGCGCGCAGCCGCGTTCGCTGCCGGGCTCGTGACGATCGTGCTCGCGCTCGACTCGCCGATCGACGGGTACGCCGACCAGCTGTTCTGGGCCCACATGACCCAGCACGTGCTGCTGCTCACCGTGGCGCCGCCGCTGATCCTGCTGGGCCGCCCCTGGCCGCGGATGTGGCTCGGACTCCCGCCGGCATGGCGCACGACGCTCGGGCGGGGGATCGCGCGGGCGGGCTGGACCGCCCCACTGCGCGCCCTGGCGCGCCCGTGGCCGGCCTGGCTGCTGTTCAACGCGACGATCGTCCTCTGGCACATTCCGCGCGCCTACGAGGAGACCCTGACCTCGGGCATCGTCCACCAGGTCGAGCACGCGATGTTCTTCTTCACCGGCCTGTTGTTCTGGGCCCGCGTGATCGATCCCGGGCCGCTGCGCCCGCGCCTGAGCTGGCCGGCGCGGATCGCCTACGTCATCGGCGCGATGGTCGTCGGCTGGGGGCTGGCGATCGCGCTGGTGCTCTCCCCGGATCCGCTCTATCCGCACTACGCGGCGCTCGCCCACCGGCCCGGCGGGATCTCGGCGCTGACCGACCAACAGCTCGCCGGGGGGATGATGTGGGTTCCCGGCTCGCTCGCCTACGGGATTGCGGCCATCTTCGCCTTCTACCGCTGGCTCGAGCCGGAGAGCGCATCCCGCGCGCATCGGCCGGCGCTCACGACCTGAGGAGACCACGCACGACATGCCACCGATTCCGTACGCCGACAACTTCCTGGCCGGCTCCATCCTCACGTTGCTGCTGCCGATCGGCCTGCTGATCGTGATCGCGGTCTGGTACGTGCTGGCGATCAAGCGGGTCCCCGACGGCACGACCAAGCCGCTGCCGCCGCAGACGCACGCTTCGGACGTACCGCCCGGTGGGGCGGGCACCCAGACCGAGCCACCCACCCCGGCGGCCTAGTGGAGGCCGGCGCCCACACCCACCTCGAGCCGCACGGGCGCCGCCCGGGCGCGACCCGGATCATCGCCGCGGTCGCCTGCGCGGCGCTCGCCGGCGTCGCCATCGGCGTCGGCGTCGGCGTGCACTACCTGTTCACCGCGCCGGCCAAGGCGCCCGTCACGACGGCGTCGGGTGTAAGGCTGGGCGGGGCGGCCACCTGGCCAGCCGGCGTACGGGTGGCTCCGCCCATCACCACCCTGCGCGACCAGACCGGGCGGCCGTTCTCGCTCAGCTCGCTGCGCGGTCGCACCGTGACGATGGCGTTCTTCGACTCCTACTGCACGCAGACGTGCCCGCTCGAGGGGCGCGCCCTGGCCGTCGCCGAAGCCGCGCTGCCGGTCGCCCAGCGCCCGGTCCTGGTGGTGGTGAGCGTCAATCCGCGCGATACGCCCGCCAGCACGCGGGCTGCCGCTCGGCGGTGGGGTCTGGCGCAGGTCGGCCCGTGGCGCTGGCTCCGCGGGACGCATGCGCAGCTGGCACGGGTATGGAGCGCGTACAGGATCTTCGTCGCCCCGCCCGCCAACGGCGACATCAGCCATACCGAGGCCCTGTATCTCATCGATCACCGTGGCTATGAGCGCTCCGCCTACGTGTATCCGTTCTATCCCCAGTTCGTGACCACCGACCTGCGGACGCTCACGGGCGCCCGGAGCGGCTGACCGTGGCCGTCGCCGAGATCGACCCGGCGCTGGCGGTGACCGGGATCGCCGACGCCCTGCCGGCCGCGCGCGGCGAGCGCAGCCGTATCGGCGCTGCGGCCACGACGGCGAGCTGGCACGACTACGTGACCCTGACGAAGCCGCGGATCATGTCGCTGCTGGTCCTGACCTCGGTCTGCGCCATGGTCGCCGCGGCCGGCGGGGATCCGGCGCCGCTGCCCCTCGTGGCGCTCGTGCTCGGCGGCGGGCTCGCGTGCGGCGGCGCAAGCGCCCTGAACCACGTGCTCGACCGTGACATCGACCGTCTCATGGGCCCGCGCACCGCCTCGCGGCCCGTTGCCTCGGGGCGGATCTCGCCGGCCCGGGCGGTGGCCTTCGGCCTCGCTCTCTCGGGGCTCGCGTTCCTCCTTCTGGCCGCATTCGCCAATCTGCTCGCGGCCGGGCTGGCGCTGGCCGGGGGTGCCTTCTACGTGCTCGTCTACACGGTGTGGCTGAAGCGGACGACGTCGCA
>Ga0208478_1000440_pt1 | contig 14578 bp, 15 predicted proteins | sample NGESurdeep072012_5_FD_184462 | JGI IMG/M metagenome (GOLD analysis project Ga0208478, IMG submission 184462) | Arctic peat soil microbial communities from Barrow, Alaska - NGEE Surface sample 415-2 deep-072012 (SPAdes) | ecosystem: Environmental > Terrestrial > Soil > Wetlands > Peat ...
ACGACGACACAACCGCAGCCGACGAACCCGACGCCCACCGCCACCGGCACCGCGCCGACACAGACCTCGCCTCCCGCGACACCCGCCGAGAACCCATCCGTATCACTGTCGCCCGATCCGGTCATGCAGGGCGACACCGTGACGCTGAACGCGTCCGGGTTCACGCCGGGCGCCTCGCTGCAGATCACCGTCAATCGTTCCGACGGCGTGGTGGAGCATTACCCGCTGTCCGCGGGATCCGACGGCACCGGGACATACTCGTTCTCGAACGCCGCCGGCAACGCGCTCGGTCGTGGGCTCAAGGACGAGCCGGCGAGCAAAGCACTCGTCGGCGGCGACGCTCACGGGCGCTCTGGAATGGCCTGGGCGACAGCAGCGCGGTGTGTGGGCGCCGGTTGAATCTAGGCCACCTCGAGGTCTGCGCGTGCCGGCGCGCGGCCAGGGGAGGCGCGGTGCATGCGGATGCGCCCTGCGCACCTCAAGGGCGCGCTGTCGCGTGTCAGCCCGGAGCGGCAGCAGTTTCGACCGAAAAGGTCGCACAGCGACTGGCGGACGCGTTAGGGTCGGATACTGGGGTCTTGTTAGGCGAGTCCAGAGGAGGAGTTCGTGTACGTTCGCATTGTCAGGTTCGCAGGAGTGAACGCCGAGCGGCTGGAGGAGCTGCTCGCCCGCATCAAGGAGTCGGACGGACCGCCAGAGGGGGTTCCCACGACGGGCCTCAGGATCCTTCTTGATGAGGACCAGGGGACGGCCGTGGTGGAGCAGTACTTCGAGACTGCTGAGGACATGGAAGTCGGCGGCCGGGCGTTTAGCGCCATGGATTCCGCTGAGACGCCAGGCACTCGCATGTCTGTGGACATGTGCGAACTGAAGCTCGAGATGACCGCCTGAAGACGACCGCTGGAACTCCGGGGGCGGCATCCGATGCGGCCCCGGCGGTCGATCCAGATTCTCAGGGATCAGCGCGGTCAGGCGTCATCCGAGAGCCTGACACGAGACTGCGGCCGTGATTGAGATGCAGCGGAGAAAGCCCTGGGCGCAAAGCGCTGATTCGCTTCCGCCAGGCGTGGGGGCGAGCACGGGCCCGCCCGCCGCCGGCGCTCAGGTCTGACGGCGAGCTACATCAACTGATGTAGTCCATGATGAGGGGCACGGCCTGCTCGATCGTCAGGTACGGCTTGGTGTCGTACTCGATCCACTCCGCATAGTTCAGGATGTTCCGGTAGGCCTCCTGCAGATCATCGGCTTCTGCGATCACGACTCCGTGGCTGCCGTCCGCGGCCACATAATGCGCTTTCACGGTGCTCGGCACGCCCTTATCGGCGAAGACGCCCATCAGCTCTTGGGTCTCGTCCTTGCTGAGCTGCTTGATCCTGTACGTCGTGATGAAGATCACGGCTACTCCCCTCGCGTTGTTCGCCTGCGTTTCGGACCCTACGGCACCGGAAGCCGATCCGCTAGGCCACTGCTGCGTTGAACACGAGCAGCCCGCACTACTGCTCCGAGTGGCAAGGCCACCCAAAGCGGCGGAGGCGGAAACCTGGCCCAGCCGCGGGCGAGCCACATCAGCGAAATGTGAAGCAACTGCATTGCCAGTTCACAAGGCTGTCCTCCCCGATTCGCGAGAGTCCAGCTGGACGGACCTCACACGTGACGTCTGCAGCGTACAGCCTCGCGCCTTCCGCGCTGGTCCAAGCCGAACTGTCGAGTCGACGCTCCAGGCGGCAGCTCGTGCTGCCGTCGTCTGAGGTCAGCTTCCGGTGGCGTAGCCCTTCAGACCACCGAAGTCGAGTAGGACGCATTTCTCGTCGCCCACGATCCACGCGTCGTGCCCCGGCGGCATGTGGAAGGCATCGCCGGGACCAAACTCGCGCTCCGTTCCGTCATCCATCTTTAGCGCCATGCGGCCTTGCAGGCCGTAGCCGATGTGATCGACCCGGCACGAGTCGGTGCCCGTGAGCGGCTTCACGTTCTCCGACCACCGCCAACCAGCTTCGAACGTTCCGAGGCCGACCGCGTGCCCATTCAGATCCACGAGCTCCACGCGACCCTTCCCATCGGTGAACTCCCGAACCTCATCCGGGCGGTCGAAACGCTTCCCGACGAGCTCAGCCATGGTGCCCCCTTGTGTTGCTCAACTGCGCTGGCGGGCCACCCTAACCACGTGCCCGTCTCAAAGCAAGACGCCTCGTAGTGCGTCCGCGCCGACGCGGGGCGGTTTCCCGCATGGCAGCCCACCGCCCAGTGACGGCCGCCGGCCACATTCCCCTTCGGCGACTGTTGCAACACAGACGCCGGCATGTCGGGGACTCGGTTTCGTCCATCCACGCGTGTTCAACATCGTCGCTGCGAATGCCTCCGTTGCGCGGACTCGAGGGCGGGCGGTCCCCTGCCCCGGCGCGCGGGCGATCGCAACCGCGGCCGAGCGCTCGTCCGACGCCGGCGCGGTCCAACGCATCCTCCGTCGCCACTCCGATCGCGCGGCCGCGAAAGTCCCTGAGCATCGAAGCGATCGTGCGCGGGACGCGCTTCCCGCGCATTCGGGGACTGTGCTGGACGACCTCAGGAAGCTCGTCGCGTGGTCAGAGCCGGAGCGACTGCGTAAGCGGGAGGGAGTGTCGTGCGGCCGGTAGCATTCCCTAGTAATCCGCTCTGCGAGCGATAGCGGGCTGTCCGCGTGCTGGTCGGGGAGTCGACGCAGATCTCAGACTGGGGGATGACGATGTTGGGCCACAACAAACGGCTCGAGCATAAGCTTAAGGACCATGGCGGCAAGCAAGCCTGGGCCACTGTTCTCGAAAGTGAGAAGCAGTGGTCTAGTACGGGAGGGGTGAACGTGGCGCCCGGCCAGGCCGGGAGCATGACGATCCACCAGAAGATCGAGCTCCGCGTCGAGCCCGAAGGGGAGCCGACGTTCGAGGCCACAGTCCACCAAGTGTTCAACGACCTCCACGGTTGGCACATCCCGGAGGAAGGCTGGTCGGTGATCGTCATCTACGACCCGAATGACCACTCAAAGCTGGTCATCGACGTGGACAAGATGCCTGTTGGGCCTGGCGTGGCCCGGGATGAGGCCATCGCCCGGCATGAGAAGGTGATGGCGCGAGTGAGGGACCCTGAGGCGCGGAGGCAGCAGATAGAGGAGATGAAAGCGAACGCGGTCGCTCAGGCCCAGGGCGGGATCGCGCTACAGGAGATGATGGCGAACGTGGCCGCTCAGGCACCGGCGGCGTTGCCGAAGCCTGATGTCGCCGACCAGTTGACGAAGCTCGCAGATCTCCGCGACCGCGGCGTTCTCAGCGACGCTGAGTTCGAAGCGCAGAAGGCCAAGATTCTCGCGACGGACTGACCGTCGCGAACGAGCTACGAAAGCGCGTTCACATCCAGTGACAGGTGTCTCGCGGGCAGCGGTCCGGCTCCTGGTGTTCGCCCAAACTGGCGTGCCATGCCGCTGGTCGGCGTGTGGCGGAACGTGAGCGCCCTCGTATCCGCGCGAAGCAGAGCTGCTGCCGGGTACTGACCAGACGCCTCTTGCCTGATCGAAGCAGGACTCGGCGGTGCTCAGTGCGCCAGGTGGCTGAGTGGAGACCTGTCGCCGACGGACCAAACGTGTCCGAATGGATCTCGGAAGCCGCCTTGGCGGTGCGTCCCCCAAGGTTGGTCGTGGTCTTCGAGTTCAGAGCCGGGGCTGGCGCCCGCGGCGAGCGCGCGCTTCATGAAGCGGTCCGGGTCGCTGACGAACAGCTCGATCCGCGTGCTGGTGATGCCGAGCGGGCCAGGGCTGTTCTTCGACGGGTTCTTCGGGTTGACCTCGTGAAGGAAGAATGGAGCGCCGTCAACCTCCAGGCCGGCCACGCCCCCGAGGTTCCAGAGCTCGGTCGCTCCGAGTGCGTCCTTGTACCAAGCGACGGCAGCGTCGGCGTCGGGGACGATCAGCATCACCGAAATCGATGTGGAATGCTCGTGTTGCGGCTCCGTCATCGGTCGTCCTCCAAACCTCGTTGATCCGTCGCTCTTGGGCAGTGCACCAGTCGTCGGCGGCGCGAGACGCAGACTCGATGCTCGCCGGAAGCGCACACGCGGCGCACCGCGGATGGATCGGCCAGGCCGCCCGGCGGTGTGCTGTGGTGATGCTCTCTCGAGCGTGGGTTGGACGTTGCGGCGAGGGTGATCACAGTCCGTTGAGTAGCGTGCGTAGCGTCGCGGTGTAGAGATCCAAGGCTGCGCGTCCTTGGGAGGTGAGTGCCACGGAGGTTCGCGACGCGGGGCCGCTGCCCGTCTTCTCGGTCGTTAGATAGCCGGCGTCTTCGAGCTTGCGCAGGTGGGTGATCAGGTTGCCGGGGGTCAGGCCGATCATGTCCTGAAGGCGCGTGAACGACAGCTGGTCACCGGTGGGCAGCGCGGCGAGGGTTGCCATGATCTGCAGTCGCGCGGGGACGTGGATCAACGGGTCAAGCGCGTCGGCCGTCATCTGCCTGTCGCGGGCGAGCCGGGCAGCAGCGCTAGCGCGCCGGCGTTGGCCAGCAGGACGACGCAGCAGCCGATGCCGTCGCTCAGCCACATTCCCCGGGGTCCCGCGAGCGCGCTGCCGGCGGCGATGAGCATGACCGCCACTGAGATCGCGAGGTCCTGCCAGTCCTCGCGTACCGCCGAGCGCCCTGCCCAGACTGCGCCGAGCGCGATCAGCGTCGCTGCCACGCCATACACCCAGTAGAAGGCCGGGTGGCGATTTCCCTGGTTCACCAGGGCCGCCATCAGGACGTACACGGCGAGCAAGGCCGCCGCCGCGGCTGCACCCTCGGCCCGCCGCAGACGGACCGATCGGCCGCTGACGCCGGCGCCGGCACGGCTCTGGGCGGAGATCACGGTGCCGATCCGGATCGCGATCAGGGCGTAGAGGACCACCAGCGACGCCGCCGTCGGCCCCGTGTAGGGGTGCTGCCCGCGCACCGACAGCCACACAATGCCGAAGCCGACGAGCACCACCACGGCCGCCACCAGCGAGAGCAACGGCGATCTGAAGTCCAGATCGCGCTGCGCCTGCCGTTGGGTCTGGGCGAGCAGTCGCGCCGCTTCGCCAGCGTCCAGTGCGCCTTCGTTCTCGTGCGCCTCGGCGCCGCCTGTCTCGGATGCCTCGCCCATCTCTTCCCCCAGCCCGGTCAGGATTGGACGGGGGGTCGTTTCGCGATCCCGAGCAGACGGTCGGCGAGGATGAAGTGGATGACGGAGAACGCGCCGGTCACCCATGCCCATGGGTTGCCAACGCCGGCGGCTGCCAGGACGACGGTCAGGACGAGCAGGTAGAGGCCGATGCCGATGCGCAGGAACGCGACCTTCCGCGGGTGCCGTGAGCCAAGTCCGAAGATGCGAGTGCTGAGTTGATGTCGCTCATGATCCCTCCTCGGGTCAGTCTGAACTTTGAACAGCAAACCCTTATTGTAGTTTGTCTCACAAAGTTAAGTCCCCGGCGATCTTCATTTCTCCGCTGGTTTCGTGGGAGGGGAGCTCAGCCGGAGAGTGCGAGCCCAATCCGTAGCCGAACCCAAAGCGGGCGGAGGGCGGCCAGGAGCCGGGCGATCAACCTGGCCAGCCGGGCGATGTCCAGTAAGACCCGCCCGATGATCCGTCCCGGGAACGGTGCGCCATATGGACGGTCGTGACATGACGCGGTGCACGGCATGCCCGAGCCGACACAAGAGCAGGTATACGAGAGCCTCTCGCGCGTCCTGCTCGTCGCCAGCCGGGGGTGGGGCGTCGGGTCGGCCGGGGGGTGGCGGTCGACCCGTTCGCACTCCCTCTATCGCCTCAGCTGGAGCCCGGCGGTGGCGGAGATCGTCGGTCGGGGCCGTCCGTGGACGGTCGTGATGATCTCTGAGCTGTCGATGCCCTGCAGGTAGATGCTGGGTGATGCCGAGGTTGGGCGTGTCCGAGCTGGCGTTGGATGACGACCAGCGGGACGCCCTCGTGCGCCATCTCGACCGCGTGCGCGTGCCGCAGCTGGTGCGGCGCGAAGCGGCGCCGAACGCCCGCCGCGGCGGCCGCGTGATGCCGCTGCTTGCGTGCGGCCGAGGGTTCCCAGCGTCGGCCGGCGGTCGGGCCGTGATCACGCACAGCAGCGCTCCGATCGGGAGCTCGCGGCGGATTTCGAGCCATGGGTCGAGCTGCTCCCAGGCCCATCGGTCCATCCCGACTTCGCGGCGCTTGCCGCCTTTCCCGCGCCGCACGAGTACGGCGCCGCGGCCGCTGTCCAGGTCGCTCTCCTGGAGAGCGAGCGCTTCACTGATCCGCAGCCCGGCACGCCACAGCAGCACGATCAGCGCGCGAAGCCGGTGACCGTCGGGACGGTCACCGACGGCGCGCATGACAGCGACGATCTCCTCGACGGTGGGCGGATCGGCCGGATACTCCTCGCCCTTGTTGCGCAGCGGACGGCCGCGGTGATAACCGGGCATCGTCGCCGGCGAGCGGCGATGACCTGCAGCGTCCAGCAGCACGGATTCCATGAATCCTCCCTTTGAACGGGTTGATGGTGGCTGCTATTCGAACCGACCTGTCCTGCGACGGGAAGACCTGTCAGCTACGCGCGCTTCAACGGAGGCGGCACCGTGCGAGCGACATGCGACTTCTGCTGAGAGCACGGCACCTCCGCGCGCCGGCGAGCCGGCGAGCCGAGGACGATGCCCGCGGGGCGCATCCGCTTCGAGAACGTCGGTCCCGGGCTCCTGGTCTGCCGGTACCCTGTGAGCATGGAACCTGCGCAAGAGGTCGAGTTCGTCTTCGAGCCCCAGCAGGAGGGCGGCTACCACGTCTATGCGCCGGAGCTCCCCGGGCTCCACACCCAAGGCGACACGCTTGAGGAAGCGACCGAAAGTGCCCGCGAAGCGCTGGAGCTCTACGTCGAGGGGCTGCGCGAGGACGGTCGTTCGCTCGAGATGGGGATCGTTCGGCGCACGCTGCCGCTGCCCGCGTGAGCGAGCGGCTGCCAGTCCTATCTGGCCAGCAGCTGATCGACGCTCTCGGAAAGGTCGGATGGGTTGCCCTTCGCCAGCGCGGTAGCCATGTGCGCCTCAAACACGACGAGCGCACGATTGCGCTAGTGGTCCCGCTTCATCGTGAACTCAAGCGCGGGACGCTCGCCGGGATCCTCCGCGACGCCGGGATCGACCGCGACAATCTCCGGCAGCTTCTCTGAAAGGCACGACGCCGGGCTCCTGGTCAGCTCCGTCTGCGCGGTAGATATCCCTTCCGCGCATAGGGGGACGCCGGCCCTTGCGCCGGCAGGCTCGTCCGAACATCAAAGGAGGTCCGGACGCCGGGGCGACCGAAAACATGGCATTGCGACCGCGCCGTGCAAGGACGACCGCCTGAGAGGCTGCGCTGGCGTTTGGTGGACGTCCACCATCAGCGGCTCATCGTCGAGCAATCCAAGACGGGCGCCCGCTCTCCTCAGCGCTTGACGCTTCCGCTCGGCGCGTAGCACTCTGTAGCATCACGTGCTACGCTGAAGGATGTGGCAAGACAGATATCCGTCCGAGACTTGAGGAACCACACTGCGGACGTTGTCGCCGCCGTCCGGTCGGGGGAGACGCTGTCGCTGACCGTCAACCGGCTGCCGGTCGCCGACATCGTTCCGCACTCGCGCGAGCGAAGTCCATGGGTGCCCTCCCATACGCTGCGGTCGATCGTTGAGGAAGCTGGGGCCGACGCGGAGCTCCTTTCGGACCTCGCGGACGTTCGCGGCGCGCTTGTCGATGGATGATGAGCCGGGCAGTCGCGGACACCTCGGTATTCATCGCGCGCGAAGCCGGTCGTCCCCTCGGCGACCTGCCCGACGAGATCGCCGTATCCGTCGTCACCGCGGCTGAGCTCGAACTTGGCGTCCTGCGCGCGGGCGATCCAACGGCACGAGCGGTCCGGCTACGAACCCTTTCACGGGTCCGCTCGGAATATCCATTGCTCCCGATCGACGACGTGACAGCGTCGTGTTTCGCCCAGATCGCCGATGAGGAGCTACGAGCTGGCCGAAAGCTCCGCCGCCACGACGCTTGGATCGCCGCAACCGCGCTGCAGCACAACGCCGCAGTCGTGACCCAGGACGCGGACTTCAGCGCGTTCTCCTTGGTCCCGGTGATCAGAGTCTGACCGCCCCAGGTACGCGGGCCGCGCCGCGGACCTCGGGTCCGCAAGCGACGGACTCCGCGGGCCGATGCCGGATGCCCGAGACATGAGAGGAGCAGGTCGGACGCCCCGCGGCCGTTCTCAGTGCGGAATCGGCAGGGCAGAAGGTAGCCGTTGCCGCGTCGGCGGCGTGTCTCCTGTCGTTCCGCAGACAGTAGACTGTCTAGGTCTCAACGGCGAAGATCCGCCACGGCCCGGGGACGCCTTTGAGGTCGTGGTCGCCGCGGTCGATCAGTGTTTGGGCCGAGCCGACGATGAGATCGCGGACTGTGCTGCTGACGAGCACCTCTCCGGGTCCGGCGAGGCTGCTGACGCGCGCGCCGATGTGTACTGCGAGCCCGCCGACGTCGTCATCGGGGAACAGCTCGCATTCGCCGGTGTGCAGACCGGCGCGAATCTCCAGGCCCAGGTCATGGACCCCGTCGCGGATCGCGATCGCGCTGCTGATCGCGCGGCTGGGACCATCGAACACCGCGAGCGCTCCGTCGCCGAGCGACTTCACGAACCGCCCTCGATGGTGCTCGACCTCCTCGCGCACCTGGACGTCGTGGCGCTCAAGCAGCGACCGCCATTGGCTGTCACCGAGCTCGGCGGCACGCTCGGTCGAGCCGACGATGTCGGTGAACAGCACCGTCGCGAGCACGCGGTCGCTGACGACCGGCCGCCGCACACCGGTCAGAAAGTGCTGGATCTCATCAGCGACCGTGTCTTCCGCGCCGAGCCAAAACGGCCCATCCCCAGGAACCTGCACATAGCGGGCGTTGGGGATGTGCTCGGCGACATAGCGCGAGTGGCGCTCGTCAAGGTACGTGTCGTCCTCGAGACGCAGCACCAGCGTCGGGCACTGCACGCTGGGCAGCACGTCACGTACATCGGTCTCGCCGATCATCGCCAGCGACGCAGCAGCGGCAGCAGGACTCATCGCAAAACGCTGTAAGCGCGCCATCAGACGTCGCAGCCGCTCGTCCTGACCGCCAACAAGGACAGCCAAAGGGTTCGCGGGCGAGTCGGTGCCCCAAGACTCAACGATGGCCTGAACGAACGCAGCGCGCTGCTCGACACTCGGGGCCCACTCGTACCCCGGTCCTGCCACCAGCCGGGGCTGCGGCGACACCAGGACGACTGCCCGCACCAAGTCCGGATGGGAGGCCGCGAACAGCGCCGTCAAACCGCATCCCTCAGCATACGAAAACAGCGCCGGCTGCTCGGAGCCGACCCCGTCGATCACTGCCTGGACGTCATCGATCTGCTCCTCCAGCGGGGTCGCCCCAGCAAGCCCATCGGACATCCCGCTCCCGCGCCGGTCGAACAAGATCAGCCGAGAAAACGACGCGAGCCGGCCGAAGAAGCGCGAGAAGAACGGCAGATCCCAGTACATCTCGATGTTCGACAGGTACGGCGGAACCAGAACGACGTCGAGCGGTCCCTCGACCACCATCTCGTAGGCGATCTGCAGATCACCGCTGCGTGCGTAACGAGTCTCCGGAACGTCCACCAGGCTCACGCTATCCGCAACCCCGCAGCCCTGAGCACGTGGTGTGGGCCGGCGCCGAGTGCCTTCATGCTCCCCGCCAGAGCTAGGCCGATCCCCGGATTAGCTCAAGTCTTGATCGTGATCTGGAGAGGAGCCACGCCCTGGCCAGGCCTCGCCGCTAGTCCTGGAGTAGGCCGAGGGTATTGCCGTCGGGATCCTTGAACCACGCGAACTTGCTGGAGCCCACGACCGCGATGCCCTTCTCATCGGTCGCGATCTGCGCCTGGTCGTAGTGCTCGAACCCGACGCCGTTGGCGGTCAGATCATCGACAACTTCCTCGAGATCACTCACGTACCAGCCCGCGACCGTCGCGTGCGACTTCCCAACGTCACCGGGGGAGGGATAGACATGGAGCCTTGTCTGCTCGCCGCACTGATATGTGCGCCCGCCGTCAGGATCATCACCGTGCGCCGCCCAGCACGGGCGGCGATGGCTGTTTGCGAGGGCGGCTCATGCCACGTGGGAAGCCGTCCGCAGCGCCAGCGCCATGACCGTCAGCGTCGGATCTGGGCGCCGCCGCCACTCACAACCGCCGCTGCTTCCGGACAAACTCGGGAAGGGAGCGACGGCGGGCAGGCGGCCGCACACGAAGCCAGCAGACACGCTGCGAGCGCTCGGGCTCGGCTTCCGCGCTGCCGTCGCCCCTCGCGATCGGGACCCGCGCGGCCAGAGCGACGGATGCGCTCGTCCCGACCGTCAGCGAACTCGCAGGGGCCGCGCACACGAAACGTCGCCATTGCGATCGCGAGTTCGCCGATGTCGCGGTGAGCAAAGCGGTCGTCGCCTACGCACCAGCCAACCCGGGCCCAGCCTCGCCAAGGAGGCAATGATCAAGCTCGTTGCGGGCGTGATCGGATTGCATGTCAGATTTCGATTGGAAGCTCAAGCGCTCTCGTGCTTGGGCTGCATCGCCCGCCGGGCGTGGTCCATGTGAGCTTCGTGAAGCCGCGTGCCTAGGTCCCAAGCACAGGTGTCGTGGGCGGGTAGCCCGACCGAGCAGGGGCGCGGCGACCCGGCTCCCACGCTCTGCATCACTCATGCCGATGTGAAGCGACCGCCCGCTGCGCGCGGCGGGCCCGGCCCCGAGGCGACGAACCCCGCCCAATCAGCCGGATGGGCGAACGGCGCCGGCGGCATTGCGTCGATGATCGGCCTCACCGCCGCGAGCAGCCCTGGCAGGTTGATCCCGATCCAGCCCTCCAGTTGGTCGCGGGTCATCGCCCGCAGCGATCGCTGTGCGGCGGTCAGCGCCGCGGGAACGTCGGCGCCGTCGCCGAGCGCAGCGAGGCAGTCCGCGAGCAGCACCGCGGTGCCGAGCTGGTTGATCTCCCACAGGCTCGCCACGACGTTCCGGACACCCGCCGACAGGAGCACGCCGGCGAGGCCGATGTGCTCGCTGAGGATCTCCGAGCGCGCCAGTCCGCTCTCGCACGCGCCGAGCACGACGCAGCGGCAGCGGGGAAGCGCGAGCTCGCCCGACAGCTCCGACAGCGACAGCCCCTCACCGGCACCGATCCGCAGCGCACTCGCAGCCGGATGCTCGGGGTCGAACACACCGTGGCACGCGAACAGGGTGTCCTCCCCGGCGCTCGTGCCGATCGCCTCAAGCGCTTCGACGGTCGACGGGTCGTCGAGTGAGCGCACCGTGCGGCGGCCGGCAAGAGCGTGGATAGTGCCGGCGAAGAACGGCGTGCCGGAGGTATCGTGGATCACGGTCACGCCCGGGCTGGGAGTTCCCTCATCCAACGCGGGCGCCTCGAGCAGGTCAGCGAGCAGCCCGAGACTCGGTGCGAACGCGAGGTCGGTGACAAGGTCTATCAGCGGGCCGCCGCCCACGGGCAGCGCTCCGAACGGCACCGCGCCCAGTTGCATCTGCGGCACGACGATCAGCCGGCGGCCCGCGGCCTTGGTCGCAAGCAGCTCGAGCGCAGGTGCCAGCACCGTGGCCACGGCGTCGAGGTGCGCATCGAGCGCCCGGCGCGCCGCGGGCGCCGGATCGGGCAGCGCGGCTGCCGCAGCCAGCGCCTGCGCGTAGGCGGCGTGGGCGTCGCGCAGCGGCTGCTCGGTTGCGAGCAGCAAGACGTGCTCGAGACTCGCGTCCGCGAGGTCGAGCAGCAGCGCGCGACTCGAGATGCTCGGCCCGAGGAAGAACGCGAGCACCAGACGGTCGTCGCCCCGGCGGGCGAGCAGCCGCTGCGCCACCTCGTCGCCGTGGCGTCCGCCGAGCACCCGCAGCTCGCTGCGCACCGCCTCGTACCGGTAGCGCGCCGCGTACTGGGCGGGAAGCTCAGCGAGGTACTGCTCGAAGCTCTCCGGCACCGAGGTCAGGTGGCGCTCGAATACCGCGCGCGTCTGCAGGAACTCCTCCGCGTCGTCCCCCGGAAGCGCCGCCGTCGCGCGGATCTCGGCCAGCGTGTCGCCGAGCCCGCGAGGCCCGCTGGCCTCGACCTCCGCTAGCGCATCGAGCGGCCGGTCGAGCGCGAGCGCGACGCCGAGCGCGTTGTCGTTGTAAGAGCGCAGCATCTGGCGCTTGATCGTGGTGGCGGCCGGCGGGCCGCCACCCGCCAGCACGACGTCGAATAGGCGGCGGCCGCCACCGTATGCCTTGAGCGCACCGTCCAGGGCGACCGCGGGACCGGACGGATGTTCTGGCGCTTTGCGCATCCGGACGTCGCCCAGCTCCCGGGCAGTCAGCGCGTACCAGTACCCGAGCATGTCGACGGGCTGCTCTTCCTGCATCGCGCGCTCGAGCTCCGCCGCCGCCTCGCGCAGCTCGCCGATGTGGGCGAGCACCCACGCGCGCTGGCGCAGGACGTGACCGATCTCGGCCTCGAGGTTGAGAGCGCGCACGTCGCTCGCCAGCTTCTGCAGCTCGGCGGCGGCCCGATCGAGCTCGCCGGTGGCGCCGGCATCAACTGCGGCGAAGCGCCGCGCCACCAGCCAGTGGTAGGCGTCCTCACGGGCCTGAGCCTCAGCGGCGATCTCGCGCAACGCCACCAAGCGCTCTTCCCATGGCACCCCTGTGCGCAACCGCGCAGTGAAGTCGGGATACGCGCCCGATAGGCTGGCGAAGACCCGCTGGTTGTAGAGATGCTCCGCAAGCGGGTTGCAGGTGAGGTACCCGAACGGCCGGCTCCACGTTGCGTAGAAGCGGTGATGAAGCCGCAGCCGGCGGACCACGTCGTCGCGGACGCCGGCCAGCGCCGGCTCGATCGACGGATCGGCTTCGATCAGTTTGCGCAGCGTGTGCCAGGCGACCTCCGTCGAGTTGAGCGAGCGGTCCTCGGCGAGGCCGATCTGGGCATCGGCGAACAGCAGCGAGGCCACCACGTGAGCCCGATGCCGGCGCCGCTGGGTCAGCGTCTGAAACGTGAAGGTCAGGCAGTACGCCGGACCGCGGAACCAGCGAGTCATCTCGTCGAGCTCTTCGGCCAGCCTCCAGTAATCCTCGTCGTCGCGGCACGCGGGCTCCAGCGCCGCGACGTGCTCGTCGATCTTGCGACCCAGATCGATCCGCTCGAAGCCAAGAGCGAAGTGGCGGAACAGCTCCGCGACCGGACTGCTCTGATGCGCTGGGAGCCCTTCGGCCGGCGTGTAGCCCTTCACGGGCTGGGGGCGAGCGGATACAGCACCTCGCCGGAGCGGTAGGTCGCCTTGGTGACCTTGCCGATCAGCCCTGGCCGGCGCAGCTCGCACCAGACCTGGGTCCGCAACGACACCGGCGCGCCCTTCGGGACGCGCGCGATCAAGTACGAGGTGAAGCCCTGGTTGATCGCGGCATCGGTCACGTACCACTCCACCGGGTTGCTCATCCGGTCCGAGGTCCGGATCTGCACGGTCTCGGTGTGCCATCGGATCGGGATGTTCAGCTTCAGTCCCAGTGCATCGCCGACGACCGGCGCCACGAACGTGAGCGCCTTGGCGACGTCGATCGTCAGGTCGCCCGGATGGTGCTCGACGACCGTAGACTGGTCGCGCGGAAACAGGTCGTACGCGACCGCGACCGCCCCCTCGCCGGCCTCGATCCCGGCCGCTACGCGCAGCCTCACGAGTCGGCGCTGACCGCCGTCGCCACCGTCCGGGATGAGGATGTTCAACGGGATCTCGACGAGATGGAAGTCGAACTTCGTCAGATCCGGGACGAACGTCTCCTCCAGCGGCGTCCCGCGCGCGGCCGAGTAGCTGACGAGCTCGCGATGGTCGAGCGTGTCGGGTAGCTCCAGTCGCATCCGTCCGAGCATCTGCTCGGCCTGTCCGGGACCGGCCGGCTCAAGCTCGGTCGCCAGCCGTGCTGTCATCAAATCCTCGGCCTCCCACTCCGGCACGGCAGCCGGCTCGAGCTGGAGCACGCGGGTGGCGGTCATTGATAGTCAGGGGCGCGGTGCCGTTTAGGCCCGTTTCCCCGTTCCCCTTCAATCCGTGCGTGCAGTTTTCCCGCACACGGCTTACCGATGGTCTTCCTGATGGTCACGACGAGGGTCCCGGATAGCGATTGGTGCCGCGCAGCGATCCGGAACCAGGACTGGCGGACATGGCCTTCACCGTGACATGAGCGGCTCGGCTCCCCGATTGTTGCTTTGACGAGGCTGCAGTCGCAGCCCGCGCGCTTCGTGAGGGTCGGTATCGCCCGTTGCCGGTACGGCGGTGCGGCTTGGGGATCGCGACCCGGACCGGATTTCCACCGGCCGGCCTGACGCAGCTTCCAAGGCGCAACACGGTTAGCAGCCTAGCCCAGTCCCGCGCGGGCTGACGCGATCGCACGTCCGTACGTCTGCTTTCCTCGCGGTGGCGCCTTGGAGCTGGCGATTGGTTTGGCGACGATCCAGCCGTGCGGCGTCGCGACGGACCGGATCGGGCGCGGGACG
>Ga0208478_1000442_pt1 | contig 14507 bp, 11 predicted proteins | sample NGESurdeep072012_5_FD_184462 | JGI IMG/M metagenome (GOLD analysis project Ga0208478, IMG submission 184462) | Arctic peat soil microbial communities from Barrow, Alaska - NGEE Surface sample 415-2 deep-072012 (SPAdes) | ecosystem: Environmental > Terrestrial > Soil > Wetlands > Peat ...
AGACAGGGTTCGTATTTGTTGCTGAATGTCGGAACTGGCTTCCTGATCCGGTCGGAGGTATATTCTGGTTTGGAGTCGATGATGCTGCAACTACTGTCTTTAATCCAATGTATTGTGGTATTACTGCTATTCCTGAATGTTTCAAAGTTGGAAATGGTGACATGCTTACATATTCCCCTACTTCAGCTTTCTGGTTATTCAATCAGGTTGCCAATTTCTGCTACACACGTTATGATCTTATAAGTGCTGATGCGCAGAAAGTACAGAATCAACTTGAAACTAATTATATTGCTAAAACAGATTCTATTGATGCTGAAGCACTTAAACTATCTGCCAAAGATGTAAATCTGGCTAAGGAGTATCTTACATCTTATTCAGGGAAAATGGCACAGAATACATTTAATAAGTGGAAATCATTAAGTGAATATCTTCTCGTAAAATATATTGATGGAAACATCAAAAAAGAAAAGGACGGAAAGTTTGAAAGAAATCGTTGGGGAAATCCTGTAATGCCGCTACAGCCAGGTTATTCAGATGCCTGGAAGAAATCAGTTATCCAGGAAACAGGAGATAAATTGCTTGAACCTTCAAAGGCAGGACACTAGGTAAAGGCAAAAGGTTAAATGTTGAAGGGAAAAAAAAGATTGAGGCTGAGGCTGAGAGTGGGCCTCTTACAGTTAATAGGTATTAACGACTGAACCTCAACCTCAACCTTAACCTGGGATTATTTAAAACTTTTTCTGACAAATTGCGGATTATGATTTTTTTTTGTAAGTTTGCGACCGGATTTTTGAAACCAAACTGAGAATACAAAATACATTGTGAAATGAATTTAATGAATGTTGTTGAGAAAGAATTTGCGGTAAAAAATGAATTTCCGAAATTCGTAGCAGGTGACACCGTTACTGTCCATTATAAGATTAAAGAGGGAAATAAGGAGAGAATCCAGCAGTACCGTGGTGTGGTGATCCAGAGAAGCGGAGAAATGCATACAGAAACATTTACTGTAAGGAAAATGTCAGGAAACATAGGTGTTGAAAGAATATTTCCTGTTGCCTCACCATTTATTGACAAGATTGAAGTCAATAAACATGGAAAAGTCCGCAGGGCAAGAATATTCTACCTTCGGGATCTGACCGGTAAAAAAGCACGTATACGCGAAAAGAAATTTTAAAGGAAACTTTTATTTAAAAAAGGCTGTTTTCGGACCGCCTTTTTTTTGTCAGATCTTCTTTATCATCTCCTCCTTCTTAGCCTTAGCTTCTTCAAGCAGCTTATTTGCCTGAATATCTGCCTGCTTAACAACCTCCTTAGCACTTTTATCAGCATTTTTTCTGAGGCCATCAGCAGCTTTTTGGGAAGCCAGCTTTTGAAATGTTCCTTTTGTAGATGAATCATCTATAAGTTTCTGAGCCTGAGCATCTGCTTCCCTACGTATTTCTTCAGCTGTTTTTGCTGCCTGGTCTCTTAATTGCTGACCCCTTTCTTCTGCATCTTTAACAAGTTTATCACCCTCTTTTTCAGCTTCAGCCCTGGCTTTCTCCTTTGATTTATCAAAACTATTATCGATTGTCTGTTTAACAGCTCCCTGAGCGGCAGACTTCCCAGCTCCAGTACTTTCACCAGATGTACTTCCGAAAAATGGAGCAACTACCGGTTTGCTGAAAGTCCCGGTCACCTTGACATTCACCTTCAGAACATCGGCAGGTTTATATTTAATGCCAAAAGATGATGCATAAGCCGAAACATTATCAATAAATGAATTAACTGAACTTCCAAGGTCCGATCTTGGTATTTCAGTTTTGACAATATAGTTCAGTGTCTGATCAAGCCCCTGATCTCCACCTATATTCATTTTCAGATTACCGGTTTTTACATCAAACGGGCTCACATAAACCCTTCCGTCAGCAATTTTAAAACTTATATTAATGTCCTTAAAAGTATTACCATACTTATCACTTAGTTTAAGAACTTCTTTCATCTTGTCGAAAGTTTTGGATTCAAGAAGAGTAATTTCGTTTGATTTTATTGTTCCGGCGCCGTTTATTGAATTTATAACAGGCATCATATCCCGTCCAAGTAAGCTAACATAGTTCAGTTTTGCATTTATCTTACCATCAATTCCTTTTGCAGCAGGAGCAAGTTTCTTAACAGTATTGAAAGTATTAAAAGCATCTTTAACTCCAATATTCTGCATATCAAAGTCAGCCTTCATCACCGGTTTAAGAGTATCCCGGATATCATAATCGGCATTCATTGCTATCGTGCCATTTAAAATATTCATTGCAGCTTCTCTGATACTCAGTATTCCATTTCGTACAATAACATGTCCTTTGACCTTCTGGGCTTTAATATTACTATAGCTGAATTCATCGATGAGAGCATCAAAATCAAAATCTATGTTTTTTGGTACTTTTATTAATGTAAGAGAGGTAGTGTTTTCAGTAGCAGGTGCCGGATTAACTTTTGCTGTAACTGCAGGCTTGTCTTTAACTGCGGCGACTCCTGAAGCCATTTTTGACATTATTTCTGAGACGTCTACAAGTTTTGACCGCATTGTAAAATTTCCCTTTATTGTCTTATTACTGAAGACATAAGGGATATAGTTTTCAATTCTGCCGCTCAAAGAAAAATCGCTTTTTGTTCCAACGGTCATATTGGTGCTTGTCATTGTAGCATAGGCCGGAGTAAATTCAAATCCTGCTTCATGAATCGTTACATCAGGATAGCCAATCATTGCGATATCCATATTTTTAATCCCCATCCTGCCTGACGCTTTAAAACTATCATATTGCCCCTTTTCAATCATCGACATCTTCCCGGCCATCTGAACTGACATATCGATAACCCCTGAAAGGCCTATGCTATCCATTGGAACAGCTTTTGAAAGTGCTGAAAGATCAATTTTACCTGTCATTGAGCCTTTAAAATCAGGATCGCTGATCGGAGTTTTAAGAGTCAGAGTCATATCAAAAGGACTTCCGGCCAGTTCCATATGAAACAGATCTATATTGACTATAGTTTTATCCAAAGCTTTTCCGTTAACGAATATATCAGATTTAATATTTATGTTCTTAATCTGTTCAGGTAAAGCCGGGTAGCTGACTGATCCATTAGAAACCGAAACTGCAAGTGTTACATTGGGCAATGTACTGTCAGCATCGCTGTAAATTCCTTTTGCTGATCCTGACAAAGCAAATTCGCCATTTGCCTTAAGATCTTTATAATCTTTCATATAAATTGCCGGAATTAAAGATAATAGCGTTTTAAATGAAGTTTTTGCTGTTCCGAATTTAATATCAGTTTCAATATTTTTGCCAGGCATCACCACCGTACCTGAAAAATTTAATTTCAGATCATTAATTGAAAAATAATTATCACGGAAAGTAAACTTCATTTTATCAAGATTTGCAAGCATATCGATTTTGGAATCGAGAGCTGCCTTATTAAGATACTTCATGCCATCCATGATAAAAGTAAATTCACCTGCATTAAATGTCATCTGCAGGTCAGTTTCACTCATGGTCATATCGCCCTTCAGATAAAAATTAACCTTATTAAGGTACACCTTCATTGCAGAACTCTCGTCTACATAGGAAATAGAGCTGTTAAGAACTGTAACTTTTTTCAGGAGTATCTTCATACCTGATGAGGAGGGTTTAGTCTCTGTCGTTACTGCCTGTAAAGTGTCTTTCATTATATCCCAGTTTGCCTTTCCCTCTTTTCTGACTATTGCATTTATCACAGCCTTATCAACGACGATTGATTTTACCTCATATCCTGTTTTTTTAAATAGACTTGAAAGGTTGAATACCAGATCAAAGGACTTGAATCCGGCCAGAGTATCGTTTTCAAATTTTTTCACACCAACCACAGATACATTATAAAGTGAAAAGGACATGTTTGGAAAATCTCTGAAAAATCCAAGTTTATAATCATCAAATTTTACTGTTGCATTGACTGACTCAGTAATAACTTGTTCAACCTTGGTTTTAATTTGCTTTTTAAAGATTATAGGGACAGTAAAAAGCAAAACAAGCATTAATAGGATAATTCCAAGGAGTATTTTTACAATTATGCCTGTTGTCTTTTTCATAACCAGTAAATTTATAATTGATTATCAGTAAAATATGTAAAGTAATTTCCCCATTTTGAGACAAATAAAAGTAAGTAATAATACTGAGAATAAAAAGTGCCTTAAGTGCCTAGAGTGCCTAGAGTTAAAGACATTTTCTCCCTATTCAACTATAGACACTCCAAACTTCTTTAACATTAAGTACGTAATTTTTCCAAACTTTGTTATATTTGCGTCCGCATAAACAATAGGACCTGTAGCTTAATTGGATAGAGCATCTGGCTACGGACCAGAAGGTTGGGGGTTCGAGTCCCTTCAGGTTCACTAAATAAAGACGCAATATTACTATCAGTAAGTTGCGTTTTTGATTTTTAATGCCTCGAACAGAATCATCGGTTTGTTCATCGTGATGTGTGAATCATGTAAACTTTTCAGAATTATATATAACACTTTAAAAAATAAAGAGATGCATCTTTGCAGTATTCTATCAATTTAAAAACCATATGAAAAGAACTTTATTTCTTCTGTTATTATTAATGGCTGCCCTGGTGGTAAATTCACAGACCAACATAGTGGTAATTGATAAATCCGACCGTACACCCATTCATATAGCTGATCTTAAGGCGCCTATAACAGCACTTATCGCTAAGGATTATGCCGGTTTTATTATTAATCAGGCAACACGCATTTTTACAAAAAACATTATCACATATGAGATAATTATTGTTCAGGGGACAACAACTGATACTCTTATTTATGACCAAAACTATTTTTTAGTTCGGGAGATTGCTCATAATGATTCAATTAAGCCTACTCAAAAGATTAAAAAGTAAAATCCCAATATGAAAGAAATGATTCGTGGAAATACCACTGTATCAAATTTCAGGATCGGTTTGTTCACGAAAATGCGTGAATCATGTAATCTTTTTCATAAATTATGTAACAAAACTCTGTACAAAGTGGCTCACCTTTGTGTTGTAATTTTAACAGATTAGACATTCAGTTTTAAATATAATTGTCGGGATTTGTTGACCATCAAAGAGCGGAGTTAATGGATTTCTTTAAAGTTATAAATGTTAAGTAATAAATAATCAGCCAGATATTATCAACTGGCTATAGTATTAAATAGTAATAGTAATTAACAAAAAAAATTAAATTATGAAAAAAGCATTATCCGTTCTGGTGTTATTTTTGGCAGTTTTGGTTGTCAGTGGACAAGCCACAACTACAACAACTAATTCGAAGTCCACAAAAGTGTCTGTAAAGTTAGCTGAGCTTCAGAAATCAATAACGGACAACGTAGCTAAAGATTTTCCTGATTTCACAATTAAAGAAGCCTTTAGCGTAACAAAAAACACCGATGTCACCTACGAGGTGGTAATAGTTAAAGGAACCACAACTGAAACTCTTGTTTATGACAAGGAAGGCAAATTTGTTAAGAAACTTGCTCCAAAGCCGGCTCCGAAGAAATAATAGTAATAACCGGAACTCTTAAAAAACTTAAAGACGGCGTATATATCGCCGTCTTTTTTTATTTTACTTTTAACGTATACCTGATCTCAACTTCTACATTACCCTTTAGCGTAGACCAAGCCGTGCAATAGGTTTCCTCAGAAAGTTGGATCTCCCTGTTCATTCATATTCTTCCGACAAAGACACCACACTTACCATTGTTGATTATCGACCTGTTGTTAAGTCACTTTATGATATTACCAAACCGGAAGGGTACCTGATTCCAAAAAGATTAAAGGAGATAACAGATTGGATCGACAGGCAGGCGAGGATTATATTTATTTAGGTGCTTCCCAATTGAAGGGAAACATGATCGTAATTGCCCTTGAACCCAAGTCTATGTTAGGTCTGGTTACATATAAGCAGTTTGCTCATTTACTGAAGGCGGGAGAAAAATTTCCAATTCTGCGTGGGTTAAAAAACAATAAAATTTATTATTTTTTTTCCTTAGGAACTTTATCACCTTCCTGACGCGCTTCACTGGTAATCATCCAACCCGTTCAAAATCAATAAATCCCTTGTCTACATTGATATGTATAAGACGTGCTTTTAGCTTCTGACCCACTTTTAATCCATTAAATCCTTTTACCAGCTTTCCTTCAACATGGGGATGAAAAAGCCGTATCCATGTACCTTTGGGTGAGGCACCACTAACTATGGAGTCAAATTCATTTCCTATCATAGATTCCATTAGCATTGCATTGGCTGACTTTTCAACCTGCCTCTCTACCTTTTTCACGTCATCTTCTTTCACCGTACAGTGAGTCGCAATTTGTTCCAATTGTTCCATTGAATAAGGAACAGGCTTACCTGAGATGGCCGATTTTAGTAACCGTTGTGTGACCAGATCGGGATAACGCCTGTTGGGAGCAGTAGAATGAGTATAATCTTTTACTGCCAGTCCAAAATGACCCTCCGGAATGGAACCGGGTTTTTCGAGAACATATTCACCCGACCCTAAAAGTTTAAGCACGCTGAGCGACATATCCGCAAAATGTACGGGATCTTTTTGGTCAAAAAACTTCAGGTATTCAGAAAGGGATTTGGAATCAGCCTCCGCCGGCAGAGTAAACCCATGCTCAGAAGCCAGTTCAACGATTCTGTCCCACTGCTTTGGAACCCGGACAACTCTCCTCAGCGAAGGAAAATTTTCCCCGGTCAGGAATCGGGCCGTAGCGCCATTTGATGCAATCATAAAATCTTCAATCAGATCTTTGGCCCTGTTTTTCTGCTCCACTTTCATTTCGCTTAATGTATCCCCGTCAAAAACCGGGACGGCTTCAATCGTTTCAAAATCCAAAGCGCCATGTACATAGCGTAGCTCTTTCATCTTTTGGGCCACATGGTCCTGCAGCTTAATATTTTCAGCTAATCCTTCCACCCTGGAAATTTCTGAGGGCATAAGGCCAGTCCCTTCGAGCCAGGAGCCTACACTCATATAATCGAGTTTTGCACGATTGTGTACAATTGCGGAATAAACATCGGATTGTTCCACGGAGCCATCTTTACCTACGACCATTTCAACAACAATTGCACAGCGCTCGGCATCGAAACGCAGTGAAGTAAGATCGGTTGATAGTTTCTCCGGAAGCATAGGAAATATTTTGGCTACAGTATAAACAGATGTTGTGTTCTGGCTGGCATGATTATCAATATTTGATTGTGCAGAAACCAACGCATCCACATCCGCTATTGCAATAAACAATTTAACCTTGTTTTCAGCCAACTGTTCAGCATAGGATAACTGATCAAGATCAAGTGAATCAGCATTATCGATCGAGCACCATAGCCTGTCGCGCAGATCTTTTGCAATTGAGGGTTTATTAATGGCAGGAGAGGTTATTTTCGATAATTCGGCGACCACAGCCAATGGAAAATCAGGCTCCAACCCTCTTGCAATCATTGCCTTTCGTGCAATATTCTGTAAAGTGATCCGGTTAGCTTTCTTATCCATAGTAACTTTTTTATTATACTGTTAAACGACATCAATTGCTTCATTTAAAGAAATTTTTACAAAGCCCAATATTAAATAATTGAATTTCTTTCTGCACTATACAATTATTGGAAAAAGTTACATGATTCACACATTTACAGCGATATGAACATACTTTAATATTTTCTTAAAGCCTGATGGGACTATGGATGTTCCTGTTAAACCGGGTATTTGTGTATAAGTAAACATGAAGATGCTGGATAAAGTGACCGTGAGGAGTGAAGTATTCAACGGGTTAAAACACCATTAGAGAAAAATCTCGTCAAATTTAGCACTTAATACATGATGTGTATCATATATTCTTTCCGGCTAACCGTGTCATACCATAATATGCACTGCCCAGTAAAGAGGCGTTTGATCCGAGGTGAGCCCTTTCAATTATTACCTCCGATCTGCAGTTTTCAAGTGAATTGGCAAAAGCGCTTTCCCTGATCATTTTCAGGTAACTGTCGTTAGCCTCAGACATTCCACCACCCAGAACGATTATTTCAGGTGCAAAAATCGTGATAAGATTGGCGAGTCCAATGCCAACCAGTTCTGCATTTTCTTTTACTACCTTAACCGCAACAGGAGAGTTGGTATAACTCAATTCAAAAATCTCTCTGCAAGTCAGAGAATTTGCATTTTGAAGATTATATGCACTTGTTTCTTCCCTGTACCTTCGTACAATTGCTGTAGCAGAAGCAAAGTGTTCATACGATCCTCTTATACCCTTGTCACCAATGCCATTTTCAAAATTAATAATCATCTGCCCTACCTCTCCACCTGCATTATTTACACCCCTGTAAAGCTTACCATTTATGATTATTCCACCCCCGATGCCAGTACGAAGAGCAACAAATATAATATTCTCAAATCCCTTCGCAGCTCCAAACCTGTGTTCTGCTATTGTCATCATATTTGCATCATTTCCGACATAGGCCGGCAGACCAGTTTCCTGGTTTATTATTTTTGCCAAAGGGACATTTGTCCAGTCTCTGATACCCTGATCCGGTCCAATGACGATCCCTGACAAATGATCAATGAATCCTTTAGCAGCTATACCGATGCAGATTGGATTTACACCTTCTGAAGCAACGATTTGTCTGATTTCTCTGATCACACTGAAAAGCTTTGAAATAATATAATCTTTATTCTGGATATGGTACAGGGGATATGATTTTGAAGCAATAACTTCTCCATGAATCTTCACTACGGCTATCTTAATTGAATTCCGGCCAATATCGACTCCTATGGCTGAAGCATAATTAAACATTGTTTATCTTTGAAAGTGTTTCACACAAAAATAAACTTTAATAACAATAATAGAGTATTCATTTTGGCGAATAAATAACTATGTTCATTTCTTTTGCTTGTCCAAAAGAAACGAATCCAAGAAAAAGGCAGCCCCAAAATTATCTGCAGGCTTGATTTTTTTTGGTTACTTTTTTTTATCAAGAAAAAAAAGTAACATGGTTTTTTGATACCTTTGGCTTACGATTATTTATGAGATATTTATGATAGAAAAAGTCAGGGAAATATTTAAGAGAGAGGCAAATGCCATAGAAAACATTCCGGTAACCAATAGTTTTGAGGCTGCAATCGGAATAATTCACAAACAGGTTCACGGAAAAAACGGCAAACTGGTCACCAGCGGAATGGGAAAAGCAGGACAGATAGCTCATAATATTGCCACTACCTTCAGTTCAACAGGAACTCCTTCTATTTTTCTTCATCCCAGTGAAGCACAACATGGAGACCTTGGAATTCTTCAGGAAAATGATGTTCTTCTTGCAATTTCTAATTCAGGAAAAACAAGGGAGATTATCGAGCTGATAGATCTTAAGAATAATCTTTATCCTCAGATACCTGTAATTGTAATCACAAGTAATGAGAATAGTCCGCTGGCACTAAAGGCTGATTGTTTTATACTGACTGGTGCGCCGGAAGAAGTTTGTACACTCGGCCTTACTCCTACTACTTCCACTACGATGATGACAGTTATAGGAGATGCACTCGTCGTACTTATGATGGGCAAAATTGAATTTAACGCAGAAGATTACGCAAAAAGGCATCACGGTGGTTATCTTGGTATGAAGTCGAGAGAAATATCCGGAAAAAAATAAACGAAATTAAAATTCAGATCCTGATTTTTCGTTATGGATTGATTCCATAGTACTCTCAAGTGTTTCCTGAAATCGGTTAGCATTTTCTATCCATTTCAGAATCTTTTCATTGGCCAGTGGATATTCTGGCGTGCGCATCGATACAGTCCTGTAAGCATATTCTTTTAATTCCGCAACATTCTCAAGTACCTTTTTAAAATAAACCCTGAAGAATGAATCCGTAATAAAGAAGTAGCGCTTACGGTCAGAAGCAAATGTCTTATAATCAATTATTTTATTTTGCAGGAGGAAGTTCAGTGAGTTGCTAACAGAGCTTTTACTTGCTTTAAAAAATCTGACCAGTTCATCGAATGTCTTTTCAGGACGATCACTAACTGTGAAATAAGATATTATGCGTCCTTGCATTGGCGTCAGTCCAAACTTTTCAAACACTTTCCCGGTCTCTTCAATAGTTTCGCGAATTCTTTTCTCCTGAGTTAACATGATTCATCTAATTTGTTACAGATAATGAAACGGATTAAAGGCGTAAAGGTGCGATGGTTCAACGGTACGATGATATGGCAGTACTGTTCTCCTTTGCAACCTTGTACCGTTGTACCTTTATACCACTATACCGTTCATCTTACAAATTTAAATCATTTTCGGATCAGTTCTATAACTTTTGAACTAAAAAAACAATTTTTTTTTTCTTGGTCGCATCAGATAAAAAGATTAGTTTTGAAAACTTTGCATGAGGAATTAGAAATTAAGAATTACAAATTAATAAAGATCCAAATCATGACTACCAGCACTTCATCTAACGCTATCAGCAGGAAAGATTATGTCTTTTCAATTTCTATTATCGGACTATTTTTTTTCATATTCGGATTCGTCACTTGGCTGAACGGGATACTCATCCCCTTTCTTAAAACTGCATGTGAATTGAACAATTTTCAGGCATATTTTGTAACCTCTGCATTCTACATCTCCTACTTTGTCATGGCACTGCCATCATCGGCACTCCTTAAAAAAACCGGCTTTAAAAATGGTATGACTATTGGCTTATGGATAATGGCGGTAGGTGCTCTGATCTTCATACCGGCAGCAATGACCAGAACATTTGGACTTTTCCTTATTGGGCTATTTGTGGAGGGAACAGGATTGGCTCTTCTTCAGACAGCATCGAATCCATATATAACTATTATAGGCCCTCCCGAAAGTGCCGCCAAACGAATAAGTATAATGGGAATTGCAAATAAATTTGCAGGTGTTTTAGCTCCTATTATACTTGCCAGTATTATATTAAAAGACGCAAATATTCTCGAACAAAAGCTTGCACAAGCCGCTGATGCAGTTTCAAAGGCTGTTTTGCTTGATGAACTGGCTAGCAGGGTTATTTTTCCATATATCGTTATGGCAGTAATTCTTGTACTTTTGGGGCTTTTACTCCGGTTTGCCCATCTCCCTGAAATTGACACCGATGCAGAAGATGCTGCAAGTAGTGAATCAAATCTCAAAAAAACAAGTGTTTGGCAGTTTCCACATCTTATAATCGGTGTTGTTACGTTCTTCTTTTATGTAGGAGTTGAAGTTATTGCAGGTGATACTATCATAAGATATGGTCAATCACTTGGAATAGCTATGAGCTCCGCAAAATATTTCACTTCACTCACATTGCTTAGCATGATAGTGGGATATCTATTAGGGATTACGTTTATACCAAAATATATCAAACAGGTTACAGCGTTAAAAATTTGCGCAATTCTTGGCGTTATCTTTGCTCTTGCAGCGATTATTAGCCCTTCTCATCTGATTTTTACAATACCATTTATTGATATTGTTACTTTTTCACCATTAAAACTTGTTTTGCCATTAACAGTTCTTTTTGTTGCTTTAATGGGTCTCGCAAACTCACTTATGTGGCCTGCTCTATGGCCTATGACAATAAACGGGCTTGGCAGATTTACAAAAACTGCTTCAGCTATGATCATTATGGCTATTGCAGGGGGTGCCATATTACCCTTGTTATACGGAAAACTAGCAGATATTTTTTCGACACAGTCGGCATATTGGATCTGTGTTCCGGCATATCTGATTATAATGTACTACGCGTTTATTGGACACAAAGCGGGGAAATAATATGGGTTATAACCTGAAGGAAATATTTGAATACTTTGATGCTGATGGTACATTCTTAAATGGAGAGACCTACGGCAGCGGGCATATTCATGATACCTTCAGGATTGAGACAACAGAAAAGGAAAAAGATGATTACATACTTCAGAGACTTAATAATAAGATCTTTAAAAATATTCCGGAACTTCAGCATAATATTGAAAGGGTTACGGTTCATTTAAGAAACAAATTAGGGAGTATTCCGGGTTCAAATATTAAGAGGGAGTGTCTGAGACTTATCCCTTCCATGGATGGAAAAACCTGGATCGCGGATAATGAAGGCAATTTCTGGAGGATGTACATTTTCATTTCAAACCATCATTCTTATAATGTTGTTGACAGCCCTGATAAAGCTTTTGAAGGAGGAAAAGCCATTGGACGTTTTCAGGCAATGTTGTCTGATATGCCAGGAGGGCCTCTATTTGAAACAATTCCATGGTTTCATAATATCGAAAAAAGACTTCAGGTCTTCAATAATAAGATAAAGGAAAACCCGGCAGGACGCGTCACAATGGTGGTGAAAGAGATTGATCAAATTCTTGACAGAGCCGAAGAGATGACAATTATACTAAGGCTGGGGAGAGAGGGTAAGATACCTTTGAGGATCACACACAACGATACAAAATTCAATAACATTTTGCTTGATGAAAATGATAAAGCATTGTGTGTAATTGATCTTGATACGGTAATGCCGGGATATATCCATTATGATTTTGGTGATGCTATCCGAACTGCTGCAAATACGGCGTCTGAAGATGAACATGATCTCTTAAAGATTAAAATGGATATAAACCTCTTTAATGCATATTCTGAAGGTTATCTTTCCGAAACAGTCGAAACACTGAATGATGTGGAAAAGGAATTCCTTGCATTTGCGCCAAGGTTAATTACTTACACAATTGCTGTCCGCTTTCTTACTGATTTTATTGATGGAGATCATTACTTCAAAATACATCATGAGCTCCATAACCTTCAGAGAGCCAAGGCTCAGCTGAGGCTGGTAATGAGTATGGAAGAGCAGTATGAAGATATGAGGAGGATAATCAGGAAGCTTACAAAAGGTTAAGGTTAAGATTAGAAGTAAGAAGTAAGAAGTAAGAAGTAAGAAGTAAGAAGTAAGAAGTAAGTAGTAGGACTGAGAAACAAGCAACTTCCAATATTAAGTTCTTATAATGGATTGGACAAAAGACGAGATTAAGTTTCTAAAGACGATGAGTGATCCTGACAAGATTCAGGGATTCCTCGATTCAATCGATTATAATCCTGTTTATGAATGCAGGTCCCCCAGATGGGTAATAAAAAAAAGGTCAGCCCATTGTTTCGAGGGTGCTCTATTTGCTGCTGCTGCTTTACAATTTAATGGATTCAAACCTATGATTGTTGACCTGAAGGCTTATAATGATGATGATCATGTAATTACTATATTCAAAGAAGATGGTCACTGGGGGGCAGTAGCAAAATCAAACTTCACTTCACTGAGATTCAGGGAACCTGTTTATCGTTCATTACGCGAACTTGTTATGTCCTATTTTGATTTTTATTTCAATCTTGACAGGGATAAGTCATTAAGATCCTATTCTTTGCCACTCGACCTTACTATTTTTAATACCCGTCATTGGACCACGACCGATGAAGACCTTGAATATATCGGAAATAAACTTGAAAAGATCCATCATTATCCGGTTGTGAATAAAAAGATGATCAAAAACCTGAAAAAGGCCAGTGATATTATGCTTAAAGCCGGAATGCTTGGATCTAATCCAGAAGGACTCTTTAAGCCCCAATAGATACAACTTAACGGCTAAATGGCGCAAAGTAACAAAGACTCAAAGGTTACCAATATTTATGACAGCAAGGCTGGCAGGACTGCAAGTTGAGGCGAAGCCGAACCGAACGAAGTGAGCTCGGCGAAGCCAAATCCCGAGAGCAAAGCGACTCGGGAACCGCAAGACTCATTCTGATGCGGTCGAATTAACTTATTACCCATCTATTTGTATACCATTATATTACAAAAATTGGTTCCATGACAGTCGAAGATTCTTTTTGTATTTAACATGATATTGACTATTTTTGATACCTTAAAATAAATGGGGTATGGATTTATCAGGAAAAAGCTATAAAGCTTTTATTGATCGGGAGGAGGCTTTAAAAAAGCAGTATAGCGCAAAAAATGCTGAGAAACAACACTCAAAAGGAAAGCTTACTGCTCACGAACGAATCAGCCTGCTTTTCGACTCAGGTAGTTTTGAAGAAATTGATGCTTTTGTTACTCCGGCAAGTCAACCAGTTGAATTTGGTAAGGTTGAAAGAACATATGGAGATGGTGTTATAGCAGGCCATGGGAAAATAAACGGACGATTGGTATTTGCATATGCACAGGACTTTACAATTATGGGAGGATCACTTGGTCTTGTCCATTCCAAGAAGATTACCAAGATACAGGAGATGGCGCTTAAAATGGGAGCTCCGATTATTGGTTTGATGGACTCTGGTGGAGCAAGAATTCAGGAGGGTGTTGCCAGTCTCAGCGGTTATGCTTCAATTTTCCATAATATCATTAGTTCTTCCGGAATTATACCTCAGATATCCGTGATCATGGGGCCTGCGGCAGGAGGAGCTGTTTACTCACCTGCTCTTACTGACTTTGTCTTCATGGTGAACCATACAA
>Ga0208478_1000445_pt1 | contig 14449 bp, 10 predicted proteins | sample NGESurdeep072012_5_FD_184462 | JGI IMG/M metagenome (GOLD analysis project Ga0208478, IMG submission 184462) | Arctic peat soil microbial communities from Barrow, Alaska - NGEE Surface sample 415-2 deep-072012 (SPAdes) | ecosystem: Environmental > Terrestrial > Soil > Wetlands > Peat ...
TTCAGCGTAATTATAAAGATGCTTACAAACTTTATCAAAATGGACTGACAGACAAAATAGACTATAAACGCACTGAAATATCCCTCAGCAATTCACTGGCACAAAGAAAGTCTGCTAACGAAGCCTTAAAAGCTAAATACGCTGTATTAAAACAACTTATGGGTGTAGTTCCTGAAAAGGAATTAACTGTTTCATATGATTCTTCCAAATTTGAAAATGAAATATTAATTGATACAACAAAGATTTTGGATTACAACAATCGTATTGAGTATCAGCTATTGCAGACTAACCTGAAACTACAGAATTATGGCATAAACTATTACAAATGGTCATTTCTTCCGACTTTATCTGCTTTTTATAACTATAACCCATCATATTCTAATAACCAGTTTTCTGATTTATATAATAATAATAATCCAACTTCTCTCTTCGGCTTGAAACTAACACTTCCATTGTTTCAGGGAATGAGCAGGCTTGAGAATCTGAGCAAGGCAAAGCTTCAATACCAGCGAATCCAATTTGGAATGGACTATCTGAAAAGCGAGATTAACAGTGAATATGCGCTAGCACTTGCTGAATATAAGAGCAGCCTGAATGAGCTGAAAATCGCTAAAGACAATATAGCTATTGCAAAGGATATATTTAACACAGTGAAGCTGCAGTACGATAAGGGAATTAAAGCATATCTCGAGGTTATTGTTTCTGAGACAGATTTACGGACAGCAGAACTTAATTATTTGAATATACTGTTCCGTGTTCTTACCAGCAAGATGGATTTGGAAAAAGCGTCAGGAGATATAAAAATAAATTGAAAGTATATAGTTTAATGCTGATAGATATTAGCCAACTTTAAATTTGTAACTCTATGTATAAAATACCTCACTTAATAATATATTTTGCACTAATTGCAGGTTTGCTATCCTGCAGTGGAAATACGGCAAATAAAAAGAAGGAGCTACCTGCAATACCTGTGACAGTTACTAACGCCAATCTGACTAAAGCTATATTCTACAATTCCTATCCTGCAAATATTGCGGCATTAAAGGAGGTAGAGTTACGCGGACAGGTGAGCGGATATATAACTGGAATATATTTTACTGAGGGGAAAGAAGTTCATTCAGGTGAGAAACTATATGAAATTGACCGGCGCAAATATGAGGCAACTTACAAGGAAGCCCAGTCAAATGTTAAGATTGCAGAAGCCAATCTGGAGAAAGTTCAGCGTGATGCCAATCGTTACGCTGATCTTGCCAGTCAGGATGCTGTTGCAAAACAGGTTCTAGATAATTCATTGACAGATCTTAGAAATGTCAGACAGCAGGTAGACGCTGCGAATTCTGAACTGATTAAGGCTAAAACGGATTTTGATTTTTCTTTAATCAATTCACCTTTTGATGGAACAATAGGTTTTTCCGGTGTCAGGCTGGGAACTCTTATTATTCCGGGTCAGACTCTTCTTAATACCGTATCTTCAGATGATCCTATGGGTGTTGATTTTGAAATAAGCGAAACTGAACTTAGCCGTTTCCGGCAGCTTGAAAATGCAGGAATTTCAAAAAATGATACAACATTTAAAATAACACTGCCCGATAATTCAATATATCCCTTTTTCGGAAAGATAAGTGTTATTGACAGGGCTGTTGATCAGCAGACGGGTACAATCAGGGTTAGGATAATTGTTCCTAATCATGAAAAAAATCTTAAACCTGGCATGAGTTGCAAGGTTCTTGTACTGAATGCATATGCGGGTCAGCAGGTACTCATTCCATTTGAGGCAGTACTGGAGCAATTGAGTGAATATTTTGTTTATATAATAAAGGATAAAAATGTTCAACAGGTAAAAGTCTCCCTGGGTCCCAGGGTTAATTCAAATGTTATTGTACTGAAAGGACTCAAAGGTGATGAAATAATAGTAGTTGACGGTATACAGAAACTGCATGACGGTTCAGAGATCACAATCGCCCAGCCCCAGAAACAACAACAGCATAATTAAGGAAAGTAAACAAACTTAAAGCCTGAAATTTATTTCATGATAGCCGATACCTTCATAAAACGCCCAATCACAGCAATTGTAATATCAATGGTCCTGGTGATTGTCGGAACATTGGCCATACTTAATCTGCCTGTCAGTCAGTATCCCGATATAACTCCGCCTGTAGTACAGATATCAAGTCAGTTTACTGGGGCTGACGCTACAACTGTTGAACAAACTGTCACTACACCAATCGAAATACAGGTTAATGGGGTTCCAGGTATGAATTTTCTCCAGAGTAACAGCACTAACGATGGTCGTTCGACTCTGAATGTCTATTTTGATATTGGCACTAATGTTGACATAGCTACTACTGAAGTTCAGAACAGGGTAAATATTGCAACTCCCATTCTGCCTGATGAAGTTAAAAGATTAGGTATTACTGTTCGCAGGCGTAATCCAAGCGGTCTTTTGAATGTAGCTATCTACTCTCCTAAAGGCACACATAGCATTCAGTTTCTTGATAATTACACTAACATATTTGTCAGGGATGCTCTTTTAAGGGTTAAGGGTGTCGGGGATATTTACGCCAGGACCGATGATTTCAGTATGCGTATCTGGCTTAAACCTGATAAGATGGCAAGTCTGGGGTTAACAGCTACTGATGTTCTGAATGCTGTTCATGAACAGAATGTGCAGGTGGCTGCCGGCTCAATTGGTACCCCACCTCAGCCTGCCGGTCAACCTTTTGAGTACACGGCAAGGGTAAATGGCAGACTCAGCAGCGTAGATGATTTCAATAACATTATAGTCAGGACTAATCCGGTTGCCGGTTCTATTGTTTATTTAAAGGATATTGCACGTGTTGAGTTAGGTAAATTCAACTATTCAGGCGTAGCATATGTTGATAAGCAACGAGCTTCATACATGTTGATATACCAGACTCCGGGAAGCAATGCTCTTGATGTTGCCGATGGTATTTACAAGGCATTGGATCAGCTCAGTAAATCTTTTCCAAGCGATGTTGCTTATAAGGTGCCATTTGAATCTGTTACAGTCGTTAAGGAATCTATAAGCGAAGTTGTAAAAACTCTGCTTGAGGCATTGGCACTGGTAGTACTTGTAGTATTTATCTTCCTGCAGGATTGGCGTTCTACTATTATTCCTGTTCTTGCAATCCCTGTGTCAATAATAGGCACTTTCATTTTCTTCATACCTCTTGGTTTTACTATTAATAAGCTTACACTCTTCGGCTTTGTTCTTGCAATTGGTATAGTCGTGGATGATGCTATTATAGTAGTTGAAGCAGTGCAGCGTTATATGGAAGAGCAGCACCTCACTCCAAAAGAAGCTGCACACAAAGCTATGGCAGATATATCAGGTCCTGTTGTTGCAATTGCGCTTGTACTTGCAGCTGTTTTTGTCCCGGCAGGTTTTTTGCCAGGCATTGTCGGCAGGTTGTATCAGCAGTTTGCTATCACAATAGCTATTTCGGTTCTCATATCAGCATTTGTTGCGCTGTCTCTCACTCCTGCTTTATGTTCCTTGTTTCTGAAACCTCACCATATAAATCAATCTTCAAGAGGGCTTAACAATCTGTTCTTTCATTTTAATAAATGGTTCAATAAGAGAACAGAGGGATATACAAAAAATGTCCGGACAGCTATAAAACATTCCCGTTATATCGTCATCCTGCTGATTATGATAGTCTTTGGTGCTTATGTTATGATTATTAAAAAACCAACTGGTTTCATTCCATTAGAGGATGAAGGACGTTTGTATATTACATTCGAGCTGCCTGAGGCTTCTTCCACCTCGCGAACAGTGAATGTGCTGAAAAAAATTATGGATATACTGAGCGAGATTAAAGGCGTTGACCACTATTCTGCTATCGCCGGACTTAATGTAGTTTCTGGTGCTACCAAAACCAACAGTGGCACTCTTTTTTGCCAGTTAAAACCATGGGATGAACGCAAAAGCAAATCTGAACAGATTTATGCGTTAATGGCGCAGATGCAGGCAAAATTCGCAGCTATCAGGGAGGCAAATATTATTGTCATCGCTCCTCCGGCTATTCCGGGGCTGGGCGCAACAGGCGGGTTCACTTTTGAGCTTCAGCAGCGTGAGAGCAATGATGATATAAAAACTTTTGAACGAAATGTTAATGCATTCATGGCAGCTGCAAACAAACGTCCTGAAATTGCACGCGCTATTACTTTTTTTAATGCACGCACTCCAAACTATCAGCTTACCGTTGACCGTGATAAATGCAAAAAGATGGGTGTTAACCTTGATGAGGTCTTTAATACAATTCAGACATTTCTGGGAAGCAGCTATATAAATGACTTCACTATATATAACAGGAATTTTCATGTTATTGCCCAGGCAGATACGCTTTACAGGAATGATATTGTTGATATGGATAAATATTATGTCCGTAATCAGCAGGGCACCATGCTGCCATTAAGTTCTGTTATGAGTTCTAAAGTTAATGAGAGCGCTTCAATGCTATCTCATTATAACCTTTACCGCATGGCTGAATTTGTCGGTGATGCCAAAGCCGGATATAGTACCGGGCAGGCTATCAAGGCATTACAGGAAACAGCGCAACAGGTGCTGCCAAAAGGATATGGGTATGAATTCTCAGGCCTGAGCCGTGAAGAGCTGAAAGCAGGTAACACATCAGCCTATATTTTCATACTATCACTACTTTTCGTCTTCCTGTTTCTTTCTGCCTTATACGAAAGCTGGACAGTCCCTTTCACAATTCTGCTCGGAGTTCCGCTCGCTGCCTTCGGAGCAATATTGGCGCTGACATTCAACAAATCTCTTTCAGATAATGTCTACGCCCAGATAGGTCTTATAACTCTGATTGGCCTTGCTGCTAAAAACTCTATTCTTATTGTTGAATTTGCCAAAGAACGCGTAGACCGGGGTATTGAAGTTGTCGCAGCTACTATCGAGGCTGTCCGTTTACGTCTGCGTCCCATATTGATGACGTCGTTTGCTTTCATTTTTGGGGTTTCCCCTTTGGTATTAGCCAGCGGAGCCGGAGCTGTTGCACGTCAGACTATCGGATGGTCTGTACTGGGAGGGATGCTGGCAGCCACTGCATTAGGTGTTTTTATAATTCCGGTTTTGTTTATCTTAATAATCCGTCTCGCTTATGGAAAGCAAAAACTCGCTGATCTTCAGGTATTACACAATTCATCCATTGTCACTCCTGAACATAAAGAGTAACATGATTAATCATTTGATTATAATACTATTGTTAATCCAATCAGGGGAGTCAAAAGCGAAACAGGTAATCTCTCAAAATAGCTCTATTTAAAATAAATCTGAATTATCAAACAATCCGATATTAATATTGCATTTTATATTCATGCTTTATATCAATCACTTTGGTTGAATAAATCTATATTTTCGAACAGAATGATAAAAGATTTTCAACTTTACTATGATTCTTAAAATTTGTTAAAAAATATTTACTATTTTTGGTCGTGAAATCACTTGCCAAAACAACAATTTGCATATGAATTGCATTATAGTTGATGATGATATATTGAGCTGCAAAATTCTTGAAGGATATGTTAGCAAATCCACTTCTCTTAATTTGATTGGTGTTTTCAGTGATTCAGTCACAGCGAGGGATGTTTTGACAAAAAGACAGGATATTGATCTGGTTATCCTTGATATCCAGATGCCCGAAATGAATGGTTTTGATTTTATCCGCAGTCTCGACTTCCCTCCTAATATAATAATAGTGTCATCAGCTGAGGAGTTTGCATTAAAAGCATTCGATTTCAACGTTGTCGATTACCTCCTTAAACCGGTAACCTATGGACGTTTCTGTAAAGCTATCGATAAGACAATCAGGTATTTCGCACGCAAAGATGGAACTAATAGCGGCGATGAGGAAATATTCATCAAGAAGGGATCATCCCTTGTAAAACTGAAGCTTACGGAGATTATATATATTGAAGCTCTTGAAAATTATGTCACTCTGAACACCAACAATGACAGATTCACTATTCATTTTACCATGAAAGCAATCGAAAATCAATTGCCATCTGGGGTTTTTATCAGGGTTCACAGGTCATTCATAATTAATAAGAGCATGATACAGACCATTAAAGAGAATACTCTCGACCTTATTGTTGGAGGTGTTGTGAAAAGCATTCCTGTCGGGAAATCATTCAGGGACTCTCTGCTGAATGATATTAATGTGATGGCCAGATAATCACAAAAACTTCTCATGCTTACCAATCGTCAACTTTTCCTGCTGCACCTGGGACAAACTTCGTTGGCACCAATGATGCTTGAAATTGTCAGGGCTGAAGGAATTTACATGTTCGATCCCGATGGTAAAAAATATATTGATCTTATATCAGGAGTTTCGGTAAGCAATACAGGCCATTGTCATCCCAAAGTAGTTGAAGCGGTTAAAAAACAGGTCGATCTTTATATGCACCTGATGGTATATGGTGAAATTATTCAAAACCCCCAGGTAAAATATGCTGAACGTCTTACAGGATTGCTTCCTCCGGTTTTGAACTCATGCTATTTTGTGAATTCAGGCAGTGAAGCAGTCGAGGGCGCCCTGAAGCTTGCCAAAAGATACACCGGGAAGAGCCGTATAATATCGTTCAAAAATTCCTATCATGGCAGTACTCATGGCGCATTAAGTATCCAGGGAAGTGAGCTGTACAGGAATGCATTCAGACCGCTTTTACCAGATACTTTCCAGATTGGCTTTAACGATGAAAAATCCCTGGATGCTATTGACAAAAACACTGCATGTGTTATTGTTGAGCCCGTACAGGGTGAGGCCGGCATTATTTATCCTGAGAATGATTTCCTTTTAAAAATCCGAAAACGGTGTGACGCAACTGGTGCTTTACTGATCTTTGATGAGATACAGACAGGTTTTGGCCGGCTAGGTCATATGTTTGCTATCGGCAGATTTGGAGTTGTTCCCGATATTCTTCTTCTTGCAAAAGCCCTTGGAGGAGGAATGCCCCTCGGAGCATTCATCTCGTCTGCAGAGATTATGTCGACACTTATCACTAACCCATCGCTTGGTCATATTACCACTTTCGGTGGACATCCTGTTAGTTGTGCCGCAGGACTTGCATCGCTTAATGTAATAATTGATGAGAAGCTCACTGAGAACTGCAATTCAAAGTCAGCTCTTTTTAAAAAAGAACTTATACACTCTTTGATCGCAGAGGTTAGGGGAGAGGGCCTTCTAATGGCAGTTCAGCTTACTGATCCGTCATATATTGAATATGTTATTGCTCATGCACCTGAGTATGGACTGGTACTTGATTACTTTCTTTTCTGCGACAACGCATTCAGGATAGCACCTCCGTTGATTATAAGTGAAAATGAGATATTCCGGGCAACTGAACTGTTGAAGGAACTTCTTGATGATGCGGCAAATAACTCAAAGAATAAATGAGACCATTTATCTTATACCTCTTAATATTTATACTACTATCAACAGGTATAGCGAATAGCCAGGAGGCAGGAAAGGATACTCCACAGGTCCTTGAAGAACTTTTTGACAGGCTTGTTGGTAATTATATTGATAGTAACAGGATACTGATCAACGATTCGATCAGAACTATTCTTGACGGTTATGTTAAGTCCGATACGGTGTTTACTCACAGGTTCACTAACCTGAGGTACCTGGGTCAGATTTTGTCACCCGATTCTCTTTTAAAAATTATTACCTGGAACCTGGTTTTAGAGAATGAACCCGGCAGGTATTTTTGTTATTTCATTAGAAAACAGGAATCCGGGAAGGAAAATAAGATATACAGGTTATCAGTTAGTTATAACGAGAATCAGGTTAAGACTGATACAACTTATAACGAATCGAACTGGTATGGAGCATTATATTATGATTTAAAACCTTATATTATTGACAAAAGGCGTTGCTGGGTCCTTTTAGGCATTGATTATGGCAACTTATATATCAGCAGGAAAATTATTGAAGTATTGAGCTTTTCCCCTGAAGATGCAATTGTATTTGGCATGAAATGGTTTTCTTATGGAAACGCAGTAAAATACAGGGATGTCTTCGAATATGCTTCAAACGCGATGATGTCTCTGCGATTCAGATCTGACAATTCAATCGTTTTTGATCACCTGGTTCCATTCTCGGCTTCGCATAAGGATGACCACCAATACTATGGTCCGGATTATTCATTCGATGCGTATAATTTTGAAAATGGAATATGGAACCTGACAATTAATGTTGATGCAAGAAATCAATAAAGAAGTGCCTAAAGTGAACTAGAGTTTGGAGTGCCTAGAATTGAAAGGAATTATTATTAGAAACTTTTCTTTAACTTTAGGCACTCTAGGCAATTTAGTCACTCTAGGCACTTAACTCTGTTATGGCAAAGAATGTTAAAACTCACCTGTACTGTTATGACGACCACAGGGGATTCTCTGAGGATGTCAGGAAAAGGTTTACTGATCAGTCAAGGTATACTGTAGTATCTTTCCAGACCAGGGAGGAGTTCATAAATCATCTTGCAGCAGAGAAAGAGAATAATTTCTGTAAAGTTGCAATTCTTGGGCTTCACGATACGAAGGAACAGTTCGAAATGATAGATCAGTTAACAGTGGAGATAAAAAAGATCGACCCGAGAACAGGTCTCATTCTGCTGGGTCCTCCTGATAAAATGGAGGTGATAAGGAAAACCCTGAAGTTTAATATTGATGCATATATTCCAAAAAATACCAATTCAATCCTTCGGATCCACAACACCGTTAAAAAACTGATAAGTGAACATAGCATAGGGATTTTCAGAAAAAAGAGGAATATTTCAATATATATTCTGCTGGGATTTCTTTTGCTTTCTGCACTTTTAATCATTGCAGCCTATTTCAGACTTCCACAGTATTTCTAAAGAAATTTATGTACTCACCCCTTTTATCCCCCTCTCTACTTCGTAAAGAGGGGGATACTAAATGATATATCGTGTGTTACACCCCCTCTCTAGGAATTAGAGAGGGGAACGGGGGTGAGTTCATTGGAAAATGCAATGTGACTATTTGTCAGTAGAAAACTAACGGCACACCTTTTGAAAGTGATCGGCAGATTATTAATGTATAACTATAAAAATATCTGATATGGAAACCGGAAAGATAGGAGTAACAACTGAGAACATTTTCCCGATAATAAAGAAATTCCTTTATTCTGATCATGAGATTTTCCTCCGTGAGCTCATTTCAAATGCTGTTGATGCTACACAGAAGCTAAGGACACTGGCTGCAGTTGGTGATTATAAAGGAGAAATTGCAGAGACAACAATCAGGGTGTCGGTTGATAAGAAGAAAAAAACAATAAAAGTTTCTGATAGCGGTATTGGTATGACCAAGGAAGAAGTGGATAAATATCTCAATCAGATTGCCTTTTCCAGCGCAAATGATTTCCTCGATAAATATAAGGACCAGTCAAGTGCAATAATCGGTCATTTTGGTCTTGGTTTTTACTCATCATTCATGGTATCCGATAAGGTAGAAGTAATTACTAAATCATATCAGGATGGTGCACAGGCAGTTAAATGGAGTTGCGATGGCAGTCCTGAGTTTTCAATTGAAGATATTGAAAAAGAGAACATTGGAACGGATGTTATATTATATATTGATAAGGAGTCAAAAGATTTTCTTGACGAGAGCAAGGTAGAACAGTTACTGAAAAAATACTGCAAGTTTCTTCCTGTTGAGATAGTCTTCGGAAAAGAAAAAGAGTGGAAAGATGGAAAGTCTGTCGAAACAGGCAAAGACAAAATCATTAACAACACCAAGCCTGCCTGGACACTAAAACCAGCTGACCTGAAAGAAGAGGATTATAATAAATTTTACAGGGAGCTTTATCCTTCAGGTGATGATCCATTATTTTATATTCATCTAAATGTAGATTACCCGTTTAAACTGACAGGTATTCTTTATTTTCCAAAGATAAAAAGCAACATCGAGATACAGAAGAATAAGATACAACTTTACTGCAACCAGGTGTTTGTAACTGATTCTGTGGAGGGGATTGTTCCTGAGTTTCTTACGCTTTTGCATGGGGTAATCGACTCGCCGGATATACCGCTTAATGTATCAAGAAGTTATCTTCAGAGCGATTCGAATGTGAAGAAGATATCGAGTCATATAACAAAAAAAGTTGCCGACCGGTTAAATGAGATTTTCAAAAATAACAGGGAAGAATTTGAAAAGAAATGGGATAATCTTAAACTGTTTATCGAATATGGTATGATCACCGAAGAGAAGTTTTATGAAAAAGCTTCAAAGTTCGCACTTCTGAAGAACACTGAAGATAAGTATTTTACATTTGAAGAGTATGAGAGGCTTATAAAGGAAAACCAGACAGATAAAAACAAAACCCTCATTTATTTATATTCGACAAACAAAACAGATCAGTTCAGCTATATCGACAAAGCTAAAAACAAGGGATATGATGTATTGCTTCTCGATGGTCAGCTGGATGTTCATCTTATAAATCAGCTGGAAACCAAATTGAAGGATACCAGATTCGTAAGAGTCGATTCGGATGTTGTGGATAAACTCATTCAGAAAGAAGAAACACGTGAGTCAAAATTATCTGAAGAGCAAAAAGATGATCTTAAGAGTGTATTCAATGTAAAAGTTAAAACAAAAGAAATCTATAATGTTGTATTTGAGACCCTTGACGAGAATGAAGCACCTGTAATAATTACCCAGTCGGAATTCATGCGCCGGATGAAGGATATGTCGGCGATGGGGGGAGGGATGAACTTCTATGGCGAATTACCCGATAGTTATAACCTGGTAGTTAATCCCAACCATCATATTGTTAATAAAATATCAGAAGATCTTCAGGCTTTGGAAGGATCGAGACTGACTGAGAACAATGGTGAGAGAAAGAAGATTAAGGAGGAAATTACTTTCATGGAGCAAGAGCATAAGAAGAAAAAAGCAGATGAAATCAGTCAGCTGGAAAAAGATGATCTTGAAAATTTACGTAAAGAGCTCACAGGTGTTGAAAATGCCAGGAAAGATATACTGGAATCATATGGTGCAGCCAATAAGGTAGTCAAGCAGCTAATAGATCTCGCTTTGTTAGCAAACAATATGCTGAGAGGAGAAGAGCTGAGTATGTTCGTCAAGAGAAGTGTGGAGCTGCTCTAGGCATCTGCACCGGGAGAAGAACCCTTCTGCCGGTTCCTTTGCCTTTGCGTAGCCGCTTCGGCGAAGCAAGGGTGGCATCTCGGGGGGAATTAACAGGGGGCTTAACCCCAACTCAGATTATTCTGGCAATCTCATTTTTTACGTAATCTATCGCCGCCCTCGTCGGCTCCTTCTCGAGTTCCATGATTTTTTCAAGAAGTCGTTTGCTGAGCGACATTCCGGATGAATCAGCCGGTAACTTCTCAACTTCACTGTTGATTATTTTAATCATATTTGAGCGGGCATTCCTGACTACTTCCCAGGCTTGCTGGCTCATATATATCTGTTGCGAAAGATTATGTTCAAATTCACTCCTGATTGCATTAAGCATCGCTGAATGAAGCTGCGGTGCTGTCATATCAGGTAAACTTACTCTTACTAATAATGATTCAAGAGAGATCCTTTCCAGGAAAAGAACAATTCTTTCATAAGCCTGAAGCTTAATAGGAGTTACTGTCCTGTTGTTTTGAAGTAACAGTTCCTGTCTCCTTTTGTCCTGATCGTTTTTTATCATATTTCTAAGAAGAACCCATGCAGTAAAGAATACAATCAGCGCCGGGATTGTGATTTTCAGTATATCTGCCAGTATATCCATTTTCCTGAAGTTTAGATTTATATACAAACTTAAGTTTTTCTTTTTTATTTTCAATCATTATTATTTTGCCGCTGCCCGATGATTTGTGCAGATTCATATAATAATTATCACTTTGTGTACCTTAGTGAATACCTTAATGTTCCTTAGTGGTAAAAAAATTCATTCAACCACAAAAGGTCACAAAGGTCAGCACAAAGTAACACAATGTGAAAAATGAAGAAGGTCAGTTATCGGTTTTTCGATTTTAGTTCATACTTTTATCCGGTCCTTTTTATATTGTTAGCTAATATTTATAACTATGGAATATTTATCTGACAGGGTTAAATCATTATCAGTCTCCCAGACACTTGCAATGGCTCAGAAGAGCAGGGAATTAAAAGCAAAAGGCATTGATATTATCAGTCTGAGCCTTGGGGAACCTGACTTCAATACTCCTGATTATGTTAAAGAAGCAGCCAAGAAGGCAATTGACGATAATTATTCCAAGTACCCTCCTGTGCCAGGTTATACAGATCTGCGGGAAGCAATTTCGAAGAAATTTAAAGAAGAGAATGGAATCAATTATTCTCCCGAACAGATAATTGTATCCGCAGGAGGAAAACACTCTCTGATAAATGTTATTTTATCGATAGTTAATCCGGGAGATGAGGTAATTATCCTTGCCCCGTACTGGGTAAGTTATTACGATCAGATAATCATTGCAGAGGGCAAACCGGTTGTAATAGTGGCTAAGCTGGAGAATGATTTCAAAATCAAACCTGAACAGCTTGAGGCTGCTATTACCAGTAAGACCAGGTTAATCATTTTCAATTCACCCTCAAATCCTACGGGGATGGTCTACGATCGTAAAGAGATGGAGAAAATTGCTAGGGTAGTTGAAAAACATGAAGGGGTATTCATGATTTCTGATGAAATCTATGAGCATATTATTTTCACGGGCGAACATATAAGCATGGCCTCCTTTGATTTTATCTATGACAAGGTTATTACAGTCAACGGTGTATCAAAGGGGTACGCTATGACTGGCTGGAGGATAGGATATATTGGTGCTCCGTTGTGGATAGCTAAGGCTTGCAATAAATTGCAGGGTCAGTTCACATCGGGCGTCTGTTCAATCGCCCAGCGTGCCGCACTGGCTGCCATACAGGGCAAAGGAGATTCCCGACAGGTGATGAAAGCGGCATTTCTCCGCCGTCGCGATCTGATATGCGGACTGCTAAAAAATGTGAGAGGAATTAAAGTGAGAATTCCCCAGGGAGCCTTCTATGTAATGCCTGATATAAGTTTCTACTTTGGTAAATCTGACGGTGAAACAAAAATAGCCAACTCGGAGGACCTTGCACTCTACTTACTCGATAAAGCACGGGTTGCAACAGTTGGGGGAGATGCGTTCGGTGCTCCTGAATGCCTTAGAATTTCATATGCAACATCAGATGATCTTCTGGTTGAAGCTGTAAAGAGAATAAAAGTGGCTCTCGAAAAACTGGTATAATATCGGCCTCATACCACCACCATCTGCTATTTAGACGTTAAATGCCAAAACCCACATATCGAACAGTGATAAGTGTTCAATTCTATTCCCCTGATTTCTTTCACGTATTTTATTGCTTCCTGTGCATCGGCTTCTGAATTATACATAGTCTTCTTACATGGTGGCTCAATAGGATAAATCTTTTCTATTTTTGAAAGTTTGTGCTTCACTGAAATAATAGCCAAAATCAGTACTTATTATACGAAACGGTATCTCCTGCAGGTTTCCTCTTTTTTTCCCGCTGTTCGCTCAATGAATATCCTAATGTGATAATCAGTTCAACACGTTTTGATCTCGGGATATTAAGAAGTTTCCTTAGCATTCTTTCATCAAACCAGCCGATGATACACGATCCTATTCCTTCTGCTTTAGCCTGCAAACAGATGTTTTCAGTAGCAATACCTATATCGATAAGAGAATAATCCTTATTCTTAATAGTAGCTCCGACTTTAGAAGACATGTTTGGTTTTTCTCTCACAATAACAAGAATAACCGGTGCCTGGGCAACAAAGCTATTCATCCCGATAAGCTTCGCAGAGGCTGCTTCTGCAATTCTCAAAACAAGCTCCGGATCAGTTACGACAATAAATTTCCAGGGTTGTGCATTGCAAGCAGAAGGAGCCATCCTTCCGGCTTCAATAATCCGTTCAAGCTTTTCCTTTTCAACCGGTAAGTCATTGTATTTTCTGTCGCTCTGACGACTTGTTATAAGATCCAGAGTATCATTCGCGTCAATCATAGTTAATAATTATTTGGAAGAAGTTCAAAATAGGCTTCGGGGTGCAGACAAGCCGGACAATTTTTAAGAGGCTTTGTACCGAAGTGTATATAACCGCATTTTCTGCAATACCAGAAAACCTTTTCATCGCGTTGGAATACTTTGTTCTGCATCACATTTTCAAGTAACTTTCTGTACCTTTCTTCATGACCCTTCTCAGCCTGGGCAATAGCCTTAAATGCTGCTGAAATGTTTTTAAATCCCTCTTCTTCTGCTGTCCTGGCAAAAGCAGGATAAAGGTCACTCCATTCTTCATGCTCACCTTCTGCTGCAGCAAAAAGATTATTTTTTGTTGTTTCAGTTTTACCGGTAGGATAGGATGCTGTTATTTCAACCATACCG
>Ga0208478_1000446_pt1 | contig 14440 bp, 8 predicted proteins | sample NGESurdeep072012_5_FD_184462 | JGI IMG/M metagenome (GOLD analysis project Ga0208478, IMG submission 184462) | Arctic peat soil microbial communities from Barrow, Alaska - NGEE Surface sample 415-2 deep-072012 (SPAdes) | ecosystem: Environmental > Terrestrial > Soil > Wetlands > Peat ...
GGGCGGAGCCGCGCTGCTGCTGGCCGACATCGACAACTTCAAGATCGTCAACGATACCTACGGCCATCTGTTTGGCGATCAGGTCATCCGTGCCGCGGCCCAGGTGCTCAAAGGCGCCGTGAAAGGCCGCGATGTGGTGGCTCGATTTGGTGGGGAGGAATTCATCGTGCTGCTGCCCGATACGCCGGCGCACGGGGCCCTGGCGCTGGCCGAGCAGATTCGCAGTGCCTTTGGGAAGCTGCGCATCCGCCTTGGCAGCAGCTCGGAATACGCCGGGCAGATTACGCTGTCGCTGGGCGTTGCCGCCCCCTCACCCGGGGAGAGCATGGAGCAGGCCATCGATCGGGCCGATAAGGCGCTCTACCAGGCCAAACACGATGGCCGCAACTGCGTGCGCTTTGCCAACGCCGGTGCCGGCGCCGGATCGGGGGCGGGCGGCGCCAGCAGCCGGACCAGCGCCGCCCGCCCGCGCTCTGCAGGCTCCGCACCCACGTGTCAGTCCGCAGAGAGCCGGGCTCCCCCGGCTGCCCCCGTAGCGTGACCGCCGCCAGCGTGCGCTGCTCCCCGTCCGGTGGTCGAGACGGCCCGAGCCACCGGAGCGCCAAGTGCCACCTCGGCCACGTCGGTCTGGCCGCTGGCCACCTGCACGGTCGTGGCCACGGGCGCGTACCCGCTGGCCGTCAGGGTGTAGTTGCCAGGCACGAGATCAGCAGCATGGAACTGTCCGGACCGGTCGGTCAACCCGGTGGCGACAACAGTTCCGGTGTCGTCGATCACGTCCACCGTGGCCTCCAGCAAAGGCCGACCGTCACTGGCCGCCCGCACCGTCACGGCCAGCGCACCGCTGGCCACGAGGGTGACGTCGCCGCCGACGTGTCCGCCTTCCGGCACCGCCACCTGGATGGTCCTGGGCCGGTACGACGCGGCCGACGCCGTCAGGGTGTAGGTCCCGGCGTAGAGGTCCGGCACGACGTACCGACCGTCTGGACCGGTCGTCGCCGCAGCCACTACGGCTTCGTCCGCGTCGGCCAGCGTGATCGTCGCCCCGCTGACCGCTGGTCCGTCGTCGGCGCTGGCGACCCGTCCGGTGAGCTGCGCTGCCGGGACCAACACGAGGTTGCGCCGGACGTCGGCGGTACCGAGCGCGACCATCGTGGCTGCCGGCTGGTAGCCCTCGGCCAGACAGATGAGCAGGTAGGTGCCGCCGGTGCCAGGCGAAAGCTGGTAGCTGCCATCGGCCGCCGTCGCGGCTTGGGCGACCTGCCGGCCGGCGAGGTCGGTCAGCGTCAGGGTCGCTGCGAGGACGGGCGCGCCGTCCGGGCGGTACACGGCACCGGTCAACGCGGCTCGCGAAACCGGCTGCTGAACTCCACCGCTGCCATTGCTCTCGGCAAGTGTGACCCCGAACGGCCGCAACGTCGGCGCCCGACTACCGCCGGCGGCTCCGTCCACCCGATCTGGCAGCGCCTCGGCGCCGGGTTCGTCGGCCAATACCGGCACCACGTCGGCACCGTGTTGGCCCGGCCGTGACTCCACCCCGGCGTCGAGCACGGCGGCGTCCGGCCGCTCCCCAGTCGGAGCGCCAGGTTCGTGTGCAGCCGCCATCCCGGACTGCGTCCGCAGCGGAATCTCAGGCAGGAACAGCAGCGACACGAAGCCGACGACCAGCACGCCGGCGGCGACCAGGAACACCAGATCCATCGACTGGGAGAATCCCACCTGGAACGGGCGAGCGAGCACCTTGTCGAGGTGGGAGATGAACGAGGTGTCGTTCACCGCGGAGCTGCTCACGCTGCCGCCGCTGCGAAGCGCGTCGAGAACCGGCTGGTTGGCCGGGTTCTGCTGCACCGCCGGGCTCGCCAGCGCCGCCTGGAACTGCGGCGTTCGGGCACTGGCCTGAAACGCCGACTTGATGTTGCCCCCGACGGAGCTGAACAAGATGGAGAGGAACACCGCGACGCCGAGGCTGCCGCCCATCTGGCGGAAGAACGTGGCCGACGACGTCGCCACGCCGATGTCGCGCGGCGGCATGGCGTTCTGCACGGCGAGCACGGTCGGCTGCATGATGTTGCCCAGCCCGGCCCCGAATACCGCCATGTAGATCCCGGTCTGCCAGTACGGCGTGTCCACCCCGACGCCGTGCAGCAGCAGCATCCCGATAACCAACAGGGCGGCGCCGATCAGCGGATAGATCTTGTACCGCCCGGTGCGCGAGATCAGCTGACCGGAGACGATCGAGGTCAGCATGATGCCGCCGGTGAGCGGAATGAGCTGCAGACCTGCCTGCGTCGGCGAGGCCCCCCGCACGATCTGCAGGTACAGCGGCAGGCTGGCGATACCGCCGAACATGCCCATCCCCACGATGAGGCCGACCAACGACGTCAACGCGAACGTGCGGTTGCGGAAGAACCGCAGCGGGATGAGTGCGTCCTCGCCACCCCGGGACTCGGCCCACACGAACAGTCCGATGCCGATGACCCCGACGACGTAGCAGGCGAGCGCGCGCGGGGAGCCCCAACCCCAACCGCGGCCCTGCTCGGCGACGACCAGCAGCGGCACCAGTCCGATGCTGATCGTGAGCGCGCCCTGCCAGTCCAGCCGGTGCTCGCGCCGGGTGTGCGGTAGGTGCAGGACCTTGAAGACGACCACGAGCGCCAGGATGCCGATCGGCACGTTGACCAGGAAGACCCAACGCCATCCGGTGATGCCCAAGATGCTGGTGGCGCCGGCGAAGAAGCCGCCGATCACGGGGCCGAGCACACTCGACGTACCGAAGACCGCCAGGAAGTAGCCCTGATAGCGAGCCCGTTCCCGCGGCGCCACGATGTCGCCGATGATCGCCAGCGCCAGCGAGAACAAGCCACCGGCACCGATGCCCTGCAGGGCGCGGAAGAACGCCAGCATGTACATCGACGTGGCCGTGGCACACAGCGCCGAACCGGCCACGAAGATCGTGATGGCGCTGAGGAAGAACGGCTTGCGACCGTAGATGTCGGAGAGCTTGCCATAGAGCGGGGTCGAGATCGTCGAGGTGATCAGGTACGCCGTGGTGACCCAGGCCTGCACCGACAGCCCGTGCAGGTCGTCGCCGATGGTTCGAATCGCCGTCGCCACGATGGTCTGGTCCAACGCGGCCAAGAACATGCCCAGCATCAGACCCGACAGGATTGTCAGGATCTGCCGGTGAGTTAACTGACCGGGTGCCAGGGGCGCGACCGCCTTCGTGCGTGCGGTGGCGGTGGTGGCCGTCATGCACTCTCCTGAGAGTGTCGGAGGAGCCGGCTGCCGCTCGACTCACAGCGGTGATGCATATCGTTCGCCAAGTCGGTGGCGAGCCGGTCGACGAGCTCGGCCAAGCGGCGGCGATCCGAGCCCGACCACGACATGGTGATCTGAGCGAGGTGGGCGTCCCGAGTCTGCTGCCGAAGCTCCAGCGCGGCCCGGCCGCTGTCGGTCAGCGCCAGCGAGAACGCGCGCCGATCGGTCGGATCCGGTGAACGCTCGACATAGCCCAGGCCGACCAGCTGGGCGACCTGCCGGCTCACCGTCGAGGGATCGCTGAACACGGCCGAGGCCAAGTCAACGGATCGCATCGAGCCGCCGTCGCCCAGGGCGACCAGCAGCGGAAACGTGCCACCGTCCATTGGTTCGGCACCGTCGTTGACGGCGGCGCGCGCGCGGGTCACCACCCGGAGCAGCCGCGAGACCGCCGCGCCCAGCTGCCCGGCCAGCTCAATATCCGGCCTCCCAGCCGCCGGCCGAGACCGCTCGACAGTGGCCATCATGATCTCGTCTCCAAGGTTTGGTACGTCGAACATGCTTGGTTGCGGCAAGCATCTCAGGCACAGAAGTATTCCGCCGTCGCCGGCAGGCCGCCATTCCTGGTCTCAGTCGGCTGCGGCTGCGGCTGCGGCTGCGGCTGCGGCTGCGGCATAGTGGCGCCCCATGGTGGGCGGGGGGACGGCGATCGCGTTCGCTGGCGGGCCGCATCGCCCTCGGCTGCTGCTCGTTGCTGCCTGGCTGCTCAGCCGGGCAGCCCTGCTGGTCGCGCTGGTCGCCGGGACGACGATGGTGCTCGGTGACGTCGTCCTCTACCAAGGCTGGGTACGCGGCATGACCTCCGGGCGCGGCCTACCGGTGCACGACGAGCGCTGGCAGTATCCCCCGGGCGCCGCCGTCGTACTGCTGATCGCCGGGCTGGCCCCTCGGTATATGTGGGGCCTGGTCGGCGTTGTTCTCGTCGCCGACGCGGCTGTGTTCTTCGCGCTGCTGCTGCGGGGCCAAAGCCCGCTCGGCGCGGCGGTGTGGGTGGTCGGTCCGAGTCTGCTTGGACCGCTGACCTACGCCCGGTTCGACGTCGTACCGACCGCGTTTGCCGTCTGCGGGCTGCTGTGGGGCCGCCGCCCGGTGCTGGCCGGGGCAGCGCTGGCCATCGGTGGCTGGGTGAAGGTCTGGCCGGTCCTGCTCCTGGGCGCGCTGCGGGACCGTCGGGCGGTGCCGGGCGCGCTGCTCGGGGCCGTGGTGGCGTCCATCGGTGTCGTCCTGGCACTTGCAGCAACCGGCCAGCGCGGCGGGGCGACCGCCTTCCTGGCGTTCCAGCAGGCCCGGGGCTTGCAGGTCGAGTCGGTGGCGGCCACCCCGTTCATGGTGGCCCGCGCCTTCGGCATCGGGCCACCACCGGTGTACCAGTACGGCGCAATGGAGGTCGCGACGGCTGGTCGGGACGTTGCGGTAGCTGTCTGTACGGCGGGCGAGGCCCTGGTCCTGGTGCTCTTTGCCGCAGCCGCGCTGCGAGCCTGGCGACGGCCGCCGCCCGCGGCCGGCTCGCAAGCGGCCGGGCCGCCAACCGCCGGTCCGGCCAGTGCGGATCGAGCGCTCGCCCTGGTGCTCGGGCTCATGGTGACCAGCCGGGTGCTGAGCCCGCAGTACCTGCTCTGGGCGCTGGGCCTGGCCGCGACCGCCGTCGCCATGGGCTCACGCCGGCAGCGGACCACCGCCGGGCTGCTCCTCGTTGCCGCCGCCGCCTCCCAACTGGTCTACCCGGTGCTCTACGGCGGCGTGCTCAGCGGCCGGCCGCTGCCTACCGGCGTACTCGTCGCCCGCAACCTGCTGCTGATCGCTGCCACCATGAGCGCCGTGCGCGGGGCTCGCGTCCACGCCGCCAAGGTGGCCCGTCCGTCGCCCGCTGAGGACGCGCTGGTTACCGCCTGACTCGCCAGCTTCAGGCGCCGGCTGTCGCCACTGTGGACAAGCACAGTGGCGACCGCGGCCTGTGCACAACCACGTTGGGTGTGTCTGCCCGCCTTCCTACCGTGGCCAGGTCAGAACAACGCCAAGAGCCTCGCAACGACGAGGGACAGTGCTGCAGGGAGCCAGGTAGCCGCGTTGAACGCGCACAGAACGGAAGCCAACCGCGGCGTCGACTTTGAGGTGACGTTGGTCGCCACTCGTCCCGCGCGCCGGTGCGACGTGCGGGTGAGCGCCCCGCGAGGCACGCCGGTCGCCGCCGTCGCGGCTTCGCTGCGCCGGATGGTCGGCCTGCCGGCGGATGAAGCCACCGCGGCCATGCATGTCGGCGCCGTCCCCGTCGACCTCGCCGCGGCCCTGGAGGACGTCTTGCGCCCGGGGTCGCTGGTGTCCTTCGGTACCGCGACGGAGCCAGTCCGCGAGCCGGGGCCGGAGCAGCTGGCGTCAGTCGGCCAGCCGGGGCCGAGGCAGCTGCACGTGGTCGGCGGCCCGGACGCCGGCGAGATCACCACGCTGCTGCCCGTCAGCACGGTCATCGGCCGCGGGGCCGGGGCCGGGTTGCAGCTGGCCGATCCGCGGGTATCCCGTCGGCACGCCGTGGCGCGCGTGACCGTGGGCGCGATCCTGATCGAGGATCTCGGCTCGACCAACGGCACCACGGTGGACGGCGTCCCGGTGGCGGTGTCCGGCCAGGCGCTGCGCGCCGGCGAGCTGCTGCGGGTCGGCGATACCGCGCTCGCCCGCCCCGATCGCGCCGAGCCGGTCGCCGCGGTGACCCCCGCCGGTGATGGCCATCTGGCCGTAACTCGGCCACCCCGGTTGCGCGCACCAGCTCCGGTGCACAGCATCGTGCTCCCGACCCGCCCCACCAAGTCGCCGCGACCGAGGTTCGCTGTCCTGGCCGTGGTGATGCCGTTGGTGCTCGGCCTGGTGATGTGGCGGGTGTCCGGGCAACTCTACTTTCTGCTGTTCACCCTGCTGTCTCCAGTGCTCGCTATCGGTACGGCTGTGTCCGACCGGACCGCCACCGGGCGCGCCTACGGCCGCGGCCAGACGGCCTACGACCGGGCTCGCGCCGAGGCCGACCAGCGGCTCGCGGATGCGGTCAGCGCGGACGCCCGCGGACAACGCCGAGCTGCCCCTGATCTCACCGTCCTGGCTGCGGTGGCCCACGGTCCCGGCTCGCGACTGTGGGAGCGGCGGGGGGACGACGACGACGTCCTGCAGCTGCGGGTCGCGACCGCCGACGGTCCGACCGGGGTGAAACTGACCACGGATGTCGGGGAGGTGCTGGAGCCACCGGTGGCGCCGACGGTGCCGGTCACTGTCCGACTACCCGACATTGGAGTTCTCGGCATTGCGGGCGGCGCTCGCCAAGCACATGGCCTGGCACGGGCACTGCTGGCGCAGGCGGCGGTCCTGCACGCCCCCCAGGACCTGGCCGTGGTCATCCTCGCGACCGCGGACCGCGCGTCGGTGTGGGAATGGGCGCGGTGGCTGCCGCATACCCGCGCGACCTTGACGCCGGCTGGCAACTGCCGGGCGCTGTTCGGCCTGGGGGCGGAGCAAGCCGCCGCCCGGACCGCCGAGCTGCAGGCCTGGGTAGCGGCCAGCGCCGGGGCGCCGCGCTCGGTTTCATCAGCCGGCGGGCGCTCGAAGGTGTTGATGATCGTCGACGGCGCCCGGCGACTGCGCAGCAGCACTCCCGGGCTGGCCGCGCTGCTTGATGACGGGCCCGCTGCGGGCGTACACGCCATCTGTCTGGACGACGACGAGCGGATGCTGCCCCAGGAGTGCGCCGTCGTGGTCAGCTTTCACGACAGCTCCTCCACCCGGGTGTCCGTGTGCCGAGCCGGCGGACCCGGCGTGGACGACGCGATCGCCGACACGGCAAGCCTGGACTGGGCCGAGAGGTTGGCACGCGCCCTGGCGCCACTGCGAGTGGACACCTCGGACGATGGTGGGGCAGCGGCGTTGCCGGGCCACGTGCGCTGGACCGAGATCGCGGCACTGCCGCTGCACGGCGGCGACGGTGACGTGGCGGCGGTGACGGCCCGCTGGACCGACGCCGCCTGCTCGACCACCGTGGCGCTCGGCTGTGGACTGACCGGACCGACGACGGTTGACCTCGCCGCCGACGGGCCACACATGCTCGTCGCCGGCACCACCGGTTCCGGCAAGAGCGAGCTGCTCCGGAGCATGGTGGCCTCGCTCGTGGCGGGCAACCGCCCCGACCAGCTCAGCCTGCTGCTGATCGACTACAAGGGCGGCGCGGCCTTCGGTCCCTGCGTCGCCCTGCCGCACACCGTTGGCGTGGTGACCGACCTGGACGCGGCCGAGACGGAGCGGGCGCTGACGTCGCTGCACGCTGAACTGCGGCGCCGGGAGCGCCTGCTGCGCGCCGCCGGGGTCGCGGACTCCGACGCCTACCGACGGGCGGTGCCGGAGCGAGATCTCGCCACGCTGCCCCGCCTTGTGATCATAGTGGACGAGTTCGCCACCCTGTCCAAGGAGCTGCCGGACTTCGTCGACGGGCTCGTCGGGGTGGCCCAGCGGGGTCGATCGCTCGGCGTGCACCTGGTGCTGGCCACGCAGCGGCCGGAGGGAGTGGTGCGCGCCGACATCCGAGCCAACACGAACCTACGAGTCTGCCTGGCAGTCACCCGGGCGGCGGAGTCCCTCGATGTGTTGGAGACCCCCGCGGCCGCCACGATCCCCCGCGGGATCCCGGGCCGGGCCTTCCTGCGCGCGGGTCCGGATGCGCCGACACCGTTCCAGACGGCGTGCGTCTCGACCGGCTCCACGCGGGTCGGCGGCGCACTTGCCCCGGCCGTGATCCCCGCGCCGTACGCCGAGCTGGGAGCGAACCCGGTGGTCGCACCGGTGGCGCCCGAGTTCGGAGGAGATGCCGGGCGAGCGGACTGCGACCTCGACCGGCTGGTGCGCGCCGTCGCCGGCGCCGCCGAGCGGCTGGGCATCGCTGCGGCCCCGGCCCCGTGGCTGCCGCCCCTGCCGCCGATGGTGGAGGTGGCGGCACTGCCACCGCTGGATGCCACGCCGTCGCGGCCCGGTGGCGTGCCAGCCGCGCCGTACGGATTGCAGGACCTGCCGGCGCAGCAGCGACGACGCTCCTTGGCCTACGACCTCACAACCGCCGGTCATCTGCTGGTCACGGGTACGGCGGGCAGCGGCCGCACCACCTTGTTGCGCACGCTGGCTGGATCGCTGGCTGCCGCCACCGGACCGGCCGACGTGCACCTCTACGCCGTCGATGCCGGCGGCGGCAGCCTGGCACCGCTGGCCGAGCTGCCACACTGCGGGGCGGTCGTGTCCCGCGACGAGCCAGAGCGACTGGACCGGCTGCTCAACGTGCTGCTGGCCGAGGTCCACCGGCGCCAGCGAGTGCTCGCCACCGACGGGCATCTCGATGTCGCCGAACAGCGGGCGGCGGTGGCGGCGGTGGACCGACTACCCTACCTGCTGGTGTTCGCCCACCAATGGGATGCGCTGCTGGCCGCCTATCAGGACCTCGATGGCGGTCGCGTCATCGACGCCGTGCTGCGCCTGTTCGCGGACGGGTCGGCCGTCGGCCTGCGCGCGGTCGTGACCGGTGACCGGGCCACGCTGCTGGGCCGGCTCGCTGCGGTGATGTCGGACCGCCTGCTGCTGCAGTTGGCCGACCCGGCCGACTACGGCGTGGTAGGGCTGCGGCCGGCGGCGGTCCCCCGCCGACTGCCACGCGGCCGGGGGTGGACCCTCGACGGCTTGGTGAGCACCCAGGTAGCGGTGCTGGGGCCGGATCCGGCCGGCGCGGCGCAGTGCGCGTTGTTGCGCCGGATCGCCGCTGCCAGCCGGCGGGACTGCGCTGCCATTCCCGCGAATCGACTGCCGCGGCGGGTGGACGCGATGCCGACCCTGGTGCCGGCAGCCGAGCTGGCCCCCCGGCCGCCGGCGGCCGCCAACCGAGGCACTGCTCGCGTGGCGCTGGGCATCGGGGGCGATGAGCTCGGCGTGATCGCGGTCGATCTGGGCGACGTTGGTCACCGGTTGTTGGTCGGCGGTGGACCCGGTTCCGGCCGCAGCACGACGCTGCTCACGATCGCCGGAGCACTGCTCAACGACGGCAACGGCGTCGTCCTGGTCGCTCCCCGACCCTCTCCACTGCGGGCGCTGGCCGGCCGACCCGGAGTCCTGGGATCTGTCGAAGATCGGGCCGACTCCGACCAACTCGCTGGCCTGCTGCGAGCAGCGCCCAGACCGCTGGCGGTGATCGTCGATGACGCCGACTACCTGATCGACGCGCCGCTGGCTGTCGAGCTGGATCGGCTGGTGACGCAGGACGGACCGCAGCGCCCCGTCCTGGTGGCGGCCGGCGCCACCGAGGCGCTGGCCACGACGTACCGGCCGTGGGTCGTAGATGCTCGGCGCAGCCGCGCTGGACTGCTGCTCGGCCCGCGCTCGACCCTGGACGGTGAGCTGGTGGGGGTGCGGCTGCCCCGCACCGCGGTCGGCCGGCTGCCACCCGGGCGCGGCATCCTGGTGATCCAAGGCGAGGTGGCGCCGGTGCAAGTGGCACTGCCGCCGGAATGCCACGTGTAGCTGCCATCCCGGTCGGGGCCGGCGGTGACCCCGGAGGTGGCCGGCGGCCGCGCGCCGGTGGCCGCGCGCCGGCTACCCGGCGGCTAGCGCTAGCCGCCGGCTACCTCAGGTGCGGATAGCGATAGTCGGTCGCCGGCACGAACGTCTCCTTGATGGTGCGGGCGCTCACCCAGCGCATCAGGTTGAGCTTCGAGCCCGCCTTGTCGTTCGTGCCGCTGGCCCGCGCGCCGCCGAACGGCTGCTGGCCGACCACCGCACCGGTCGGCTTGTCGTTGATGTAGAAGTTCCCGGCTGAGAACCGCAGGGTCTCGGTCGCCACCGCAATCGCCTGCCGGTCCTGCGCGAAGATCGAGCCGGTGAGGGCGTAGCTGGCCACGTTGGCTGCCTGCGCCACCACCGCGTCGTACGCGTCGTCGTCATAGACCAGCAAGCCGAGGACCGGCCCGAAGTACTCCGTCGTCAGGACATCGTGCGTCGGGTCACTGGTGCGCAGCACGGTCGGGCGCACGAACCAGCCCTCCCGGTCGTCCGCGGTGCCGCCGGCCAGGACCTCCAGGGCCGGATCGCCGGCCGCCCGCGCCAGTACGTCGGCCAGGGTCCGGTAGGCGTTGCCGTCGATGACCGCACCCATGAAGGTGCTGAGGTCGGTGACGTCGCCCATTGGCAGGCTCTCGACCTCGGCGAGGAAGTCCTCGCCCATCCGCCGCCACAGCGAGCGGGGGATATAGGCGCGGGAGGCCGCGGAGCATTTCTGCCCTTGGTACTCGAACGCGCCGCGCACCAGCGCCGTCCGCAGCGCGGCGATGTCGGCCGACGGGTGCGCGATCACGAAGTCCTTGCCGCCGGTCTCCCCCACCAGCCGCGGGTAGCCGCGGTAGCGGTCGATGTTCTCCCCCACCGTCCGCCACAGCTGCTGGAATACCGCGGTGGAGCCGGTGAAGTGGATGCCGGCCAGGTCCCGGTCCGGTACGGCGACCTCGCCAACGATCCGGCCGCTGCCGGTGACCATGTTGATCACGCCGGGCGGGAGCCCGGCGGCCTCCAGCAGCCGCATCAGGAAGTACGCCGCCAGCAGCTGGGTCTGCGCCGGCTTCCACACCACCGTGTTGCCCAGCAACGCCGGTGCGGTCGGTAGGTTGCCGGCGATCGCGGTGAAGTTGAACGGCGTGATCGCCAGGACGAAGCCTTCCAGGGGGCGGTACTCCATCCGGTTCCACGTTCCGGCCGAGCTGGCCGGCTGCTCGCGCAGGATGTCGGCGGCGTAGGCGACGTTGAACCGCCAGAAGTCGATCAGCTCGCAGGCCGCGTCGATCTCGGCCTGGGTCGCGGTCTTGGACTGGCCGAGCATGGTGGCGGCATTGAGCGTGTCCCGCCACGGACCGGCGAGCAGGTCGGCCGCCTTGAGCAGCACCGCGGCCCGGTCGTCAAAGGTCAACGCCTGCCATCCGGGCGCTGCCGCCTTAGCCGCGGCGACCGCGGCACCGACGTCGTCGGCCGTCGCCGTGCGAAAGGTCCCCACCACGGCCGCATGCCGGTGTGGCTGGACCACATCGACCGGCGCACCGCCGCCCATCCGCTGCCGGCCGCCGATCGTCATGGTCAGCTCGACCGGCTCGGCGGCCAGCTCCTTGAGCCGGCCCTCCAGCCCGATGCGTCCCGGTGAGCCCGGCGCGTAGCCCCGGACGGGCTCGTTGACCGGGACCGGAACGGTGGTGGCCGCGTCCAGCACAATGGCCTCCTGCGAGCAGACCAGGCGGTCCCAGCGGCCGCCCGGGGAGTCCATGGTGCCACCCGAGCTGTGGTCAGCCGAGCTCCACCAGCGCGTCCAGCTCCTACGCGGGGTACCACATCAGCTCGTGGCCGTCCGCCTCGTCCACCACGAACTGGGCGTCGTCGCTGCCGAGCTCCGCCGCGACCACCGCGTCCGCGGCGGCGGCGACTGCTACTTCGGCCGCGGTGTCGTCCAGGTGCCCGGACACCACCCGAGCCACCGGTACGGCGTGGTCGACGCGCACCGCCGACCGACCGCGGTCCGGCTCCGGGACTACCCAGTCCGCCGGCACCTCGGCGGCGACGACGACCCGGCGGCGGGGCGCCAGCGGGTCGAGGTCCAACAGGTGCAGCCCAGCCCGGGCGGCCTCGCCGAGGGCGGCGTACTCCAGCTCCTCGGAATCACCGGCGGCGAACCACTCCCGCAGCTGCAGTGTGACCGCGCACCCGGCCACCGGCGGGGGACCAAACTCGCCAGCTACTGGGCTATAACCGCCCGAGGCCGTTAATGCATCCCCCGTCGCCGCTAGGGCAGCTCCTGGAGCAGCGCCTCAGCCCGGACCCGGTTGAGTCCCTACGTCCAGCAGGCCGGCGGCGACATCGACGCCGCCGTCACCCTGTACCGGTGGAACTCTTGTCGGCGTTCAAGGTGTCGAGCTGGATGGACTTGCTGCGCCGAGGCTCAGGTTCGTTGTGAACAGCGGGACCCTCGCTCAACTAGCAAAGGCCGGCGCGCTCGCAGCACAGCCGGCACCCCAGTCTCACGACACCATGGCGACAGCCGCTCAGTGGCTCAGTGGGCGACGGTCTGCGTGGCCGTAGTCAACGTGATCCTGCTGTGGCAAGGCATCCAGGCCCGGCGTGAGGAACGACGGCGGCGGGAGAAGGAGCAGGCTCAGCGAGTCACTTTGGGGATCAAGGAGCACCTTGAGCGACAGAGTCCCAGCTCGGCTCGGGTACTCGGATTCACCGTGGATGTGCGCAACGACAGCGACCGGCAGGTGCACCTGCACCGCCTGATGCTGGTCGAACACGCGACATGGAAGCAGCGACAAACGGTCGGGGCGCGGACGCTGTCGACCAAGGGGCTGCCACTGGGGCAGAGCTTCCTGCGGCCTGGTGACAGTCTCCCCTCCCTGTCTCAGTCGACAACCGACAGGCGTCGGGCTTGTCTGCCGTGCTGGAGTTCCGTGACGAAGCCGGGCAGGGTTGGTGTCGACGCGGCGACACCTACGACCTGCACCGCTTCCCAAAGCCCCTGGGTTGGCACCATCGGACAGTTCAACGTGTGGCCCACGCGCTTCTCCCGGTGCGCTGGTTGCTCGTGACTGTCCCGGCGGAATGCGCGGTTTCGCTACGCCCGTCGACACGGATTGGTTACGGGCTTGGGCCACGCCGAAGCGGACTGGCGTGTCACTACCGCTGACGACCACGGCCCCGTCCGCGAGCAGCCAATCCACCCAAGCAGGTCGGGCCACCTGCCTTTGTCGCTGCGTTGGTGCCGTGCTGTCTGGGGGTCGTGGCCACTCGGGGAGGCGGAAGACTGGCTGGAGCCGGGGGGCGCCCCGCTGCTGTGGCTGCTGTGGCTGCTGTGGCGGTACGACTTCTGAGTCGGACCCCCGCCAGTGACGCAAACCACCCCCTATCCCGGCCGCGGCGAGGCCGAGCCGGAGGAGGAGCCCGACGGTGCGAGCATGGCTCTTCCTCTTGAGGGTTGGGTCAGCAGCAGCCGCGGTCGGCGGGGGCCGCAGTCAGCGGCAGCGCAGGGCGGCGGTTCTCCTCCTGCGGGGGAACCGCTGGGGGGTCGGCGGGCTTGGTGGCGCGGATGATCGCCGCGTGCATGCCGTCGGCGGCCTGGTGGGTGGGGGTGAGGCTGATGTCGGTGCAGCCGACCTCAGCCAGTCCGGCGGTGTAGGCGGTGAAGGACAACGCGCCGGCGATGCAGCCGACGTAGCTGCCGCGGGCCGCGCGGTCCGCGGAGGTGAGCGCGTCGTCGGCGACGACGTCGCTGATTCCGATCCAACCGCCGGGGCGCAGCACCCGGAACATCTCGGCGAGCACCACCGGCTTGTCCGTTGACAAGTTGATCACACAGTTGGAGATCACCACGTCCACGCTGCCGACGGGCAGCGGGATCTCCTCGATGTGACCCCTGATCAGGCGATCCTTGTCCCGAGGATCGAGGCTAACGGGCTAGTTGCTATTCGAGAGCACGAACACCAAGGTGCGTCGCTTGACCCGGATGGCCTTCGGCTTCAAGTCACCCGAGGCCATGATCGCCCTGGCGATGCTCAACCTCAGCGGCTACTGCCCCCCGCAGCCAGGCCGCCGCGCCGCAGCGTGAGCACCCACGGAACCAGCAGGAGAGCCTGATAGCGGCGGAAGGTTTCGCCGCCGGCTTGCTGACCGCAGCCGGTTCCACCGGTTTCATCTCCACCAGAACGGATTGCTCCACGCACCCGGTCCGGTTGTATCCACACCCAATTTTCCCGGCAGCGGCTGCAGCCGCCAGGTACGAACGCTCAGCCGTCTGCCGTGCTGGCCGCGGTGTGCATCCGCTCGTCGATCGCATTGATCACCGTGGGGTCGGCCAGGGTGGTGACGTCACCAAGCGCCCGGTTCTCCGCGACGTCTCGGAGTAGCCGTCGCATGAGCTTGCCGGAGCGGGTCTTGGGCAGTTCCGGAGTGATCATGACCCGGCGGGGCTTGGCGATCGGACCGATCTCCCGGGCGACGTGGTTGCGCAGCTCCTGCACGAACGCGTCCCCGCTGGACTCGTCATCGGCCACGGAACCCTTCACGGTCACGAACGCCACGATGGCTT
>Ga0208478_1000447_pt1 | contig 14424 bp, 9 predicted proteins | sample NGESurdeep072012_5_FD_184462 | JGI IMG/M metagenome (GOLD analysis project Ga0208478, IMG submission 184462) | Arctic peat soil microbial communities from Barrow, Alaska - NGEE Surface sample 415-2 deep-072012 (SPAdes) | ecosystem: Environmental > Terrestrial > Soil > Wetlands > Peat ...
CCCTGATGGCAAAACAGTTTATTTTACAAGTGAAGTTGAAACAGGGAACCTGGCAGCCAGTAAAAAATTTAAGAACCATAGCGGAATATTTATTGCTGAGCTTTCAGGAACAGATCTGGTATCTCAACACGCATTTAAATATAATGATACTCAATTTAATGTTGGTCAACCCTCGATAAGCAAAGACGGGAAATACATTTTTTTCGCATCAGATATGCCGGGTGGCAATGGAGGATCTGATCTGTACTACTGTGAATTTATTGATGGGGATTGGTCTGCCCCTGTTAATCTTGGGCCTAAAGTGAATTCCTCCGCAGCTGAAAACTATCCGTATATGCATCCGTCGGGCAGACTATATTTCACTTCTGACAGACCCGGAGGTTTTGGCAAACTTGATGTTTATTATACCTCATTAAGCAATGGTTCGTGGGATGACCCTGTTCTGCTGCCAGAACCAATCAATTCCACATCAGATGATTTTGCTTTTGTCGCAGAGCCCGATCTTCAGAAAGGTTATTTTTCTTCAAATCGCCGGAATGAAGATGATATTTATGAATTCACTTCGACAATCATAAGAAAGGCTTCATGCGACACATTAGCTGAGAACAATTACTGTTACCGCTTCTTTGAAGAGAATGCAGTAAAATATGATACAATGCCTTTCCGATATGAATGGAAATTCGGCGATGGGAAGAATTCCACCGGCCCGGTTGTTGAGCATTGTTTTGATGGTCCCGGAACTTATCTGGTTCAACTTGATGTGGTGAACCTCATTACCAAAAAGGTCACATACAATGAAAAATCTGAAACCCTGGTGGTAACAGAAATTGAGCAACCCTATATTTCAGCTCCTGACAGGATTAGCATAAACCAAAATTTGACTTTGAGTGCTGACAGCACCAATCTTCCGGGTTGGAAAATATCAAGGTATTACTGGAACTTTGGGGATGAAACAATCGCTGTGGGCAAGGAAGTTCCCAAGAGTTACCTGAAACCCGGGACTTACAATATTCAACTTATTGTATCAGCGGAGCCGGATCAGGGAAACAATATCAGGGAGGCCTGTATTTCAAAAAATATTATTGTTTTCGCTAAGCCTTAATACTGAAAATAACTAATTTTGGCGTTAATGAAATTGAAAAAATCAATATATAAAATACTCCTTCTCGTTTTTTTACTTGGGTTTACGATGTTTGTCAGATTATCCGGGCAACCTGTCCCGGGGAAAGATGAAAATATCCCATTCCTTGTAACTTTTGGGAAAGACGGCAAGACATCGTGGGGTGACGATTGTTTTTACCAGGTATTTTTCTTTAGTATCCTGAAGGATTATACCAAGCCATTATATATAAGAGTTTTTGATCCTGATTGCGGTGGCGAAAATGATGAGATACAGGGAGAGTTCGATACTAAAACCAAGTTTTCTGTTTATGGAGGCAAAGGTGTAGATCCTGAAAAAAATGAAGAATCCAGGGGCCTGTTGAAAGGATTGAATTATAAATCGGGTAACTTGTTGGCATCCAAGATTTTTGGTAACGAAGCAAAATACGATAATAAATATTATACATTCGGGCCTTTTAATCCTACTGAAGGAGATTTTAATACAAGATGGAACAGTTACATGTTCAAAATTGTATGCGAAGGAATAAGCGGTGATGATGGGAATCTTTACAGGTATTTTTTAAGCAGCGATCCGGATAACAATATTCCTATTGAGGGAGCCAATGCATTTACCTATGCGTATCATTTCCGGATGTGGAACGATTTCAAAAGTGTGTCGCATATATATCCTTACATTGATACCGGTGTTGTGTATATCAGGCAAAGTAATTTTGACTGGGATAATGATGGTAGTATTTTAGTAGTTTCAAGATATAAACAGGGAATTTCGGTACCTATTTCAGATGAAGATAACTGGGCCTTTTCAAAAATACCTATAGAATCTGCTGAAGTGGGGTCTTCACTTGATTTTCAGTTCCATAAAAGGCAGGATGAGCTGGTTAAAAATAATAATGTGGTAATTGAGCTGGAAAACCAGCGTGGAGATGCAGTGAAGTTCTTTAGTTCACCTATTGGAGGTGTTCCAATATACCAGCCCAAAGTAGGTTATGAGAAAGTAAAGCCAAAAAAATAAGTGAAGCCTGAAATGAGATTTAATATCAATCTTAAAGTACTAATCAGCACCATCGGGTCCTTATTTTTATTCTCATTATTATCAAGTGGTCAGATTTACAGTTTCGTGAATTATGGAACGGAGAGGAATATCCCTAACGGTTATGTCTATACCATTATCCAGTCTAAAGACGGGTTCCTCTGGGTTGGAACTGGTAACGGACTGACCCGGTTCGATGGTTATAAATTTTTCCAGGTTCAATATCCGGATACCTCAGTCGGCCGGTACCCTACAAAATGCCTTAAAGATAAACTGGGAACACTATGGTTCGGTTGCAGTGATGGCGCAGTTCTATATGAGAAAGAGAATAAATTGATCTCTGTTCCTGTTCCAAATACAAGAAGCATCAGTGAACTTATTGAAGGACCTGATGGCCTGATTTATGTAATTCCACAGGGTAAGACAGTTTTTTCAATAAATCCATTGAAACCCGAAGAGGTACATAAGTACTCTGTCTCAGTTGAACCGGTCTTGCTTTCTGCTTCTTTTACCAAATCAGGGAATTTGCTTATTGGTACTCAGGAAAATCTTTTGGTTTGCAGGCTGGAGAAAGATTCAATTTCTGTGATCAAAGTGGTTAAAGGAATTGATTCTTACGGAGTTACTTCGATACATAAGATTGGAGATGGTTCAAGATTTATTATAGGAACTGACGACAATGGAATATTTCAATTGACGATATCCGGCAAAGGTGCCGATCTATCGCGTTTCCCCAACCAACCGGAATTCAATTCACTGAAGGTCCAATCTATTTCAGAAGGTTCGGAAGGATCTTTCTGGGTTTCCACTTCCGGTTCGGGAGTAATTCAGTTTGATATAACCGATAATTATACAAAAATAAACTCAGTAAAATTTTATGATATTAACTCAGGACTGACCGGCAATGATGTAAAAACAGTATTCCAGGATATTGAAGGAAATTATTGGTTCGGATTATATGGAGAAGGAATTTCCATGCTGGCATCATATTCTTTAAGTTATTATGCACCCGGAAAGAATCCAGAGGGAAACAATATCCTTTATATTAAAAATTTTGAAAACAATTATATACTGGGGACCCCTCTAGGGTTCCATATTTTTGACCCTGTCTCAGGCAAGTCTCTCTCGTTCACTGATCTTGCCAGTCAGGTGGGACATGCTGAGATAAAATCTTTTTATTTTGACAATGAAAAGAATCTTTGGATAGGAACCGGAGGCAAAGGACTGTATGTCAGAAATAATTCCGGATCGGTCAGACTTTTTTACAGGTCAGGTGATTCCGGTGCAGATGATATTAAGGATATTGAGATGGATGCCACGAATATCTGGCTGGCGACAACCAATGGCGTTATTATTCTGGATAAAAAAGGGAACCTGGAAAAGAAATTTGATATTAATAACGGACTTCCTCATAACAGTATAAATAAGATACTTCTTACAGCTGCAGGGGTAAGTTATATCGGAACTGAAAGTGATAAATTGTATAAGATTGATCGCGATTTTAAGATTACGGCAGTAAATGGTATTATGTCGGGAAGCACCAGGAACAGGATACTCTCCTTTACACAAACCAAAGATGGAGCAATATGGGCTGCAACTGAAGGTAATGGTATATTCAAATTTTTCAAAGATTCAGTTTCTGTGGTTACCAGAGCTAATGATCTGATGTCGAATTACTGTTACAGTATTCTGGCTGATCAGGGAAACAATATCTGGGTTGGTCATAATAAAGGATTTTCAAGATTCAATTCAAAAACCGGAACTGTAAGGATTTTTGGAACAGATTTTGCAAAAAACGGATTATGCAATACTAACGGTATGTTTGAATCGGCCGATAACAAAATCTTTATCGGAACAACTGAAGGGTTAGTAATATACGACCGTTTAAAGGACATGAAGAAATCAGTCGGTCCATTTAATAACATCAATACTATAGAGATAAATGATATATCATATCCTTATCAACCATCATTTGTACTACCATATAAGAAATATAAGATCAAAGTTTTATATTCAGGAATTAATTTCAGCGCACCGGAGAAAGTTTATTACAGCAGCTTTCTCGATAACTTTGATATTGAATGGAGCAAGATGACTACTTCGCGGGAAGCATTGTACAGCCTGGGTGATGGTAAATACCGGTTCAGTCTGATATCTGTAAATGAAGATGGCTTCTCACGGGGAGCTCCGGTATCATTCAATATCTTAATCAAAAAACCTTTCTATAGGACATGGTGGGCAATCCTGTCAGAATTATCTGTTTTAACTGGTATCGTAATTCTGATTATACGGGAAAGGGATAAATCACAGAAGAAGATTCAGGAATACCTTGAAAAAGAACTCGCGGCCAGAACCAGTGTTGTAATGAAGCAGAAGGGAGAAATAGAACTTCAGAACATCGAGATCACCGATAGCATAAATTATGCCAAGCGGATACAAACAAGCATCTTACCTGATATTAACAAACTGAAAGATTGTTTTAAGGATGCATTTATCCTGTTCCATCCCAGGGATATAGTCAGTGGTGATTTTTACTGGTTTGATAAACTTGAAGAAGACAAGTTTATATTGGTCTGCGCTGATTCCACCGGACATGGAGTTCCGGGTGCATTTATGTCGATGATTGGCTCCACACTTCTTCAGGACATAGTCACCAGAAAAAGAATCTCAAAACCATCCGAAATACTCAGTCTTCTTGATAAACAGATTTTCTCAACCCTTAACCAGAATGTGGAATTAGGTGTCTCAAATGACGGAATGGATATGGTGGTTTGTGAGTTCAGTCTTTCAACACGCCATATCAGGTTCGCTTCTGCTATGCGACCCGTTATTCTTGTCCTTGACGGGGAACCATTTTATATTAAAGGCAACAGATCATCGGTCGGAGGCGAATCAGTGATTGAGAAATTCTTCGACGATCAGGAGTATTACCTTAAGGAAGGAGATACTATTTACCTTTTCTCTGACGGACTGCCTGACCAGTTTGGAGGACCAGATGGTAAAAAACTGAAAATAGCAAGGTTAAAACGAATGATTGAGCAGATATCAAAACTGCCAATGGATGAGCAAAAGGTAGCTATGGCGAAGTTCTACTTCGATTGGAAAGGTTCCTATGATCAGGTTGATGATGTCCTTTTGATGGGGGTAAAAGTTTGAAAAGACTATTTATAGGTCTTATTTACAGAAAGCACAATCTCATTTGTAGAAGCAACATTGCTCATATTCAGGGCTCTGTCTTTAATATAAAAATCGTATCTGATAGTATCGGTTGGAGAATAAAACAGATACAGGAAAGTCACAGATATTGTCCCTTTCAGTATTTTATTCTGACCTAATCTCGCCATATAAGGTATCCTGTATGCCGACGGTCTTAACGGGTCATTATCTGGAGCAGGCAACATTACTCCCCCTACTTTCCTGTAAAGTGTGAAAAATAAATTTGTAGAATCAGTCTGCCCTCCTGTAGGATCACTCAGCCCCATGTCGCCATCACCGTCTTCAAAATGGAATTTTAATCTGCCACCCTTTGAATTATTACCCAGAATATCAGTAGTATCAAAAATAGCAAAGCTGGTAAACTCAATATGTGGAACCGCGGGCAATTGCTCGACCTTACGGCATGAATCCAGAATTAAAAAGCTAATAATAATCAAAAAAAGATATCTTATTTCTCTCATGGTTTTGAAGTCAATAATATTCCATAAGCAAAAACCACACCAAATATGATCATTTTTTTCTGAAAAATATCCTTATCGGAACACCTGTAAACTCAAATTTTTCCCTCATCCTGTTTTCCAGATACCTTTTATACGGATCTTTCACATATTGAGGGAGGTTACAAAAAAATGCAAAAGCAGGGGTATAAATCGGAAGCTGTGTCACATATTTTATCTTAACATATTTTCCTTTTAAAGCCGGGGGAGGATTGTTCTTAACAACCTGTAACATCACTTCATTTAATTCAGATGTACTTATCTTCCTGTTCCTGTTCTGATTTACCTGTTCAATCAGTTCAAGCACTTTATGGATCCTTTGCTTATTAATTGCTGAAATAAACAGGATGGGATAATCTGTGAACGGGGCCGTTTTTTCCCTTATATCCTTTTCAAACAGGATAGTTGTGTTATTCTCTTTTTCAATAAGATCCCATTTATTTACAAGAACTATCATGCCTTTGTTATTCTTTTGAATCAGTGACATGATATTGAGATCCTGAGCCTCAATTCCTCTTGTCGCATCAATAAGAAGCAGACAAATGTCTGAATTTTCAATGGTTTTAACAGCTCGCATCACTGAATAAAACTCGATATCTTCACTTACCTTTCCTTTCTTGCGCAGACCCGCTGTATCGACAAGGAGAAAATCGTGCTGAAATTTGTTATATCTTGTATATATTGAATCACGGGTAGTTCCGGCAACCGGAGTGACAATATTCCTTTCTTCTCCGAGAAGAGAATTTACCAGAGATGATTTGCCGACATTTGGCCGTCCGACGATAGCAATTCTTGGTAAGTCGGGTATAACCCCCGGCTCTTCTTCGGGCAGGCTTTTTACTACTTCATCGAGCAGTTCGCCGGTACCACTGCCGTTCATAGAGCTTAACGGGAAATAATCGCCCAAACCCAGATTGTAAAACTCATTGGCATCTATCAACCTTTCTCCATTATCTACCTTGTTTACGACAAGCAGTACTTTCTTGTTTACTCTTCTGAGAAGTGAAGCTACCGATGAATCCATTTCATGAATACCACAAGTTACATCAACCATAAATAGTATGAGATCCGACTCTTCGATAGCAAGCAAAACCTGTTTATTTATCTCTTCTTCAAATATATCATCAGAATTCTGAACATATCCGCCTGTATCGATTACCGAAAAATCGATTCCATTCCAATGTGAAACTCCATAGTTGCGGTCGCGGGTAACTCCGCTTACTTCATCAACTATGGCTTCCCTTGAATCGGTAAGCCTGTTGAAAAGTGTCGATTTCCCGACATTTGGTCTTCCTACTATTGCAACTATTCTACTCATAAAATATTTTAAAGTTTTGTTCTATTGATAACCAAATCGTTTAAGTATCAATGGCTTATCTCTCCAGTCCTTAGTTACCTTTACATATAATTCAAGAAAAACCTTCTTCCTGAAAAAATCTTCCATATCATGCCTTGCTTCAGTACCTACTCTTTTTAGCATTGATCCTTTATGACCGATTATTATGCCTTTCTGACTGTCGCGCGTAACATGAATCAGCGCCCTGATTTTGATAATGTCCTTTTCATCCTTAAAGCTTTCGATCTCTATCTCAATAGAATAGGGAATCTCTTTTTTATAATTGATTAGGATTTTTTCCCGAATGATCTCCGAAGCAAAAAACCTTTCATATTTGTCGGTGAGCTGATCTTTCGGAAAATACGGAGGACTCTCAGGCAGCTTTGCAAGAATTGCATTCAGGAGAGAATCGAGGTTAAAGTTTTTAAGTGCAGAAATAGGGATAACAGGTGAATCAGGAAAAGCAAGATGCCACGATTCAACAATTTTTTCCAGATTGCCCTGATTTGTAAGGTCAACCTTATTTACAGCTATAATCACCAGAATTCCTGATTCCTTAATCTTATCAATGTATTCACCTTCATCCGCAGTACGTTCTGTAACATCGGTAACGTAAAGAATCAGGTCAGCATCAGACAGAGCCGAATTGACAGAGTTCATCATTGTCTCCTGAAGCTTATACTGAGGTCTTAGTATTCCGGGAGTATCAGAGTAAACTATCTGAAAATCCTCACCATTAACAATTCCCATTATACGGTGACGTGTGGTCTGAGCTTTTGATGTAATAATAGAAAGTTTTTCGCCGACAAGAGCGTTCATAATAGTCGACTTACCCACATTAGGATTCCCCAGAATATTTACAAAACCTGATCTGTGACTCATCTTTAATTATTAAAAAATTCCCCGCTTAAGCATACTTACCTCCTTATCGTTGAGGTACCTCCATTTTCCCCTCTGGACATTTTTTTTGGTCAGCCCGGCAAAATATACCCGGTCGAGTTTTTTAACTCTATAGCCAAGGGTTTCAAACATTCTGCGTATGACTCTGTTTTGCCCTGAGTGAAGTTCTATGCCAATCTGGCTCTTATCATCAGGATCAGCATAGGATACTGCATCCGCAACAATTGTTATGCCATCGAGCTCAATACCTTCAGTGAGTTTAAAAAGATCGTTTTTGGTTACAGGGCTATCGAGAAAGACATGATATATCTTTCGTCTTTTATACTTTGGGTGAGTGAGTTTCCCGGCAAGATCACCATCGTTTGTGAGCAGAAGGACACCTGTTGTTGCCTTATCAAGTCGCCCGACAGGGTAGACTCTTTCGGGACAGCTGTCTCCGATAAGTTCAAGAACTGTATGTTCAGCATGAGGATCTTCAACAGTGGTAACATAATCTTTTGGCTTATTCATAAGTATATATACCTTTTTTTCAGCCGAAAGTCTTTTATTTTTGAATCTGACATCATCATCATAACTGACCTTTGTTCCCATATCTTTCACAATGTGGCCGTTTACTGATATCAGTCCGTTTTTTATATGTTCATCAGCATCTCTCCGTGAACAGACACCGCTGTTGGCAATAAACCTGTTAAGTCTGAGTAGTGTAATTTCTTTCTCATATTTTTTCACGGGTCTTCCTGCAGCTTTTCTGTTCTCCATATCAATTAATTATCAGCGTGCAAAGGTACAATTATTTGGTGATATTAAGATTTGATGATTTTTTTGCACCTTTGTAAGTCTGAAAACGTAGTCAAAATGGCACTTATAAAATCAATTTCAGGTATCCGGGGAACCATTGGCGGAAAACCGGGAGAAAGCCTGTCTCCGGTAGATATTTTAAAATTTGCAGCCTCATTCGGGACCTGGGTTCAATTAAGACATAAAAAGGGTGATTTAAAAGTAATTTTGGGACGCGATGCCCGCAAATCAGGACCTATGGTAAATAACCTGGTAATTACCACTCTGCGAAGCCTGGGAATTAATGTGATTGATTTGGGGATGGCGACAACTCCTACCGTAGAACTCGCGGTTATAGGTACACATGCTGAGGGAGGAATTATTATTACCGCAAGCCATAATCCGGCTGAATGGAATGCCCTGAAACTGCTTAATGAGAAAGGGGAATTCCTGTCAGCCCTGGATGGGATGAAGGTACTGGAAATTGCAGCCAGCGAAAATTTTAATTTTGTTTCGAATGATCTCGCCGGATCGCTTAATCTGGATGACACGTGGGGGAAGAAGCATATTGATCTTATTCTCGCTTTAAAACTTGTTGATTTAAAAGCAATTAAAACTGCAAGATTAACTGTCGCTATTGATTGCGTAAATTCAGTCGGAGGAATTATTCTGCCGCAAATGCTCAGGTCTTTGGGTGTAGATAAGGTTCTTGAACTAAATACAATTCCTGATGGAAATTTTGCTCACAATCCCGAACCACTGCCGGAAAACCTTAAAGGTATTTCAGAGTTCGTAGTTAAGGGGAAAGCCGATATTGGATTTGTTGTTGATCCGGATGTTGACCGGCTTGCGATTGTATGTGAAGATGGAACAATGTTTGGTGAAGAATATACACTTGTTTCAGTCTCAGATTATGTCCTCGGAAATACTCCCGGGAATACAGTATCTAATCTTTCTTCAACAAAAGCATTAAGAGATATCACTTCCGGATATGGATTCAAACACTTCTCAGCTTCAGTTGGTGAAGTGAATGTTGTGGAAGAGATGAAAAAAAGAGATGCGGTAATAGGAGGAGAAGGAAATGGAGGAGTAATCTATCCTGAACTGCATTACGGTCGGGATGCCCTGGTTGGGATAGCTCTTTTCCTGTCGCATCTTGCAAAACGCAGTATAAAATGTTCCGCTTTGAGGAAAGGATATCCGCATTATGTTATTGCCAAGAAAAAGCTTTCAATCGATCCGGCCATCGAATTTAGCCAGATCATTAACGCCGTGAAAGATCATTTCAAAGGCCATTTAACAGATGAAAGAGATGGTCTGTGGATTGAGCATCAAAACGGCTGGGTTCAGATCAGGAAATCCAATACAGAACCAATAATGCGGATATATGCAGAAGGAAGGACTAACCAGGAAGCAGATGATCTGGCTGATATTGTTATAAGTATTGTTAAAAGAAGCTAATTTCATTTTATTTTATTCGTTTATTCCGGATTAATCAACCCGCATAACAGTCATAAGGTCATAAAGTGTGCTAAGTATTTATGTTAAAAATTGTTAATAGCTAAAATGGGAGAGCCCTTTTTGATACTTTAGCGGCTGATTTTTTGAATCTACTAATTTTTTATTTCATGAAGAGGACACTTATTATCACAGGTATTATAGTTGTTGTTGCAATCGTAATTCTGATTGTCATCAGCAAGGTGACCTCGAAGAAAGAGATAGCAAATCTCTACGCTGAATCACAAAAAGGTCAGTTTGATATAATTGTTACTACGACAGGCGAATTACAGGCGAAGAAATCGACCGATATCATAGGTCCAGAGTTTACTCAGAGCAGAAATATCAGGGCAATGGACATAAAAATTACCGATATGGTGCCTGAGGGTACCGAGGTCAAAGCTGGGGATTATGTTGCAACACTCGACAGAACATCATTTGACAATAGTTTGAAAGATGAGCTTGAAAAGCTTACAACTTATGAGACCAACCTGGAAATGAAAATTCTTGATACTGCGGTTACTCTTAGTAATTTAAGAGATAATATTAAAAATCTTAGATTTTCAGTTGAAGAGGCTGCTATAGCGCTTCAGCAATCGAAATATGAACCTCCGACAACTATTCGTCAGGCAGAAATTTCACTAGATAAAGCTAACCGTTCACTCGATCAGTCAATAAGAGGGTATTCACTGAGAGTTGAACAGGCAAAATCAGATATGCGAACCAATAAGACAAATCTTTCTGAACAACGAACGAGGGTCAGTGATCTCCAAGTGGTTCTGTCAAAATTTATTATTACTGCACCATCTTCAGGTATGATAATTTATAAACGCGACAGGATGGGATCAAAAAGGAAAGTTGGCTCTTCAATAAGTCCTTGGGATAATGTTGTTGCAACCCTTCCTGATATGTCATCAATGATATCTAAAACTTACGTTAATGAAATCGATGTAAGCAAAGTTAAAGAAGGGCAACACGTTGAGATTGTGGTGGATGCCTTCCCCGAAAAATCTTATACAGGAACAGTAACCAGTGTTGCCAACATCGGGGAGCAGTTGCCTAACGCTGATGCAAAAGTGTTCGAAGTGGTTATTGAAGTAGACGGTTCTGATCCGATATTAAGGCCTTCAATGACTACAGGTAACAAGATTATTACAAAAACGATTAGCAATATTACCTTTATTCCGCTGGAAAGTGTGCAGGCAGGAACCGACAGCATACCATTTGTTTATCTGAAAAACGGGACACGGCAAGTTGTTGTTCTTGGGGAATCTAACGAAAATAATGTGGTTATTGAAAAAGGTTTGCAACCGGGGGTTCAGGTCTATTTAAATACACCTGAAAAATCCGAAAATTACAAATTGGTAGGCGAAGAGTTAATTTCGGTTATAAGAGATCGTGAAAAAGCAAAAAAGGCAGAAGAATTACGAATAAGGCAGGAAGCTGAAAAGGCTAAAGCAGATGCAGGTCCGATGATGGGCGGTGCCGCGATGCCAAATATGACGCCTGAGATGATGCAAAGATTTCAGAATATGAGAGGAACCCAGGGTGGCATCAGGGATACATCCTCAAGACGAAGGATAATCAGGAAGCCTGGACAGAATGGTCCGGGACAAAGCGGACCAACTTCAATACAGACGTCAATTAAAAAATAATCACCTAAACAGGAAATAAAATGTTCAAATTCATATTACGATATTTCCACGATATTGAAATTGCTGTCGAGTCTATTGTCTCGAATAAGCTGAAATCGATGCTTACTGCCCTTGGAATAATATTTGGTGTGGCTGCTGTTATTGCCATGCTTGCTATAGGAAAAGGTGCGAAACAGGAGATTATGGAACAGATGAAAATGGTAGGGGTGAATAATATTCTGATCAACCCCGTGATACCTGATAAAACTACTTCTAATACAGAGGGGGAGAAACAACAAAAGAAGTTTTCGAGAGGACTTAATCTTCTTGATGTTGAAGCTATTAAGCAAACACTTCCTTCCGTGAAGAGAATTAGTCCTGAGATTTCTTTTAACTCAACAGCAATGCTAAACGGGGCAAAATATACCGCCAAGCTTGTTGGAGTTTCAAATGATTATTTTTATTTATACAATCTGCCTCTGGTTGGGGGTGCTTTTTTTAACTCATTTCAGGAAGAGAACGGCATTCAGGTTTGTATTATCGGAGCCAATATCAGAGCAAAATTCTTTAGTAAAATCGACCCTCTTGGTCAGTATATTAAATTTAATGGGATATGGCTGAAGGTAATTGGAGTTCTTCAGAAAACCAATGTCAGCCTGACAGGATTTGAAGAAAAAGGGGTGAACGTTTATAATGATAACATTTATATTCCGATCCAGACAATGTTATTAAGATACCAGAACAGGGCTCTTCTGAATACAAAACTGGTTTCAGAAGCCACCTCAATGCAGTTTTTTGGTGGTGGAGGTGGACCGGGTGGAGGCATGGCAAGAGTTGTTGTCAGTAGTTCTGATGCATCGAGTGATACGGAAACGAATTATAATCAGCTCGACAGGATAGTCGTCCAGGTAACTGAAACAGAACAACTTCAGCCAACAACTGAAATACTCAGCCGCATGCTTACCAGAAGACACACAGGTGTAAAAGACTTCGAAATAACCGTTCCTGAATTACTGCTTAAACAGCAGCAGAGAACGAAAGATATCTTTAATATTGTATTGGGAGCGATAGCTAGTATATCACTTATTGTTGGTGGAATAGGAATTATGAATATCATGTTTGCATCGGTCATGGAAAGGATAAAGGAGATTGGTACCAGGATGGCAATCGGGGCAAAAAAAATGGATATTGTTGTTCAGTTTCTGTCTGAAGCAGTTCTTATTAGCGTATCCGGAGGCTTTATTGGTGTATTCTTTGGCGTAATAATGGCAAAGCTAATAGAGCAATTAGCAGGGATTATGACAATTGTATCGTTCTTCTCTGTATTTATTGCATTTGGTGTTTCTGCTGCTGTTGGCGTAATTTTCGGGTACTCTCCTGCCAAGAGAGCATCGGAAAAAGATCCTATCGAATCTTTAAGGTATGAATAACCACTTCTGCCTCACTAGTTCGGCACCCCGCCTCGCGGGGGAAAATGGAATAAATTATTAAAAAATAAAAATGAAGAACTTTCTTTTGTTATCACTTATAGTTGTGCTTGTTCTTCCTTCAAAGGAAATAATTGCACAGGAAGTTAAAAAGCTGACTTTTGAAGAAGTTATAAAACTTTCAGAGGAGCAATCACCCAATGCTTTGATTGCAAAACACAGATTCCGCAGCAGTTACTGGGAGTACCGATCATACCAGGCACAGTATTTGCCATCACTTACATTGTCGGGTATTACCCCGGATTTCAGCAATGGACTTACCAAGGTTTATGATTCCGGTTCAGATCAGTATATCTACACATCAAAAAATACAATAAGCACTATGGGAACCCTGTCTCTATCTCAGAACATAGGGTATACCGGAACCATTATTGCATTAAGTTCAGACCTGACTCTTTATAAGGATATTGCGTTAAAGCTTCCAGTAAATTATATTTCCGATCCTGCTTATATTCATATTACTCAACCAATAAGGCAATATAACACATTAAGATGGCAAAAGAAAATCGAGCCTGTAAAATACAACGCAGCCAAAAAAACTTATCTTTCAAATATTGAAGGAGTTCACATGAGCGCTGTGATGAATTTTTTTTCATTGGCTCTGGCACAAATTAATAAGCAGATTGCAGAAATGAACTATTCCAATGCAGATACTCTGTTCAGGATTGCAAAGGGAAGATACCAGCTGGGAACCATTGCTGAGGATGAACTTTTGCAGATGCAGCTTTCATGGCTGAATGCGGAAACAGCGAGAAAACAGGCAGATATGAATTTGCGTGATAAGGAGATCCGGCTGAGATCATTTCTCGGATACAACGAAAATGTAAGACTTGAACTAATTCTGCCCGAAGATATACCCGACTTGCAGGTTGATATGAAGGAAGTACTTGATCTGGCACTTCAAAACAACCCTGATATTCTTAATCAG
>Ga0208478_1000450_pt1 | contig 14344 bp, 6 predicted proteins | sample NGESurdeep072012_5_FD_184462 | JGI IMG/M metagenome (GOLD analysis project Ga0208478, IMG submission 184462) | Arctic peat soil microbial communities from Barrow, Alaska - NGEE Surface sample 415-2 deep-072012 (SPAdes) | ecosystem: Environmental > Terrestrial > Soil > Wetlands > Peat ...
CCCACTCGAACTTCCCGATCGGATATCGCAAGTCTTCCATCACTCTTCGCCTCAATTTCGTCACTGAAGAACCGGAATAGTCTAATCCACGGAGCGCACGGCATCAGAGAAAAGTAGTTCTACCGAACACGGCCCGGGTAGCAGATCGGGCTTCGCCGGAGGCTCAGTTTTGGAGGTCGCCGGCGCCTTTCCCTTCGCCCCCTTCTTGTCGGCAGTCTTCCCCTTCGTGATCGACGGCGGCGGAGCCGTGCCGCACTTCGCGGTGGCGCGCCGCAAGGCACGAACGGACGACGGATCGGGAAACTTGATGCCCAGATCAGTGGACTTCACCGAATAAGCCAGGTCCCTGATTGCGGTGTCTCCGCTGACGAACTTGATCTGTTCGTTCTTGACCGGTGACACCAGCGCGAAGAAGTCACCCGTTCCCGTGCCCGAGGCGTCTAGCTTGCGGGTGCGCAGGGCCAGCATCTCAGCCCGCCCGGTCTCAATACGGCTATCGAGATCGCCGGTGACGCCAAGCTCGGCCAGACGCGGACGGGCTTGGTCGCTGGGCGACTGGCCGATGAGCGACAGCACATAGTAGTGGATGGCTTCTTCTTTCTTGCCGCGTTTTTCGTAGAGCTGCCCGAGGTGCTCGCCGATGTTGCCGCTGCCGGTGGCTTCCCAAGCGGCGCGAATATACTGTTCGGCGACGTCGAGATTGCCGCGCTGGAACTCGACCCATCCCTTGGTGTCCCACACGTTATACAGCAGGTTGGCGATGGCGATGTCCTGCAGGCGCAGGTTATCGAGATTTACGTCGCGAAGCTGCGTCTCGATCGCGTTAATGGCGGCATCGGAGTACTGGCTGGCGCGATCGAGCTGCACGTTTTGCTCGGCGAGCGAGTAGGCTATGTTGTTCCACACAACAGGGCTGGCAGACAGCGCGACGGCGCGGTCGAAGGACGCCATTCCCTTCTCAGTCTGGCCGCTGGCGACGTAGGCTTGGCCTAGCGAGATGTGTACAAGCGGGTTCTTGTCTTGCAGCGAGACCGCTTTCTCCAGTTCGGGCACTGCGTCATTCCAGCGCTTGAGCTTGCTGTAAAGAAGTCCGAGGCTGCTGTGCGCGTAGGGGTCGAGGGGGTTGATCTCGATCTGCTTCTGGAACTGCGCAATGGCCTCGTCATAATGCTGCATGGCCTCGTAAACCAATCCAAGGTTGTTATAGGCGAATTCGTCGTACGGATTGATCTCGATCTGCTTCTTAAAAGCATCCTCCGCCTGGTCGTATTGATGGGAGGCGAGATAGGCGTGTCCGAGGTAATTCCACAGGCCTTTGTGCTTGGGATCGGCCTTGGCTACACGCTGGAAAAGCTCGATGGCAAGAGCGAAGTTGTTGTTGTTCGCGGCCTGCACGGCGGAGTCATAAAGGTCGTCGGGCGATTGGTTGGCCCCAAGACCCGCAGTTCCGGGAGATTTGTTGTCAAGCGTGACGCTTTGCGCCTGATCGGCCTCTACCGTGCGACGGAATGCGGCGTACTCCTCGCGCCGCTCATACGGAATTTGAGTAAGCAGAGTTTGTAGTTTGCGAGTGGCGGTAAGTTGGCCGTTCTCAAATTTGTAGCCGGAGTGGTATTCCGCGTAGTCGCGCTTGACGTCAACGCCGATGGGCAGGCGGGCACCGTACTTCGGAGGAATCGTTATCTTGATTTCCGCCGATGCTTCCGTGGTCGCGCCCAACTTGATGGGCCTGGGATTCTTGCTGTCGTCGTCAATGTCAGTTGGCAGCGTAAGACCAAGCACGGGCAACGAAAGCTTGGGATCGGGAGCCGACCAGTCGAAATAGTTGCTGACCGCCACGTCGAAATCGATTTCCATGGGCTTATTGGTGTCGGTGGGATCGCCGACTTTGAGGTTCGTAATCTCTCCACCCTTCATCGGCGAACGGCTGAGCATCATCTCGAAAACGTTTTTCCACTTGTTGTTGGGAATCTGGCGCATAGCGAAACGCAATGCCAGCTCGGAGTCGCCGCGAGCGGCCGCGTTGAAGTGCGCGGTGAGCTTGCCGGTGTCGTTCAAGGCGCCGTCGATGCGGCTACGGTCGAAGCTCTCAAACGGAGGGTTCGCCGGAGTCCGAACCAGTCCGGGTGTGTCGCCGGGAGGCATCGCGAGCGCCTGTTTGTCGCGCAGAGGAAACGCCAGCATTCGAAAGGGCGCCACTCCATTGGTACTATCGAGCCAGATTTCCTGCCCATCGACGGGCACGCGCGTAATAACGTGGTCGAACTGCGAAGGCGAGGGAATGTCGGGATCGAGCTTGTGTTGCGAGCCAATCAGCACTGAAGTTGACTCGAAGCCCTGCGCCGCAAGAAGCGCAGCCAGCAAAGTGTTCTTGTCCTTGCAATCACCATAGCCGTTGGCCAGAACTTCGGAGGCGGCATGTGGCTGATACCGTCCCAATCCAAGCGACAGACTGACATAGCGAAAATCGCGGGAGACGAAGTCGTAGAGCGCCTTCACCTTTTCCGTGTCGGTTGTCTTTCCCTGCACGAGTTCGTCGGCCTTCGCCTTGATCGCGTCGTTGGGCTGGCGGCGGTCTTTCTCCAGGCTGGCGTACCAGTCGCCAAGCTGCTGCCAGCTCTCAAACGTGGTCAGTTGCACCGACGGAACCTCGTCCTCGTCGTGCCGGCGCATCGGCCTTTTCTTCTTCTGCGAGGTATCGTCTTCATTTTCCAGATGCGAATGTTTCCATCGGTAAATGCGGCGGTCACCGTCCTCGGTGATCTTCGGCTCTACGCCTGGCTCGCTCTTGAGTTTGATCTGGCGCGACTTGGGCACATTGATCTCGATCTGCTCGTCGAGCACGATGCCGCGGTCCTTGAAGTCGTAGCTGGTGGAAAACTGTCCGGGCGTGAGTGGATTCACAATCGTGCGGACAAACTGGTACTCCAGCACATCGCCCGGCCGCAGCGAAGGTACGCTAATGTGCTTCTGGTGATAGTCGGTGTACACCGGTGCGTCGGGAATCGTCAGGTCCTGCACCGCCGATTCCTGTGCGGTGATCACGGTCCCATCCGGCTTAGTCACCCGGACGTAAACGACCTCGAGCTTGTCGCTGAGCGCACTATATCCGACCTTTAACTGCCCTAGAGCCTGCACCCCGCTGTCGCTGTTGATCTTGATGCGTGCGTCGATCTGCTCGCGACCCGTGCCGTCGTTCTCGAAGCGGAAGGACTCGATGTAGTGCTCCATCACAAATGCTTCTTGCGAGTAGTCAGCGGATTCTGCTGGAGTCGCCTTGGCAGCAGGAGCTGGCTTGGATTCCTGCGCAGCGATCGCGTGTCCATGCTCTTTGCTCCGCGATTGCTGGGCCCAAAGCAAGGAAGAGAGAAGAATCAGGCCAATCGAGAAAGACCAGAATTTTTGCATGACCCTATAGTTTGACAGAGAACCCATTTTGAAGGGCTGCGGCTTCAGCCGCGCCGCCCAGATCCTTTTGGTTTGTCTTTCCTCACACTTATGACACAGTCTTCAATTTGCATCGGACGCCTTCACAAACTCGCCCGGCGGCCAGGGCCCACTCAGGCGCAAGCGTACACCTTCTGAAGGCCCGGCGCTGCGCAGAGCGGAGACAAACCGCTCGCGGTCCGAGCGCGCTACCAGCGCGAACCAATGGTGCTTTCTGCGGTCCTGCCGCGCGCGCCATTCGCGAACCCATTCGCCTGTCACGGCCTTCAGCTTTGTGGCGATCGCCGCAATGCGATCCGCGGCTTCCTGCCGGCGCTTCAGGTATTCCCGCCCGCTCACCGGAGTCGCCCAGTCGGCCTGATCGTCCGCCGTCCAACTTGCGATCATCTCGTACTGCACCATATCGCCCAGCCGGTTCAAAGCCTCGTCGAAATGCTCCCGCACTTCCGCAACGTACTTCTCGACAGCTTCGGGATCGGCGAGCACCACTGGAAACGGAAACGGAATCGGCGTGATCTGCGCCACGATCTGACGCACCACTTGCTGATATTTCAGAGCGGCGTTCTTCTTGGCCGCCCCTTCCGCCAGACACTTCTCTGGATCGCCAATCTCGCTCCAGTAGATGCGGATGCCTGCGAATTCCTGCGAACGTACCGGCTCGTCGCACACGCCGACGACGTCACGAACGACCTCGGATACCAGACGTGTGACGCAATAGAGGAGGCAGGGCATTCAACAGTTCGCTGTCTGTGACTGACGGAAAAATGGGAGAGCATCGCTGCTCTCCCACGTTACGCTTCTCGTATAACCACCTTACCGGCGCGGGCCACGTCCCCGGCCGCCACGGTCACCGCCGCGACCGCCGCCCGGGCCACCCCGACGCGGTCCGCGATCGCCACCGCCATCACGGCGTGGCGGACGAGCTCCATCGCGATTGAAGTTCGGCTCGTCGGCAGATTCGTGTCCACCTTCGAACGCCACCGGAACCGCAGCGCCTTCGCCGCCTTCCGCACCTTCAGGAGCGGCTTCGCCGCCGCCCATCTTGGCGCGTTGTTCTTTCAGAATGGCCTTGCGCGACAGCTTGATGCGGTTGCCTTCGACTGCCAGCACCTTCACCAGGATCTGGTCGCCTTCCTTCAGCTCGTCGCGAACATCGTTGATGCGATGCTCTGCAACTTCGCTGATGTGCAGCAGGCCTTCGGTGCCCGGAATGATCTCCACGAACGCTCCGAAATCTGCCAGGCGCGTCACCTTGCCGAGATAGGTCTTTCCCACTTCGGCAGTCGCTGTGATGTCTCCGATCATCTGCAATGCCTTGGCGGCGGCTGCCTGGTCGCTCGACGAAACATTGACCTTGCCGCTGTCTTCGACGTCGATCTTGACGCCCGTTTGCTCGATGATGCCGCGAATGACCTTGCCGCCCGGCCCGATCAGATCGCGGATCTTGTCGGTCGAAATCTGCAGGGTGTAGAAGCGCGGTGCGAATTCGCTGATCGTGGTGCGCGATTCGCCAATCACTTCAGTCATCTTGTCGAGGATGTATAGGCGTCCATGCCGCGCCTGCTCCAGCGCCTCCCGCATGATCTGCGCCGTGATGCCCATCACCTTGATGTCCATCTGCAGCGCCGTAATGCCATCGCGCGTACCGGCAACCTTGAAGTCCATGTCGCCGTAGTGGTCTTCCGCGCCCGCAATGTCGGTCAGGATGGCATACGCTTCGCCTTCCTTCACCAATCCCATCGCAACTCCGGCCACCGAGGCCTTCAGCGGAACGCCAGCGTCCATCAAGCTCAGCGATGCGCCGCAAACCGTCGCCATCGACGACGAGCCATTTGACTCCAATATGTCAGAGACCACGCGCATCGCGTACGGCCAATCCGTCTGGTCCGGCAGCACCGCAAGCAGCGCCCGCTCGGCCAATGCTCCATGACCGATCTCGCGACGTCCCGCGCCACGCAGGAAGGCCACTTCGCCGACCGAGAATGGCGGGAAGTTGTAGTGCAGCATGAAACGCTTCTTGGTTTCGCCCTCGAACGCTTCCAGCCGCTGCATGTCTTCGCCGGTGCCCAGCGTGGTGGTCACCAGCGCCTGGGTCTCGCCGCGCGTAAAGATCGACGACCCGTGAGTCCGCGGCAGCACGCCAACCTCAATCCAGATATCGCGGATCTGGTCGAACTTGCGGCCATCCGGACGACGTTTCTCCTTGATCACCTGCTCGCGGAATATCTCCTCCCGCAGCAGATCGAAGTACTTGCCCGCCTTCTTGCGGCCCGCTTCGTCTTCCTCAGGAATAGCTTCCTTCACTTCGGTCTTCAGCGCCTTGATCATCGCGTAGCTGTCGTTCTTGGGATACTTCTCGGTGTTGACCGCATCGATCAGCTTCGCACCGAACTTCGAGCGCAGTTCGCTCAGGTACGCTTCGTCGGTGACCACCGGCTCAACCTTGCGCTTCGCCTTGCCTACCTTCGCCGCTAGATCGTTAATCGCGGCGCAGATTTTTTTGATTTCCTGGTGCCCAAACTCGATGCCCTGCACAACAACATCTTCCGACACTTCCTTCGCGCCCGACTCGATCATCACGATGCCGTCCATGGTGCCGACGACCATCAGATTGAGTTTGCCTTCGCGCTGCTCGTCGTAGGTCGGGTTGATGACGAATTCGCCGCTCACTTGTCCCACGCGCACTGCGCCAATGGGGCCGTGGAACGGGATGTCCGACACACTCAACGCAACCGAAGCACCATTGATGCCAAGAACATCAGGATCGTTGGTGGTATCCGCCGACAGCACCATGGCGATGACCTGGGTCTCGCAGCGGAAGCCTTCGGGGAACAGCGGCCGGATGGGCCGATCGATCTGCCGGCTGGTCAGAATTTCGCGCTCGCTGGGACGCCCTTCGCGCTTGATGAATCCGCCCGGAATGCGCCCGGCGGCGTAGGTGTACTCGCGGTAATCCACCGTGAGGGGGAAGAAGTCGATGCCTTCGCGGGGATCGGGGTTGGCGCAAGCGGTGGCGAGAACCACGTTATCGCCAATGCGCACTATGCAGGAACCGTGTGCCTGCTTCGCTAGTTTTCCGGTTTCAAAGTGAATGGACTTGCCGCCATGCAGCTCAACTGTTACTTCGTGTTTCATTTATTTTCCTTTTGGAATGTAACCGATAGGATCCCAAGTCCGGGTGCCGGGTGCCCCAACCGGCTATTTTTGCCGGGGTGGGGTTTCTCAACCCTCGAAACTTCACACTGATCTTGGGAATTCTGGTCAGCCGAGAGTGGCTGAAACCGAGTCTGCGGACGCATACTTGCGTCCGCGGAATCTCGAAAATGTGTTCCTTCCCGAAATAGACCACTATCTCGGGGAGCCCGGCCAGCGCCACACCGGCACCTGCAGGGGTTATTCGACGCACATCACGCTGGTAAAGCGGTACTCCAGTGGCTGGCAAGCTGCTTATTTGCGGATTCCCAGTTTCTGAATGACCACCTTGTAGCGTTCGGTATCGCACTTTCTGAGGTAGTCCAGCAGGCTGCGACGCCTGCTAACCATCATGAGAAGTCCGCGCCGGGAGGCATGGTCCTTCTTATGCGTCTTAAAATGCTCCGTCAGTTCACCAATCCGCTCACTCAGGATCGCAATCTGCACTTCCGGCGACCCGGTATCCGTGTCGTGGGTACGGTACTGGTCAATAACGGCGGTTTTTTTCTCTCGGGCTAACACTGTTTCGGGTGCACTCCTGCTCTTTAATCGTATGTTGTTACGCCATAAAGAATAACACGCATCCGCACCATCCGCCAAACGCCCCGTCATCCTGAGAGGAGCCAGGTCATACCATGTTGTCATCCTGATCGCAGCGAGGCCGCCGAGCGAAGTCGAAGGGTTCGCCCCGCTTCCCGGCTTCCTAGGGATCGCTTCATGCGCTGCGGGTGAGACGTCGCTTCCGTTGATGCGGCCGGGGGCATCCGGCCAAAAAAGGCGTTCGTGGTATATTGCTGCGCATCGAGCCTACCGAAAAGTGTCGATTTCCTCCGGCAACTCCTTACGGATCAATATTTTGCCTATAACCTATTTGAATGGAATATTTTGCGAGGAAATCGTATCTAAACCATTGATTCTAAGGATTTCGCGGGTAGGGGGGGAGGGGGGTACGTCGCGCCTCCATCGATTTGCACGCCGTGATGTTCAAGTAGTTAACAACCACTCACGCGTTTCTATACTCGAAACTGGATACTGTCTTCTTACCGCGTTGCCTGCTCCAAAAGATACATATACGACCGATAGACTTGGCCAGTCGCTCGCGTCATGCCGATCTCGCAAGTGCGGCTGCTGGAATAGCAAGCATCAGGATTCTTGGCCTTCACTTCCGCCGCTTCCAGCCTCGTGGCCGAAGCCGTCAACTCAGGCACGAGGAATCCGCGATCTCCGGCAAACGCGCAGCAGCCTGCATCCAAAGGAATTAGCACCTTCTCGCTGCACGCTTTCGCGATGGCTTCCAGCTTCGGCGTCAAACCCAACTTGGTGACCGAACACACTGGATGCAACGCCACCGAATCAGCCCTCGAACGAATCTCGAGGTTGGGCAACAGCTCGTCGTGCACGAACTCAATCGAGTCCAGGAACTTCATCTGGTCGAAGCGTTGCTGGTTCACTTCTGTCAGGTATCCACGCGCGGTTCTGAATCCGTATGTGCAAGGGCTGGTATCGATCACGATGGGAAGTCTTCCCTGCTCTGACCACTTCCAGCAACGCTCGACGGCCGAGTTGATCGCAATCTCGTGCGCCCGGCTCAGTCCCTTGGACGAGAATGGCGTCCCGCAACACGTGCCTGCGATGTCCCCGGGAATATAAACCGGAACGCCAGCGCGCTGCGCCAACTCCACCGTAACTTCCATGAGCGAGCGGTCTTCCGGTTCTCCCGGCAAGCGTCCCATCATCCGCGAAATGCACGCTGGAAAATAAACTGCCTGCGCTCCGGCACGCGCAGTTTCAGGAATCTCTCCGGCTGCATGTGGTGTGTCCGGCATCCACTCGGCCATGTTGTCGCCGGCGAAACGTTTTAGGGCACGCGTGAGAGAACGCATTCCGCCGACACCGATCAACCCCTGCATGAGATGCCCGCTGCGCAGCGCCCAGCGCACGACTTTTTCGGTGGCCGCGAAATGATTGGCGATGCGAACGGCCCATTCCTGAACGGCGGGCGATTGCCGCATGCGGCGGAAGCGTTTCACCAGTTGTCCGGTGTCGATGCTTACGGGGCAAGCCGTTGCGCAGAGTCCATCGGTGGCGCAGGTGTCGAGAGCCGCGTAAGGGAAGTCGCGGTCAAGCGCGTTGTACAACTCCGAAGGTTCTCTTCCGTCCTGCAATCGCGCCATCTCGCGGCGGACGACGATGCGCTGGCGTGGCGTCAGCGTCAATTCGCGGCTGGGACACTTCGACTCGCAATACCCGCACTCGATGCATTTATCGACTTCGGGTTCGATGGTGGGAATGCGCTTCAAGTCCTCGAGATGCGCGCGCGCATCGGAGTTGATGATCACGCCGGGATTGAGCAGGTTGTGCGGATCGGCCAGATGCTTCAGCCGCCGCATGATCTCGTAGCCTTCGCTTCCCCACTCAGTTTCGACGAAGGGAGCCATGTTGCGGCCCGTGCCGTGTTCGGCTTTCAGCGCGCCATCGTAGCGATTGACGACCAGCTCCACCACATCGTCGATGAAGTGGGCGTACTGATCGACTGCGGCCTGGTCATTGAAGCCCTGCGTGATTACGAAGTGCAGGTTGCCGTCCTTGGCGTGTCCGAAGATGATGGCGTTGTCGTAGTCGTGCTTGACGAAGAGCTTGTTCAGGTCGAGCGCTGCATCGGCCAGCCGTTCAATGGGAAACGCGACATCCTCGATGATGACGGTAGTCCCAGTCTTGCGCACCGATCCAACGGACGGGAACATGCCGGCGCGAATCTTCCAAAGCAGCGCCTGTTCGGAAGCAACGTGCGTGAACGCCGCGGCTTCCTGCAGCTTAAGACCTCCAACCACATCTCGAGCGAGTTCCTCCAGCAAGGTGCGCTCGGATTCTTTCGCCGATTGGAATTCCACCAGCAATCCAGCCGCACCTTCAGGAAGCGTGCGGATCGATGCTGGAATTCCGGCCTGCGTTTCGACTGACCGCAGCGACGCGCGATCCATGACTTCAAGGGCCTTCGCGCCTGCCTGACGCAGTGGAACGATGGAATCCGCAGCTGCATACAGATCAGGAAACAACAGCAGCCCCGTGTACTTCACGGGCAGATCGGGAACGGTATCGAGGACGGCCTCGGCGATGAAGGCGAGCGTACCTTCCGCACCGATGAGGACGTGCTGGAATATGTCCACGGCCGTGTCGTAATCGAGGAAGGCGTTGAGCGAATAGCCAGTCGTGTTCTTGGTACGGTACTTCCTTCGCACTCGCTCGCGTAGATTCGAGTCGCTCTCGAGGTGCGCCTTCAACTCCAGGATGCCGCGCGCCAGTTGCGGTTCGCTGGCATGGAATCGCTCTTCCGCATCGGGCTGTGCGCTGTCGATGACAGTTCCAGAAGGCAGCATGAACTTTAGCGAGTGCAGTGTGTGATAGGCATTCTGCTCCACACCGCAACACATGCCGCTGGAGTTGTTGGAGAGAATTCCTCCCAACGTACAGGTCGCGATGGAAGCGGGATCCGGCCCGATCTTGGTGCCGAATGGAGCGAGCAGTTGGTTGGCACGAGCGCCAATCACTCCTGGCTGCACGCGGATCCTCTTGCCGCCCTCTTCGACCTGCAAGTCACGCCAGTGGCGCGCAACCTCGACCAGCAGGCCATCGGAGATCGATTGGCCCGACAGGCTCGATCCCGCGGCGCGAAAGGTCATGGGGATTGCCGAACGCTGGCTGAATTCGAAGAGCGTCTTGATTTCTTCAAGGCAGTTCGCTTGAACGACGGCTTTGGGGATCAGGCGGTAAAAGCTGGCATCGGAAGCATAAGCAATCAGGTCGATGGGGCGAATGAGAATGCGCTCGGTGTCGATGAGGACGCCGAGCGACGATTTGATCTCGGCGGAAGAAGCCGGGGCAGTGGTCAGGACGGTTGCAGCCATGATGATCGATTCCCTACCCCGAAGTTTGCCTCGCCAGTTCATTGCTCGAGGCTCAAGGAAATTAGAGATTCCTGTAGCCGTTCGGACGGATTCACCACGGAGGCACGGAGGACACGGAGTTTCTTGATTTTTCCAGATTCTTCGTGATCTCCGTGGTAAAGATCGAGCTACACAAAATCCTAATTCGTTCTAAAGAGACTTCTGAATAACTTGGGAAAGCAGTCCCTCGCGGGCTGAAGCCCGCGAGGGGAACTAATAATGAGCGACTCGTTCACTGGCTTAAAGGCCAGCGCTTCCACCGAATTACTGCAAGACCAAGCGGGTGAACGGAGGAACATAGGCCATCAGGAACACCAGGATTCCCACCAGACACGCCAGCGCAATGCTGTGGAAGAAAACGTAACGCAGAATGTCGCCCTCGTGTCCGTACCACTCGGTTGCGGTGCTGGCCACGACAATGCTCTGCGCGTCGATCATCTTACCCATGACTCCACCCGCGCTATTGGCCGCCGACATCAGGATCGGAGAAACCCCCACCTGCTGCGCTGAGATCTTCTGCAAACTGCCAAACAGCACGTTGGAGGAGGTGTCGGAACCTGTCAGCGCAACCCCCAGCCAGCCCAGCAAAGTTCCAAAGAACGGATACAAGTGGCCGGTGCGAGCGAACGCCAATCCCATCGTGGCATCAAGACCTCCGTAACGCGTCAGGAAGCCGACGGCCATCATGGCGGAAATCGTAAGTAACGAGAACCTGACGCGCACGATGGTTTTCAAATAGATGGAAAAAATCTTGCCGGCTCCGAAACCCATGATCAGGCCGGAGATGATCGCGGACAGGAAAATGCCGGTCCCGGTGGCACTGAGCCAGTTAAGCCCGAAGACCGCAGGTTCTTTTGTAGGTTTGACAACCACCGGCGGTATACGTTCCACCATTTTGTTCAGGCCGTTGATCGGGAATTGTGGATTGGTAATCTTGCTCGGCGGCGTACTCCAGCTCGCCATCGAGGTAAATGTCTTTTCCGGCGAGTTCATGAAGGTCTTGCCGGTCTTCGTGCCCCAGGTGAAGACGATCACGCTGAGAATGAGCCAGGGCAGCCAGGCGCGAACCACTTCCCCGCGGCTGTAGCCATGACTGGCCCGGTGTTCGGTCTTTGCCGCTTCTCCTTCAAAGGTCCAAACCCGCTTGGGATGCCACACCATCAGAAACGCGATCAGGCAGATCATCGAAACCACTGCGGAGATGACATCCACCAGCCACGGCCCGTGGTAGTTGGAGACAAAAAACTGCGAGGTCGCGAAGGATGCTCCGGCCACCAGAACTGCGGGCCAGATTTCGAGCATGCCCGAGAATCCGACAAATGCCCAAATCAACCAGAAAGGCACCAACAGCGAAAAGAACGGCAGGATTCGTCCGGTCATTGCGCCCAGGGTGAATTCACTGAAACCGGTGACCGCGGCCAACGCGATGATTGGCGTACCAAGTGCGCCAAAGGCCACGGGAGCGGTATTGGCGATCAGCGACAATCCTGATGCCTGCAGCGGCTTGAAGCCCAGTCCGATCAATAGCGCAGCCGTTACGGCCACCGGTGTTCCAAATCCGGCAGCACCTTCAAAAAAGGCGCCAAAACTAAACGCGATCAGCAGCAGTTGCAATCGACGGTCCTGGGTAATGCCAGTTAGGCTGTGCTTCAGCACCTCGAACCGCCCAGCTTCCACCGTCAATTGATACAGGAAGATGACATTCAGCACGATCCAACCGATGGGAAATAGCCCGTAGGCCAAGCCGTAAACCGTAGTGGCCCCGGCCAGGCGAGCGGGCATATGAAACCCGAAGATGGCCGTTAACAACGCAGTCGCCAGGCCCGCGAGCGCCGCATAGTGCGCCTTAATATGGCCCAGCGCGAGGCTGCCCAGTAGGACGATGACAGGCAGCGCAGCAATGATGGTGGACAACCACCAGTGTCCCATGGGGTCGTATTGCTGCTGCCAGCTGGAAGAGAGCGCGGGCAATCGCAGGATAATGACGGCGACGACAATCGCCACCAGCGTAAGAACTGTACCCATCCAACCGATTGATGCGGGCGGTGGAGCATCGTGACGCGCTGCGGGTTGAGACGGCTTTGAGGTTGCGGAAGGACCTGTCATGCCTGCGCCTCCAGAAAAAAGCTCGAACCAGTCGGAGTTGGTGGTACTGAAATGACGCCCGAATCTTACTCGCGAAACTTTAAGATAGCTATCCTTATGTACAGCGGACTTCGCTCACTGGCCGCTGTGATGTATGGCACCATTTACCGACAACTTGTTCGCCTCGATGTGCCTGTGGGACTCACCTGTACAATCCACCTCGACCACGGGACGGCATTGCCCGGATGACTCTGCGGCCCCTACGACAAACGCAAAGGGTCGCACCAAACTGAGATGTGTTCACAATTGCGCAACCGGCAAAAGGCACATAAGCGCGTGTCTTGCAGACAAGACGATAAGGGTGGCCGACGATTGCCGGCCACCCTGACTAGGTCTTGCAAAAGCGCTGCCGTGTTTACGGCAGGTAATACCGGAACGAGGTGAACCACATGTTCTCGATGGCCTGCGGAGCCAGCGTGCTGCGTCCGGGGACGATGGCCGGCGGCTTCGGGAAGATGCCGCCGTAACCGACCCAGGCCGAGCGCGTCAGGTACGAGTACTGCATGCCGATCTGGAGGCGTCCCTTGGGACCGTTGTAGGGCTTGTACCAGAAGCCTGTGGTGCCTTCGATGATCCTCTTGGTCTGCCCGGTGCAGCTGCCCACAGCGCCGGGGCCGTAGCCGTTGGCGTTGTTAGGCAGGGTTTCGGTCTGACAGCCGTTGTTGTTGGCTAACGGCGAACCGTAGCCCACCGGGCCGAAGCCACCCGGCTTGGTGCCGTACCAGGTACGACCCACGTATTCGCCGCCGCCGTAGCCGTAGACGTCCCACTTAGGCGAGTGCCATTCCAAGGTCACCAGGGTCTGGTAGTTTTGCAGGGCCTTCAGCTGACCCTGCGGATTGACGGTCACATCCGGCAGGGTCGCGTCGCCGTAGCGGCCCACGCCCTTGCCGCCCAGGAAGTGCAGGCCGGTTTCAATGTGCTTCTGATAGAACATCCAGCGTGCATTCGCGCCCCAGCCGCCGCCCCAGATCGTCTGGTTGTTAGCTCCCGCCGCCGAGGGTGCCGGCAATCCCGTGGTGGGATTGACCTCCGAGGCGTTGGGGTAGATGCGCGCACGGAAGGCGCTGGCAATGCCGAAGATTTCATAGTGTCCGAAGCCAGGCTCGAACGCCATCTTCACGATGTACTCGGGCGAGACGTTGGAGGAGTAGTTGGCCTGGTTGTTAAACAAACCGGCCAGCGCGCCGGGCCCGCCAATCAGGAAGTTGTTGAAGCCCGAGCAGGTGGTGGTGTAGCCAGTAGGACTGGTGGACGACGACACCAGTGTGGAGCCGTTGGGACAAACCGGAGTAAAGGTCTGCACGCCCGCGGCCGTAAGCAGCGTCTGCGCGTTTTCCACCGCGAAGCCCGCCCACACCTTGTTGTTGAAGTTCTTGGTGACGCGCATGGCGTACTGACGATCCCAGCTGAAACCGACGGTGTACTGGGTGTCGATCTGCATCGGTAACGCTTCGGTGCGGTTGTCGAGGCCCTTGCGGGTTTCCGTTGCCAACGACCACATCTGGCCGCCGGTGACGGTCCAGCCGTTGGCCAATGCCGCCTGACCCCAGAGCTGCCGCATACGCAGCACGTAGCTGTTGCTCTCGTTGTTGTTGGAGGTGACGCCGGCACCT
>Ga0208478_1000451_pt1 | contig 14338 bp, 9 predicted proteins | sample NGESurdeep072012_5_FD_184462 | JGI IMG/M metagenome (GOLD analysis project Ga0208478, IMG submission 184462) | Arctic peat soil microbial communities from Barrow, Alaska - NGEE Surface sample 415-2 deep-072012 (SPAdes) | ecosystem: Environmental > Terrestrial > Soil > Wetlands > Peat ...
CCCCTCCTCGAGATAGACGCAGCGCTCGCTGCCCACCGAGGCCGAGACGCGGCGCCGCAGCGGTCCGCTCAGGAGCTCCAGCGCCTCGGCCAGCTCGACGACCCGGTGCTCGTCGATCTCCTCCGCCTGGAGCCGGATGCCGGCCAGCTGATCGTCGCTCACGGTGCCGCAATCGAACAGGAACCTCACCCCGCCGGGGCGGCTCGCCTTCGGCCGCAGGAAGTCGACGCACAGCAGCCGGCCCTGCTCCACCTCGAGCCCGCATTCCTCGTGGATCTCGCGGCGGCACGCCTCCCAGGGGGACTCGCCGGTCGGATCGATCTGCCCGCCCGGGAGCGTCCACCCCTTCTTGTAATTGGGCTTGAGGACCAGCAACCGCCCCGCCGCGTCGAAGATCAGGGCCCCGGCGGAGGCCGGGATCCGCGGGACTCCGGCCGGCATGGGTTCAGTCGCGCGGCCGGCCATCACCGGCGATGATGGCCGACCCGGGGCCTGAGCGCGTTCTGCCGGCGATCTACGGGCCGCCGAGCGTGTGCACGAAGTTGCTGCCCGGCGAGCCGAGCCCGGTCATGGCGTCATAGCCCGGGAGGGCCGGGATCGACACGTTCTGTGTGGTGCACGGATCGTGCGACGGAGCCGGCGGGCAGAACTGCTCGGGACCCACGTACCCGATCAGCCGGGTCCAGAACCGGTAGCCGTCGTTGCCGTCGATCGAGTTGGCGAAGTCAGCCCGGGACTGGTCCTGCCTGCCCGCCGGGCCGACGTCGCTGATCGCCGCGCTGTTGCCGTACAGCGCGTACAGCCTCGGGTTCAGGAACCCGCGAGATGTGCCGCCGGCCTGGTCGGCCAGCGCCACCATGCCTGCGAACAGCGGCGAGGACACGCTCGTGCCGCCGATCCGGTACTGGTCGTAGTAGACGCCGTCGGGGAACGTCTGCGTCTCGCCGACGAGGAACCCGGTCGCCGGGTCGCCGACCATCGAGATGTCGGGGACGACCCGCTTCGGATCAGCGCCGACGACCTCGCGGTGAACGGTCGACATCGACCGTGGCACGGCTCCGGCCTGGTAGGACGGCTGCGGGTAGACGTAGCTGGTGCCGCCGCCGGATCCACCGCCCAATGCCAGGTCGATCGGCATCCAGCTGTGGAGCTGGGCGTCCGTGCAATCACCGAGTTTCAGGATCGTGTCGTTGCAGAGCAAGCTCCGGGCCGTCGACCAGCCGAACTCCCCGAGGCGCTGCCCGGCGGCGCCGATCTGCAGCGTCGTGCCGCCGACCGCGGTGGCCCACGGGCTCGACGCCGGGTAATCGGCCACATTGGCGCCCAGGGTGGTGAACTCGTCGCCGTTGTCACCGCTCGAGAACAGGACCGTGATGCCCGTTCCGGCGGCCATGATCAGCGTGTTGTCGACCGCAGCGCGCACGCTGGCGTCGTCGAGCAGGTCGCCGCCGTTGTCGCCCCAGGAGTTGGTGACGATCTCGGCCCGGTGCCCGTCGACGACCTGGCGCAGGCTGGTGAACAGGTCGGCGCCGCAATTCTGTGCGCCGACGTAGAGGAGATGCGCTCCGGTGGCGATGGCGTGGACGGCCTCGACGTCAAGGGTCTGCTCGCTGTACCAGCCGCTGGCGCCGCACTCATCGCCCTGGGTGAAGTGGCTCGCGAGGACCTGGCTGAACTGCGAGGAGGGGAGCGGATGGCCGGGGTCGTTGCGGGAGGCGTACGTCTGGGCGTCCTGCAGCAGCGTCGGCGATGCGTACGCATCGATGATCGCCACCGTCTCACCCGAGCCGTCGAGGCCGGCCGGGGTGTTGTAGGCGCTGCGGAGCTGTCCCGGCGTGTAGCCGCAGACCGCGTAGGGCGCCGGCGATGGGTAGCCGTTGCCGTACGGCGGCCGGGTCGTGTCGACCTTCTGGCCGTAGTAGTCACCGCACGGGGAGGCGACGCGGAATCCCGGAGGCTGGGGATAGACGGGGCCGCTCTGGTCCGAAGCGGGAGACGGCGCGCTCGTCGCCGGGTTGTCGGTGCGCAGCCGCGGCGTGGCCAGCGTCTGGCTGACGCCGGTGACGCCGGCGATGATGCCCGCGAGTGGCGCGGGCACCGACAGGTTCCTGTCGGCGAGGCGAAGCGCCCGGCCGTTGACGCGGTGATACGACACCGAGGTTCCGAAGGCTCGTTCGACCTGGGCCGTGGTCCCTGAGGCGCCGATCGCCATCCGGTCGGCGGAGACGTTATGGACCGCGAAGCCGCTCGCCCGCAGGAACGTCGTCACCTCGGTGACCTGCCCCGGCGTGGGCGAGAACCGCAGCTCCCATTGCGCGGTGGTGAGGTAGTGGCCGTAGGAGGAGCTCCCCGGCGTGGAGACCGCGGCGGCGAAGCTGCGTGCGCCGGCGGCGGCGTTGAGCTGGACCTCGAAGCTGATCGGGGTCGAGCCCGGCACCGGGGCGACGGTCGGGCTCTTGGCCGCCTCCGGCGAGGCGGTACCGCTGAGATGCGTCGTCGCGGATGCTGAGACCGGACCGGCCTGCGCCACGAGACCCACGGCGAGCGCGATCACCGTGCATAGCGCCAACCCGAGCTTGCGATACGTCATCCAGCCTCCCATTCACAGATTCAGCAGCGTTGCCGGCACCCTAGCGGAGAGGATCGCCGCCACGAATGCCGCCGGTCAGCATCAGGCCGGCGACGTATGTTCGCTCTCTCGGACCGCAGCGCGCCCGCGGACGCGGTCCCCGGCCGGGTCGAACAGGGGCTCGTTCGCCACCTCCCCCTCGACCCAGGCCCCGAACACGTCGACCTCGACGGCCGTCCCGGGCTCGATTTCCGGCGGTAGGTACGCGTAGGCGATCGAGCGCTCCACGGTGTAGCCGTAGCCGCCGCTGGTGACCCGGCCCACGATCCCCCCGCCCACGCGGACGGGCTCGTTGCCCAGCGCCACCGAGCGCGGGTCGCCGAGCACGAGGCAGCGCAGGCGCTTGCGCGGCTCGCCGAGCGCGTCAGAGCCGATGAACTCCTTGTCCTCGCGCACGCAGAACCCGAGGCCCGCCTCCAGCGGGCTGTCATCCGCGGTGATGTCAGCGGCCCACACCCGGTAGCCCTTCTCGAGGCGCAGCGAGTCGATCGCGCGGTAGCCCCCGGCCAGGAGTCCGTGGGGCCGACCGGCCTCCCACAAGGTCCGCCACAGCCCCCCGCCGTACTCGGTGGGGCAGTAGAGCTCCCAGCCGAACTCGCCGACGAACGTCACTCTCAGCGCGCGCACGGGCACATCGCCGAGCGCGATCTCGCGCATCCGCATGTAGGGGAAGTCGAGCGGGTCCGGAGTGAGCGGGGCGAGGATGTCCCCGGCGCGCGGGCCCCAGAGCCCGAAACACGCCCAGCGCGCAGTCATGTCGGCGACGCGCACGGAACCGTCGGCCGGCGCATGCCGGCGGATCCAGCCGAGGTCGTGGTTGCCGAACGCGGTGCCGGTGACGATTCCGAACACGTCGTCCTCGACCCGGGTGACCGTGAAATCGCACTCGATCCCACCGCGGCGGTTGAGCATCTGGGTGTAGGTGACGGCGCCCGTTTCGCGCGCGACACGGTTGTCGCACAGGCCCTCGAGGAACGCGGCCGCGCCGGGACCCGCGATCTCGATCTTGGCGAACGAGGACTCGTCGAACAGGCAGGCGGTGGTCCGCGCCGCGTGGTGCTCGACGCCGATCGCCGGCGACCAGTGCATCCCCGCCCATCCGCGCGGGCGCAGCGTCTCATCGCCGTCGGCGGCGTTGTCCTCGTACCAGTTCACCCGCTCCCAGCCGGACTTCTCGCCGAACGCGGCGCCGTGCTCGAGGTGCCAGCCGTACGCGCTCGAGATCCGCAACGGCCGCCCGGCCAGGCGCTCGTGGCCCGGGTAGCGGATGTCGTAGTAGGTCTCGTAGACCTCTTTGGCCCGCTTGAGCGTGTAGCTGGGCGAGCGATAATGGGCGCCGAAGCGGCGGATGTCCATGTGCCACACGTCCATCGACGGCTCTCCGTCGAGGATCCACTCCGCCATCACCTTGCCGACCCCGCCCGCGCCGGCGAGGCCGTGGGCGCAGAACCCGGCGGCCACGAAGAACCCGCGCACGTCGGTCTCGCCGAGGCAGAACTCGTTGTCGGGCGTGAACGCCTCGGGCCCGTTGATCAGCCGCGTCACCGTGATCTCGTCCATCACCGGCACACGGTGGCGGGAGTTGTGGGCGATCTCTTCGAACCGCGGCCAGTCCTCCTCGAGCAGGCGGCCGTTGAAGTCGGACGGGATCCGGTCGACCTGATGCTCGTCGAGGGCCCAGGGAGCGCAGTCGCGCTCATAGCCGCCCATGATCAGCCCGCCGCCCTCCTCGCGGAAGTAGATGAGCAGATCGGGGTCACGCAGCGTCGGCAGGTGCTCGTCGGCCGTGCGGTCCCGGAACGGCTGCGTGACCAGGTACTCGTGAGCGAAGGGGATGATCGGCACGCGGACGCCGGCCAGACGGCCGATCTCGGCCGCGAACATGCCGCCCGCGTTGACCACCACGTCAGCCTCGATCCTGCCCCACTCGGTGTGCACGGCGCGCACGCGCGGGTCGCGCCCCGCGTCCGCGACCTCGATCCCGGTGACGCGCGTGTTGGTGAACACGCGCGTCCCGCCCTCGCGCGCCCCATCGACCAGCGCGGTGGTCAGCAGTGAGGGATCCAGGTAGCCATCGCTGGACAGGTAGGACGCGCAACGGACGCCGTCGGTGGCCATGAGCGGGAACAGCTCGCGGGCCTCCTCGGCCGAGATCAATTCGAGCGGCAACCCGAACGTCTTGGCCCACGCGACCTGGCGCAGCACCTCCTGCTCGCGCTCGGGCGTGCAGGCGAGACGGATCCCGCCGCACTCCACCCAGCCGCAGTCCAGTGTTCGGTAGAGCTCGACCGAGTGCATCATCATCCGCGTCAGCGTGACGCCGGCGCGCAGCTGTCCCACCAGTCCCGCGGAGTGAAACGTCGAGCCGCTGGTCAGCGCGTTGCGGTCCAGCAGCACGACGTCGCGCTCGCCGAGCGCGGCCAGATGGTACGCAATCGACGCGCCGCCGACGCCGCCGCCGATGATCACGATCCGGGCGCGTTCGGGCAGCTCACGTGGACGCGGCATTCAGGTACTCCTCGTATCGGGGGTCGGTCGTGGTCTGGCGCAGCCGGGCGAAGTGCTGCTCGGCGTAGCCGGCAAAGTCGAAGTCGAGCTCTGAGAGCGTGCCCTGCACCACGCCCCAGGCGGCCTCGCGGACGTCGGACATCGCTCGCATCAGGCGCAGTCCGGCGAGCTCACGCGCGCTCGGTGGTCTGCCGAGATACGCGGTCAGCAGGCGCAGGTCGGCCTGATCGTCGAACTCGTTGTTGACCGACAGGTTGCCCAGGTCGAAGAACGGGTCGCCCATGCCGGCGTACTCCCAGTCGACGAGCATCAGCGCTCCCCCCTGCGCGCGGATCAGGTTCGCCGTGAGCAGGTCGTTGTGGCACGGGGCTCGCTCCGGCATCGGCCGAACGGCCGCGATCTCGGCCGCGACCGCACGCGCGTGCTCGTAGCCGTCGGGCAGCGAACCGCCACGCTCGAACACGACCCGCGCGTATTCCTCGAGCAGGTCCGGCACCCAGAACGGCACGGGCAGCTCGGGTCCGTGGTCGTGAAAGGCTCGCAGCGCCCGCGCGGCCTCGTCCGGAGCGTCGGCCAGCTCCGCCGCGGACACCGGGCAGCATTCGATGAAGCGCGTCACCAGGTAGGCATCCGAGCCGGCGACGACCGCGGGCGCGATGCCCAACTCGGCGGCGGCGATGTTGGCCACCCGCTCCGCTTGCCGGTTGATCCCGAGCTGCGACGTGTCCTTGCCGGGCAGACGCACGACATAGTCGTCCTCGCCGAGCCGGACGCGGTAGTTGCGATTCGTGATCCCTCCGTCGAGCGGTTGTGGCTCGCCGCCGGCCGGACCGAGCAGCGGCTCGAGCTCGGCCACGATCGCCGCGATGCCCATGCTCGCCGACATGGGTCGCTCAGTCCCCCTCGGGCCGCGCCGCGCGCTCGAGCAGCGGCTCGAACTCGGGGGACTCGAACTCGTCCACCGCCCGGCCCCACAGCGCCTGAGCCCAGTCGCGGATCTCGGGATCGCCGGTGGTGCCGATCCGGATCGAGCCCCACAGGGTCCATCCGTACTTCGACATCAACGACCACAGTCGCGCCCGCGCCAGCTCCTGCGGACGCGGACCGCCGTGATATTCGGTCACGAGCAGCTCAGCCAGTGCAGGGTCGAGCTCCAGCTCGTTGATCGCGTCGCCGAGGTCGTAGCACGGGTCGTTGTTGCCGGAGTACTCGTAGTCGATGAGCCAGATGGGGCTTCCGGACCCCGCTGACTCGATGAAGTTCCCCGGCATCAGGTCGTTGTGGCACGGCGCGGTCCGGGTGCGCGTCCGGATGAGGATCTCCCCCACCGCCCGCGCCCGCTCCTCGTAGCGCGCGTATGCGTCCGGCAACGGGTAGGAATGCTCGACGACGATCTCGTGGTAGCGGCGCTGCACCTCGATCATGTCGAAGTCGCGGCTGAACGCGGGCGCTCCGTGCAGCCTGCGCAGCAGGCGGGCCAGAACTGCGACGCGCCGTGGATCACGGAAGTGCTCCGGTGCCAGTGTGGCGCCGTTGACGAACTCCACGACCAGGGCCTCCGGTTCACGCAGACGGGCCACGACACGGACGCCCACCCCGGCCGCGGCGGCCAGCCGCGAGTTGTGGTCCTCGTTGTCGCGATCGATGCCGAGCTGCCCGGTCTCCTTGGCCCCCATCCGGATCACGTAGTCCCCGTCCGCGGTCCGCACCCGGAAGTTCCGATTCGTCATCCCGCCGGCGATCGGTGTCACCACGCGATCGGCGTCCGCCAGCTCCGGGATCCGCTCGAGGGCAAGCTCCAGCTCGGCGTCGAGCTCGCTGATGCCGGGCTTCGGGCCGCGCTCTGGGCCGGGCTCAACCACGGGTGCGCGTCCCCTCGGGGTCGTAGAGGACATCGCGCTCGAGCCGCGCCGGCGCGCGCTCGCCGAACACGTCGATCGTCAGCTCTGTCCCGACCGGCAGCGCGGCGGGAAGCGTGGCGAGAGCGATGGTGCGGCGCACCGTGTAACCGTAGGCGCAACTGCGGACCCTCCCGACGACGGATTCTCCGAGCCGCACCGCCTCGCCGCCGTAGATCGTCAGGTACTCCTCCTCATCGCCGGCGGTGAGCGTCCGCAGCCGTCTCTGCGGCGCGTCCGCGCCGGGCCGCACCAGCGCCTCGCGGCCGTTGAACTCTCCCTTGGCGAGGTCGACGCAGAACGCCAGTCCGCTTTCGTACGGCGTGTCCGACGACGTGAGGTCGGTGCCGAAGTAGCGATACCCCTTCTCCAACCGCAGCGACTCGAGCGCGCGATAGCCGCCCGGCGTGATCCCGTGCGGCGCGCCGGCCGCCATCAGGCGGTCCCAGACCTGGACCGCCCACTCGGGGGCCACGTAGAGCTCGTATCCGAGCTCGCCCACGTACGTGATCCGCTGAGCCAGCACGTGCGCGCCGCCGATGCCGATACCGAGCGCGCGACGGAACGGAAGCGCCGCGCCGGTGACGTCCTCGGCGCTCACCGCGCCGAGCACCTCCCGCGCGGCCGGGCCCCAGATGCCGATCACGGCCAGCTCGTCACTGCGATCGTGGATCTCCACCGCACCGTCCGTGTCGCGCTGGTTGAGCTCGATCCAGCCGCGATCGGCGTCGACCGTCCCCGCCCCGGTGATCACCCGGAAGCGCTGCTCGTCCAAGCGGGTGACGGTGACATCGGCGAGGATCCCGCCGTGCCGGTTCAGGAACTGGGTGTAGACGACGCTGCCGGGGTCGCGGTCCACGCGGCTGTCGCACACGCGCTCGAGCAGCGCGACCGCGCCGGGACCGGACACGTCGAGCTTGCCGAACGAGGTCATGTCGATGATCCCGACCCGCTCGCGGAAGGCCGCGTGCTCGGCCCCGACGCGCGCGAACCACGGGGGTCGCGAGAAGCCGAACCGCCGCTGGTCGGCGCCGCTGCGCCGCCAGCGCCGCCCCGGCTCGAAGTGATCGGGCCGCTCCCAGCCGTTCTTTGACCCGAACACCGCGCCGAGTTCCTGCACTCTCACCTGCAGGGGGCTCGAGCGGCGTCCGCGACCCCACTCGTCGGCATCGAACGGATACCGCAGCCGGTAGTAGTAGCGGTAGGTCTCACGCGCGCACGCGGCGGCGAACGACGGATCGTCGTAGACCGCGCCGAAGCGCCACGGCCGGTAGGCGTTGACGTCGATCTGTGGCTCCCCGTCGGTCATCCACTCGGCCAGCGCTCGACCCATACCGCCGGCGCCGCCGAAGCCGTTGAGCGAGAGCCCGGCGGCAATCCAGAAGCCGGGGATGCCCGGCATCGGGCCGAGCAGCGGGTTGGCGTCGGGGGTCATGGCGTCGGGGTGGCAGAGCAGGCGGATCACGCCGGCGCGCTCCAGGAACGGGAACCGCCTGATCGCTCCCTCGAGCAGCGGCGCGAACCGGTCCATGTCGGACTTCACCGGGCTGGCGCCGTGCTCCCACGGGACGCCGTCGGTCCACCGGGCCACAGGGTTGTGCTCGTAGCCGCCGATCAGCATCCCGCCCGCCTCGTCCTTGCCGTAGACGAGGTTGTCGGTGTCCCGAAAGCACGGGCTGCCGCGCGGCACCTCCGCTCCCGGGACGGCCTGCATCAGCACGTGCTGGTGGTCCACCGGTACCGACGGCAGGCGCGCACCGACCATCTCCGCGAGCTGGGGGGCCCAGACGCCGCCCGCGTTGACCACGTGTTCGGTCTCGATCGTGCCGTCCGGCGTCCGCACGGCCCGAACCTCGCGGCGGGGCCCGAGCTCGATCCCCGTCACCCGTGTGCGGATCCTGATCTCCACTCCGAGCGCCCGCGCCGCGCCGGCGACCGCATAGGTGGCGATGTGAGGATCGACATGCCCGTCTCCGGCCATCCACACGCCGCCGTGCAGGGAGCGCTCGGACGCGTACGGCAGACGGCGGAGGACGCCCTCGGGTCCGATCAGCTCGGCCTCGAGACCCAGCGCCGACGCGCGGCTGACGGCGCGCTCGAGGTCCTTGAGCGCGTCGGCGCTCGAGGCGATCCGGACGCTGCCGACCGTGTGGAAGACCTCGAGCTCCTTGTACAGCGCCACGCTGTAACGACGGAACTGCATCATCGTCGCCGAGGGGTTGAACTGCGTCACGAGGCCGGCGGCGTGATGGGTCGAGCCACTCGTGAGCTCACCCTTGTCCAGCAGCACCACATCGGTCCAACCGGCGCGAGCGAGGTGGTAGGCGACGCTGCAGCCGGTGACCCCACCACCGATGACGACGACTCGAGCCGACCCCAGGAGGGGCACGTCAGCGCGGCTGCAGCACGGGGCAGTGGGCACGCCGGGACGGCATGGCGAGAGCATATGTGCTCACGCCCCGGCCGGGGACCCGCGGCAACGGCTGAACCGGCGGCGCTCGTTCATCCCGAGCGCACCCTCCGGCGGGCAGATACACCCGGGCAAGCCATCCGGCGCCCGGAGGGGCGATCAGATCCTTGTCAATGCGTTGACCACGGGCGTGCGTGATCTCCCGAGTGAGCCGAGGCGCCCGACCGTCAGTCGTCGTCGTCGAACAACGGAAGCAGCGCGACGGTCATGTTGGCTTGGCGCATCGCGATCACGAGCACCTCGTTGCCGGCCGCGCCGGCGCGGACGAACGCCGTCTTGAAATGGGCCCGGGGGACCGCGAACCAGTTGCGGCTCCATTCCTCATCGTCGCCGACGATGAACAGCAACACCTCATCGGTCTGTCCCGTGGCCTCGAGCAGCCACGCCGGCGGCTCGCCCGACCGCTTCAGCGGGCCGCTCATGCCCGCGATGGGCATCGCGCCCTCGAACCTCGGCGTGATCGTCACCGCAACGGACCGGCCGATCCACCCGTGCAGGTGCAGCAGCACCTCCTCGTAGGAGCGGAAATCCCCCCGTGCGACCATGCGGGCTGAGGTTATGGCGTTCGGCGGACAGGGCGCCGAGGTCGTCGGTGCCCTCCCACACGTCCCCGATCACCCGCGTGACGGCGCCCGCGCGGGCCGTAACTGTCAGTGACGCGCGGTCCGTAACGCGCTCACGTCGACGGCACGAGCGATCACGTTGCCGCCACGGAGGCCGGCCGGTCGGGGTCGGCGCCGGTCTCCTGAGCCGCCGCGGCGGGCTGTTGGTCCGGGATGTTGCCGAGGAAGAACAGCGAGATCAGCGCGACGATGGCGAGGACGGACAGCGCCGTGCGCAGCCCGTCGATCCGTGCCGTCGCGTTCTCCGCGACGATCGCATCGGCGGTCTTCGCGGGCACGTTCGCCTTGTCGAGTGCCTCCTTCAGCTGGGCGTCGGAGACGAACGGGGCGCCGCCCGCGAGCTCCGTCGTGGCCTGGGATTTGACGCTCTCGGGTACGTCGGGGTTGTTCTGAATGCCGGTCACGAACGATGTGGTGAGAGCGGCGATGACGATCGCGCCGGTCAGGGCGGTGCCGATCGACATGCCGAGGTTCGTGATCGTGTTCTGCAGACCGCCGACCTCGCCGCTCTGCTCGTCAGGGACCGATGACACGGTGATGCTCCCGAGCTGTGAGGCCAGCGCGCCGATCCCCAGCCCGGCGAGCAGCATCGGCCAGGTGACGATCTCGGCACCGGCGCCCGCGTCAAGCGCGGCCACCATCACGACCAGGCCGGCGAACAGAGCGAGGAAGCCGAGCCGGGCCACGCGCCGGGGCGAGGCCTGCGGAAAGAACTTGGGGATCCCGGCCGCGGCGAGGATGAGCGTGATCGACAGCGGCAGCAACCGCACGCCGGTGTCGATCGCCGACAATCCGAGCGCCACCGAGAGGAACAGCGGCACGGCGAAGAACAGGCCGGCCTGCAGGAAGAACTGGAAGAAGAAGGCCGTGAGGCCGCCGCGCAGCACGGGCGCGCGCAGGATCGCCGGGTCGACGAGCGGTTCGCGCCCCCGGGCGATCTGCCGGCTCTCCCACTGGAAGAACAGCCACAGCACGACCCCGCCTCCGAGCAGCAGCCAGATCGTCGGCGACAGGCCGATCCACTGAGGCGCGCCCGGCTTGGCCTTCACGAGCCCCCAGGTGCCGGAGCGGAGGATCGCGAACACGATCAGCGCGAGACCGACCGCCGACAGCCCCGTTCCCACGAGGTCGAGCTTGACGCCCGTCTCACGCGGGCCGTCGGCCATGCGCCGGGCGAGCACCAGGATCACCAGCACCATCAGGACCTCGCCGGCGAACACCCATCGCCACGAGAGATACGTCGTGAACAGTCCGCCGACGATGGGCCCGACGGCCACGGCGATCGCCGCCGCCGCTGCGACGAGTCCGTACGCGCGCGGTCGCTCTTCGCGGCCGAAGTTCGAGGCGACGAGGGCGACGATCGCCGGCAGGATCAAGGCGGCCCCGATCCCCTCCAGCCCCGACCAGCCGATCAGCAGCACCGTGAGGTTCGGCGCGATCGCGGTGATGAACGACCCGCAGCCGTAGATGACACACCCGATCGCGAACGCCCGCTTGCGCCCGAGGATCTTGCCGAGCTTGCCGCCGGTGATCATCAGCGACGCCATCACCAGCGTGTACAGCGTGATCGCGGTCTGGATCCCGGTGATCGTCGTGCCGAGATCCTTGGCCACGGTGGCCATCGACACGTTCATCACGGAACTGTCGAGCGTCATCAGGAACTGGCCCGCGCACAGTGTGGCCAGAACCGCCCCGGCGGCCTTGGCGGCCGTGGCCTCCCTCTGATTCATCGGGTCTCAGAGCCGTTGCGGACACACATCGATGCGGCCGAGCATATTCGCGCCGCCGGAGGCCGGTCGGCCGGGAGCGGCGGTCTGAGCCGCCACGCGGCCTGCGATGCGTGGAGGCGGTGGAGATCCGTCTGAACGCACTGAACGAGAAACAGGGTCCGGCGGTGGGTGGACCCTGCTTCACCCTGTTGGGGTGAGGTCGCGCACGAGCACACCCGCGAGTCTGTGTGCAGCCCGCTCCCGCCCGACAGGAATCGATGTTCACCCGCGAAGCTCTGCGTGATCTCGCCACCGCCGTCCCCGCGGGACTCGTCGTCAGCGTCTACGCGCGGACCGACCCACGGGACCCGGCGAACACCGCGAGCACCCCGGCATGGCAGATCGCGGTGCGCAATGGGCTCAGCGCCGTCGCGGAGCGGTTGGAGACCGGCGCCGCCCGCGAGCACCGGCTGGCCTTCCGCGACCTGCGCGAGCGGATCGAGCGTGAGCTCGTGGAGCTCGAGCCGGCCGAACGCGCCCGCAGCGTCGCCTGGTTCATCGACCTCGACGGAGCGAGCTCGGAGCGCTTCAGCCTCCAGCTTCCGCTCCACGCCAACGACGTCGTCGAGGACACGAAACCGTTCGTCTCCCCCCTCGTGGACATCGCCGACCGCGGCGCACGGACCGGCGTGATCCTCGTCGGCGGCGATCTCGTGCGGCTGCTGCAGATCGAGCAGGCGGAACCCAGTGAACCCGCGAACTCGACCTACGAGCTGACCCTCGGCGATTGGCGGCCGTTTGGTGGATCGGCCGGCGGCAGTCCGGGCCGTGGGCTGCAGACGATCTCCCACCAGGAGCGCTACGAGGCGCGGGTCGACGCCCAGCGCGACCAGCTGTTCGAAACCGCCGCGACCGAGACGGCCAAGCGGCTCCGCGAGCTCGGTTGGGAGCGCCTCGTGCTCGTCTCCGAGCGGCAGGTGGCCAACCGCTTCCGCCACTCCCTCCCGACCGAACTCGGCGAGCTCGTGATCGCCGAGGTGAACCTCAATCTCCACGGCGAGGAGCCGGCCGTGATCGCCGATGCCCTCGAGCCGCTGATCGAGGACGCCTGGCTCACGCGCACCACGGCGCTGATCGGGGTCGCGCACGGGCGCGCACGCGCCGGAGGCGCGGCAACACTCGGCGCTCAGGAGACGCTGGGGGCACTGGCCGAGGGGCGAGTGGATCACCTGATCCTCGATCCCGACTACGACTTCGCCCAGACCTCGACCATGATTCCGGCGTCGATCGGCGGCCCCGCCGACCTGATCGGAGAGCGTGCGGTCGAGACGGCGATCGCCACCGGCGCGCAGGTCACCGCGCTGCCCACGACCTCCTCCGCGATCCTCCGCGAGGCCGGCGGCATCGTGGCGCTGTTGCGCTACTGAGGGGCCGGCGGCCCGATCCAGGCGGCCGGCTCCTGCCCGCGCCGCCAAATCCCGCGAGGCATCAGCTCGGTGGAAAAGGGCATGGCCACGTTGCCGTGCGCGTCGATGGCGATCAGTCCGCCGCGGCCGCCGAGCTCGCCGACGTCGTCGAGAGCGCGCTGCGCGGCGTCCGGCACTCGTGCCCCGTGTTCGATCAGCGCGGCGATGTGGCGGGCGGTTCCCGAGCGGATGAACGCCTCGCCGTCCCCGGTGCAGGACACCGCCACGCGTGTGTCGGCCCAGGTTCCGGCCCCGATCAGGGGCGAGTCGCCGATCCGGCCGGGCCGCTGCCCGCACACGCCGCCGGTCGAGGTGGCCGCCGCGAGCATCCCCGCGCGGTCGAGGCAGACGGCGCCCACCGTGGCACCCTCGGCGCTGGGAGTGCGCTCGGCGAGCCGGGCCCGCTGGCGCTCCGTGATGAAGTCCGCATTCGTCAGCTGCTCCAAGCCCATCTCCGCAGCGTAGGACTCGGCACTGTCACCGGCGAGGAGCACAGAGCGGGACGTCAACAGCGACCGCGCGCCGGAGATAGGATGCCGGGTCCGCCGCATCCCGGCGACCGCCCCCGCGGCGCGATCGGATCCGCGCATCAGGGCGGCGCTCATCTCGACGGTCCCATCCGAGCACAGCACCGATCCACGGCCGGCGTTGAACAGGTCAAAGTCCTCCATCGATACGACCGCGTCGTGCGCCGCCTCGATCGCATCTCCCCCGCGCTCCAGGCAGGCGCGGGCACACTCGAGCGCCTCTATGAGCGCTTGGCGGCGCGCGTCGTCGGCGTCCGCCGGCCTCGCGCCACGGTCGCCGGCGCCGGCATGGATGACCACGACGGGGGCCACGATCGCGACACCCTACTGCGCGCGAACCGGGAGACGGTGCGCGTCCGATTGACCGCCCGGGGAGAATCGGTGCGTGTTCGAGCGGTTCACGGAGCGAGCTCGCCAGGTTTCAAGGGCAGCGCGCAGATGATCCGCTTCCATCGCGACCACGCAGCACTCGAGGGCGCGACCGATCCGCGCCTCGACGGCGTGGCGA
>Ga0208478_1000452_pt1 | contig 14323 bp, 12 predicted proteins | sample NGESurdeep072012_5_FD_184462 | JGI IMG/M metagenome (GOLD analysis project Ga0208478, IMG submission 184462) | Arctic peat soil microbial communities from Barrow, Alaska - NGEE Surface sample 415-2 deep-072012 (SPAdes) | ecosystem: Environmental > Terrestrial > Soil > Wetlands > Peat ...
AAGAGTAAGCCGACGTGATAGAACACCTTCGGGTGTTGCACCACGTCGGCTTTTTTCGTTTTCGATGGAAGCACTTTTTTCGACACCAATGGGGGAAAAGCCCCACGACAGGAAGAGCAACGAGACGACCAAGTTGTTCCTGTAAATCCGTAGCCAACTAGACGATGCCAGCCCTGGAAAAAGGATTCCCATGAAAACCAATTGGATAGAACCAAGAAAGTAAATACTGAGCAGTGTGGATGACCATCCGATTACTGCAAATCCATAGGCTTTGGTTATTAAAACATAGATTCCCGCACCCATAAAAACCATGGCTCCTAATGACCCAAGTATCAGACAGAAACGTATGGGGAACCTTGAAAATGAAAAAATAGCATCTGCTGCCAGGACTAATAGTTTGCGAATGCTCATTTTCGGGTTTCCTTTAAAACGGTTATCTCTCACAAATTCGACATACCCCTGCCTGAATCCGATAAAAGTCCGCAGACCGGGAAGATATCTGACTTTTTCTTTCATGGAGAGAAGTGCATCAACAGCTTCCCGCTTCATCATGGAATAATTTCCTGAATTCTCCATGTTTTTTATTTCACCAATATGTTTAAACAGAAGGTGGAACAAACCTGCGTAAAGATCACGGCTGTTTTTGCCCTTTCTTCCGATTCTTTTCCCGCTTACAACATCATAATTTTCTTCACAGATCTTTTTGTACATCTCAGACAGAAGCTCCGGAGGATCCTGCAGGTCACCATCCATCATTGCGACCAGGTCACCTTTAGAATATTCCAGGCCTGCAGTATATGCCGCCTGATGTCCAAAATTCTTCGACAACGATAGTATTTTAATATGGCTGTTCTTTTTCTGCCATAACAGAATTTTTTCAAGACTCTGATCAGTGCTTCCATCATCAACAAAGATCATCTCATAATCCTGAATAAATGAATCTATTGATGAAATAGTCCTTTTTACCAGTTCATCAACCAGTTTCTCTTCGTTAAATATTGGTATTACCAGTGAAAGCATCCAGTTTTCTTTTTTCGTATTATTCTTTCTCTGTGGCTCTCGGTGATTCCTCCGTGAACCTCTGTGTAACTGAATTTAAAACTCAAGAACTTACACAGAGCAACACAGAGAAGACACAGAGTTACACAGAATAATTTTATTTACTTCCTAATCTCGATATTGCAAATTCAGCTTCATCCTTTAATTCAGTATTTGATACTAGTTCCTTAATAGCAGGAATAGAATAATCTGAACCCATCCAGCTTAGTTCACGAAGTAAAAGTTTCTTTGAACCAACCGTAGCCTTATTGTCCTTCAGAACTTTCACCATCAACTTTTCAATCTTAAGCATTCCTGTTTCATTACCTGCAAGTTCCCTTATATGACTCTGTATACATGAAAGGTACCTCGTGCTTTTTGCTATTTCATAATTCCCGATATTAGAGAATGCTTCATCAAGTGTCATCTCTTTAAAGTCGGGACGGAGAACCACTCCGGCAGCGCTTGGAAAATCCCAGGGTACCTTCTGGGTGACTTCACCTGTTGCTGCCCATTCAGCACCTCTCTGCAGAGTTGTAATAAACCCCGCACAATGCATTGACGGTCCGCCGCCTTCATCAGCATGCCCCATAGTTGTATGGAAAATTCTCCCTTTGCCAAAAGTGATAGTCATAAGTATTGGCTCATCCCTCATTGTACCACCGCCTGACGCACTGTCAGCAAAAGCGGTTGCAAGGATTTGCATGTTTTTAGCGGGTCCGCGAAGCTGGCTGTACAATTCATCCGTTCCATGCAACCATGCTACAGGAAGACCTGAGGTTATCGGATGATCAGATATCCGTGTCCTGACTAAAAACTCCCTCCTTTTACCGTGAGAACCACCATTACCTGCAGATGTATCAGTAACAAGCTGATTATTTTTATAATAAACATACGGACCATCTTTTTGATTACGGTCGCCCCATCCACCCAGACCAGACATTTCATTATACTCTTTCCAGGAAGGAAAAGAATTATCTGCAGCATGATATAATACCACACCACCCCCATTTTTTACATATTCCACGAATGCATTGTTTGTTTTTTCTGACCATGAATCACCATTATAGTCTATTACAACAAGCTTGTACTTTGAAAAGTCAGGATTAAAAATTTTCATATCTCCACCTTTTTCAGGAGTAATTATAATCTCTGAAGAAAACAAACCTGTTTCGTCAAGAATCTGTTTCAGAACAGGAGAACTGGCTTTCCAGTTATGATTATTCTGACCTGTTATAATTAATGTTTTGTAGCCAGTTTCATTTTTGCATGCAGAAAAGAAGGTTAATAAACCTGCGGCAACTATAAAAAGCAAATATTGTTTTTTCATATCTGTTTCTGATTAAACTGTTGGTAATATCCATGGTTGACGATAGGGACGGCTTAACAGGCGTGCAGCCTTTGGATTGCCTATTATCTCTTCTTTTTCGGGATCCCATTTTATTGTCTGTCCGGAAGTGATGGCAATTTCACCCAGTAAAGCAACAGATATTGCCCTGTAAGCTACTTCAATAGGGGCAATTGCAGGTTTTCGCGAACGAATACTATCAACAAAATTCTGCCAGTGATTCTCGCTCTTATATAAATGAATCTCCTTCTCTCCGATGACTTCATTAAGGATTTTTGGATCAGAAGCTGAAATTATATCTCCACGATCAACATGAACCCAGCCAAGATCGCCATGCCATGTAGTTCCCATTCCCAGAGGTAGCCTTGATGCATTTGCTACACGCATTTCTATGCCATTTGCATATTTGCAGAGAAAATCATACTCAACAGGAACATTAAAAATTCCTTCAACAGGATAAATTCCTTTTCCTGAAATTTCAACCGGACCTGTATGTTCCAGTCCTGACCCCCAGTTGGCAATATCAATATGGTGTCCGGCCCAGTCTGTCAGCTGACCGCCTGAATAATCGAGTATCCAGCGCCAGTCCCAATGTGAAACACCCCGGTATGGCACTTTCAAAGCAGGTCCAAGCCACATTTCCCAGTTCAGCTCAGCAGGAACCGGCATAACAGGTGGTGTCCCAATACCTTTGTTTCCATCAGGGAGTCCTACTTCAATGTATTTAATTTTACCCACTCTTCCATTGATTGCCAGTTCTGCTCCACGGTGAAAATTAGCGACAGAACGCTGCCAGCTGCCTGTCTGCCAGATAATATTGTTCTTTTTTACAGCATTAACAATAGACTGACCATCTTTTATGGTACGACATATTGGTTTTTCTCCATAAACATTAATTTTTTTATTTGCAGCAGCCGTATATATTATTCCGTGCCAATGATCAGGAAGGGCAATTGATACGGCATCCAGTTTCTCCTTTTCCAGAAATTCCCGAAAGTCTCCGTAAGTCCTGCAATCACTGTTTTTGTATGCAAGGTTAATAGTTTCTTTGGCGGCTGCCAGATGGAGTTTATCCACATCGCAGACTGCTACGAATTGGACGGCATCTTTGAGTTTCAGAAAATCCCTCATATTGCTCATACCCTGGGATCCTACACCTATTGAACCTATCACAATACGATCGCTGGGAGCAATTGTTCTTCCCATTCCAAACGCTGAAGAAGGAATGATTTGCGGAAGAACAAAAGCGCCTGCAACAAGTGTCGCTGATCGTTTAACGAAATCTCTTCTTGATGATTTGTTTGCCATAATAAATTATTTAAAATTATGTCAGAATATAAGACTTATATATTAAACAGCCACAGGTGTGCCGGGGACTGGTGTTTCGAACACCATATCAACCGGGCCCAATTCAATTTTTTGGGGACCAAGGTCCATATCGGATTTGAATATCTCATCCCAAGTAATAAGACGACCCGTATAGGCAGCAGTCCTTCCCATTATAGCCGTCAAAGTCGAAATAGCTGTCCGTTCTGCTTCATTTACATAATTTCCGGTACGAATAGCATGAACTAGATGCATATGTTCCTGTACATAAGGAGAAATCTTAACTGCATTCATCGCATTTCCGTTTTCATCTTTCGGATATTCAAATTGCCATTTTACTTTTCCCTTTAGGTCCCATATTGTGTTGTTACAGTTCGTATATCCTTCAGTTCCCATAATAAGCTCTCCTGTTCCATTCGCACAACTGTCTATCTGGCGGCACATACTATGCGAGCTGACACCAGTGCCGTAATCAAAGTCTATACTAAAGAAGTCATATTGATCACCGGTGACCCTTCGTGCCCTGCCCCCGTATCCTATTGCTTTCTCGGGGTGTTTGCCAAGGAACCAGTTTATTACATCAATATTATGTACATGTGTATCAAGAATATGATCACCGCATAGCCAGCAGAAATTGTTCCAGTTACGGATCATATATTCCATATCATTCCATCCTTTTTCCCGTTCCCTGAACCATACATGATCCTGATTCCAGAAGGCTTTGGCAGACGTTATAGCTCCAATTGCACCGCCAACAACCTGTTTATACGTTTCAATATAGTCTTCCTGATGACGCCTCTGTGTACCTGTTACAACACACAATCCTATTGCTGTTGCTTTTTTAGCAGTTGTAATTACCGAACGTATTCCAACCGGGTCGACTGCTACCGGTTTTTCCAGGAATGCATGTTTATTATTCTGAACAGCTTCAAGAAAATGTTCAGGACGGAATTGTGGCGGTGTAGCAAGTATAACAACATCAACTTCAGGAAGAGCCATCAGTTTTTTATAGCCGTCAAATCCTATGAAACAGTTTTCTGCAGGAATCGGCAGTTTGAAGGATGCAAATCTTTCGCGACATGCATCAATTTTATCCTGAAAAACATCAGCAAGAGCAATGATTTCCAGATCAGGTCCTGCGCTGATAAAATTTATTGCTGCACCAGTGCCTCTTGCTCCGACACCTACCAATCCGGCTCTTAATTTTTTACCCTTTGGAGCACCCTTCAGTATTGGAGGAAGACCCAATGCTGCAATATCAGGCTTCCTTTTACATGCTGTTATCAAAGCACCGGCACCTGCTATTCCGAGACCAGCCAGTGCTGTTTTCCCAATGAATTTTCTTCTGTCAATATTCTGCATATATTTCCTGTTAAAATATTCTTTTTATTTTCCCACAATGCTATCAGCTTCGCATACAACCCTGAATCCCACATCGATACAATCGGAATACCACCATATGCTCTTTGGCATCTGGGGATCTGTAACAAGCCATGCTTTTGTTTTAGTGAAATCGCGCGATGCACTTCTAACATCCCTAGCATCACTCTTAAAGGAACCTCCACGTATTACATGTTCCTGTCCCCGATCAGGCCCAACTGGATTAACGGATGCAGTTGAATCTGCTTTATAGGTATCAGGAGAATAGAAATCAAGACAAAACTCTGCAACGTTTCCGAGCATGTTTTTCAAACCGAATGGATTTTCTTTAACAGATTGAGGCTCTTTTGTCTTTGAATAACTATTTACTTTATATACCACCCTGGATGAAATCCCCGCAGTATCTGGTCGAAAAACCTTCTTTAACAAACCGGCAGACGTAAAATCTTTTGGATTGCCAACAAAGAAATATGGAGTTTCAGTTCCTGCCCGGCAGGCATATTCCCATTCCGCCTCAGTTGGTAATCTGTACTTTTTAGCTGTAACTTTCGATAGCCACTGGCAATAGACATAAGCAGCATGCCACGACATTGTAATTGCAGGCCTGGAACCTTTTCCCCAACCCTGATCAGGAGCACCCCAGGGAGGAGTTGCACCGCTAATGGCATCAACGTTCTTTCTGGTGACTAACTGTCCATCTGTTCTTCCCTGCGAACCGGTTGCCCTGAAGAATGCCATGTATTCATCCCAGCTAACTTCATTTTTGGCTATCCAAAATTTTGAAAGAGAAACTTTCCGCAAGGGACCCTCATCTTTTTTACGTAAAGGTTCATTGTCAGGACTACCCATTAAAAACTTTCCACCCGGAATTGCCACCATATCAAATGAGACATTGGTTCCGGGAATTTTTTCATTAAAATTTTCAAATTTTTCAATCTTAGCAGGTTCTGTGTACAAAGCCTGATTTACCGTTACCGTAACACCAAAATTGGTATTATGAGCATGTAGTACATTTTTGTCAAAATGGCCAACATTAAGATGACAGTTTATACAGCTTAATGGCTCGTTACTTGTAGTATAGAAAAGGTGAGCATTGCCTCCGTCCACAGACAAATTTACAGGAAAAAGATTCTGATGACATTCGATACATGATTTTTCATAAACAAATCCCTTAGCGTTTTCGAGCAGTTTTTTTTCCTGCCAGTTGATCTTCGCACTATCCCTGAAAAAATATCCATAGACATCTTTAAAACCATGTTTTGCTTTGGCAAAAAGATATCCATGTCCTTCCGGAGGGAGGTGACAATCAATACAATGTACAATATTGCCTGTTCGATTATTAAAATGTGGTGAAAGCTTCCAGCTCTGGTCAGCCATCGGGTGAATATGGCATGAGACACAATATTTATCGGAAGAGGTATAAGATAATACTGTTTTTCCCGCTTTAAGAAAAATCAGACCTATGATAAAGCCGGCTAGAATTAACCAGAACTTTGTCCTTCGTTTAACAAAAATCTGACTTCGATTAGTATTAATATTCATTTCCCCGGGGAAGATTCAATTAAAACAGGTTAAAGTTAATTGTTTGTCTGACTTTCCGGCAAAAAGGTAAGTTAATTTTTCTTAAATATATGAGTGTTGAACTAACGAAATAAACCACCCAGTCAAACCTTTAATATTATTGGGGCTATTTAAAGAGGTATTAATTATATGGTTTTTCCCTTTGAGTTACTTTGGGTTTTACTTCGTGATCCTTTGTGGTTAAATGAATTAGCTTTTACCACAAAGTCACACAAAGGTTATCACTAAGGTTCACAAAGGGTTTATCAGAACCGCTTGATGTAAGAGTGGCAATACGGTATTTTGCCGTTTTTAAAATAATAATCCTGGTGGTATGCTTCAGCGGGATAGAATTCTGAAGCTTTTGTAACTCTTGTTGCAATTTTGAAACCTTTGGCCCTCAGAATATTCAGGTCGTTTTCTGCTATAGTTTTCTGATCATCATTCAGGTAAAATATTTCTGATCTGTACTGATCACCTATATCCGGACCCTGTCCTCCTGCCTGTGTAGGATCATGAATTTCAAGGAAAAGTCTAATCAGCTTCTCATAAGAAGTTTTTTGAGGATCATAGACTACTTTAACAGCTTCAGCATGACCGGTATTACCTGTGCAAACCTCCTGATACGTTGGATTTTTAACAGTTCCACCTGTATACCCGGAGGTAACTGAAATTACACCTGGGGCCTTCTTCAGGAAATAATCAACGCCCCAAAAGCATCCGCCTGCAAAAATTGCTGTTCCGTATCTTCCTGATTCAAGCTTAGCAGGTACAAATTCGAGTGATATTGAATTTACGCAATTGCGTACATTTTTAGCGGTTAAGTGTTCGCCTGTAAAAACATGTCCCAGATGTGCTCCGCAGTTAGCACATTCAATTTCAGTTCTTATACCATCGGGGTCAGGGATCCTGATTACAGCGCCTTTTATTTCATCATCAAAGCTCGGCCATCCGCAGTCTGATTCAAATTTATCCATGGAATTATAGAGTGCAGCTCCGCACTTTTTACATACGTAGGTGCCTTTACCCTTGTAACTCGTGTACTTCCCAGTAAAAGGAGTTTCTGTACCTTTATCATTTATAACATATGATTCAGCTTTTGTGAGATCATAGAATTTTAGTTTTTCCTGTGAATAAGATTTTTCACTCATACCAGTAAAATAGATTAGTAATAATAATATAATTGATTTTATTTTCATGAATTTATGTTTAAATGCTCGTTTAGAGAAACAATTATAATCTAAAAATGTTGATCCAATAATAAATTAAAGGTCGGAAGCCGTAAACCGAAACTAGAAAATGAAAATATGGGATCATGAATATTTTTGATCTTCGGACATCGGACTTTGGACATCGGACTTTGGAATTCGATCTGTTAGTCAAAAAGTCATAGGAAAACCATTCAAATGGATTCTGAATATATTATTTTTGGCATAAAGATTGTTTTTAGAATGAAAAGTATATTTTTGTACATTAATATTATAGAATCGATATGAAAAAGATTGCTGTTATACTTCTTGTTACTTTTGTTACTGCGATTGTTGTAAGTTCATGCAATAAGAAGGAATGCCCTGCTTACTCCAAGGGCCATGCCAAGGCTAATACTGAGCAGACAGGGAAGAATGTCTGAATTCCGGATTATTCTTTTGAATCATCCAACTTTATAAGTTAGCAAAAAAATGAAAAAGCTGCTTATATTAGCGGTAATAGTTTTATTTGGTACAATATCGTTGTATGCACAGGGTGAATTAAATGAGCAGCAGAAGATTTTTTTCCGTAACGAAAAATCATTTGGCATTCTTCTCAATACTGACGGTATAGGCTTCAGTTACCGGGGGGCAAAAAGAATTGATTATCGTAATAAGCAACTTCTTGAAATAGATGCCGGAAATCTCAGGCTCGTTAAAGAATACAGACAAGCCAGCTATTGGACACAGGGTTCGTTTATTTTTGGCAAACTCAATTCAACTTTTTTCCTGAGAGCAGGTATTGGTCATCAGCATGAACTTTTCAAAAAAGCCGATCTGGGGGGAATTGCAGTCAGGTATTTCTATTCTGCAGGACCAGTATTAGCAATATACAAACCTATCTATTACAGAGTCTTATATCTTATTCCGGGTACGGCTAATGAATATGACGTAAAAGAGGAAAAATTTGATTCTTCAATCGCTTCACCTCAGGATATTTACGACAAAGCTTCTTTTACAAAAGGACTTGGCGAAACAAAGATAATGCCTGGTTTATATGCTAAGGCAGGATTCAATTTTGAATATAGCAAAGAGGATAAAATAATTCATGCAATTGAGTTTGGAGGCCAGATCAATGCTTTTCCTGTAAAGATTCCGATAATGGCTGGTTCAAATAATAAAGCTTTGTTTTTTTCACTGTTTATAAGTTATAGGTTCGGAGTGGTATTAGACCCTCTTGATCCTGAATCAAATAAGCTTTCTAATATCTTCAGGAGAAAAAAGAATGATTGATCTTTTATGCCTGTTGGGTTTTACACGGAAAATATTACTTTTGTTAATCATAGTTATTAACCATTTAATGATATAGAAATGTCAAAAATTAAAGTAGGTATCAACGGTTTTGGCAGGATCGGCCGACTGGCCTTCAGGGCTGCCATGAAGAGGAAAGATATAGAAATAGTCGGAATCAATGACCTCCTCGAAGTGGAATATATAGCTTATATGCTCCAATACGACACTGTTCACGGTAGATTCGATGGAAAAGTTGAAGTTAAGGACGGCAAGCTTGTTGTAAACGGACAGAGTATCCGGATAACTGCCGAGAAAGATCCTTCTACCCTGAAATGGAATGAGGTTGGCGCTGAATATGTAATTGAATCCACCGGCCTTTTTCTTACAAAGGAAAGCGCAATAGGTCATATCACAGCAGGTGCAAAGCATGTTGTGATGTCAGCTCCTTCCAAAGATGATACCCCGATGTTTGTAATGGGTGTTAACCATGATAAATACAAATCAGATATGCAGTTTGTATCAAATGCATCCTGCACAACAAACTGTCTTGCTCCTGTTACGAAGGTACTCCATGATAATTTCGGCATTGTTGAAGGTCTCATGACAACCGTTCATTCAACCACAGCAACACAGAAAACAGTCGACGGTCCCTCAAAGAAGGACTGGAGAGGCGGTCGTGCTGCTTCAGGCAACATTATTCCATCATCAACTGGTGCAGCCAAAGCTGTTACCAAGGTAATCCCCGAACTTAAGGGAAAGCTTACCGGTATGTCTTTCAGAGTTCCAACCCTAAACGTTTCAGTTGTTGACCTTACCTGCCGTCTTGAGAAGCCAGCCAGCTACGATGCTATTAAAAAAGCCATGAAGGCCGCTGCTGATGGTCCGCTTAAAGGAATTCTCGGATATACAGAAGATGCTGTTGTTTCCAGCGACTTTATCGGCGATTCACGCACCTCTATCTTTGATGCCGAAGCGGGTATTTCTCTAAATGATAACTTTGTTAAGATTATAGCCTGGTACGATAATGAGTGGGGATATTCCTGCAAACTTCTTGACCTCATTGCTCACATGAATACAGTGAAGTAAAAGAAGGGACGTTGCATGCAACGTCCTTACCATATACAAGAAGGGATGTTGCACGCAACGTCCCTTCTGATTTTATACTATCATATTAATTTCAAGTGGAATACCTGCTGTATCACGGTAATGTTCACCAAGTTCCAGCATACCTTCGTCGTCTTCTTCATAAAGCCACTTCATATTAACAAGTTTACCAGATCTCCCGTATCCGGTTAATCTTTTAAGTATTTCATAAAGATACTTCGAAGAGCCGCTGTTAATATATTCCAGTTGAATATTAACCTCCAGCGCGTTATTCTTTTCAAAATGAATGGTAAGCCAGTCGTCGAGACGACGGAAGATAAGTTCTGGATTTTCAGGGATGGAACGTCCGACCAGTTCAAGTTTGTTTGTATCGGGATAATAAGCAATACCTGGACAGTTCTTTAACTCTTCCTGAATTACAAATTTTTCCATATTCTGATATTTTATTCGTACCTTAAAGCCTCAATTGGATCAATATTAGCCGCTTTAACTGCCGGCGCATAGCCTGAAACAACACCTACAATAAAACAAACAACTATTCCAGTCATCACCCAAACCCATGGAATGACAAAACTTGATCTCAGCATCGATGATACTGCATTTCCGATAAGTATACCAAGAATAATTCCAAAAACACCGCCAAGCTGACCTATCATTATCGATTCAAAAAGGAATTGATACTTAATAGTCTGTGTCTTTGCACCTATAGCTTTTCTGACTCCAATTTCGCGTGTTCGTTCAGTAACGGAAACAAGCATGATATTCATAAGTCCGACAGCAGCCCCGAATAATGTAACGATACCAATAATTGTAGCGGCAAGTGTAACAAATCTGAGGTTCTTAAGAAGCATATTAACAATATTGTCGCTTTTTGAAATATTAAAATCCGATTCGTCTCTTGGATTAAGATTACGAACTGTTCTGAATACGGCTTCTGCTTCCCCGGTCATCACATCAAGGTTTACAGAGTTCATTGGCATTATAGTAATGTTGAACGACAAATTTGGTGTTGAAAAGTATTCACGGGCTGTAGTGATAGGTAAAAAACAAACATTATCCCCGCTAACAATACTGGTCCCCTTGCTTTTCAGAACACCCACAACAAGAAGTTTCATCCCTGCAACCGTTATCTCTTTACCAATAGGATCCACCCCTGTCGGAAAAAGATCCTTTTTGATATCTGCACCAATTAGCACAAAATGCCTCGCTGTCTGAATCTCATCAGCACTGAAATTCCGACCCGATTCAATCTCGTAACCAGATACTGTAAGATGATTTTCATCTACTCCTGAAAGTCGAACATTAGGATTTGTCTTCTCTGATCCATATTTAACCGTAGCAATATTTGATGCAAAAAATGATACCGCAACCCATGAAGCCTCTTTAAAATTGCTTTTAAACTCCTCCGCTTCCCTGTAAGATATCCTTGAAAAATTTTTTGTTCTGGACCTGTCACCTCTTTCAAAATTCATATTCTGAGAAGTAATTGTGAACGAGTTTGCACCCATCATGGTAAACTGATTTGTAAGGGATGATTTAATAGCGTCAATCGCTGTAAGGATCCCCACCAGTGCCATTATACCGATAGCTATTATACAAATCGTAAGGATAGCCCTCACCATGTTTGACCTGATTGCACGAAATGAAATCTTCAGGTTTTCCTTGAAAATGGCTATTTTTAATATACTTTTCTTCATTTATAGTATCTCCGGCTGAATGTCAATAATAAAAAACTAAAAGTACACTTTTTTTTCCTTTTTAGCGAAAACAGAAATCGTAATATTTGATAAATTAGATATTATGGAACCACTCTTTGCTTCATGGCCATCAGAATAACTGTATCTAATAATGATGGAATCCCTACTTATTCAAATAAAAATCTGAATTCAGTATTATATTATTGGTCTGTAATTTACTACAATTTACCAACCTAAAAACTGATTCTGTTTTCATATCAATTCAACGTCGGAGACGTTGCATTAATAATAGACTAATTAATGAAGATGAAAATTAACCCCGGAGGGGTTGCATTTTTTTCATTCGGATCAAAATAATTGCTCTTTTAGTTGCATAACTAATCTATTCGTTGTAAATTTGATATGGTTTAATGAGAACAACCGAATAAAAACATTTGAACAAACGAATTTAGAATTAATAAGAAAGATATGAGAGAATTAACCAGAGCGGAAGAGGAAGTGATGCAGGTTCTTTGGAAGATTAAAAAGGGGTTTGTCAAAGAAATACTCGAACATTTTGATGAACCAAAACCTGCTTATAATACAGTTAGTACGATTGTCAGAATCCTTCAGGATAAAGGTTTTGTTGCCCATAAAGCCTACGGACGGACGCATGAGTATTTTCCTGTTGTTTCTAAGAACGAATATTCAAAAACACATCTCAGCACTTTTGTGAATGATTATTTTTCCAACTCCTTTGAAAAGATGGTCAGCTTTTTTGCAAAAGAAAAAAGCATATCAATTAAGGAGATGGAAGAGATTATGAAAATAATGGAAGGTGAAGTTAAAAAGCAAAAAACAAAATAATGAATACACTATTTATATATATGGTAAAAGTTGCGCTCTACATTATTGCCTTTTACCTGGTATATTCAATAATGTTAAGCAGGGATACCTCCTATGGAAGAAACAGGGCATTTATCCTGGTGTCTTTATTGTCAGCTTTGATTTTCCCATTCATCACCTTGCAGACAATCAAACCATGGAATATTCAGTTTTTTGGGAAAATTCTATCCGAAGTCTTTGTCACTGCTACTTCTAACACAAATAAAACACTCAATTCCTGGATATCATCATTAGGTATCCTGCAAATGATTTATTCAATCTATATCATTGTTGTTTGTATTTTCATATTCAAATTATTAATCGATCTTTTCAATCTGCTGTTTTTAATCATGCGACACAGGGATGAAGGAAGCCGGATTATCAGATTTCATGGGTTTAATACATCCGGTTTTTCGGCAATGGGATATATTTTTATTAATGCAAAACTTAGTACTGAAGATGCAGATGAGATAATCAGGCACGAGCAAAACCACCTGAAACGGATTCATTTTATGGATATTATTTTCATTGAAATGGTAAAGGCATTTCAATGGTTCAACCCCGTGGTTTATCTTTTCAACAGGTCATTACGGGCTATTCATGAATACCAGGCTGACCAGGAGTGCCTTAATTCAGGGGTACCAATGGTAAATTATCAGAGTCTGCTGTTAAGCCAGATCTTTAAATCGAGAGCATTCAATCTGACAAACAGTTTTTCGAATCCATCGTTAATCAAAAAAAGGATGGTAATGATGACAAAAAAACGTACTTCAGCTGTTGCGAGTGCCAAGATACTCATTGTTGTGCCAGTCATAGGGGTCGTGTTCTTAGCTATTTCAGCTTACAGGGGTATCCCTAATTCCTCTGTTAAACAAATAATTCCGGTTATATCAACTCAAAGTTCATCGATTGAATCCAAATCCGAATTAATGCCACCGCCCCCACCCCCACCCCCACAACATTCAGTTTCGAATGAAAATGTTAAGGTCGTAAGGGAAGAACCAACGAATGAACAAAGCGAAACTCCCTTTGTAGTTGTAGAAGAGATGCCTATGTTCCCGGGAGGTGATATTGCCCTTCTGAATTATATTTTCGAAAATACAAGGTATCCTGAAACCGCCAAAAAACAAAATATTCAGGGAAAAGTTATTATACGTTTTTGTGTAACATCTGATGGGAACGTCAGTATGGCAAGTGTTCTTAAGGGTGTTTCTCCGGAACTTGATACAGAAGCAATGAGGGTCGTCAATACACTCCCAGCATTCAAACCTGGCAGACAGGGAGGAAAAGCAGTTCCGGTCTGGTATATGGTGCCGATTGCCTTCACGCTGAAATAAATCATACTGATATTTTAGCTATTGTTTTTATTATAAATAATGCAGCGACAGGTCTGAGACCTCTCGCTACGTTTTATTACCCTGATAAGTCAGAAAAATTATAAGTTTTATGTTAATAATTAGGTTTTTAGTTGCATAACTAATTATTTCGTTGTACATTTGATTTTATAATACTGATCAATATTATAA
>Ga0208478_1000453_pt1 | contig 14297 bp, 8 predicted proteins | sample NGESurdeep072012_5_FD_184462 | JGI IMG/M metagenome (GOLD analysis project Ga0208478, IMG submission 184462) | Arctic peat soil microbial communities from Barrow, Alaska - NGEE Surface sample 415-2 deep-072012 (SPAdes) | ecosystem: Environmental > Terrestrial > Soil > Wetlands > Peat ...
ATTCTCTTCCTGCAGAATACTTATTATAATAAAAGTAGCCATTCTCAAAATATGGAACCGATTCGTCATCCTTCTTTATCCTGCCTGTAATCTCATCATAAAGTGTCTTTTGCAGCCCCTCTGAATTTTTCAAAACTTCCTTTGAGTATTGATTTTCTTTGTTAAGATAGTCGAGCACCTTTGTGGTCTGCTCATCAGGTTTTGATGCATTTTTTTGTTCATCACTGAGACGCATCCAGAAATAATTATCCGTCCGCTTATTAAACAGCTCATGAGGTATTTTCTCAGCAACCGGAGCTTTTATAGCAGGCTGATTATTGCAGGAAAACAGGATAACCATTAAAATAATGGTCATTAAAACATTGATCTTTTTCATGTTATGCAGATTTTAGAAATAACTAATTAAAATATATACATATGTTGAGACAGGTCTGAGATCTGTATCTACAATAATTAACCATATCCAAGCATATCCAAATTCCTATGTTTTTTTCTGGTCTACATCCTTCATAGATAATTGTACACGTTTTCTTTCGATATCGACTGCTATGACTTTAACCATTATATGCTGATGGAGCTTTACTACAGTTGATGGATCGGAAATATATGTTCTGCTCATATTTGAAATATGGACGAGGCCGTCCTGTTTGATTCCGATATCGACAAAGGCGCCAAACTTCGTAATATTTGTTACAATTCCGGGAACAACCATTCCCTCGATCAGATCTTCCATTGTATGCACATCCGCAAAGCTGAACTCTTTAATTTTTGATCTTGGATCACGTCCGGGTTTCGCCAGTTCATCAATAATATCTTTCAGTGTCGGAAGTCCGGTGACTGGACCAACATAATGTTCCAGCTCAATCTCTTTTCGTTTATTCTCATTGGTAATCAATTCATTGACTTCACAGCCCAGGTCTTTTGACATCTTTTCTACAACGTGATAACTTTCGGGATGAACTGCACTGGCATCAAGTGGATTTTCTGCATTACGGATCCTCAAGAATCCGGCAGATTGTTCAAATGCCTTCTCTCCCATCCTTTTCACATTAAGCAGCTCCCTGCGTGCTCTGAAAGGTCCGTTTTCAGTCCGGTAATCAACAATGTTCTGAGCAAGTTGAGGCCCCAGGCCTGATACATAAGTCAGCAGATGTTTACTAGCTGTATTCACTTCCACCCCAACCGCATTGACACAGCTCATGACTACATCGTCCAACGATTTCTGCAATTTTTGCTGATCCACATCGTGCTGATACTGACCCACTCCAATTGATTTAGGATCGATCTTCACTAACTCAGCCAATGGATCCATCAGCCTTCTTCCGATTGATATAGCGCCTCGTACCGTTACGTCATAATCAGGAAATTCATCACGGGCAGTCTTGGAAGCTGAATAAATTGAAGCGCCGGCTTCACTGACAACAAAAACCTGGATGTCATTCTCAAACTTGACCCATTTTATAAAATCTTCAGTCTCCCTGCTGGCAGTACCATTTCCAATAGCAATTGCTTCAATCTTATACGCGTTTACAAGAGATAATAACTTTTTTATTGACATTGCAGTTTCATTCTGGGGAGGATGGGGATAGATTGTCTCATTATGAATAAAATTGCCCTGCCTGTCAAGACAAACAACCTTACAACCTGTCCTGAAACCCGGATCTATTGCCAGAACGTTTTTCTCACCCAGTGGTGATCCGAGTAGCAGCTGACGAAGATTATCAGCGAAAACTGTGATTGCCTCGATATCTGCTTTTTCCTTGGAAATATTTCTGAATTCCGTTTCCATGGAAGCTGAAAGCAATCTTTTCCAGCTGTCCTTTATTGCAGCTATAACGATATCTGATGATGCATTTCTTCCTTTTATAAAGATAGAATTAAGCATATCAAGAGCATGTTCTTCATCTGGGTCAACTGACAAACGAAGGAAACCTTCCTCTTCTCCTCTTCTCATGGCAAGAAGCCGATGGGACGGACACTTTTTCAGAGGCTCTGACCATTCATAATAATCGCTGTATTTTATACCCTCTGCTTCCTTTCCTTTAATTACTTTCGAATAAATAACAGCCTCCTTATCGAAAAGATATCTGAGTTGTTTTCTTGCCTTTTCATCTTCATTTATCCATTCTGCTATAATATCAGAGGCACCTGCAAGAGCTTCTTCGACAGAAGCAACTTCATCATTCAGAAAAACTTCAGCTTTCTGTGCAGGATCAATCTCTTTTTGATCCATAATGAGAACTGCAAGAGGTTCGAGTCCTTTTTCCTTTGCTATTGTTGCACGTGTGCGCCGCTTAGGCCTGTATGGCAGGTAAATATCTTCAAGTTCAGCCATAGTTACTGCTGCATCAATTTTTTGTCGAAGCTCAGTAGTCATTTTTTCCTGCTCCTCTATTGACTTAATTACCGCTTCCTTCCTGGCATCCAGCTCCTTAAGCCTATCATACTCTTCTTTGATATGCATCAATTGCACTTCATCAAGACTACCGGTCATCTCTTTACGGTACCTGCTGATAAACGGAATTGTAGCTCCACCATCCATCAGCCTGATAGTGTTTTCGACTTGCCAGTCGTGAAGACCCAGTTTTTTTGCTACAAGCTCAATGTTTTTATTGGTACCCATCTTTCTTTTGTTCTATTGTTCTTCTATTCTAATATTCCCCAGTTCTATTGCGGTGATTCGGTACTACGGTTCTATGGTTCTCTTCACTACCTTCATACCATAATACCTTTATACCTTTATACCTTTCAGCTATTCAACATAAATAACAAGACCTTTCAGATATTCGCTTTCCGGATGATAAATATTTACAGGATGATCAGGCGGCTGACTCAACTGATGCATTATTCTGACGCTACGGCCTGTATTTGCAGCTGCTGCAAACACCGATTTTCTGAAATTTTCTTTTGTGACAACCTGGGAGCAGGAGAAAGTGAAAATAATTCCACCCGGTTTAATCTGTTCAATTGCCTTTATATTCAGCCTTTTATATCCCTGCAAAGCATTTGCCAAAACGTTATTATGTTTTGCAAATGCAGGTGGATCGAGTATTATCAAATCGTATTGATCTTTTATATGATTCAGATAATCAAATGCATCAACCTGGAATGATTCATGCCTCTTATCATCCCCATAATTTAGTTTAATGTTTTCATTTGCAAGTTCAATAGCCGGGAAGGAACTGTCAATTGTATGAACAACAGCTGCATTTTTCATCGCATAAACCGAAAATCCACCGGTGTAGCCAAACATATTCAATACAGTTTTCCCTTCAGTATATTTTTCGAGGAGCTTTCGGTTCTCTCTCTGATCAATGAAGAATCCGGTTTTTTGCCCTGTGGTCCAGTCAATTTTAAACTTATACCCGTTCTCCGTAACAATTACCGGGTCAGACTTTCCAAACAGAAATTCATTTACCCCTGTGGTTTCTGACATATGCGGTATAGTTCCTTCACTTTTATCATAGACTGCAACGAGCTGATCTTCCATGAGTTCAACCAGTATAGCAACAATTTCTTTTCTGATCCTGTAAAAACCAACAGAGTGCATCTGTATCACGGCAACTCCATTATAATAATCAATGATGAGTCCGGGCAATCCATCGCCTTCACCATGAATTAGCCGATAAACATTTGTATTAGGATTATCCATGATCCCTATTGATTTCCGATAAGTGAGAGCACGCTTTATCTTCTCCCAGAAGAAACTGATATCGGATGTCACCGGCTCAAATGAGAGAACACGTACAGCAATTGAACTCGGGGCATAATGCCCTACCGCAAGGAAAGTATCTTTATTATCGTAAACATCTACCAGGTCTCCTTCAACAGGATTACCATACATTTTCTTAATTGCTCCCGAGAATACCCAGGGATGAAAACGGCGAAGCGATTGCTCTTTGCCTGACTTAAGTACTATTTTAATTCGCTCCACTTTATAATTGTTTCTGATTATTTGTTACATTATTAGAGTAGAAGTACCTGGATTACTTATAGTTACAAACGGTATTTTAATATACAACTTTTCAACTTTAAACACTCCAAGCTTCTTTGAAACTTTAAGTACTCCAAACTCTAACTCACTCCAAACTTCTTTCTAACCCTCATGACCATCGATAAGCTTTTTATAAATCTGATGACAAACCCATGCGTCAGTTGCAGCATAAATTTGCTGGGCTTCGCTAAGTTGTTCAGCTTCCCAATCGGTAACCTGCTGGCGCTTGGATATCCTGAAGCCAAGAACTATTGCGACTAGTTTTTTCAATCCGGAGCTCTTAATACCAAAGTCTTTAACAAAGTCTTGCAGATCAATAAATCCATCAGGGGCAAACTTCCTGACTCCTTTTAAAAAACGAATGTCATCGTGTACAGCTACACCGGCTTTTGTAACAAAAGGATCGGATAAAAGATCAGCCAACTCATCAGGAATACCTATTTTATTGATTCGGAACAGACATGCCAGGTCTCCGGTTGAAAGCTGGATAAGCGAGACTGAATTTTTATTTCCTTTTTTGAATGTGGGCCTCGTCTCTGTATCAAAACCAAGAAGGTCTGATCCCAGAAGCCTCGGAAAAACCTCATAAAATGTTTCAAAATTGTCCACTAAAACTATTTCACCTTTAAACCATGAAAGTTCATGTTCCGCCAGTTCCTCAACTGTAATATTCTCCTTATACATATTATTCAATATCTCCTCTTAAATCCTTTTGTCTTCTTGTTATGAACCAGTCAGCAGTATTTCTGTTTTCATCATCTGCTTCATTCTCTTTTTCAACCTTTCCAATCTCCTCTCCTGAATAGATGAACTTATGAATTGCCCTCATTGAATTTACCAGTTTCTGACCCCAGAAGTTTTCAAAATTCATCCTGCATTCCCAAACAGCGTCATTCATCACCTCTCCCGTGCCAGTCTGGTAAAGAAGGAGAAAATCCTTCATATCCTGGTATATATCTGCCATATTTTCAGAAATACCTGCTACCACAGGTCCTTCCGTCTCATTTATTTTTTCATCGAATACTTCGAGATAATCGTTTGCTGTTCCAAACTTTTCTTTGAGAGTATCATTAATAACGATCCAGTCAGCTTCTGTTACAAATTTTTCATTGCCATCTTCAAAAAAAGGATCCAGTTGCGGCAGAAGAGAAGCTTTCAGATACATAAGAGGTAAGATACGTTGAAGTATCTTCAGCAGCTCATCACCCTTCAGTTCGGAAGCATGCTCTGCATATTTACAGAATTCATTTGCAACAGCAACAAATTCAACGACACTTCTTGAATATACAGGATCTGAATTCCTATCCATAACTCTTAATTAAATTTTGGTACAAAATTAGACATTTCAGGATAGGATTAGTTACCCTCTCCGCTTTTTTATTTGTAGCAACAGATGTCTATATTCAGGGGAAATATTAACCTTTGAGCTCCTTTGTGGCTAATTTTTTTACCTTGCACTATGCTTACCGGAAATTATAAACTACTGTATGAACGGCTTAGTGAAACTATCGACAAGAGCAGGATTTTTCATGATCCTCTACATACTCTGGCTTACGGAGCCGATGCAAGCTTTTACAGACTGATTCCAAAAATTGTGATAAGAGCAAATAATGAAAATGAAGTTTCCCTGATAATAAAAGAGAGCTCTCAACTCTCAATTCCAGTGACATTCCGTGCAGCAGGCACAAGTCTATCCGGACAGGCAATAACCGATTCTGTCCTGTTGATTGCTGGAAGCCACTGGAAAGAATTCCATATAAATGAAAATGGTTTTGAAATAAGGCTTCAACCCGGATTAACAGGAGGACGTGTCAATTCAATTCTTGCTGCTTTCGGACGGAAGATTGGTCCAGATCCGGCCTCGATAAATGCAGCAATGATTGGCGGAATTGCTGCAAATAATGCAAGTGGAATGTGTTGCGGTACTTCTGAAAATTCATATAAAACTGTTACCGGAATGAGGATCGTTATGGCTGACGGAACCATCCTCGATACAATGGATCAGTCAAGTAAGAATGATTTCAGAAAATCACATTTAAAACTTCTCTCAGATATAGAAAACCTTGCAAAATCGGCTGCTGAAAATACTTCGCTTGCGGAAAAGATCAGAAGGAAGTACAAAATGAAGAACACAACCGGTTACAGCCTTAATGCTCTGATCGATTTCATCGATCCTTTCGATATCATTGAACACCTTATGATCGGATCGGAAGGTACATTGGGTTTTATTGCGGAGATCAGTTACAAAACGATTATCGAACATCCATACAAGGCAAGCGCCCTGATGATTTTTCCTGATATTGAAAGGGCATGTAATGCAGTCACACTTCTTAAGGCTGAACCCGTGTCAGCAGTTGAATTGATAGACCGGGCCGGATTGCGTTCAGTTGAAAACGAAAAGGGAATTCCTGAATTTCTGAAAGTCCTTCGGAATGATGTCTGTGCATTGCTGGTAGAAACAGTAGCCTCGGGAAAGGATGAGTTGACCATTAATATTGAAAGAATAATAAAATCGCTCCGGAATATAACATCTGAAACGGACATTCATTTTACAGATATCCCCGTCGAATATGAACTGCTCTGGAAAATCCGGAAAGGACTGTTTCCTTCAGTAGGTGCAATGCGAAAAACAGGCACAACTGTCATTATCGAAGATGTTGCTTTTCCTGTAGAATCTTTAGCTGAAGCCACTATGGATCTTCAATTTCTCTTAAAAAAATTCATGTACGATGAAGCGGTGATCTTTGGACATGCCCTGGAAGGAAACCTGCATTTTGTTTTCAACCAGAATTTTAACACCCGGGAAGAGATTGACCGGTATTCTAAACTCATGACAGAAATCTCAGACCTTGTAGTTCATAAATATGACGGATCGCTGAAAGCGGAACACGGTACTGGTCGTAATATGGCTCCCTTTGTTGAAATGGAGTGGGGAAAGGATGCATACAAACTTATGAAGGAAATCAAACAGATATTTGATCCTTTAAACATCCTAAATCCCGGTGTGATACTGAATTCCGATAAAGAGGTTCATTTAAAGGACCTTAAGCCGATTCCGGCAGCCAGCGAGGTCATTGATAAATGCACAGAATGCGGGTTTTGCGAGCCGTCGTGTGTTTCTGCCGGACTTACTTTAACCCCAAGACAACGAATTGTGATCCACCGGGAAATAGTATCTCTCACAAAAAGCGGTCACGAGCCACACATAGCCGCATCTCTGGCAAAATCATATAAGTATTCCGGAGACGATACCTGCGCTACTGACGGGTTGTGTGCCATAAGCTGTCCGGTAAAAATTGATACAGGCAAGCTTATTAAAAACCTCCGGTCTGAAAAAGTTGCCGCTCATCAACACAATGCCATTTGGATAGCCAATCATATGAGCCTTATTACTTCCGCAGCAAGAATAGCACTTTCAATAGTTAGCTTTTTTCATATGGCATTGGGAACCAATGTTATGCAAGGCATTTCAGTAAATCTACGAAGAGTATCCGGGAACAGAATTCCTTTATGGAATCCATTTATGCCCAAAGGTGCGAGAGTCATTAAGCCAAATAATGAGTTGAGTTCAGCCAATCTTCGGAAAGTTGTATATTTTCCATCATGCATTAATCGTTCAATGGGTGTATCAAGAGATCATTTTGAGGAAATTCAGCTTTCAGAAAAAATGGTCCAACTATTGCATAAAGGCGGGTATGAAGTGATTTATCCTGAAAATCTGAATAACCTTTGCTGCGGCATGGCATTCTCAAGTAAAGGTTATACAGAAGCCGGAGAAAAAAAATCTGATGAATTAGAAGAAGCACTGCTGAGAGCAAGCAGTAATGGAGAATATCCTGTCCTTTGCGATATGAGTCCATGCCTGTACACAATGAAAGAAAACATAAAGTCGAATCTTAAACTTTATGAACCGGTTGAGTTTATAACAGACCGTCTTCTGCCCTGGCTGACAATAACACCTGTGGATGAGGTCATTACCATATTCCCCGTGTGCAGTATGAAGAAGATGGAGCTAGATGGAAAGTTGGCTGACCTGGCCAGGATTTGCGCAAAAGAGGTAATAATACCTGAGACAAATTGCTGCGGATTTGCCGGGGACCGTGGTTTCACTTATCCTGAATTAAACAAACACGGTTTGAATAATTTAAAAAGTCAACTGACTGAGAATATAAAAAACGGGTATTCAACAAGCCGGACTTGTGAGATCGGTCTGAGTCTGCATTCCGGAATTTCGTATAAATCGATAGTTTACCTTGTCGATAAGGTTAGCAGCCCGAATAAATGTTCATGATATCAGGATTTCCAGTTTAGCTTGTAATCCCTGTCCTTAACAATCTTATTATGGTCGAGCAGCCAACGAATGACTTTAATGACTCTGTCTTCAGGGTAATCTATAAGTTTTACCAGTTCTTCTGCATCAGGATTTTTTTCACTCAGAACACTTTTTATCTCTTCAAGAATAAGATCGAATTCGTACTTGCTTAGCTCAAGCTCATTTCTTTCGCGGCAGACATCGCAGATCCCGCATCGGTCTGATTCTTCACCAAAATAATTTAGAAGATATACAGACCTGCAATGGTTGTCTGAATCTGCATATTCTATCATTTTGTTAAGACGGATCTCATATTTTTCCTTCACATGCAGATAATTGTCGGGCGAGATCATTAAAGCTTTCCTCACCAGTCGTTCTTCTGTGAAGATTACAAGCGCCGTCTTTTTACCCGGAATATAACGGATAATATTCAGGGATGATAATTTAACCAGATATTGATAAATAGTGTCGCGCGTTGCAGCAGACTTGCGAGAAAGCGCTTCTTCATTTATCGGAACAAATTCGCTGAACATCCCAGTGTAAGATCTCAAAAGAAGCTTAATAAATCCATCGAATGATTCGTTTGCAACCTGAAATTTATACAGATCATCACGGCCGACGATAAAATGCACTCTAGATGGATTGTTTATTTCTTCAGTGAATTCCACATAACCTTCTCGCTGAAGGAACTGAAGACTGTTATACGTTTCGATCACAGGCAACCTGTATTTTGCTACAAAATCGTACATATTGAAATCAAAAACGTTATCTTTCCCAGAACCAAGAGGCACCTGTATAAAATTGCATAATGCCTCATAAGTGTCTTTGATCTTTTCAACTACCGGATACTTCTTCCTGATTGTATCTACAAGGCGGGTTTTGTCCGCAGGTGAGTATAAAAGAACAGCGAAAGCAGGTTTACCATCACGTCCGGCCCTTCCGCTCTCCTGAAAATAGCTCTCAATGCAATCAGGCATATCCCAGTGAATCACAAACCTTACCTCAGATTTGTCGATACCCATCCCGAATGCGTTGGTAGCAATAATAACCCGGGTCTCTCCTATTGTCCACGAGGCTTGTTTTTTGTCACGAAGTTCATCTGTTAATCCGGCATGGTAGAAATCGGCACTGATCCCATTGGCGACCAGAAGTTCAGCCACCTCTTTGCATCTTTTTCTGCTCCTTACATATACAATCCCGCTTCCATTTATTTTCTTGAGGGTTTTGATTATATAACTGCCTTTATCTTCTACTTTCCGCACGAGGTAAGAAATATTTTTCCTGTCGAAACTGGTTCTGAGAACATTCTTTTCTCTGAATGCCAGCTTCTTCATGATATCATCGATTACCTGGGGAGTAGCTGAAGCAGTAAGGGCAAGAAATGGAACCTTTTCGGAAATATGATCTCTCAGAGATGCAATTTTCAGATATGATGGTCTGAAATCATATCCCCATTGTGAAATACAATGTGCTTCGTCGATTGCTACAAGCGAAAGATTAAGCCTTGTCACTTTTGCCTGAAAAACCCTTGTCGAGATTCTTTCAGGCGAGACGTACAGGAACTTATAATCACCAAAGATGCAATTTTCGAGTGCGTTATCTATCTCTTCACCCGACATCCCGGAATGTATAGCTATAGATTTAATTTCCAGATTATTAAGACGATTTACCTGATCTTTCATCAAGGCAATCAGGGGAGTTATAACCAGGCAGATTCCTTCCTCTGCGAGTGCAGGTACCTGAAAAGTTATAGACTTTCCTCCGCCTGTTGGCATAAGTCCAAGGGTATCCCTTCCTTCGGCAACAGATCTTATAATATCTTCCTGCAAGGGTTTAAAGGATGTATATCCCCAATATTTTGTCAGTATCTGTCTGTATGATTCAATATTCATTCCGGTTGTACTATCTGCAAATGTAATAACTGTTATTCAATTTTTTATGAAGGTTAAATGAAAGAGATTTTTCACGAGTTCTGTTTTTTTTCGTAATTTGCGCCATTAAAAAACTTAAAATCTCATCTGATGTCATTTTTAAAAGATAAGATACTTTATGGAGGATTGACATTTGACGATGTCCTTCTGGTTCCTGCATATTCTGAGGTACTTCCAAGAGAAGTTGATCTCAGCTCCATGTTCACAAGAAACATCCGTATTAATACACCTGTTGTTTCAGCTGCCATGGATACCGTTACAGAAGATGAGCTGGCAATTGCCATTGCAAGAGAGGGAGGAATTGGTGTGATCCACAAGAATATGTCTATCGAAAAACAGGCTGCGCAGGTTAAGCGCGTCAAGAGAGCTGAAAATGTCATGATTTTTGACCCTATTACTATTAACCTGGATGCCACAGTGGCTGAGGCCATGAATTTAATGAGTGAATATAAGATCGGGGGCATACCGGTTATAGACAAAGATGGTATTCTGAAAGGAATTGTAACAAACAGGGACCTGAGGTTTGAAAACAACAGGGCGCGTAAGATAACAGAAGTAATGACTACAAGCCTGATCACCACAAATCATCAAACCAACCTTGAAGCTGCAGCCAGAATACTTCAGAAACATAAGATTGAAAAACTTCCTATGATAGATGAATCAGGTAAGCTGATAGGTCTTATCACTTATAAAGACATTACAAAAACCAAAGATCGGCCTAATTCATGTAAGGATGACAAAGGAAGACTTAGAGTGGCAGGTGCCGTCGGTATAGCCTCAGATACTCTGCAAAGGGTTGAAGCTCTTATAAATGCGAGTGTCGATGCCATAGTTATTGATACGGCACATGCCCATACAAGAAGCGTTATTAATATTCTGAAGGAAATAAAAAGAAACTTCCCTGATGTCGAGGTAATTGCAGGTAATATTGGTACAGCTGAAGCAGCTAAGAAACTTGCCGATGAAGGTGCAGATGCAGTAAAAGTCGGGATTGGACCAGGATCAATCTGCACTACTAGGATAATCGCTGGCGTAGGAATACCACAACTCTCTGCTATATATAATGTTGCAAAAGCTATTGAAGGTTCCGGAATTCCGGTAATTGCTGATGGCGGAATCAGGTATTCAGGTGATATTATTAAAGCAATTGCTGCTGGTGCCGATTCAATTATGGCCGGATCACTTTTTGCAGGCGTTGAAGAATCACCGGGAGACACTATTATCTATAACGGGCGCAAGTTTAAAGCCTACAGAGGAATGGGGTCTATTGAAGCAATGCAGCAAGGTTCTAAAGACCGGTATTTTCAGGATATTGAGGATGATATAAGAAAACTGGTTCCGGAAGGAATTGAAGCGCGTGTGCCATATAAAGGCACTCTCGCTGAAGTTATTTACCAGATGACCGGAGGTTTAAGGGCCGGTATGGGATACCTGGGAGCCCGGAATATTACTGTTCTAAAAAAAGATGGTAAATTTGTAAGAATCACTCATTCAGGTATCATAGAAAGTCACCCGCATGATGTTTCCATAACAAGAGAAGCTCCTAATTATAGCAGAAAATCATTTGAATAACCGGTATCAGAAAATCCTGATGAAGATCAGATCATATTATTTTATTATTATGCTATATCTGTTCCCGGTGGTTTGCCAGGCACAGGATTTGAATACTAAAATACTGATTACTGTAGATGGGAACAAGGTACAGGCAGGTGAATTTATCAGGATGTATAAAAAAAGTATTGAGCCGGGAAAAACGTTGGATATCGATGGCTATCTGCAGCAATTTATTGTTTTTAAGCTTAAGGTAACTGAAGCTCTCCGTGAAGGATATGATACAACAAGGTCATTTAGAAATGAGCTGAATGGATACAGGAACCAGCTTGCACAGAATTATCTGACCGACACTCAAACAAAAGAGAAACTCCTGAAGAAAGCCTACCAGAGATCATTAACTGAAATAAACGCCTGGCATATACTGATCGCGATGCCACAGGAAGCTTCTCCTGAAGATACACTGAAAGCATGGCAAAAATCCATTGATATCAGGGAAAGAATAATAAAAGGTGAACCTTTCGAAAGTGTCGCACGGGGAACTTCCGATGATAAATCAGTGAAGCTAAATGGAGGAAACCTTGGCTATTTTTCAGTGTTTCAAATGATAATGCCATTTGAAGATGCCGCATATTCTCTGAAGAAAGGCGCTGTTTCAATGCCTGTAAAGACGCCTTATGGATATCATATTATTAAAGTAGCAGATAAACGGCCATCAAAAGGAAGGATAAAAGTTGCTCATATAATGAAGGCTGTTCCACCCGGAGCTGATGATAAAGATGCTAAAAAGGCAGAAGAGGAGATAAACAGCATTTATAAAATGCTGCATGAAGGGGCTTCATTTGCTGAACTCGCGAAAAAGTATTCAGATCATAAAGAATCAGCTGTAAAAGGTGGTGAACTAAACTGGTTTGGAACTGGCGAAATTATAAGCAATTTTTCTGAGGCTGCATTTGCCATTACGGATACAGGGAAATATACAAAACCTGTTCATACACTTTACGGTTGGCATATTATTAAACTGTTGGATAAAAAATCCCCTGGTACTTTTGAAGAATCAAGGTCATTCCTTGAAAGCAAAATCAATCAGTCATATCTCAACTCCATAAGCAAAAAAACGTTTGTCGAGAAACTGAAAAAAGAGTACAATTTCCAGATTAACCAGGATAACTATAACTGGTTTGTTGGTCATACAGATACACTTATCATGGAGGGGCTAAAAAAATATGACCGGACTTCAATTCCTGAAGGAAAATTGTATTCATTTGCTAGTCAATACATTACAAATAATGAATTTGCAGGTTACATTGAAAAGAGGGGATCTATGTTTGTCATAAAAGATTCTTCAGTATTTATTAACCGATTAATTGAAACAAGAGCATCTGATCATTTACTTAGTTATGAGAATTCAGTCCTTGAAAAGAAATATCCCGAATTCAGGTATCTCATGAACGAATTCCACGATGGCATGCTTCTTTTTGAAATATCGGGCAAAAATGTATGGAACAGGGTAAGTAATGATTCCTTAGGTCTGCACCGTTACTACGATGAAAACAAAAACAACTGGCTTTCGAGAAGAGGAATCGAGGCTGAGATTTATACACTTAAATCTTCTGATGGAGAAAAATTATTATCAGCAGCATTCAAAAAGTATTCTCAGAAACCTGATTTGGATGATCTTCTTCTCAAAAAATTCAACAAAAAAAATGATACTATGCTTTTCATAAAAAAGGACTCCTGGTTTAAAGATGACAATCCTGATATAGATAAAATTGAATGGATCAAAGGCTTACAAACTTTTATCTATAATGGGCTTCCGTCAATAGTCGTTATCAAAAAAGTCATAGATCCCTCCCCTCTGAAATATGAAAAAGTTCAGGGAGAAGTAATGACCGGATACCAGGAGTTCCTGGAGAGTGAATGGATCAGACAATTAAATAAAAAATATAGCGTTAAGGTTGATAATCTGGTATTAGATGAGGTTAAAAAGAAGTTGAAAAATGAATAAGTTAATAATTATATTATGCAGCCTTTTGCTTTTAGCGGGTTGCAGAAATAACCATAACCAGGCTAAAAGAATTGCAATCGCTCAGGTTGGCAGAATTGTTCTCTATTACGATGAAATGCCAAAGCTTATTCGGCGAGGTATAAATGAGGTTGACTCCGCGGCTTTGTTTCAGAATTACATAAACAAATGGGCCAAGAAACAACTATTGTTACAGAAAGCTGAAGATAACCTGTCACCAGCTTTAAAAGATGAAATAGCTAAACAAATTGAAGAAACAAGGGCAAATCTGGTCATCTATCAATATCAACAACAGATGATTCTTGAAAAACTGGATACAGTATTAACTGATGCAGAGCTTGAAAATTATTACACTGCTAACGAAAATAGTTTTGTTCTCACTTCAAATATTGTAAAAGCTCTTTTCATAAAATTGGCTTTAGAAACTCCTGATCTTAATAAAATAAGATTACTTGCGCGGTCAAATGATCATAATGATCTTCA
>Ga0208478_1000457_pt1 | contig 14218 bp, 15 predicted proteins | sample NGESurdeep072012_5_FD_184462 | JGI IMG/M metagenome (GOLD analysis project Ga0208478, IMG submission 184462) | Arctic peat soil microbial communities from Barrow, Alaska - NGEE Surface sample 415-2 deep-072012 (SPAdes) | ecosystem: Environmental > Terrestrial > Soil > Wetlands > Peat ...
GGTAGACCGGATAGCCACGAAGGAGTGACGTCATGCGCCTTGTGCTTTGTGTCCTGCTCACCATGCTGCTCACTAGTTTCACTTTTGCCGCCCAGCGAACCTTGACCCGGTCCGAAGCTCAGGATGCCGTCGCAAGCGGCGATGCCCAAGCTGCGGGTGCATTGACAATGACGACCGATCAAGCGACTTGCCTGAATGAGTGCACAAGGCGGGGGCACAACACAGCGGAATGCGCTGAAGCCTGCCGGCCTGGACTTTGCCATCCGGATGCCGAGCAGCCTTATTGCATAAGATAGCTAGTCTCAACGTAATTGTATCCGGCCCGCACGAGTCTGTTGTTGGCACTTAGCGGACAATCCGGCTGCCGCCATGAATGTCCGCTTTTAGGGGTAAAGCGGACATTGACTAGCCGTTGCTCACCAGCCTCAATTTATGAGGACACACCCTAGCTTCTTCGCCGCCGCGATCAGCGCGCCGCATGAGTCCCATCGATAACATGCGTTTGATCGGCCGGCGCATTCGGTGGGATAATCGCAGGAATCGCCAACCGGAAAGGCCGGCCGCATGATCGTCACCGTTTTCCGCTCCCGCTTGATGCCGGACGTGCGCGAGGAATACGTAGCGCTCGTCGATCGCATGGTCGAATTGGCGGCGACCATCCCCGGCTACATTTCGCACAAAGGGTTTTTCGCCGAGGACGGCGAGCGAGTCACCATCGTCGAATTCGAGTCGGAAGAGGCGCAGCGCGTCTGGCGCATGCACCCGGAACACCGGGTCGCGCAGCGCAAAGCGAAGGAAATCTATTACGAGAGCCATTCCGTGCAGGTTTGCCAGGTCATCCGCGAGGCCAAATTCAACCGCGAACCGGCTCCCGATATTGCCTTAACGCGACCTTGACCTGCGCGCGCTATGCCCGCAAATAAAGGCAGTCAAAGGATTGCACGGCGCGGCCGTGCGCGCATTTTCCGCAAGGACAAGATCGAAATGGACAAATTCACCACTTTGGAAGGCGTCGCCGCGCCCTTGAAGATGATCAATGTCGACACCGACATGGTCATCCCCAAGCAATACCTGAAGACCATCAAGCGCACCGGGCTCGGCAAGGGCCTGTTCTCCGAGCTGCGCTACAAGGACGACGGCAGCGAAAACCCCGACTTCGTACTCAACAAGCCGGCCTATCGCAAGGCCAAGATTCTGGTCGCCGGCGACAATTTCGGCTGCGGCTCGAGCCGCGAGCACGCGCCCTGGGCGCTGATGGATTTCGGCATCCGCTGCGTGATCTCGACCGCGTTCGGCGACATTTTCTACAACAACTGCTTCAAGAACGGCGTGCTGCCGATCCGCGTCAGCCCCGAGGACCTCGAGAAGCTGTTCGACGACTCCGAGCGCGGCGCCAATGCCACTCTCTCGATCGATCTGGAGAAGCAGGAAATCCACGGACCCGACGGCGGCACGATCAAGTTCGAGATCGACGCCCACCGCAAGCACTGCATGCTCAACGGCCTCGACGATATCGGGCTGACCAAGCAGAAGCAGAGCAAGATCGTCAGCTACGAGGAAAAGGCCAAGGCGGCGCGGCCGTGGGCGTGAGGCTCGCGCTCGCGGCAGCGCTGTGCGCGCTCGCAGCCTGGCCGGCGCTGGCGCAGAAATCGACCGAAGACGGCCTGCGCGATTGCGAGAAGCTCGCCGCGGTCAAATTCAAAGGCGAAAACCCGGCGTTCAAAAAGTTCGCGATTTCGCGCGCCGGCGTCGAAGAAGACAAATTCGCCGACAAGGTCGGCACGCAATTCGTCTCCACCGTCTATCACGGCAAGGCGCTCTATCAGGCCGGCGGCGAACCGGCCGAGGTGCGCTTCATCTGCCTGCACGGCGGGCTCAACAAGGGCGCGGTGTTCGTCTATACGCTGCCGAAGTGAACGCGGGCATGAACGCGATGCCACGCAGCGCGCGCGCGATTCGCTCAGGCGCCGTTTCCAAATCAGAAATCATCGGCGATGAGGTTGACAAATAAAACGCCAGCCGCTTGGCTAATACCCGGGTTCCGCTCAAATTCGCGCTTTCCACCCAGCGAAGATTACCGGGATTGGAAGATGATGACTGTTCTTAACAAGCTGCTCGTGCTGCGCTCGCGCGCGCTGTGCCGCGCCGGCGTCGTAGCCATCCTCATCGCTGCAACCGCATCGGCGAATGCGCAGCAGTACCCGAACAGGCCCATCAGGGTGATCAGCCCCTACCCAGCCGGAAGCGCCTCCGATACCGTCACGCGGGTCGTCCTCGATCAGGTGTCGCAGCTCATCGGACAGCCGATGATCATCGAATTGAAGCCCGGCGCCGGCGGAGCGGTCGGCTTCGCTTCGGTCGCCCGCTCGGACCCGGATGGCTACACGCTGGTGACCAGTTCGTCGTCGATGGCGACCGAAACCGTGCTGCACAGCAAGCTGCCGTATGATCCGGTCAAAGATTTCGTTCCGGTGGCCTTGCTCGGCACCTCGCCGAACATTCTGGTCGCTTCGGCCAAGAGTGGGTTCAAGACACTGGCCGACCTGGTCGCCGCCGCGAAGGCGAAGCCAGGTACGCTGACTTTTGCGTCCGCCGGCATCGGCTCCTCCTCGCATATGGCGGCCGAGCGGTTCCGGCTCGCGGCCAAGATCGACGTTCGCCACGTGCCGTTCAAGGAAGGCGGCCTGGTGCAAGTGATGAACGGGAATGTCGACTTCTATTTCATTCCGCTGGCGGCAGCAGCCTCCGCGCTCCACAGCGATAAACTCACCATTTTGGCCGTGAGCTCGCCCAAGCGCGTGCCGGTGCTTCCTGACACGCCCTCGGTCGTGGAGGCCGGGTATCCGGACGCCGTCTTCCGCTTCTGGAACGGCATATCGGCGCCTGCCAAGACACCGCCCGATGTCGTGAAGAAACTGCACGACGTGACGCAAGAAGCGCTGAAGGATCCGGCTCTCAAGGACAAACTGGCCAAGCTTGGTGTCGAGCCCGCGCAGATCAGTTCGGAGGAATTCGGCAAGTTCTTCAAAGACGATCTCGCCGCGACACAGCAGCTTGCCAAAGAAGCCCACATCGAACCGGTCGACTAAGCCAGGGCTGGCGCTCGCGCAGAGCATGATCGTCTACAAGCTTCAGAAAGACTCACAATGACTATCAGCCCGCCCCGCATCGGCCCGCAGCCGTGGGATGTCGTGCGCACCAAGCTCGACCAGTCGCTGCCCTTCGCCAATATGCGCGACACGCCCTATTACCGCGACGCCGTGTGGGAGCAGTTCTCGAAGGCCGAATACGACCGCCGCTATCGCGCGTTGCGCGCGAAAATGCGCGAGCAAAAACTCGACGTGCTGATCGTCCCCGGCGGTCCCAGCCACTGGAGCTTTGGCGGCGGCATGCTGTGGCTGACCGGCCATTGGGAATGGCACGCGCTGTCGAGCTACGTGCTCGTCCCATTCGAAGGTGAGCCCACGTTGATCTATTCCATGGGCGGCACGCACGCCGAAGCCGTGCGCCGCCAGGTCGAGGTCGCGGTCAAGGACGTCCGCCATAGCCGCAGCGGCCGCTATGCCGACATCATGGTCGAGCGCATCCGCGAACTAAAACTCGAGCGCGGCCGCGTAGGCCTTATGGAGATCGATCCGCGGCACGGCGATTATCTTCCGGTCAACCAATACAATGTGCTGCGCGAGAATCTCCCGGACGCGGAGCTGGTATTCACGCAAGGGTTTCTGCACGAGCTGCTGTCGATCCATAGCGCCGAGGAGCTCGACTGCGTCCGCAAGGCCGGGGTGCTGTGCCGCAACGCCATGGACGCGATGGTCGCGCGGGCTCGCCCCGGGGTGAAAGAGTACGAGTTGCGCGCGGCGGCGGGCGCGGCCATCCTGGAAGGCGGCGGCGATATCGACTTTCTGATCATCGGCTCGACGCCGATGGCGAAGCCGACGATGATTTTCGGCAATCCGCGCCCCTCCAGCCGCGTGCTGCAAAAGGGCGACATCATCAATATGGAGCTGGCCGCCGGCTATCGCGGCTACACCGCACAGATCGGCTCACCCATCTGCGTGGGCGAGCCCACCGAGATGGTGAAAAAGTTCTGGACCGACATCACGCTGCCCGGTTATCGGCGCATCGTTGCCGAGATCGCGCCGGGAAAGCCGGTGGAAGCCATGCGCACCGCGAGCAAATTCTTCCGCGATAACGGCTACCAATCGCGGCCGACCCAATGCCACGGCATCGATCTGGTCACCGACAAGCCGCACGTCGTCGCCGAGCATGTCTCCGCGGAGAGCTTCGAGCAGGTCTTGAAGCCCGGCATGGTGATCATGGCGGAACCCAATCCGATCACGCCGGACGGTCTGTTCGGCATTTTCCTCGGCCACACCTACATCGTCACCGACACCGGGCACGAGATCGTCGACGACTTTCCCCTGGAGATCGCGGTCGCGCGCGGCTGACGGCGAAGAGGACAAGTTCGCCGACAAGCTCGGCACTCAATTCATCTCCACCGTCTATCACGGCAATGCCGTCTCTCAGGCCGCGAGCTGCCCGCGCAGCGGCGCCCTGGCGCACCCCAATTTAACGATCGCTTTACCTCGTTCGCAGGCCGCGGCGGGCCCCTTTACCCGCGATTAAGCGCCACACTTAAAACTATGAACAAGGACACCAGGGGACGGATATGACAGATCAGTTGGGCCGGTTTGGCATGGCGATCGCCGTTATCGCGCTCATCGCGACCGGCCTTTATCAGTTCAGCGGGAGCGTCAGCGTCGTGGAGACGACGCGCTCCCAAAGCATCGTCTTTCATACCCAGTACTAGCGGGTCCGCTACCCGGCTCGCCTTCCCGATCAAGCTTGAAGGACCAGCAACCGAGGCGGCGGTGACCACACCCGCTATCGTCAAATTGCCGTAATGCCGCCGCTGTCCAGGTTGTCATCTTGCGCGCCCTAGCGCGGCTTCATCATTCGCCTTTAAGCTGGCGACGTAAAAATCATGATGCGTCTGGTCACTTAGGCAATCCCTGTGAACCCCGCCGAAATCAGAGTGCTGAGCACGCACGCCGCAATGGGCGTGCTGAACGAACTCGGGCCGAAGTTCGAGCGCGCGACCGGCAACCGCCTGTCGATCGGTTACAACCCCGCCAAGGCGGTCAAGCGCCAGATCGAGAACGGCGCCGCCTTCGACGTTGCCATCGTGACGCGCGCGGTGTTCGACGATCTCGCCGGCCAGGGCAAGATACTGGCCGAGACGCGCGCCGATATCGGCCGCTCGGGCTTAGGCGTCTCGGTGCGCAAGGGCGCGCCCAAGCCCGACCTTACGACGACCGAAGCATTCAAGCGCGCGCTGCTCACCGCCAAGTCAGTGGTGCGGTCCATAGACGGCACCAGTGGCATTTACTTCGGGACGTTGCTCGACCGCCTCGGCATCGCCGAGGCAATGCGCGACAAGATCGTTCTGGGGCCGAGCGGGCGCGTCGCCGAATTGGTCGCGCGCGGCGAAGCGGAGATGGCGATCCAGCAGATTCCTGAACTTCTGCCGGTGATCGGCGCGCAATATGCCGGGCCGTTTCCGCCGGAACTGCAGCTCTACTCCGAGTTTGCCGCCGGTGTCGCGACCGCGAGCAAGCATCGCGACGCCGCCCAGGCCTTCGTCGCCACATTGACGACGCCGAAGGCCATTGCGCTGTTTAAGGCCGCGGGGCTTGAGCCTGTCACCCATTAGTCATTCACCGGCGCGCAGCGGACTGGCGTATGCTGGCCGTAGTGCTGCCGCAGGAGAGCGCGATGACGCGACCGTTCGAGGGGATCCGGGTGATCGACGTCACCCACGTGCTGGCTGGGCCGTTCGCCGCCTATCAGTTGGCGGTCCTGGGCGCCGACGTGATCAAGGTTGAGCATCCCGACGACCCCGATCAGAGCCGCGGCGCCGGCACCGATAAGGAGCTCAACCGCCGCAACATGGGCACGGCGTTCCTCACGCAGGCGTCCAACAAGCGCTCGATCACGCTCAACCTGAAACAGGAGAAAGATCGCGATAAATTAAAAAAGCTGGTGGCCACCGCCGACGTGTTCGTGGAGAACTACCGCCCCGGCGCGTTCGAGGCCTTGGGGCTGGGCTACGAGGCGTTGGCCGCGATCAATCCGCGGCTGATCTATGCCTCATTCTCGGCGTTCGGCCAGAATGGGCCGCGCGGCCCACAGACCGCCTACGACCACGTGATCCAGGCCACCTCCGGCATCATGGCGATGACCGGGACCAAGGAGGTCAACCCAATCAAGTTCGGCTCGCCGGCGGTCGATTACGCCACTGGCATGACCGGCGCCTTCGCATTGGCCGCCGCGCTGTTTCAGCGCGAGCGCACCGGCAAGGGCCAGCGCATCGACATGGCGATGCTCGACGTGGCGATGATCCTGATGAGCTCGCACCTCACCGGCTATCTGCGCAACGGCGTGCAACCAAAACCTACCGGCAACCGCCATTCGCATGCCACCAACGGCGCTTTCGCCACCAAGGACGGATTGCTCATGTTGGGCGCTAGCAACCTGCGCCAGCAGGCCCGGCTTTGGAAGCTGTTAGGGCGCCCCGACATGGTCAAGAAGACCAACGACGAGCGCGACGCCGATCGCGCCCGCGAGATCGCGGTGCTGGAGGAGATCATGCTCACGCGCAGCGCCGATGAATGGGAGGCGTTCCTGCAAGCGCGCCATGTGCCGGCCGCTCGCGTGCGCAGCATGAGCGAAGCGCTCGCCGATCCGCAACTCGCGACCCGCGGCATCATCCACCGCCACGCCGCCGCTCCTGGAATCGAGGGCGGCTTCGGCGTGCCGCTCGCCGCTTTCACCTTCGCGCATGGCGGACCGCAAATCGATACGCCGCCGCCCACGCTCGGCCAGCACAACGACGAGGTTTTCGGGGAGCTTAAGCGCGGCGGTCGATAACAGATCGAACCGTCACTCCGCCTTGGCGCCGGCCTTTTTCACCAGCGCCGACCATTTGGTTTCCTCGCGGTCGATGTCGGCGGCGTATTCGTCCGGCGTGGTCGGCAGCGGCTCGGCGCCTTCGGTGGCGATGCGGCGGTGCACGTCATCGGTGTTAAGCGCCGCGCGCAGCGCCGCATTGAGCTTGTCGATAATCGGCCGCGGCGTGCCGGCCGGCGCCACGATGCCATAGTGCAAGACCGCTTCGAAGCCGGGCAGCCCCTGCTCCGCCACCGTCGGCACGTCGGGAAGTATCGGAGAGCGTTTCAATCCGGTGACGCCGAGCGCGCGCAGCTTGCCGTCCTTCACCAAACCGATGGCCGGCGGCAGCGACGAGAAATAGATCGAGACATGCCCGCCGAGCAGATCGGTGAGCGCCGGACCGGAGCCGCGGTAGGGAACATGGATAAGCTCGATGCCGGCGGTGTCGGCAAACAGCACCGTGCCGAGATGGATGCCGCTGCCTTTGCCGGCGGACGCATAATTGAGTTTGCCCGGCTGCGCCTTGGCGAGCGCGATCAACTCCTGCACGTTGTGCGCGGGCAGCGACGGGTTCACCAGGACGATGAGCGGGCCGGTGGCGATTAGCCCGACCGGCGCGAAGTCCTTGCGCGGGTCGTAGCCGGCATTCGGATAAAGCGTCGGATCGATGGCGAGCGTTCCGGTGCCGCCGAGCCCGAGCGTGTAGGCGTCGGGCGCGGACTTGGCGACCTGACGTGTCCCGATTGAGCCGCCGGCGCCGCCGTGGTTCTCGATCACGATCGGCTGGCCGAGCGCCTTGCTCATGGGTTCGGCGACCCCGCGCGCCAAGACGTCGTTGCCGCCGCCGGGCGCGTAGGGAACGATGAGCGTGATCGGGTGGTTGGGATAGTCGGCCTGCGCGCTCGTCGACAGCGGCCAGGCCGCGGCCGCGCCGCCAAGCAGCATCATGAAATCGCGTCGTCGCATCGCCCCCTACCCTGGTTATTTCGCCGCGATCGCCTCCGCGATCGCCACCGTGCGGCGCGCCATGTCGGCATGCAGGCGCTCGACCATGCGGCCGTCGATCGAGACCACGCCTTTGGTCTTATTCTCCGGCAGATCGAAGGCGGCGATAACTTTACGCGCCAGCGCGACCTCTTCCGGCGACGGCGAGAACGCCGTGTTGCAGGGTGCGATCTGGTTGGGATGGATCAGCGTCTTGCCGTCGAAGCCGAGCTCGACGCCCTGCCGGCATTCCATCGCGAAACCTTCGGCATTGCCGATGTCGTTATAGACGCCGTCGAGAATATCGATGCCGTAGATGCGCGCCGCCGCCACGCAAGTGGAAAGCCAGCTCAGCATCGGCGCGCGGCCGCTCACCAGGCGCGCGCGGGTGTCCTTGGCGAGATCGTTGGTGCCCATGACGAAGCCGGAGAGGCGCGATTCGGAATCCTTCGCCTCGGCGGCGATCGCCAGAATGTTGAAGATGGCGAGCGGCGTCTCGATCATCGCCCACACCCGCGTCTTGTGATCGGTGCCCATGTCGAGCAGGCGGCGGCCGATCATCTCGAGCATTTCCGGATTCGATATTTTCGGCACCAGGATGGCGTCGGGCGCGGCATGGGCGGCGGCGGCCAGATCGTCGGCATGCCAGGGCGTGTCGACGCCGTTGACCCGAATGAACACCTCGCGCGCACCGAAGCCGCCGGCCTTGACCGCATCGGCGACCTGCGCCCGTGCGGCTTCCTTGGCGTCGGGCGCCACCGAATCCTCGAGGTCGAGGATGACGCCGTCGGCGGGCAGCGTTTTCGCCTTTTCCAAGGCGCGGGCATTGGAGCCCGGCATGTAGAGCAGACTGCGGCGCGGGCGGATGGTCATGCCGCCAACTCTATCGGCCGTCGGGAAACTATCAAGCCGTGCGACGGCCCAAAGACCGATCAGCGCCGATTACTTCGTGGCAGCGGCGCTTGCCATATTGGCGCATGATCTTATCCAAAAACCGGTTCCCACTTTTTGGGATCATGCGCTACTGCGGCTTGAGGATGCGGTAAAGCTGAAAACGGTCGCCGTCGTCAATCAGTTTCAGGCGCGAGGGGTCGGGATTGGCCGCCTCGTCCTCGGTGAATAGAACGTAGAGATAATCGAACTTTGTCCAGTTGCGCCAGAACGCCGGCATCCAAGGCAGTGGGCGATCAGCCGCCTGGATGAGCTGTGCCACCGCTGGCGGCGTGCCGTCCCTGAGGTCGGCATAGTCGCGATATTCGGGACGCACGTGCAGCACCTGTTTGCCGGCGACGGTGAACACAGTGGTGACCAGCGCGGAACGCTCGATGGTGGCGATGCAGGCGGCATGCACCAGGCCGAGGTCGCGCACGTCCTCGCCGAGCGAGCGGTCGGCATAGGCGACGAAAACCATCGAGCCCGGTGCGATGCGGCGCACCGAGGAGCGGAACTCGCTGGTCGAATCCGATAACTGCGACCAGTTGTAATCGATCTCGATCAGCCGCGCGGTGATCAAGACAATCAGGACGATCATGAAAGCCCGCCGCACCAGGCGGCGGCGCAACTCCACATCGCCGCATGCGAACAGCATGAAGGCGACGCCAATCGGCACGCGCTGGTCGGTCATGAAGGTGTCGAACATGATGCGCGGCAGCATGAAATACACCGCCGCTCCGACCACGAGCAGCGGAAAGACCAGCGGATGAAAGCGTAGGACATGGTGGCGGATGCCCCACACGATGCTGGCAACCATGACGGCAATGAGCGCGAAGGCGGCGATGTCGGAATAATCGCTGATGATATACATCAGCCCGTCGATCTTGCCGCGCTGGTCCCAATACGTGGCGCCGACAAGGTTCATGGTCGGGCTGGCATTGAGCAGCGGCACCGCGGCAAGGAACGGCAGGCCGCCGGCGACGAAAACGACGATGCGGCCCGGCCAGGGTTCGAGCCGCTGCTCCCACAGCCGCGATATCTCGAACGCGAGCACGCCGATGCCGTAAATGCCGAGTGCGCAGAGATGGCAGAAGAACAACGCGACGACGCAAGCCGTCGACAGCGCTAATCGCGCGGGCCAGACGCGCTCGCGCAGGGCGACCCAGCCGGCCAGCGCCCACAGCGCGATGCCGATGCCGAAAATGTAATTCATCACTCCGACCAGGAAGACGTAATTGTAGAGCAGCGGAAAGGCGAACATCGGGAACACCGACCAGCGGCCGATCAACGCCCGGTTCAGCGCCAAGACTCCCGAAATAATGAGCGCGAACATCCCGACGATGAATATCTGGCCAGCCAGGTAGACGTTCATGACGCGCGCCAGCAGCGGCACGATCAGGTCCATGGTCAGGTTGGGAATCACCTGCCAGTCGATCTCGTAGTATTGGGCGAGCTGCGGGTTCTTCGACAGCGTCGCGATCACATGCATGCGGGCGAGGTGATTGACGTAGTCCGACAACGGCGGCAGCGGATGCGTCCAGATCGGGATGGAAATGAGCAATGTGAACGCCGCGAACAGCACGGCGATTTGCGGCGCCGAGAAGCCATGCCCGCGCAAGCGCGACGCTGGCGGATTTGAAATGGCGGGCTTGTTCGGCTGCAGCATGCGCGGTCTGATTTTCATCACATCAGTCGTCGATTACACCTGAACAAGCAATGAACATGCCGCGGTTCCGGTGGCGGAATGTCACAAAACGGGAGGCGGCCATCGTGAAAACGGCAGCTTTGCCTTGCTGAGTGCCGAGATTTTGAGCCTGTAAAGGCGTTACGCCGCCTTGCGCTTGGCCTGGATCAGCTTGCGGTTGATTAGGCACTCGGCGATCTGGATGGCGTTGAGCGCGGCGCCCTTGCGCAGATTGTCCGACACCACCCACAGCACCAGGCCATTGTCGACGGTCGGGTCGGTGCGGATGCGGCTGATATAAGTGGCGTCCTCGCCGACGCATTCATACGGCGTGACGTAGCCGCCGGGCTCGTGCTTGTCGATCACCAGGCAGCCGGGCGCGTTGCGCAGAATGGTGCGCGCTTCCTCGACACTGATCGGCTTTTCGAACTCGACGTTCACCGCCTCGGAATGGCCGACGAACACCGGCACGCGCACGCAAGTGGCGGTGAGCTTGATTTTGGGATCAAGAATCTTCTTGGTCTCCATCATCATCTTCCACTCTTCCTTGGTGTAGCCGTCCTCCATGAACACATCGATCTGCGGAATCAGATTGAACGCGATGCGCTTGGGAAACTTCGTGTTGGTGACTTCACCGAGCGTGAACACCGCCTTGGTCTGCGAGAACAGTTCGTCCATCGCCTCCTTGCCGGCGCCCGACACCGATTGATAGGTCGCCACCACCACGCGCTTGATCGTGGCCTTGTCGTGCAGCGGCTTGAGCGCGACCACGAGCTGGGCGGTCGAGCAATTCGGATTGGCGATGATGTTCTTCTTGGTGAAGCCGGCGACCGCGTCGGCGTTCACTTCCGGCACGATTAACGGCACGTCCGGGTCCATGCGCCAGGCCGAGGAATTGTCGATCACCACCGCGCCCGCCGCGGCGATCTTGGGCGACCATTCCTTCGACACCGCGCCGCCCGCCGACATCAGGCAGATGTCGACGTCGGAAAAATCGTAATGGTCGAGCGCCTTCACCTTCAGCGTCTTGTCGCCGAACGAGCACTCCTGGCCCATGCTCTTGCGCGAGGCGAGCGCCACCACCTCGTCGGCGGGAAAAGCCCGCTCGGCCAGAATGGCGAGCATCTCGCGCCCGACATTGCCGGTGGCACCCACCACGGCGACCTTGTAACCCATTGTTAACTCTCCGAAAAAAATCACCGGCGTACCTAGGCGAGACGGAACCGGATGGCAGCGCTTCTAAGCGAGAACTGAGGGGAAGACAACGGCGACATGATGGAGAAATGGCCGTGCATCCGGCCTTGCATTCTTGGCGCGACGAACTGCCGGACGCATTCGTGCGGGGGCTCGCGGTCCTGTGCGGGCTGGCTGTGCTGTCGGTCTTTTGCGCCTGGGTCTTCCAATCGCCAAAAACGATCAAGGTCATCACACCGACGCATCAATCGGAATGGAGCGAGATCGAGCGGCCGTTCCCGGCTTTCGCGCTGTCGATCCCCGAAGCGGCCGATGTGCCGTCCGGTTACGCTATCCAGCGTCACACCGACGGCGGTGGCCGCAAGGACATCCTAAGCCTGGGCGAGCCGGATAGCGCTTCGTCCTATCTCGTGGTCGAGATCTACCGGCCCGGAAGCGAGATCGGCCGCTTCACCGGCGCGCAGGCCGAGATCGCCGCGACGGCGGCCGCGCTCGGGCCGGTCGCGCTGCGCAATGCGGAGGAGCCGCTGGTGAGCAAATTCGGTCCGCTGTCGATCGTTGCCTTCGAGACCTCGAACGGTACGCCGCGCCACTGCCTCGGTTTCGTGCGCGCCTACGACGATCCACGGCTGCAATTGTCCGGCTGGTTCTGCCAGGGCGGCGCCTTGTCAATCGAGCGCTCAACGCTGGCCTGCGCACTCGACCGGCTGACGCTGCTCTCCGCCGGCAGCGAGCCGAAGGTCGGAGCCCTGTTCGCGCAAGCCGAACTCAACCGCAGCTTCTGCGGCCAGCGCGACCCGATTCTGGCGTCGACGCCCAAGTACAAGCTGTTGTGGAAGGCGCTGGCCACCCGCCCGGAGCCGCGGCGCATTGGCCGTTAAGCGATATCATTCTAAAATTTTGTCCACGTTGCAGCGCGGCAACGATTTCTCGCGCGCCGGTCGCCATTTCAATTGACCGGCAGATTATTTCATCCGATCATATTCGAATAATGATATCTGAAGCCGCGGCGATGGCCGGGACGGCTGGAAAAAAAACCTCTGGGGAGAGCAAACGATGATCACACGACGTCACTTGCTTGAGACCGCCGGCGCGGGCGCAGCGCTGGCCGTGTCCGGACTGAGCCTGCCGAAATTCTCACAGGCCGAGGCCGCCGGTGTCGACCTCACGCCCGGCGTGCCGGGGGGCATCAGCAGCTACGTGACCATGGGGACGTTGCCGGGCAAAAAGCCGCTGATCCAGCTTTCCGACCGGCCGCCGAATTACGAAGCACCGATTGAATATCTGCGCACGCCGATCACGCCGAACGACCAGTTCTATGTGCGCTATCACCTCGCCGACATCCCCGAGGTCAAAGCCGAGGGCTACAAGATTTCGGTCGGCGGCGACGGCGCCAACGGTCAGGCCGAGATCACCCTCGACGACCTGAAGAAAATGCCGGCGGTCGAAGTGGTCGCGGTCAATCAATGCTCGGGCAACCGGCGCGGGCTGTCGAAGCCGCACGTGCAAGGCGTGGAATGGGGTTACGGCGCCATGGGTTGCGCGCGCTGGAAGGGCGCAAAGCTCAAGGACGTGCTCGACAAGGTCGGGCTGAAGAAGGAGGCGATCGAGATTTCCTTCAACGGCGCCGACGGGCCGGCGATCGACAAGACGCCGGACTTCATCAAGAGCATTCCGGTCTGGAAGGCGATCGATGAGTCAACGATCATCGCCTACGAGATGAACGGGGCGCCGCTGCCGCACTTCAACGGCTTCCCGGCCCGCATCATCGTGCCGGGATGGACCGGCACCTATTGGATGAAACACGTCATTACCATCAATGCGCTCACCAAGCCGCAGGGCGGGTTCTGGATGAACCCCGCCTATCGCGTTCCGCTCGGCAAGTTCCCGCTCAGGGACCGCTTCACCACGCAGGAATACGCGCCGAATACGCCGATCACCGAGATCGTGGTCAATTCGCTGATCACCAGTCATCGCGACGGCGCCAAGGTGAAAGCCGGCAAGGTCGCGGTCAGCGGCATGGCCTGGGACGGCGGTTACGGCATCCGTTCGGTGCAGGTGTCGACCGACGGCGGCAAGACGTGGGCGAGCGCAGCGCTGGGACAGGATCTCGGCCCCTACGCGTTTCGGCCGTGGAGCTTCGAGCTCTCTGCCAAGAAGGGTACGAACACGGTGATGGTCAACGCCACCAACAAGATCGGCCAAAGCCAGACCGCCGAGTTGATCTTCAACCTGGCCGGTTATCACAACAACGTCATGCAAAACATCACGCTGACAGCCTGAGGGAGGAGACCATGCGGATATTCGCTATCGCTTTCGTCGCCGCACTGATCGCGCTTCCCGCGGCGGCGGCCGACGTGCAACTGAAGAAGGGGCCCGGCCTCGACAAGGTGGAGGCCAATTGCCAAGCCTGCCACACCCTCGCCTACATCCCGATGAATTCGCCGTTCCTCAATGCGGCGGGCTGGG